>WNGE01002653.1_pt1 | contig 21689 bp, 25 predicted proteins | sample 5400651 | NCBI WGS metagenome assembly WNGE01 (sample SAMN13153370, study PRJNA577476) | soil metagenome | isolation source: 60 cm soil or saprolite under grassland replicate 2 | place: USA:California | collected 2016-06-15 | reverse complement strand
CGCGGGGAGCTCGGCGGACGGCCCGAACCTCGATGACTCGGCGAAGTACCACCAGGACACCGACCGGGCTTGCTCGGCCTCGCGGGCCTCCTGCAGTGACCGATTGAGGAGGTCTCCCTTCTCCCTGATGCACCCGCAGGACACCCCCTGGGCCCACACGATCAGCCGCTCCTCGGTCTCTGCTGTGGCGAACCGGGTGAGCTCCACCACCTTGTCGATCCCCAGCTCCCCCGAGGCGAACGCCTCTGAGATCAAGGGAAGCCTTTCCAAGCGTGGGCAACCTTGATCCACCGCAGAGCCTTCCAGTACGAGACGCCGTAGCGCATGCAGACCCAGTGGGCCATGTCTCTGGCGCCCGAGTCCTGCCACGCCTCCTGGCGGTCAACTCCGGCAATGAACCCCAAGAACTGCCGTTGGGCGAGGGAGACACGGCAATGGCTGGCGTCGGCCGCCTGGATCAATTCCGAGGTATGGCTGTCCTCTTGTGTGTGCACCCGAGACCTCAGCTGGTCACGGGGGAGTACACGCATCATACCGAACACATGTTCGAATCGTCAATAGAAATCAAGACAGAGGAGGCAGGTCGGACGAAATCCCAACTGCCGTGGAGCTCAGACCGGGACAGGAAGGTCGACCGCTTCGTCGCTCAGCTTGTCCGGATCGACCTGCGCGCCGGCCTCGATCAATGACATGCACCGCTGCACGTCGTCGCCCCGACCGATGCCGACCGTGGCCAGGATCCGCCCGTCCTTGACGTAGAAGGCCAGGAAGCTCCTGTCCTCCAGGCTTCCCCGGACGACCAGCTCGTCCCACTCGGTGTGATAACCCGCGTACTGGAGATTGACCTCGTACTGATCCGACCAGAACCAGTAGACCTCGCGGTATGGTGAGCCCTTCCCCAGCATGCTGAGTGCGGCCGCTCGCCCGTGCTTGATGGCGTTCTGCCAGTGCTCCACTCGGACCCGGCGTCCGAACAGGGGGTTGTTGTGGTTGGCCACATCGCCCGCAGCGAAGACCCCCTCCACACTGGTCTTGCACCATTCGTCCACGAGCACGCCATCGTCCAAGTCGATCCCGGAGCCCTCGAGGAAGTCGGTGATGGGCTCCACCCCCAGCCCCGTCACTACGAAGTCACAGTCCAATTTCAACCCGCCAGCCGTGACCACCCGCTCCACCCGATGCGTCCCCTCGAACGAGGCCACCCGATCCTGAAAGTGCATCTGCACTCCCTTGTCCCGGTGGATGCCCTCGAGCACACCGCCCACTTGCTCGCCGAGGACGCGGGCCAGGGGAGCGACGTTCCCGTCGATCACCGTGACCGACAGGCCCTTCTGCCGAAGGGATGCGGCCACCTCCGACCCGATGAACCCCATCCCGGCGATCACCACGTTCCTTCCGGGCATGACCTCGGCCCGGATCCGTTCGGCGTCCTCGACGGTGCGAAGGTCGTACACGCCCGGAAGGTCCAGTCCGGGAATGGGGAAGCGCCGGTTGCGAGCGCCGGTCGCGATCAGGAGTTGGTCGAACGGCACTCGCTCACCGCCCTCGAGCTCGACCGTGTGGCCAGAGGTGTCGACTCCGATGGCTTTTGTCCCCAGGCGAAGCTCCACCTGCTTGTCGGGCCAGAACGCCGCCGACTCGACCAGGGCGTCGTCGAAGGAGGTCTCGCCGCGCAGGAAGCTCTTCGACAGGGGCGGTCGCTCGTAGGGGAGGTGCTGCTCGGCGCCGATCAGGGTGAGGTGGCCGTCGAAGCCCTGCCGGCGAAGCGTGGCTGCGGCCGTGCCCCCGCACAGAGCCGCCCCCACGATGACGATGCGCTGCCGCCCTTTGCCGCTCGGCCTGGGCGCGGCGCCGGCGCCCGCCTTCCGTTCCCCCTTCACGTGGACCATGGGAAGAGACTTTGCCGCAGGACCCTGGATCACCTCCCCGTCCACCGCGTACCTGGATCCGTGACAGGGGCAGTCCCAGGTTCTGTCGGCGTCGTTCCAGTCGACCGTGCAGCCCATGTGGGTGCACCGAGGCGACAGGGCGACGAGGTACCCCTCCTCGTCCTTGTAGACGGCCAGCTTCTCGCCCTCGAGATCGATCACGCCACCGTGCCCGGGCGCGAGATCGTCGACCGTGCGGTCGACCGTCTTGGCGATCAACACATCCGTGGGCGCGTAGTGAGCGACCTGGTTCGGGACGGAGCCCAGGAGGAATCGCCGGGCCCCGGACATGCCCTTGTTCCCCACCACGATCAGGTCGATGTCCGCGGCCTCGGCGACTTGGCACAGTACCTCGGCCGGCTCGCCCCGGCCGACCAGAGGCTCGACCTTCACGCCCTCGGGCCGGCCCTTGGCGGTGTCTTCCAGCGTGATGGCCCCCACGACCGGATCGCCCACGTAAACCAGGGTCACGCTGGAGCGCAGGAGCATGGCCAGTTCGAAGGTCTTGCGAGCCGCTTCGCTGGCCGTGGGCGAGCCGTCGGTGCCCGCCAGCAGCTTCTTGTAGCCGAGGTCGGCTCTCTTGGTCCGGTCGGACCGGGTTGTATCGACGATGAGGAGGTCGCAGGGAGAGAAGTGTGCGACGCGGTCGGGAACGCTTCCCAACTTGAACCGCGTGGCCTGCCCCATTCCCTTGTTGCCCACCACGATGAGATCGGCGTTCTCGCGCTCGGCGGCGTCGAGGATCATCTCGGCCGGGTCTGCCTGCCCGATCTCTCCGGAGGATTCGACCTTCTGGCGTGAGGCCGCGTCCAGCGAGCGTCGAATGACGTCCTCAGCCAACTGCCGGTTCATGCGAGGCGGCTCGTAGGCGCACACGACGTGCAGCCCGGCGCGAAACCGCTTGGCCAGCCGGATGGCCGCGTCGCGAGCCGCGGTCGCCGTCACCGACCCGTCGGTCCCCACCACGAGCTTTCGGTATCCCATCGGCTCCCGATCCTAGTTCCGCTTGGGCGCCGGTGACTTCACCCGCTTGGTGATGCGGTGGGGGTGGCGACGCTCGCTGCGATGAAGGTTCCGTTCATGAACGCGTGGAAGTCGCACACGAAGTAGTACGTGCCCGCGGCGATAGCCGGAACCTGATAGGTCACCTTCTTCGGGCCGTCCACCCGGTCGCCCACGAAAAGCGACTTCGATCTGGACTTGTCGGTGTAGATGGCCACGTTGTGCGGAGCACCATCCTGGTTGTCAAATTCGATGGTGAACGTCTGGCCGGCGGGGGCCGCGAGGCATTTCACGCCGAATGAAAGATTCTTCGCCACGACGTTCAGCGTCGTCCCCGAAGGAGCGCACTTTGCCCCCTTGGCCCCTGAGACGGGCTGGCCGCCCCCCTGGCCCAGCGAGGGCTTGAACACCATGAGATACAGGATGATGGCGAGCGCCCCGAAGCCGACCCAGGCGATCGTCCATGGACGGCGTGACTGCAGGATCTCCGTGAACTGGTGCTCGGTTACTGCCTCGCTCCCGCCTTCCATGGCCCGGGCCACGAATCCGACTCGGCGGTAGAAGGGCCGGGCCATCCGGTACATGGCCAGGGACGCGAGCACCAGGACAGCGATGGCGGACCAGATCCACCGCTTCGACCAGAGATGGCCCACGGTTGCCGCGGCGAACCCTCCGATTAGGAGCACGACCAGTGATATGTAGAAGCCCTGGATCGACGTCCCCGAGAGCTGCAGCAACGCGTTGATGCGCCCCGGGTCTCGCTCGTTGCGAAGCTTGAAGGTGACCGAGACCGATACGCCGTGGGAGAGCAGGAACCCGAACACGCCCAGGAGGTGGATGAATACCCACAATTGGTACACGCGCGGCCCCTTCCCCAGTTGCCGGTTCCTGCCGGGCAGCGGATTCTACTGGACCTCCGCTGGACAGTCTGGCCGCGCATGCTCCACCATCTCGCGGTACGCCCGCCCCAACGACTGGAGTGTCACCATGCCGGAGACGTACGACCCGCTCCCCCCCGCGATCGAGGCTCTACGAGGCGTGCCCTTCTTCGCGGACCTGACGCCCGAGGACCTGGAACGACTGGCCAGGATCGGAGAGAGGCGGACCTACAAGCCGGGCGACGAGATCGTTCGGAAGGACGAGCAGGGTGTCGCCCTGTACGTGATCCTGTCGGGCTCGGCCAGCGTGTCGGCGGGCGGCAAGGTCCACGTACTCCAGGCGGGAGATTTCTTCGGCGAGATGGCGCTGCTGGAAGGCACCAAGCGCTCGGCCACCGTCACGGCGGTCGAGCCGGTGGAAGCCATGGTGATCGAGGCAACGTACTTCCGGCCGTTCCTGATCAAGAATGCGAGCGTCACCGTGACCATCCTGGAGGGAGTGACCCGGCGCCTGCGAGAAGTGCAGGATCGCATCGATCGCGCGGGCGAAGGTAGCTGAAAGGGAGGACAGGGTATGGGAGACCAGGGGACCCAGGTGAGCTTCGAGGAACACATCAAGCCACTCTTCCGAGAGATCGATCGCCAGCGGATGGAGTGGGCATTCGACCTGTGGAGCCTCGATGACGTCAAGGAGAACTCCGAGGTGATCCTGGAGCGGCTTGAGGCCGGTGACATGCCCTGCGATGAGGAATGGCCTGAGGAGCACATCGAGCTGTTCCGAAACTGGATGGACGGGGGAATGGCTCCCTAGGAGTTATTGGGATCTCCGGCGGGTGGCTGCCCCGCTCACGAGGAACACCGCGCCGATCACGATGAGGACGACGGGCAGGATGTAGGCGGCCCGCAAGTCGATCACCTCGAGCTGATCGAGCAGGAACAGCACCCCGAGCACCACGAAAATCAGCCCCCAGATCACGGACCCCCGGTGGTAGGTCTGGCCGTTCACTGGGTCGCCTCGATCTGGCCCAGCCCGACCGAAAGGTCGATGGTCAGGGTAGAGTCCAGCGGCACGTTTGGGGCCTCCCCCGGCAATGCGACATTTCCGGGCCGCACTCGGACGGAACGCTCAACGTCGAGACCGCTGGTCTGTTGACCAAAGAGCATCACCTGACCCGCCCCGGCGTGACCATGCACGATCACCAGGATGTCGTTGGGGACTCGGATTGTGAGCTGCCCGATACCGACGCTGGCCTTCACCTTCGTGGCGCTACCGACGAAATGCACCTGCCGGAGGTTGATCGTCAACTGGCCCATCGAGAGGTGATATTCGCCGTGCACGCCTGCCAGGGTCGTGGGCTCCTCAGCCTTCTCACCCACTCCGCCCTGCAGCCGGATGTCGAAGCTCGAGGCGATCGTGAGGATCACGGTGAGGATGATCCCAAGGACGATGAGCCCGCCGTGCCGTCCTGTCCGAGATGCACCGATCAGGACGATCCCGACGATGATGAGAGCCGCGGGAAGGACGGCCAGGAACGAGAAGCTCACCACGTCCAAGGCCTTGAGGAGCCAGATGACGCCTACGCCGACCAGGACGAGCCCGAGGATCAGCCGCCCCAGAGGTAGTTGGCGACCCGACGGTTCGGGATGAACCGGGGGAGCCTCCGGGGTGGCCTCGGCTGAGACGATGTCTCGGTCCGGGCCCGAAGGGACCTCGTCGGATCGATCCTGGCCTTCCGGGGGTGGACGATCCTCGTTCACCTGCGAGTGCCCCAGACCAGAACGGCCACCCCCAACGCCACGAGGGTCAGAGGCCCGACGATCTTGTCGAACCACGAGACGAACCTGTCGACGAGCAGGATCGTGCCGAGGGCGATGAGCGCCGTCCCAACCAGGATCCGCCCGGTCGCGCCGCTCCTCGCGTGGACCGGGCCGAGATTCTCTCCCGGTTTCTCCTCGGGGATCACGATGATGGCCACTATGTAGATGAGGATGCCGGAGCCCCCGGCAATGGCCAGGACGATGAAGGCGATCCGGAGAAGAACGGCGTCTACCCCCAGATAGCGCCCCAGCCCACCGCATACTCCGGCGATCACCCGGTCGTGACGGCTCCGCCGGAGCACATGCGGCGTTGAGGTCGACGGAAACGGCTCCGTCATGGCGCCACCTTAGCCCCGAGGCTCGGTTCGAACAATGCAAGGAAACGTGACGCGCCGGGTGCCGTGGTCGAGCGCGTTGGGTGGCCGGGCATGTTTCCCTGCTCTGTTGAGCGGGAATCCCATTCGCGGGAGGTGGTGGTCCGTGGCCGAGCCCATGACGAACGAACTGCCCCGGACGGAGACGCCGAGCATGTCCCCGGATCAGGAATCCACGTTCGGGCTGGTTCGGGCGATCGCGACTGACACGTCTACCCTGGTACGGAAGGAAGTGGAGCTGGCGCGCCAGGAGCTCATGGCGGCCATCATGTCGCGACTGATGGGGGCCGGAGCGTTCGGGGCGGCAGCCGTGTTCGGGCTGCTCCTGGTGATCTTCCTGGCGCTCGCCGCGGCTGCGGCCCTGGACCTTGTCTTCGCCCCGTGGTTGTCCCGGCTCATCGTAGCCGGAGCGTTCCTCCTGATGGCGGCCGGCGCCGGACTGTTCGGCCTCCGCAGGATGAAGAAGCCGTCGCTCGCCCCGGAGGAGACCAAGCGGACGGTGAAGGAGGACGTGGAATGGGCGAAAACGCAGCTCAAACGGTAAGGGAGATCGAGGAGACCCGCGACCGCCTGGACGCCGAGCTCCGGGAGCTGGAGGCGCGTCTTCCTTCGGCCGCCGTTTGGACCAAGCGCCTGGTCGGGATGGCGGTGGGTGGCGGGGTCGGGGCGACCGCGTTCCTGTTCGCCATCCGGAGGCTCCGGAAGCGGAAGAAGGAGAAGACGCCCGACACGCAGGTTCAGGCCGTGATCAACGTCTTGCCGGAGGGAATGGCCGAGCGGATCTCGGATGCCCTCGAAGGCGGACGGGTGAAGCAATGGGTTGCGGCTGGGGCAGCCGTGTGGATCCTCCTGCGTCTGGTGGAGCTTCGTCAGCTCCGCCGGATGAACCGCATGTCCTTCGTCAGGGCCCCCGCCACGGGTATCTGATCTATGAGACCGCTCGGATGATGTCCTCGGTCAGGTCCGAGTACTTCGCCAGTGTTTCCGTTCGCTCGCGCTTGAACCGCTCCACGAACGCGTCGTACTCGCTCAGTCGGCTCTGGCGCTCGTAGAGCCGCCGCGGTTGGAGCAGCTCGACGTCGTCGATACCCGGGATGTCGCTCGCCACCTCGTAGCCGAAGTCGGCGTCCCCGTCCCACTTGATGGTCTCCTCGGCGATGGCCTTAACGATGGCCGAGGAAACGGGGATCTTGACTTTCTTCGAGCGGTCGTCGTCCGCCTTGCCGCCGACCCGACCGGTGTTCATGAGGCACACCTCCATGGGGTGGGTATCGAGCAGCTCGAGGAATCGGTTCCCCTGCAAGCCCTGGCGCAGGGGGAAGAACGGATTGGTGCCCGGGACGCGGAGGAACTTGCCCTCCTCGGCCTTGCCTCCGGCGCTCGTCCCAGTGGTCTCCCCGAGCATGAAGTAGGCGGCGGCCTGGGCCTGGTTCAGCCTGGCCACGGCCGGCACGATGTTCTCGTTCCAGTTCAGGATCAGCAGGTAGTCCACGCTGGGCAGGTCTTGAGCGTCCTTGTACTCGCCCAGGTCGGCAAGGGAGAACACAGCTCGGCCGTTCTTCGTGTACGAGGTCTCGAAGAAGTTCACCCTGCCGTTCGCATCCTGGTAGACGTTTTCGAGGTAGGACCCTGGGCTGGTAGCGGCCCTGTAGATGTTCGGCTCGAACTCGGGGTCCAGGGAGAACGTCTTGGCGAAGCATCCGTTCTCGGTCCCGTAGACCCTGCCACCCGGCATCAATGCCACGAAGTCGTCCTGTACCGGGAGAGAGTCGTTCTGGGTCGTGAACGTGGTGGTCGTCTTGCCGGTGCCGGAGAGACCGATGATCAGGAAGACCTTCTCATCCCCGTTGGCGGGAACCGCCTTGCACCCGGCGTGCAGGGCCAGGCCGCCGCGGTCGAACACGATCCTGTTCCACATGCGGAGGCCGCCTTTCTTCGACTCTCCGAAATAGTCCGAGCCGATGACCCGAGTGATTCCGTTTTCCAGGTCCACCGCGATGCATCGGTCGTCCGGATATCCTGGAGCCGAGAGGTTCGGCGTGTACATCACGCGGACCTGGGGCTCACCTCCCCGACCGTCGTAATAGAGCTTCTGTTGCATCCCCGCGATGTTCGCGTTGGCCTTCTCGATGCTCAGGCGGGCGGCGGTGGCAAAGCCTTCCGCGTTCCCGATGAGCCCATCGACGATCACCATCTCCCGCCCCCCGATGTAGTCGTCCTGCATCTTCGCGATGCGGCCGTATTCCTCACGACTCATCTTCTGCCGGTCGGTGAGGTCGGGGTCATCCGTGACCACGAATGTCGACTGAGAGCTGCGTGAGGTCACGCGGGTCTGGATGTTGACGTTGCCGAACTCCGTCAGTCGGCAAGTCGGCATCTGTTCGGTGAATCGCCGGAGCTCTTCCGGCGAAGGGTTGTCATGGATCTTCTTCGCGTTCACGAATCGTCTCCTACGCAGTCGGAGAGGGGAAAGCGATTCTAGCGGTCTTGCTCCACTCGGAAGTAGAGCCTCACGTGGGTCCGGTACTCGACGATCCGGCCGTCCTTCACCGTCGTTCCCGTCTCCAGCACCTCGAGCCTGTTGATGTTTCGGATGGTCTTGGTCGCCTCCCGAAGTGCCTCGCGGGCGGCCTCGCCCCACGACTTGTCGGAAACTCCCTCCAGCTCGATGGTGTTGATGACAGGCATCCCAGCTCCCTTCCGCTGTCCGGCGGGCCCTGCTCCGGTACGCTCGAGCATTATCGTCAAAGCGAACATGGGCGCGAAATCCCGCAGCTGGCGTCGTGGCATGGAGGGGGGCCCGAGGGCGTGGCCGGCTTCACCGAAGACGAGCTGATCGAGGTCATCCGCCGTCTCCTGGCCGAGGACATGCCTGGAGTGGCCCTTGGCCTCGGAGACGATGCAGCCCTGGTCGAGATGGGCTCGCACCTCGGCATCCTCACCGCCGACATGTTGGTCGAGGGCGTCCACTTCGAGCGTCGCTTTGTGTCGGCCTCGGACCTCGGCTACAAGGCGCTCACCGTCAACGTGAGCGACGTGGCGGCCATGGGAGGCAGCCCTCGGTATGGCCTGGTATCCCTGGCACTACCCCAAGACGTCGAGGCTTCCTGGGTCGTCGAGCTCTACGGCGGAGTTCGCGACGCGGCCCGCGACTACGCGATGGCGGTAGTCGGAGGTGATACATCCCGAGCCGAGCAGCTGGTCGTGTCCGTCGCGGTCACCGGAGAAGTGGCCCGGGGAGCAGCGGTGGCGCGGTCGGGCGCCAGGCCGGGGGACCGGGTGGTGGTGACTGGAGCCCTGGGCGCCGCGGCAGGCGGCCTTAAGCTCCTTCAGGCGCCGGCCCACGACGTGGCCCAGACCGTCGCCACCGAGTGGGGACGAAGCCTGGTGGAGGCCCATCTCCGGCCGGTGGCGCGGGTGGGGGAGGGCCAGACACTCGCCCAGAGCGGAGCCAAGGCCATGATGGACGTGTCCGACGGCCTGGCCAAGGATCTGGGACGGCTCTGCGAGGCCAGCGGAGTGGCAGCAGCCGTGGTCCTGGCCGACGTTCCGGTCGCGCTGTCTCTGAAAGAGCTGGCGGACGTGCTTCCCGATGTCGATCCCCTCAGGCTCGCCCTGGAGGGTGGAGAGGATTACGAGCTGCTGGCCTCGCTGCCATCCGAGGCGGTGTCGTCGGCTGCTTCCAGGCTGGCGGAGCGCTTCGGGACGCAGCTCACGGAAATCGGCGAGATCCGGGAGGGCAGCGGTCTGATCGCGGTTCTGCCGAACGGGACCGAGCGCCCCCTCGAGCCGAGCGGCTGGGACCACTTCGGTGGGTGATCACGTCCCCCGGGCGCTGACCATCGCCGGATCCGATTCGGGCGGTGGGGCCGGCATCCAGGCCGATCTCAAGACCTTCGCCGTGCTGGGGGTCTGGGGCACGAGCGCCATCACGTCGATCACGGTGCAGAACACCAAGGGGGTGACCGGCGTCTCGGACGTACCGGCGGAAGTGGTCGCCGCCCAGATTCGGGCCGTGGCCACGGACATCGGCGTGGATGCGGCCAAGACCGGGATGCTTTCGTCTTCAGAGATCGTCGAGGCAGTGGCGGACGCGATCGATGACGCCGGAATCCCCAACCTCGTCGTCGATCCGGTCTTCGTGTCGAAGCACGGAGATAGGTTGCTGCGAGAGGATGCCGTGGAGGCGTTGCGCAAACGCATCGTGCCGCTGGCCACGCTCGTCACGCCAAATCTTCCCGAGGCGGCAGGCCTGGCCGGCTTCGATGTGGAAACCCGGGCGGATATGGACCGAGCGTCCCGGGCCATCCTCGACCTCGGCGCTCGGTCGGTGCTGGTCAAAGGCGGACACCTGGAAGAAACATCGTCGGATGACCTCTTCGCGGACGGTGACCGGACTGAGTGGCTCAGGGGTGAGCGCCTCCGCTCGCCGAACACGCACGGCACGGGATGCGTCCTGTCGGCATCCATCGCCGCCTACCTGGCTCGAGGCGAGTCGCTGTTCGAGGCGGTGCGGAGCGGCAAGGAATTCGTGACGGACGCCATCCGTCATGCCCTGGCCCTGGGCGGGGGGATCGGGCCGGTCAGCCCGGCCTGGCGCCTCCTGGAAGGGCTTCCCTGAGGACGTGCCGCATGACCGAACGCTTCGACCTCCCGCTGGTCGAGCTTCACCAAGCAGCCGAAGAGAGGCGGTTGGACTGAGCAGGCGCCGGGGAGTGCGGTTCAGCCGGCGCGAACGACCTTGCCGGCCTTGATGCACTTGGTGCAGACGTTCAGCCGACGAGGGGCCCCGTTCACCAGGGCCCGAACGCTCTGGATGTTCGGATCCCACCGTCGGTTGGAACGGCGATGAGAGTGAGACACCTGCTTCCCGAAGAAGGGCGTCTTTCCGCACACGTCGCATACGGCTGCCATAGCCTGGGCATGGTAGCAGCCACCCTCTGGGCCGTCAGTAATGGGAGCGAGCGCGCCTCGACCGTCGCACAGCCAATGGAAGGCCGATCGCGGCGACCGTGGCGATGGCCGCGGCGACCAGCAGCACCCAGGGTCCTCCGCCCGACCTGGACGCGGGGGCGACGGCCAGAGTTCGGCTCGGCGAGGGCGAGACCGAAGGCGAAGGTGTCACGACAGTGGTGGGAGACGGTGTCGCTGCGAGGCCCTTCACCCGCACGTCGTGAGCATGGGTGTCCACGATGTCGATCCCGTTTGTCACGACCACATCCAGACCGTATGTCCCGGAGGGGACCGGGGGCATCCTGGCCCGGAGGATGGCGAAGCCGGGTTGGAATGTGGCCGGCTTGCCCAGGAGCCTTTGGAACGAGCCGTCGCGCAGCGAGAGGCGAGCCACTGATAGTTGCGGGATGGAGACGGTGACGGACACCTTTCGTCCGGCGCGGATGCGTTTGGGCGAGTCGATGACCCGCGCGCCCGAGATGTACCTCGGAGGTGGTGAGGCGTGCCGGATCCGAAGCTGCTTCCCACCGGTCACCCGCCACGGGCCCGGCACCACATCCTTTCCCTCCACGATGACGTCACCGGTTCCTTCGATCCCCACCGAATTCAGGCCCACCGCCACGCCCACCCTGATCTCCTGGGGCTCGGGAAAGGGCTGAGGGCGGAGGCCGCTGTAGTAGTAGGCGAGGATGTCCCGGTAGCTCAAGCGGCGCTTTGCCTTTCCCTCCGCTCCCCACTGCACCATCCCCACCCCGTGGCCCCAGCCGCGGCCCTTGAGTGCCACCCCCTTCCAGACATTGGAGGTGGTGAACCATTTCGATGGGAGTGTCTGTGGAAGCCGACCGTCCGAGTCCACCGTCGGGTAGACGGCTGGGTACAGGCAGTGTGCCCACGCATTGACATCGGTTCGGAACTCCGTCACCGAGAGCGACCTCGATGTTCCGCCGCCGCGGACCACGATGCGGTCGCCCTTCCGTGTCACCGAGGTCACGGACTCGTACGCCCAATCGCCGGCTGCCCGGAGGAACCTCGCCACGTCGGCGTAGAGGATGCGAGTCCGCCAGTGAGAGAGGGGTGAGCTGCCGTCGTCCCGCTCCACAACGGGCCTGAGGTAAGAGACCGGCGAGGAGCCGAACACTTTCTCGTTCCCAAGGGTGTGGCCGTTCGACGTCGAGAAGTAGAGCGTGTCGGCCGGTCGCCCGCCGTGCAGCAGGACCTGGCCTCGCGTCTGTTCGACCGCGGCCTGCCATCGCTGGCCGTATGGGCCGTTTCCGATTCCGAGCCCAAGATAGACCTGGCAGGCTGTTGTCGCGCAGATCTGGTATCCGAGCCGCGCTCCTTCGGACCCCGGGCCGGCCTGATGGGCCAGGGCATACGAGCGTGCCGCCACGACCTGCGCCTTGAGGGCTTCCATCTGCCATGTCCGGGGGACTTCGGCGATGCCTTTCAGGTAGTCCTCGAATGGAAGGACGTTGATGACGAAGAGCCTGCCGTTGCTGTCCTTTCCCACTTCCACAACCCCAGTGAATCTGGCATGCAAGATCGGTCTGACGGGAGCGCGGCACGGCGACGGAACGACCGGATAGGTGCCGTGGACGAGGATGCTGGATCCTGGAGCGGCGACGAAGCGAACCCGTGGGTGCTCCTTGGCGGCAGCCGGAGCGGCTCGGATCACAACGACCAGCTGGGACCCCAACAATGCCAGAGCGACGATCCCTGGCAGAGGGTGGGTGCGCATGCGCACGAGCTTCACCCTAGCACCCGTGCACACGCTGGAAGACCCCGCCGAATGGCGTAGCCCTTGATGGCCCAGTAGGGCTTCAGCCTTGCGTCCCGAGTGCCGATGAATGCTGAAACAAGCGTCCACCAATGCGCGGGCAGAGTCGGCTCCCAATTGGGCCGTCGATGCCTGCGGGAGGCTCCGAATGACCGAGCAAGCGTCCAAGCTGCCCAGGAAGCCCTTCGGATACGACCCCACGGTGGTCGATCAGATGCTTTCCGACCGAGACGCGATGTTGGGCCTGGCCGAACGGCGAGTTCGGGACGCCGAAGCCAAGGCGGCCCAGCTGGAGGATCAACTCCGAGCGCAGCAGCAGACTGTGGCCGAGCTCAGCGAGCAACTGGCCGTCGCAGAAGCCGTACCTCCGGCCCCCGCACCCGCTCCCGCGGCCGAGCCGGAGCCTGCGCCCAAAGACGAGGAGCCCCTGACCCCGCAGTTCGTGACCGACGAGATCTCCAAGGTCATCACCGCGGCAGAGGAGAGTACGAGCCAGATCCTTGAGCGTGCATGGGTTGCCACTCGGGACCAGGTCCTCGAAGCCGACCGGCTGTGGCGCGAGGTCCAGGCGGAAGTCGTCCGTTTCGCTGCCTGGCGGGACGAGGCCGAGGCCGTGGCCAGAGGCGTGAAGGACGCGATGGACGAGGCTCGCAGGCGGATCGAATCCGTTCCCCACCGTATCCAGGAAGCGTTGGCCCCGGTCGTCGAGTCCATGGTCTCGGTCGATGCCGGGGTCGGAAAGTTTACCGCTGCCTCCGCCCTTCCTCTGCTTCTCACTCCCTCAGGACTCGAGGCCGCCCGAGCCCGAGCCGTGGCCATGGGCCACGGCGGAGAGCTGGGCGCTCAGCGCAGCGCCGAAAGCCACGCGCGACCCCCAACCGAGGCATGGTCGGCGCGGGGCGAGACCGAATCCATCTGGTCCGGCATGGGCGAACTGGACCAGCCCGACTGGGCGCGCCCCGCCGAGCCTGCGCCGGAATCGAGCCCGGAGCCCGGAGCGGCGGACGCGGAAGACCATTCCGACTCGGCGGTCGACGAGGCCAGCCAGCAGCTTCGGGAGTTCCTGGGGATTCCGGGCGAATCGGGCGACGAGGAATATCAGTCCGACCACTCCTGGGGCGCATAGGCCCCCAAGTTCCTTCAGCCTGCGAGGGCGTCCTCCAGCTCGGTTCGAAGCTTCTGTTCGGGGATGGGCCCGCTCCAGGTCGTCGCATTCCCCGACGCGTCGTACACGATGGTGATGGGCTGGCCGACGAATCCGAGATCGTCACGGATGGCTCCGTTGGGGTCGAAGACGCTCGGATACGGCCACCCGTACTTCCGGATGAACGCGCGGGCAGGCGGGGCGTGGTCGATGATGTCCACGCCGATGAACTGAACTTTCCCCTGGAAGCGCCTCGCCTCTCTCGCCAGCCCCGGAGCCTCTGCATTGCACGGACCACACCACGACGCCCAGATGTTCACCACCACCGGCTTGCCTTTCAGACTTTCCAGCAACTGTTTGAACTGAGCGGGGCTGAAGAGGGGAAGCGCGGTCGGGCTCGCCGGGAGAGCAACCGAGCCGACCGCTCGCCGACGATGCGATGCTGGAGCGTCCGTGCACGTCACCAGAATGGCCACGGCCAACGTCGACGCCACCAGGAGCCTCCACGGCCGTCGCACCCTCGCCATCGCTCAACCATTGTCGACGACACACGGGGACTCCGCGGCGCCATCTCCATGACCGTCCAGGGCCCGATGCTATAATTCCGCGAAAATGCCCATCTACCTGCGGTTTTGATGGAGGACAGGCTCGACGCAGCTACCCTGCGCCGGGCCATGCAGATCTACTCGGAATCACTCCGGGACCATCGCGCCGAGCTCGATTCCCTGAACGTCTATCCGGTTCCCGACGGCGACACGGGAACCAATCTGCTCATGACCCAGGAGGCGGTGCTTTCGGCGTTGCCACGGCATGGTGGAGAAGACGACATGCGGGCGCTGGGGGCCGCCATCGCTCGGGGTTCCTTGATGGGAGCTCGCGGCAACTCCGGGGTCATCCTGTCCCAGATCCTGCGAGGCATCTGCGAGAAGCCGCCCCCGGGCGGCGCTTTCAGTCCCACGGAGTTAGCCTCGGCCTTCCAACGCGCAGCCGAGGAGGCCCGCCGCGCCGTGGCCAAGCCGGTCGAGGGGACGGTCTTGACGGTGATCCGAGACGCCGCTCGAGCAGCAGTGAACGCTGCGGGGCAGAACGGCTGCCTCATGGTGGTGGAGGCCGCGTTGAAGGAGGCCCGGGCGTCCCTGGCCAGGACCGAGAAGCTCCTTCCCCAGCTGAGCCGAGCAGGAGTGGTCGATGCCGGAGCGAAGGGACTAGTCCTGCTGCTCGACGCCATGAGAGCCGCACTGTCGGGAGAAAGTCTGTCCGAACCGGTAGGGCCCCTCGGCCCGGTGGGCCAGGCCAGCGAAGCGCGCCAGGTCGGGCAGCTCGAGTTCGCCTTCGAGGTCCAATACCTCTTGGAGGCTCCCGATGAGGCGATGCCCGGCCTGCGCCAGGGCCTCGCCACCCTCGGGGGCTCGCTGGTCGTGGTGGGCGGAAATGGCCTGTTCAACGTGCACGTTCACACGAACGAGCCGGGAAGCGCGCTCGAGCTCGGAGTCGAGGCTGGCCGGCCGAGGGATATCCAGATCGTGGACCTGGAAGATCAGGTGGTCGACTGCATCGGGGGCCAGGCCCGAGCCGTGCGGGTGGCGGAGCAGGTGTGCGCGCTCGTTGCCGTGGCGGAAGGGGACGGGCTTGCCCGCATCTTCGCGTCGCTCGGCGCTCTGGTCGTCGGGGGCGGGCCGGGCAACAATCCCTCGGTCGGGGACCTGATCAATGCGATCGAGGCAGCTCCCGCCGGCGCTGTGATGGTGCTCCCCAACCACGAGGACGTGGCGCCTGCCGCATACAAGGCGGCCGCCGAGGTGACGAAGGACGTTCGCGTCGTTCAAAGCCCGTCGATCCCATCGGGCCTGGCCGCGGCCACCGTCTTCAGCCCGCTTGCCCAGGTGGACGAGAACGCCCGGGCCATGGAGGAGGCAGCGGGGGCGTGCCGCTGGGGCGAGCTCGTCCGCGCGGAGCGGGACGCGCAAACTCCGGCCGGATCGGTCCGGCGAGGGGATTGGATCGGAACGAACCGCGGCCAGGTGGTCTCGGTGAACGAGTCGCTGACGGCGTGTACCGGTGACGTCGGCCGTCGTCTCGCCGGGGACGACGCTGAGGTGGTCACCCTGATCGTGGGGGCAGACGCCACACCGGAGGAGCGAGACACGGTTCGAGCGGCGCTGGAGGAAGCCCTCCCCGGACTGGATCTCCAGGTCCTGGAGGGAGGGCAGCCTCGCTATCCCTTCCTGATCGGGGTGGAGTGACTCGTGAGCCCGCTCACGCTCGACAGCCCGGTGACGGCGATCGACTCACAACTGGCCAGACGCCGGACTGGCTTCCGGACGAAGGGCCCACCGGCGCACGAGGTGCTCGCGGAGGGCCTGGGAATCCGAAATGTCGGCCAACTGCTCCGACACTATCCGAGGCGCTACATCGACCGATCGGCCACCGTCCCAATCGGAGAGCTCCGATTCCGGCAGGGGCAGGACGTCACGGTCATCGGGCGTGTGCGGAGTGTGCAGCAGCGGGCCACACGACGTGGGCAACGGATGGTGACCGTCAAGGTCTCCGACGGCACGGGCGCGCTTGACCTGGTCTTCTTCAACCAGCCATGGACGGCGTCGATGTACCGGACCGGAATCGAACTGGCTGTTTCGGGTCGTGCGGCCCTCTACCAGAGGAGACTTCAGCTTCAGAAGCAAGAAGTGGAAATCCTGCGAGGGGATGATGCCGAGACCGTCCACACAGGTCGCATCACCCCCGTCCATCGAGCGACGGAAGGGATCACCACCCGGACGATTCGAGAGCTCGTATACCGGGCCCTGCAACGCCTCGGCCCTCTTCCGGAGCCCGTCCCTTCGGAGATCGTCGCGGCCGAGGCGCTGTCCGACGAGGACGCGGCGCTTCGCGACATCCACTTTCCAGATGACGAAGCCGCCAGGCGCCGCGCGGTCGATCGCTTGAAGTTCGACGAGCTGTTCGCGCTCGAGCTCGGAGTGGCCTACCGGAAACACCGAGTCGAGCATGCCGCCAGGGGGATAGCTCATCTCGTCGATGGTGAACTCACCAACAGGTTCCTGGCTGCCCTGCCCTTCGAACTGACCGGTGCGCAGGTTCGAGCGATGAAGGAGATCGGGGAAGACATGGCCCAGGCCAAGCCGATGAACCGCCTGCTCCAGGGCGACGTCGGCTCGGGGAAGACGGTGGTAGCTCTCTCTGCCGCCCTGGCGGCCGTCCAGTCCGGGCACCAGGCTACGATCATGGCTCCGACGGAGGTCTTGGCCGGCCAGCATTACCGAACGGTCCAGAGCCTGCTCACCGCGGTGGGAGGCGCCGACGTCCTGTCCACCCCGGGCCCCAGGGATGCCGCGGCCCAAGTGAGCATGCTGGACGAACACGTCGGCCAGGAGCCCGAGAGCCCGGCCGTCACGTTCGCCCTTCTGACGGCCGTGACCACGGGGAAGGACCGTGAGCGGGTCCTTCAAGGGATCGCCAGCGGCGAGGTGGACCTCGTGGTGGGAACGCATGCGCTGGTGCAGGAGGGCGTGGAGTTCGGCGATCTCACGCTCGCCGTGATCGACGAGCAGCACCGGTTCGGCGTGCACCAGCGGGTCATCCTCAAGGAGAAAGGAGCCCATCCGGACGTCCTTATCATGACGGCCACCCCCATTCCCCGGACGCTGGCCCTGACGTACTACGGCGATCTGGACGTCTCGGTGCTGGACGAGATGCCGGCGGGGCGGTCGCCGCCGGCGACGACGGTCGCTCGGACTCCCGCCCAGCGCAGCCAGGCGTACGCGCTCGTTCGGGAAGAGGTCCAGGCGGGACGCCAGGCTTTCGTGGTGTGCGCGGCCATCGATGAGGGAAACCGGCTGGAAGTCCGGGCTGCGGAGAAGGAGGCCGAACGCCTCCAGGCCCAGGTGTTCCCGGACCTGCGTATCGCTCTTCTGCACGGCCGGATGCGCCCGGCCGACAAGGAACGCGTCATGGAGTCCTTTCGGGCAGGAGAGCACGACGTCCTGATCTCGACCACGGTCATCGAGGTGGGGGTGGACGTCCCGAACGCGACCGTGATGCTGGTGGAGAACGCCGAGCGCTTCGGCCTGGCGCAGCTCCATCAGCTCCGCGGGCGGATCGGCCGGGGGAGCCACAGGTCCCATTGCGTGCTGTTCGACGAGAGCGGTCCGGACAACGATGACGCCAGGGCACGTCTGGCCGCGATGGTTCGGACGAGCGATGGCTTCGAGCTGGCCGATGAGGACCTCAGGCTTCGAGGCGAGGGCACGCTGTTCGACATCAAGCAGTCCGGCCTGCCCGACCTGAAGCTGGCCCGGCTGGCCGACGATGCCGAGCTGGTCAGGCGGGCCCGGACCCGGGCGTTTGCCGTCATCGACGCAGACCCCGGGTTGGGTCGAAGTCCGGAACTGCTGGAGCTTCTTCGCCAGACGTTCACGGGCGAGGCCATCGAGTGGTTGTTCCACTCTTGATCGCGCCCGTCCTGAACTCATGAGGATCGTGGCCGGAACCGCCAAGGGAACGCGGCTGGCCCCCGTACCCGCGGGGACCCGTCCGGTTTCCGACCGGGCCCGGGAGGGTCTCTTCTCCAGCCTGGGCGCCCGGGTGGAAAGGGCTCGCGTGCTCGACCTGTTCGCGGGCACGGGAGCCATGGGGATCGAGGCGCTCTCGCGGGGCGCTGCCAGCGCCTTGTTCCTGGACTCCTCCCCGCAAGCCATGAGCGTGATCAAGCAGAACCTGGAGAGGACCAAGCTCGCCGAGCATGCCTTGGTCCGGCGACAGGACGTCCTGCGGGCTCTCAGGCAGGGGATAGGCTCGTTCGACCTGGTCATCCTGGACCCTCCGTATCGGGTCCCGGGCGCCTACCTGGACGCCGTCCTGGCCGAAATCGCAGGTCAGGGCGCTGCCGCGACCGGCGGCATCGTCGCCTTGACCCGCTCGGAGGGGAGTTACATGCCTGTTATTCCAGTAAACTGGGCGCTCGAGCGGCGGCTTTCCTACGGGGATTCGGCCGTGCTCCTGTTCCAGACCCCGTGAGCAAATCAGGGAGGCGGAGACGATGGGGCTCAGCGCCCTGTGTCCCGGGACGTTCGATCCCGTTACCAACGGTCACATCGACATCATCCAGCGAGCCAGCCGCTGCTTCGAGCGGGTGGTCGTAGCGGCCCTCGAGAACCCGGCGAAGACACCTCTGTTCAGCACGGACGAACGCGTGGCCATGCTCAAGGAGGCTGCGGCCGAGGTGGAGAACGTCGAGGTGGCCTCGTTCTCGGGGCTCCTGGTGGACTACGCGGCCGCACGAGAGATCCGGATCATCGTGAAGGGGATCCGGGCCGTCACGGACTTCGACTTCGAACTGCAGATGGCCCAGATGAATCACCGAATGACCGGCATCGAGACCTTCTTCGTTCCAACCAGCCCGCAGTGGTCGTACCTGTCGTCGTCCCTGATCAAGGAAGTCACCCGATTCGGCGGAGACATCTCCGGCCTGGTTCCTTCGTTCGTACGGGATCGGCTGGAGGAGAAGTTGTCGCCCGGGAGGGAGTGAGCCTTTACCGGTGGACATCAGCGCGCGTCTCCAACAGATCGAAGAGCTCATTCGGGGAGCCAAGTCCATGCCCCTGTCCGCCAGCGTCCTGGTGAATCAGGAGGAGGTTCTGGAGCTCCTGGACTCGGCCCAGGCCGAGCTCCCCGAGGAGATCAAGCAGGCCAGATGGGTGGTCAAGGACCGCGAGGAGCTGCTGGCCAAGGCCCGGCGGGACGGTGAGGCGATCGTGCACAAGGCCCAGGAGGAACGAGCCCGTCTGGTGTCGCAGCAGGAGGTGGTTCGAGCCGCGCAGGAGGAAGCAGAGCGCCTGCTGACCGAAGCGCGAGAGCAGGCTCGCCAGATTCGGCTGGAGGCCGAGGATTACGTGGACGCCAAGCTCGCCCAGTTCGAGATCGCATTGGGGAAGACCCAGCAGGACCTGGGCAGGTCGATCGCCCAGGTCCGCCGGGGCCGAGACAAGCTGCGAGGTGTTACCCCGGCCGAGGAAGAGTTCGGCTCGGACCAGGTCTTCGACGAGGAGGAGCAGGGATGAGCGTGGAGCTCGACGTCCGGGACCTGATCGATCAGCCCGGGGCCTCTCGCACCGTCCGGGTGAGCGAGTGCATCCCCGGGCTGGGCACCGAGCTGGCCACCGTCCCGGAGGATGAACGGATCCACGCCGAACTCCTGCTGGAGAGCGTCGTGGAGGGTCTGTTGGTGAATGGAACGGTCTCCGGCCTCATGGTCATGTCCTGCGCCCGATGCCTGAAGCCCTTCCGGTCGGAGTTTCGCCTGGACGTTCTGGAGCTGTTCGTCCCCGGCGCCGCCGCCCTGGACGACGAGTATCCAGTGCACGAAGGTGCGATCGACATCGAACCGATGATCCGCGACGCCGTCCTCCTGTCGATGCCGTTCGCACCGCTTTGCAAGCCCGACTGTCTCGGCCTCTGCGAACGATGCGGAGGGGATCGCAACCTCGGCGAGTGCGTCTGTCAGCCGGAGGCGGATCCCAGGTGGGGACCGCTCATCGGCATTGACCTGGAGCGCGTCGAGCCAGGTTCTTCCGACAGGGGGAACTGAGTGTGCAATGAGGCGCCCATGATGGGCGCGAAAGGAGCGAAGACGTAATGCCCACTCCGAAGAGAAAGACGCCCAAGGCGAAGACGGCCATGAGGCGGGCGCAGTGGAAGGGGAGTTCTCCCGCCTATGCCGAATGTCCGCAATGCCACCAGCCCAAGCTTCCCCACAGGGTCTGCCCGAACTGCGGTTACTACGCCGGTCGTCAGGCCGTCGAGGTCGAGTAGGCAAGCCGGTCCGGATGCCTCACAGGGAGACGCCGCTGGAGAAGGCGTTGGGGGTCCGGTTCAAGTCGCCGGGCCTGCGCGAGGCTGCCCTGACCCATCGTTCTTACGCATTCGAGCGGGGCGTGCTGCCGACAAACGAGCGGCTTGAGTTCCTGGGTGACGCGGTCCTCGGCTTGGCCGTCACCGACGTGGTGTACAAGGCCTTCCCGGATCGCTCCGAGGGAGAGCTGGCCAAGCTCCGCGCGGCCATGGTCAACATGACCATGCTGGCCGAGGTGGCACGGGAGCTCGGCCTGGGCGAGGAGATCCGGCTCGGCCGAGGCGAGGAGCTCTCCGGCGGGCGGGACAAGCCGAGCATCCTGGCCGACGCCCTGGAGGCGGTGCTCGGAGCCCTCTATCTGGACCGGGGGATGAAAGCCGCACACTCGATCATCGAGCGGCTGTTCTGGCCTCGGGTCACCGCGTATGTCCATGGAGAAGGCGACCGCGACTACAAGACCATCCTTCAGGAGCTGGCTGCCCAGGACCTGGGCAGGCTGCCGGAGTACCGGGTGGCCGAACGCGGGCCGGACCACGAGAAGGAGTTCACGGCCACTGTCTATCTGTCCGGGCAGATGTTCGGTAGGGGAATCGGACGCTCCAAGAAGGAAGCCGAGCAGAGGGCGGCCCGCGAGGCCTACGAGCGCCTCATCGAGGGCGCGGCCGAACTGGCCAAGGAGCACTAAACCTCATGGAACTGCCGGAAGTCGAGGTGGTTCGCCGAGACCTGGAGAAGGAGGTCGTCGGCAAGAGGGTGAAGGACGTGGAGGTCCGTCCCCACCGCAACGCGATGCGCGTCATCCGGCGTCATGCTCGGCGCAGGGAGTTCGCCGACCGACTCACGGGCAGGAAGATCGCCCGGGTCGACCGAAAGGGGAAGTACGTATTGCTTTACCTCGATGACGGGGACGTCCTGGTGGTGCACTTCGGGATGTCGGGCCAGTTCCTTCA
>WNGE01007853.1_pt1 | contig 21693 bp, 19 predicted proteins | sample 5400651 | NCBI WGS metagenome assembly WNGE01 (sample SAMN13153370, study PRJNA577476) | soil metagenome | isolation source: 60 cm soil or saprolite under grassland replicate 2 | place: USA:California | collected 2016-06-15 | reverse complement strand
GAGCAGCTAGCCGAGGTTGTAGGTGGCGATGTCGGACTGGGTTGCGAGCTTGCCCCGGTCGACCTGGGTCATCTGGCCGATCTTCTCGTCGAGCGTCATCCGCGGGAGCAGGTCGGCGACGCGCGCGGGGACCGGCTGCGTGGGGTCCTGGTAGACCGGCACCGCCGCCTGCGCCGTTGACCGGGCGGCGGTGCCGACCGGAGCGAGCACCGCGCTGAGCGCGATGAGCACGGACGCGAGCCGTGCCACGGTCCGATTGCGCTGATCTGCCATGAGGACCTCCTCGAGTGCCAGTCGAACCGTTCAATGCACTCATTCCTGAAATGTACACAGTATGGCGACCCGTGGCGAGCCCCGGCTGCGACCTGCTCCCGGTGGGCGTGCCCCGAAGTCTGCCCATTCGCCACTTTCGCCGGAACGGTCTTCCTGCTTACCTTCTGGCTGGAGATCGCGCTCGGACTGCGGTCGCACATACCTTTCCGCGGCCGCGGCGTCGGAACAAAACAGGAGCGTCTGCGTGCGTCGACGCCGAGCCCCAGTCCGCCGGGACGAATCGGTACGGGACGAATCGGTAGAAGATGCCGAGGGCGCGCCCGCGCCCGCCCCGGCCCCGCTGTCGAACCAGGCCGTGGTGCGGCTCCTGCGCGCCGGCCGCGACGACGCCGGCCGCGGTACCGGCCCCGACGAGGTGGGGCGGCGTGAGGTGCTGAAGGCCGACCTGGAGGAAAGCGCCGGACAGGGCTACCGCGTGTCCCCGGAGACCTCCGCCCAGATCGAGGAGCAGCGAGCGCAGGGCAGGATGCTTGCGCCGGAGACGCGGGCCTGGGCGGCTGGAGCCCTCGGCCGCGACCCCGGCGAAGTCAGGATCCACCAAGGACCGGGTGCCGACCGCCTCAGCCGCCAGGTCGAGGCAGAGGCGTTCACCTCGGGCAACGACGTCTTCTTCCGCTCCGGCCGCTTCGCACCGGGAACGGCGGAGGGCGACGCGCTGCTCGCCCACGAGCTCACCCACGTCGCCAACTCGGAGACGGGCGCGGCGGCCCGGCCTTCGGCCCACGCTGTCCATCGCCAGCCCAAAGGCGGTGAGGAAACCCCGCCTCGCGCCGCCCCGCCCGGTCCAGGCTCCCGCCGGGTCGTGAAGGAGGGCATCAAGGTCGTGAGCGAGGCGGAGCTGCTGGCGGCGTTCAACCTGCCGCCCGGCGCCGTCCCGCCCGGCGCGGCCTCGAACCCGGACTTCCTGTTGTCGATCATGGCGCCCGGCGCATCCGCCAATACGCTCGAGCCGATCCCTGACGCGCCGGAGGACCTCGTCGAATCCGTCCCCGAGGGCAAGGTCGTCGAGATGCCCGTGCTCGAGAAGGGTCTGGCGGTAGGGGAGGGCGTGGAGCACGGGCTCCACCACATCCTGGAGCACGGCGCCGAGGCCGGGGAGAAGTCCGTGAAGGTGTTCCGCTACGGCGGCAAGCTGTTCAAGGTCGGGAACTACGCCTACTCCGGGTACCGGATCGTGACCGCTCCCACCGAGGAGGAGGCGGAGAAGGTCTCGCGGGAGGAGGCCGGACGTCTGGGAGGGGGGGCGCTGGGCGCGAGCGGTGCCGTGGAGGCCTGTGTGGTGTTTGGCGTCGCCACCGAAGGCGTGGGCTTCCTGGTGTGCGGCATCGTCGGCGCCTTCGCCGGGGAGAAGGTGGGCGAAGAGCTCGCCGAGACACCCCTGGGCTGGTTGTTCGCGAAGATCGGGGGCGCGGTCTGGAACATCGTCCACGCGCCCGAGACCCTCATGGAGGGGCTCCGGCAGCTGGAGGCCGGCCTGGAAGGTTTCGTCGAGGTCGCGGGCGCCATGGGCCGCGGGGTCGGCCAGATCCTGGGCGGGTCGGTCGTGTCCGCCCGCGAGCAGCTGAACGTGGGCAACTGGGACCTGCGATACCTCCCCGGTGGCCTCCAGGCCGACGTCCTCAGCGTGGGCACCTCGGTGTGGAAGCAGATCGAGCCGCTTCCCCCGGACGGCCTCCTGACGCGGATCCTCCAGCCGCTCGCCTCGTTCGGCGTGCAGGCTGACGTGGCGGCCCGGATCGCGGCCGCCACGCCCGGACGCGGGCAGGGTCCGGGCGCCACCGGCGGTCCCACCGCCGGCGACCTGCTCGCGATGAAGCCGGTCGACTTCGTCCGCGAACTGAAGCAGATGAAGCTGACCTTCGTCCAGAATCCGGACTACCTCGCCGGCTTCGGGGGACGGTGGGACGATGAGGGGCAGCTCCATCTGCGCCTCGAGCCGCTGGTAGAGAGGCGCGCCGCGGCGAACCCGGACAACTGGGATGTGAGCAAGGTCCCTGCAGTGGATCTCGCGGGGGGCCGAGACGTGGACCTCAGCGAGGCGGTCCGGTCGTTGGGGAACAGCGCCTGGGCCAAGCTCGGCCGACTCGACGAGGAGCATCTCGGAACGGAGATCGACAAGCCGCTGGGGGCGCTCGGCGTTCCCCGGCCGCTGATCGAGGAGGTCACGGCGGGCATCGAGGGGCTTCCCCATCCCCGCTGGCTCGGAGGGTTCGCACAGTTCGGCCTGGAGCCGGACACGCTGCTCGGGCTCAAAGCCCCGGACGTCGTGGAGACCTTGAGATCGTGGGAGGTCCCCATCGATTTCCGTACCCCGCCGAGCGCTGTCGCGAGGCTCGCCGTCCAGTGGGTGCGCTCGGGCTTCCAGCCCTGGTGAGCAGGCAAGTGTGGCGTCGGGACGGATCGGGACGACCGGGAGGACGGCATTGGCCGAGGTGAAGATCCCCACCGCTCGGGGCGAGCTGCCCGCCTACGTGGCCACGCCGCCAGGGCAGGGACCTTGGCCGGGGGTGGTGGTCATCCACGACGCCAGCGGGATGAGCCACGACCTGAGGAGCCAGGCCGAGTGGCTGGCGAGCGAGGGGTATCTTGCCGCGGCGCCGGACCTGCTCTTCTGGGGCAGGAGGACGACCTGTCTGCATGCCATCATCCGCGACGTCCGCGCCCGGCGGGGACGGTCGTTCGACGCCGTCGACGCCGTGCGCACCTGGTTGACCCGGCAGGACGGCTGCACCGGCAGGATCGGCGTGATCGGCTACTGCATGGGCGGCGGGTTCGCCCTGCTGCTTGCCCCAGGTCACGGGTTCTCGGCGTCGAGCGTGAACTACGGCAGCGTTCCCAGCGACGCCGAGAGCCTGCTGACCGGTGCCTGTCCCGTCGTCGGCAGCTTCGGCGCCAGGGACTTGACGCTCCGCAGAGCCGCCGACCGGCTCGGGCGAGCCCTCACAGCGGCCGGCGTCGACCACGACGTCAAGGAGTACCCCGACGCCGGGCACGGGTTCCTCAACGACCACGACCCCGCGGACGTGCCGGCGCTGTCCGCGGTGATAGAGAAGGTCATGCGCGCCGGCTACCACGAGCCCTCGGCCCAGGACGCCCGCCGCCGGATCGTCTCCTTTTTCAACGCCCACCTGAGATCCTAGAAGAGTAGGAGATCAGGCACCTCACTGGAGGGTCTTCCACGCTCGGCGGTGCGACGCGAGAGAACCTCGGCGCCAGGCCGGTCAGTTGAGCGAGCCGGGTGCGGCAACGAAGGGGCTGACCACTCGCAGCCCGTCCAGGTCCGAGCCGTGCTGGAGGTCCTCGGTCAGCAGGTACTGGCAGCCGGCGGTGCGGGCCGCGGCCACGATCAGCGCGTCCCAGCAGGACAGGCCGAAGCGGTCCTCAATCAGCCAGCCCGCTTCCAGCGCCCCGGCCCCGATGGGTACGGGCCGCCAGGCGAGCAGGTCACGGATGTCGGCGCGGGCCTGCCCAGGGCTCAGGCCCGGCTTGAGCTTGCGGGTGGTGGCCGCGTAGTACTCCTGGAGGACCTGGAAGCTGAGGCGTGCCGTTCGGGTTCGCCACAGGTGCTCGATCCATGCCAGGGCCTGTGGCTGCTTGTCGGGTTCAGAGGCGTCCCGGGCGTAGACGAGGACGTTGGTGTCGACGAAGACTGTCACAATAGACCGTCACGGTCGTGCAGCTCCTCCCGCGCGGGGTAGTGGCCGCTGTCCTTGAGGGCTGTGGGGGCGCGGGCCAGGTAGCGCCGCATGGCGTCCTGGTAGGTGGTCTGGGCGCGCATATGCTCGTGGAGGAGCTCGCTGATGAGCCGGGAGACGCTCATGTCCCGGTGTGCCGCCTCGATGCGGGCCCAGCGGGCGGTCTCCTCGTCAAGGGTGATGGTGACGTTCCTCATAGCACGATTCTCGTGTTACACAGATTCCGTGTCAACCTGTGGGCTGGGGCCGCTACGGTGCGAGCTCGAAATGCCAGGGCTCCTTGATGCAGTACGTCTTGGCGTCGGGGCTGAAGGGCCGCGTCAAGCCGAAGCCCGCGACGAACTGCGTGGCCTCGGCGCTCCACTCTCCTCCGAGCTTGCCCCACTCGATCCCTGAGAGGTCGATGGCGTGCCCGGTCACGTGGCTGGAGACCGGCACCCCCAGCACGTTGGGCCTGCGGTGGGCATCGGCCGGTTCGTAGCCTTCGTAGGCGCAGCTTATGTGCCCGCCGGCGACGAAATCGGCGCCCTTGCTCTGCGCCAGTTCGAAGGCATTCGCCTTGGCCTTGTCCAGCATCTCCGCGTCGGTGGCCGCTCGCGGCGCGCCGAGGCCGAGGAGGGTGGACACCTGCTTCCACTCCTCCTTGAACCAGGTGTTGCCGTCGAGGTCCTTGCCGTCCTTCAGCGCCTGCAGATCCCCCAGGGGCACCGCCCCCTTCTCGCGGATGTGGTGGCCGGTGCTGAGGATGTGCGCGGTCGTTTTCGGGCGCACGTCGTTGATCGTCTTGAACTTGATCCCCTTGGCCTTGAGGGCGAGGACCATCCGGTTGAACCGCGCCTGCAGCTCCGGGTCGAGCCCGGCGCTGTAGACGAACTGGAGCGGCTCCGCCGCCTCCTTCTTCGTCTCCGTCGCGGCCTGGCGCTGAAGGTGCGCCACCTCTCCGCTCGCCCGCCCGCGCCGCTGCACGACGTGGGCCAGCTCGTGCGCCAGCAGGCGCCGGCCCGCGGCGTCGCCGGGGTGGTACTCGCCTGCCCCGAAGACGATGTCGCGGTCCAGCGTGTAGGCGCGCGCGCCCAGCGACCTGGCGGCCGCGGCCGCGCCGGTGTCGTGGTGGACGCGCACGCGGCTGAAGTCGTGCCCGAACCGCGGCTCGAAGAACGCCCGCGTCACCCCGTCGAGCGGGTGCCCCGAGGACGCCGCGGCGCCCGCGGCGCCCGCGGGGCCTGCGGCGGGTCCGTCCCCCGTGCGCAGCACCTGCTCGGCCGCGCGCTCGGCCTCGCGCTCGCCCTGGTCGCCTGGCTGGGAGACGTCCAGCTCCCGCTGGACAGCGCGGACCGGGGACCGCCGGCGCTGGAGCGTCGCGACGCGGGGCGGAGAGCCGGGCTGTGCGGGCAGCTTGGTGGCAAAGGCTCTCATGGGTCCTCTCCCCTCCTGCCAATAGCGCTCGTCCTGCTCTGGTCCTGGGACGCGCTGACGGAAGGCCGAAGCCACAGCGACGCCCGCGTGGGCTGCATGGTCTGGTCGACCACCGCCAGCAGCTCGGCGGTCAGCGTGTCCAGGTCGACCTGCTGGCGCAGCCGGTCGCTGAACCCCGCGATGGTGCGGGCCGCGTCGTAGCGGTGGCGGTTGAAGCGGCGGTCGACCGCCTGCTGGACGCGGCGGCGGGCCGGCTGGAACGCGGCCGCCAGCGCCAGGGTCGCCCCGGCCACCGCCAGGCTGGAGGTTCGGCGGAGGAACTGGCCGAGCCCAAGGACCACGCCAGCGTAGCCGCCGCCAAGCAGGACCGTGAGCAGCCCGTAAGTGAGGGTGCGACTGATGATGCCAGGGGTGAGCTGGACCAGGTCGGGCCGGCCGGCCTGGCGCAGCAGGTGATCGGACCAGGGGACCGCGGCGAGGCCGAGCATGGCCAGCGCCCACGGCGCCCACACCAGCACGCCCGACCACCGGCGCGGCCGGGCCAGTCGGGCGGCAGGGGTCACCGCCACGGTCCTTGCTGCACGCAGCTCACCTCCGGCGCCGCCACCCCGCAGCGTCGCGGATTACGTGCCAGTGTGGCCGGCCTCCGTCACGATAGCGTGACCGGACGCCGCTGCGGCAAGGAAACTCCCTCGACCGGGACCGACCGCTGTGGCAGCGTTACAGCCATGGCCGACCCCACCTCCCGCCGAGCGGTCGCCGAGCTGTACGCCGGCCAGGGCTGGCCCGACGACGGCGACCAACTGCTGCGGCAGAGCCTTGCGCCGCGCTCGCCGGACATGCTGCTGGACGCGCCCGGCTGGCTGGGGCTCAGCGCCGGCCAACTGGTCCTGGACGCCGGCTGCCGGGACGCCACCTACGCGGTCGCGCTGGCGCGCCGCTACGGCTGCCGGGTGCTCGGCGTGGACCTGGTGCTGAGCGGGCTGCCCAAGGGCGGGGCCTTCGACGCCGCGGCCGGGGCGGCCGGGACCGGGCAGATCGCCCTGGTCCAGGGCGACCTCCACGCGCTGCCGGTCGCCGACGGCGCCTGCGACCTGGTGTGGTGCCGCGACACGCTGTCGTGCCTCGGCGACTGCGCCGGGGCGCTGCGGGAGTGCGCGCGGGTGCTGCGGCCTGGCGGCGGCATGGTGCTGTACGCGGTGCTCGCCGGCGACCGGCTCGAGCCCGGCGACCGCGCCCTGCTGGTCGAGGGGCTGGGGAACTCGGCGGCGAGCATGCACGAGCCGACGGTGGAGGCGGCGGTCGCGGCGGCGGGGCTTGCGACCGTGCGGCGCGAGCGCATCGGCAGCGAGTGGTCGGAGTACCGGCTCGAGCACGACCCCGGCTACCTCACCAGGGACCTGCTGGAGATCGCCCGGCTGACCCGCCGCAGGGACCGCCTGGAGACCGCCCTCGGGCCGGTCTGGTACCGGCGCGCCCTGGCGTTCGACCTGTGGCGCCTTCAGATCGCGCTGGGCAGGCTCGTGCCGGTGCTGTACGCGCTGGTCAAACACGAGGCCGCCGGTCCGGGGAGGAGCCGGCGCCGTGCGTGAGCCGGCGCGGCGACCACCGCTCCGTGTCACGGGCCCAGCTCGCCGGCCGCCGTCCGGGGCTGCGCCGGGCGCCTCCCGAGGATGCAGTGGTACTTGATCACCTCCTCGTACTGGCCGCTCGCGTCATATTCCAGCAGGGCGCGGCGCAGGTCGTCCTCGAACTCCCTGGCGCCACCGCCGAGCAACTGCGTCGAGCAGAACGAGGTGGAATACAGGTAGCCGATGAACGTATCGAGCGTCCACACGTGGGGAACGAGGAATTCCCGCGGCCGCACGTCCTGGAAGCCGGCGCTCCGCAGGACGTCCTCGTGCGGCCGGCTCGGGCGCGTGAACGTCCCGCTCCCGGCCCTGCGCCGCTCACCGAGCCAGCGGCGGACGACCTCCACCGCAACCGGCTGCCACGACGCCGTTCCCGTCCACGGGCTGTTGCCGCCCAGCACCGCCATGCAGCACCCGGGCGCCAGCCACCCGGTGGCGCGTGCGGCGACAAGTGGGCGGTCCATCCAGTGAAAGGCGGACCCGGCCGTCACCAGCTCCACCGACTCCACCGGCACTTCGAGCTCCTCCGCCCGCCGGACGCTCCAGCGGATATTGGTCGCCTCCGCCTCCCTGGCCTTCCGGCGGCCGCGCTCGATCATCTCCGGCTGCTGGTCGACGGCCCAGACCTCGCGGAAGTACGGGCTCATGGGCAGCGCGACCTCGCCGGTCCCGCAGCCGAGGTCGAGCAGGCGCCCCTGCCCGGTGACGCCCGCCCGCACCCGCAGGTCGTCGATGAGCACCCGGGGGTACGGCACCCGGTAGCGCGCGTAGTACCTGGCCGTGCCGGCGAACAGGTCCGCCCGGAAGCGTGGGACGAGCGGCCAGACCGGGGCGTCGCCTGACGAGGGTGCACCCATCGGACAGATCCTCCACAGTTTGCGAGCGCTCCGGGGCGGGGCGCTCATGATACGCACAGGCACCGCCCGCCGGCCGTGGGCGCCTCCCCTCATTCTCTGGCGAATTCGAGGTGGAGCGACGCCAGGTAGCGTGGTGCGGCAGCGGCGGCCAGCGGGGCAAGACCGTGGCTGCATACAGCCCTCCCAGGGGCGCTCGCGCTCCCCGGCTGTCGGGCCGGCCGGCATACTTACAGCATGGCAACCGCAACCAGCCCGGTGTTCGTCGGCCGCTCCGAGGAGCTCGGCCGGCTGCTCGGCGTGCTCGCCCGGGCCGAGCGGGGCCGCCCGGCGGTCGCGCTGGTCGCCGGCGACGCCGGCGTCGGCAAGACCCGCCTGCTCGCCGAGCTCGCCGGCCGTGCCGAGGCGCAGGGCGCGCGCGTCCTTGTGGGGGGCTGCATGGAGGTCGGCGACCTCGGCCTGCCCTACGTCCCCTTTGTGGACGCCTTCCGCGACCTCGGCGCCCGGGCCGGCGAGTCCGACCTGGCCGGCCCGCTGGCCGCCGCCGTCGGTGGTCTTGGCCTGCTGCTGCCGCGGGCGGGGAACGGCCGCGCCCCGGCGCTGCCGCCGGGCGACGGGTTCGAGCGGGTGCAGCTTTTCGAGGGCGTGCTGTCGCTGCTCGTCGGCCTCTCCGAGCTGGCGCCGCTGCTGCTGGTCATCGAGGACCTGCACTGGGCCGACCGCTCCACCCGCGACCTGGTCGCCTTCCTGACCCGCACCCTGCGGACGGGCCGCATCGCCCTGGTCGCCAGCTACCGGTCCGACGACCTGCACCGCCGCCACCCGCTGCGCCCGCTGCTGGCCGAGCTGCTCCGCGTCCCCGACCTCGAGCGCATCGAGCTGCGGCCGTTCACCCGCGCCGAGCTGGTCCAGCACCTCGAGTCGCTGACCGGCGAGGGCGTGGCGCCCGCGGCCGTCGACCGCATCCTCGCCCGCACCGAGGGCAACGCCTTCTTCGCCGAGACGCTGGTCGCCGCCGGCGCCGCCCGCGCGGAGGTGGCGCTGCCCGAGGCCCTCGCCGACGTGCTGCTCGGCCGCGTCGAGGCCCTCTCCGAGCTGGCCCAGGAGGTCCTCAAGGTGGCGGCGGTCGCGGGCCGCCGGGTCGACCACCAGTTGCTGGTCGCCGCCGCCGGCCTGCCAGAGCCCGAGCTGGAGCGGGGGCTGCGGGAGGCGATCGCCGGCCAGGTCCTGGTCGCCAGCCCGGCCACGGAGAGCTACCGGTTCCGTCACGCGCTGCTGCAGGAGGTGGTGTACGGCGACCTGCTGCCGGGGGAGCGCACCCGCCTCCACGCGACCTACGCGCGCCTGCTGGCCGGCGCCGACGGTGGTGGTTCAGCCGCCGAGCTGGCCTACCACGCGCTGGCCAGCCACGACCTGCCGGAGGCCCTGGCCGCCCGGGTGCGCGCCGCGGCCGACGCCACCGCCATGTCCGCCCCGGCCGAGGCATTCCACCACCTCGACCAGGCCTACGAGCTGTGGGACCAGGTCGCCGGCGCCGCCACCGTCGCGGGCATGGACCGGGTCGAGCTGCTGCTGCGCGCCGCCGAGGCGGCCAGCCACTCTGGCGAGTTCCGCCACGCCGTGAAGCTGGCCCAGGAGGCCGTGGCCGCGATCGACGCCGGCGCCGACCCCCTGCGGGCGGCGCTGGCCAACGAGCGCCTCGGCGAGTACCTGCTCGAGTCCCACAGCGCGGACGAGTCGCACGACCTGATGCTGGCCGCGTGCCGCCGCGCCGTCGAGCTGGTGCCGGCCGACCCGCCGACGCCGCTGCGGGCACGGGTCGCCGCGCAGCTCGGCCGCGCCCTCATGCACCTGCACGAGCACGACGAGGCACGGCGCTGGTGCGACGAGGCGCTCGCCGTGGCCAGGGTGGCGGGCAGCGCCGTCGACGAGGCCCGCGCCCTGATCAACCTCGCCCTGCTGGCTGAGCGCCATGACGACACCGAACGGGCGCGGTCGCTCCTCAACGACGCCCGCCGCCGCGCGGCCGCCGCCGGTGACCGGGTGGTGGAGCTGCGCGCCCAGTACAACCTCGGCGGGCTCGCATACGACGTCGGCGATCTGGCCGCCGCCTGCTCGGCCTATGACGAGGCCGTGACGCTGGCCGAGCGCAGCGGCTTGAGCTGGAGCGGGTTCGGCGCCGACGCCGGCGTGCTGCGCTGCATCGCCTACTACTCGGTGGGGGCGTGGGACAAGGCCGAGCGTCTCGCCACCGCAGTCGACGACCGCAGGCCGGCGGCTGGCGGTCTGTCCGCTGCCGCCCTGCTCGTCGAGGTCGGCCGGGGCAGCAGCAGCGCCCATGAGCGGTTCGCGCGGCTCAGGGTATTCTTCGACGACCCCTGGGTCGCCTATCTGGCCAGCGGTTGCGGCGCCGACCTCGCCCTTTGGCAGGGCGACCTCGACCGCGCCCGCGAGCTGACCCGCTTCAACCTGGCCGGGCTGGCCGTGGCAGACGACCCCTGGGCGTTGAGTGCCATCCGGCCGGCCGCGCTGGGGCTGGCTGCCGAGGCCGACCGGGCCGGACGCGGCCGGGTCGTCGGCGACCAGGGCGCGGTCGCGGACGCCCTGGCCGTTGGCGAGGCGCTGCTCGAGCGGGCGCGTGCCAGCGAGCGGCAGGCCCGCTCGCTCGGCCTCCAGGTCGGCCCGGAGGCGCTCGCCTGGCTGGCCCGCGCCGAGGCGGAGTGGGCGCGGCTCCAGGGCCGCGCCGACCCGGGCCGTTGGGCGGTCGCCGCCGACGCCTTCGCCTACGGCTACGTGTACGAGGAGGCCCGCTCGCGCTGGCGCCTGGCCGAGGCGCTGCTGGCGCACGGCCGCCGCGACGAGGCAGCGGCGCAGGCCCGCGCCGCCCATGACGTGGCGACGCGCCTGGGGGCCGAGCCGCTGCGGGTCGAGGTCGACACGCTCGCCCGCCGCGGCCGCCTCGACCTCGGCGGCGGCCACGGCGAGGCAGTGGCCGGCGTGCCGGCCAGCCTCACGCCCCGCGAACTGGAGGTGCTCCGCCTCGTGGCCGCGGGCCGCTCGAACCAGCAGATCGCCGACGTGCTGTTCATCAGCCGCAAGACCGCCAGCGTCCACGTCAGCAACATCCTCGGCAAGCTCGGCGTGCATACCCGCGTCGAGGCGGCCGCCACCGCCCACCGCCTGGGCCTTGACGAGGCGGCTGCCCCGGCGCGCAAACGCCGGTAGCGCAGCCGGAGCCTCGCACCGAAGAGGATCACATGGTAGGTGACGGCGACGACCTCCGCGCAGTAGGCGGTCTCCAACTCGCCCTCCCGCGCGCCCCGCTTGACGACCGGCACCCGCCCAGACACCCACCGCCAGGCCAGCCGAGCCACCGACGGAAACGGCGTGCCGTCCAACCGCGCGATCGTGCGCAGGACAGCGTCCTCCATCTGGCGGGTAACCGTGTGGTCCAACTGGCGTAGCCACGCTCGGTGACCGTACCTGGTCGCCCAGACCAGGACCGCCTCGCGCAGGTCGTGCAGCTGCGCGCCGCGCTGGTGGCTGCCAGACCACAGGTCGGGCAATGACCGGCCGAGCTCGGCATGCCACATCAGCGCCGGCAGGTCATCGATGACCACCGACATGCCGACATGGTTGACGGGGCTGTTGGTGCTCACCTGCACGGCCCGGTCGGCCATCTTCCGTCCACGAAACAGCCACACATCCCCGGTGCGGGTCAGGTCGAGGGCCTCGTCGAGGCTGATGCGCATCTCGGGCATGGACGTATCCTAGGCAGATGCGCTGGTGGAAGATACTCGGGCTGGCAGGCTTCGCCGGTCTCGCCGCCACCGGGGTGGTGATCGCCCGGGCAGAGCGACGGCGGCGCGCCTACACCCCAGAGCAGATCCGGGCGCGGCTGCATGCCCGCCTCGCCGAGGCGTCCGGGACCGAGGCTGCGAAGGGGATGCATGGTCAAGGCTGAGGAGGCCGGGGACCGCGATCGCAAGGTGATCTTCGGGAGGTTGCTGCGGGCGCACCGGCTTCATGCGCTGCTGACCCAGGAGCAGCTTGCCGAGCGCGCGGGGGTGAGCTCGCGCACGATCCGCGAGCTGGAGCGCGGTCGGGTACGCGAGCCCCATATGGACTCGGTGCGCCTGCTTGCCGATGGGCTGGCGTTGGCCGGAGAGGCCCGTGAGGAGTTCCACACTGCCGCGTGGGATGCTGGCTGGGCGCCGCTGGTCGTGGCGGTTGCGGATGGGGTGACCGGGGTGGTGGCGCATGCCGATGGCGGCCTGGTGCCCGATGACGCGCAGGTGCCGCGGTCTGTGGCGAGCGAAGCTGCCATCCCGTTCCTGCTGCCCGCCGACAGCGCCGACTTCACCGGGCGGGAGGAGGCGGTAGGGCGGCTGGGCGTCCTGTTGGCCGGCGCAGCCGACGGCGCGGCGCGGTCAACCGCGATGCTGGTGATGGCCGTCATGGGCGGGGGCGGGGTGGGCAAAACCACCCTGGCCGTGCATGTCGCCCACCGTGTCCGCGCCCGGTTTCCCGACGGGCAACTGTTCATCAACCTGCGGGGCGCGGAAGCCAGCCCAGCTGATCCCGAAGAGGCGCTGGGACGCTTGCTGCGCGCGCTCGGGGTGGATGAGGCGGCCATCCCCGAGGGCTCGGACGAGCGCGCCGAGCTGTACCGCAGCCTGCTCGCGGACCGGCGGGTGCTGGTGGTGTTGGACAACGCCGCCAGCGAGGCGCAGGTCATTCCGCTGCTGCCCGGCAGCCCGACCTGCGCGGTGCTGGTAACCAGCCGGGCGCCGCTGACGGGGCTGGGTGGGGTGCGGCTGCTCGAGCTGGGCGTGCTCGACCCGGCGCAGGCGGTGGAGCTGCTCGGACGGATCGTGGGGGCGCAGCGGGTGGCCGCGGAGCCGGCGGCTGCCGCGGAGCTGGCACGGCTGTGCGGGTATCTGCCGTTGGCGTTGCGGGTGGCGGGGGCCAGGCTGGCGGCGCGGCGGCACTGGCGGCTCGCCCAGATGGTGGAGCGGCTGGACGATGAGCGGCAGCGGCTGGACGAGCTGACCCACGGGCACCTGGCGGTGCGTGCCAGCCTGACGCTCAGCTACCAGGCGCTGGGGCCCGCCGCTCGGCTGCTGTTCTGCCGCCTGGGGTTGCTGGAGGCTCCCGACGTTGCCGCATGGGCTGCCGCCGCCCTGCTCGACAGCCCCGTCGAGCAGGCGACCGAACTGGCCGACCGGCTGGTGGACGCGCGGCTGCTGGAGGTAGCCGGGCGGGACGCCACCGGGCAAGTCCGCTACCGCTTCCACGATCTGGTCCGCGTGTTTGCGCGCGAGCGCAGCGAGACAGCGGACCCACCCAAGCAGCGGCGTGCCGCGCTGGCCCGTGCGTTCGGGGCGTGGCTGCACCTGGCGGAGCGTGCCGACGCCCGCCTCGGCAACCCGTTGCTCGAGCCCGTGTATGGCCCGGCGCCCCGCTGGCCGGTGGACGCGACAATCACCGAGCGGCTGCTGGGCGACCCGATGGTCTGGTTGGAGGCCGAGCGTCCCGGGCTGGTCGCCGTGGTCACCCAGGCCGCCTGCCTCGGCATGGCCGGGCTGTCGTGGGAGCTGACCAGCGCGCTCACCCAGTACCTGGCGACCCGCCTGCACCTGGACGACTGGCGCCGCTGCACTGGCGAGGCTCTGGCCGCGACCCGCCGGGCCCGCGACCAACGCGGGGAAGCGGCCGTGCTGCTGTCGCTGGGCACCCTGCACGGCTTCCACCGCCTCGACGAGGCGCTCGCCTGCTGGCAGGCCGCACTCGGCATCTTCGAGCGGCTCGGCGACGACACCGGTCGAGCAATGTGCCTGGCCGCGCTGGCGCTGTACCGCAACGACCGTCAGGCCTTCCAGCAGCGCCGGCGACAGGCCCAGGAGGCGCTTGCAATCCTCGGCCGAGACGGCAGCCCGCGTGCCCGCGCCTGCGTGCTGCACCGCCTTGGCATCCTCTACCACAACCACGGCCGGATCGCGCTGGCCGAGCGGTGCTTCGAGGAGGCCCTGGGGTTGCACCGCGGGCTCGGCAGCCGCCGCGGCGAGGCGACGCTGCTGTACCGGCTCGGGGTCGTGCTCATCAAGCAGGGCCGCGATGACGAGGCCGCGAGCATGCTCCAGGAGGCCCTGGCGATCTTCGGGCCGGATGGTGACCGCATGAACGGCACGCTCGCCAAAGTCTGCCTCGGCACGGCGCTGGTGCACCTGGGCCGCTACGGGCAGGCTCGCCCGCTGCTGGAGCCGTGGATGCACACCGGCTTTCCCTTCGTCCGTGCCTGGGCGCTGCGCGCCCTCGGGGAGCTGTACTCCGGCCAGGGACGCCACGACGACGCGCGCGCGGCGCTCCGTGAGGCGCTACGCCTGTTCCGCGACCTGGACATTCCTGCCGAGGAAGCCGTCGCCCTGCGAACCCTGCTCGCACTCGGCGAGGACGGCGACCGCGCCCACGGCAATGCCCACTCCTCCAAGGCGCGCGCCTCACCTCCACCAACGACATGAAGGGACGTTTCGACCCGTTCTGCCGCTGTCCTGCCGGTGCTCTGCCGGTGTCCTGCCGGTGTCCTGCCTGGGCACAGGAGAGCATCAGGGCGTATTGCTAGCCCGTCAGCCCTCAAGGGCGGGCAGGACACACCTTCAGGCGCACCTTCGACTCGGGCGAGGATCGCTCGGGCGATCACACCACCAGCGCAGCCGGCACAGGGCCCCGGCAGCAGCCAGCGCCGCCACGCCGGGGTGCGAACCACGCAGGTCGGCGGCTCCCCCGGCAGCGTAACGATCTTCGAGCCGCGGGAGCCCACCCCCCGCAGCGCCCCGGTGGTGGTCTTCACCCAAGGCGTCGGCCCCGACCAGTACCAGGGCTGGATCGACCATCTCGTCGGGCGGGGCAGCATCGTGGTCTTCCAGGAGCAGCCATTTCAGGGAGTGGACCTCACCGAGCGGCGCAAGGGGCCGGTGGCCGGGCTGCGGGCAGCCGTGCGGGCGCTCGCACGGCCCGGGCACGTCTCACCCCAGTGGGACCAGCTGGTGCTGGTGGGCCACTCGGTCGGCGGAAACATGGCGGCCCAGCTCGCCGCCGACAGCGCCACGGCGCGGCTCCCAGGTCCCAAAGCGGTGTTCGTGCTGCAGCCACGTCTGGAGGACACCGACAGCCTGCGGGTGCTGCGTGGCATCCCCCGGTCCAGCCTGGTGCTGGTGCTGGCCTCCGACCGGGACGACCGGGTCGGCCTCGACGGCCCCAAGGCGGTGTGGGCCGCGCTTGGCCGCATCCCCGCGGCCAACAAGGACTACGTATTGGTCCGCAGCGACGAGCACGGCACCGACGAGCACGGCACGCCGGTGCTGGTCGCCGACCATTTCCTGTCGCTCAGCGGTGCTGGCAACCCGCCGAACGCGCTGGACTTCTACGGCCCCTGGAAGCTGCTCGACGGGCTGCAGGACTGCGCGATCGCGCGGCACGACTGCCGCTTCGCGCTGGGTGGGACCGCCGAGCAGCGCTTCATGGGCCGCTGGAGCGATGGCGTCCCGGTCATCCCGCTGCAGGTCACCGACTCGCCCTGAGCAGCTCCCCCGACGCACCGTCACCAGCGGGCTGCAGTCGGTCACCGAGCATCCGGGTGGGGTGTTCCCACGCGCTCGGTCTGGCGCAACCGGCACTGCGCCGGGTGTGTAACAGTGCCCCTGCTGCTCAGGGAACCTTTTTCAGGGTCATGGAGTTACTCAGGTAGTTACGTTGTCGGCGATCCACAGAGGAGGTCGATCGGAATGGTGGGTGGCAGGACTGCTCGAAGACGATGCAGGGCCGTGATCGTGGCGCTCGCAGTCGCGAGCGGGATAGCACTGCTGCCAGCGAGCCCGGCCATGGCGCATGTCCATGGCATCACTCCGCTGCGTTGTGTCGGCATCGCCGACGACGGCGCCAACCAGACCGACACCACGCCAGCGTCGGCGGCGAACGGCGGACCGATCTCGGGCCTGATCCCAAGGGACGTCGGCAACGCGCCGCTGACAATCGGCGATGGAGGGTTCGATACACCGGCCTGTCCGGCGAGCCCATAGCCGCAGACCGCAGCTCGACCAGACGGGAGCCGCCCGGGCGCAGTCCCGACTCCGGTGAGCCACGACCTCATGACCTTGTTCCCGTCACGAGCCGTTCGCGGTCGAACGTCGCGGACACGATCCGCCAGCCGAGTCCGTCGCCGAGCAGCAGCGCCGCCGCGAGGCCGAGGGCAAGGCCGAGCGTCGCGTGGATGGCGTTGAACGCGATGAGCGATGTCACCGCGACCGACTGGAGACTCGCGAGCATGCCGAGCTGCTGTGCGACGCGGACGTCGCTCGATCGGGCCGAGATGGCGATGCCGACCCAGATGGACCAGCCGGCGAGGAGCGGCGTGAAGAGCAGCTGGGCGAGCAGCTCCGGGCCTCGCAGGAGCGCCGACGCTATGGCCGGATGTGCGAAGAGCTCGACGCAGGCGAGAAAGAAGGCGTAGACCGCATAGGAGATGACAAGGGACGGGACGAGGGCCGCCAGGGCCTTGCCCAGCAGGAACTCCTCGCGGCGAATCGGCGTCGTGAGCAGTGGCTCGAGGGTGCCCTGCTGGCGCTCGCCGACGACCGAGTAGGCGGCGACCACTGCGGGCACGACCGCCGGGATGCCCAGCATGTACAGCAGAGAATCCTTGTGGGCGAGCGCGCTCGATGCCGACGCGGGCAGGGCGAAGACCTGAATCAACGGCTGGATGAGGAAGATCAGCGGGATGACGGCCATCGTCGAGACGATGGAGCCGTTGCGCCGGTACTCCCGGAGCTCCTTGCGGAAGATGGCCCGGACGCGCCTCTTGCTTACGCTCACCTCTGGGCCGCCTCCTCGTCCTCGTCGATGAGCTCGAGGTAGACGTCCTCGAGCGAGTGGTGCGACTCGCTGATCGACAGCACGTCGGCGCTGGCCGCCACCAGAGCCCGGGTGACGGCTGGTGCGGACACTGTCGATTCGGACACGGCGAGGACGTAGGTGGCGGGGCCGTCCTGGTGCCAGCTGTCGACGGCCGGGAGGCCGGCAAAGACGCGGTCCGGCTCGGGGAGCGGGACGAGGGTCCTGACCGTGAGCGTCCTGGCGAACAGCTGCTCACGCAGCTCGTCGGGTCGGCCGATAGCGCGCAGGGTCGTGTTCAAGATCGCGACACGATCGCAGAGGCGTTCGGCCTCCTCGAGGCGGTGGGTGGTGAGAAAGATCGTCACGCCACGCTGGCCGAGCGCGGCGATCAACTCATGGACGTCTCGAGTGGCGACCGGATCCAGGCCGGAGGTCGGCTCGTCGAGGAACAACACTTCCGGGTCGCTGAGCAGCGCCCTGGCAAGGGCGACCCGCTGGCGTAGACCTTTGGACAGGGTGCCGCAGGCATCGTGGGCGCGGTCGGCCAGGTTGACGGCCCGCAGGGCGCGGTCAATGCGATCGTTCGAGTCGGGCACCTCGTAGAGGTCGGCGAAACATTCGAGGTTCTCGGTCACGCTCAGGCGGAGATAGAGACCCGGCGACTCGGGCATGACCGAGATCCGCCGGCGGATCTCCACTCCGTTCTCAGGCGTGAGCGGGATTCCCGCGACCGTTGCCGAGCCCGAGGTCGGTGCAATGAGAGTGCCGAGCGTCCGCACGGTCGTCGTCTTGCCGGCGCCGTTGGGGCCGAGAAACCCGAACACCTCACCGTGTCCCACCTCAAAGGAGACATCGTCGAATGCGATGCGGTCGCCGAACTGCTTCGCCAGATGATCGACCGATAGCGCTCGAGCGCCGCTGCTACCCTGCGTCCGCGCGTCAGCCGCCGGGGGTTTCGCCTCCACGCCAGTCTCTTGCCATGACGAGTCTTTGGGTGCTTCGCAGCGTCCGGACATCCTCCCCCGTCCCACGCCGCTAGTCCCCGGGGGTGATTCGACTGGCACCCGGCTGAGAGACCGCAATCTTCGAGACTGCAATCTTCACGTGGAAGATGAGGGCGACGGCCGCAAGTTCGACGAGCCAGAGGACAATCCCGATGGCCAAGTCCGCACGGGCGTACACCGCCGAACCCCGGGCCAGTCCGTCGAGCAGGCCAAACGTGTTCAGGCCGAAGAAGATCGCAAATGCGATCCGCGCCCAGCGATGTCCGCGGCCGATCAACCAGGCCATCCAAGCCAAAAACCAACCGCGATACCGGCCGCCACCGCTTTCGGTTCAAGTTGGCCTGCTACGACTGCGTGCCACTCGATCTCGGTGAGACCCGGGTTCCTCTTGACGACGTTCGACCTGACGTCGCCGATGGTGGCCAAAATCGTGATCGCAGCAGCAAGCTCAACCACGGCGCCGACGTACATCAGTTTGACCGCATTGAATACCGATCGGTCCGACCGAGGCGCCCTTGGACGCAGACGCATGCTTACCGCGCTGCGCATCAGGTCTAGGCACTCCATCAGCTCTGGCTGGCGCTGGCCTTCTCGGGCGCCCGCCATCAGCACCCCAAGGATCTCCGCCCCGTGCTCACGCCGGAACGACTTGGGATACCACCTCAGCCAGCGGCGATAACCTCGCTCCAATTCGGCGTCGGTCATCCGGCCATCCCCCCCGCCAGACCGAGCCGCGCGAACGCGGCCGCCGCATTAGATTGGAACCGCGGAACCGCGGGTCGACATCGAACCGAAACTCATCGGCGTGTTGCGCCATGGTCCCTCCAATCCGCAGTTCGTGCTCGGTTATGACAGACGGCGGATCGATTCGGCAACTCGCCGGGCGCAGCGCCGCCAGCAGGTGCATCTGCCGGACGGGTGCCTGTCTGTAGGCGCGCTCGTCCGGGCATGTCACGGCGGCCTACCTAAATCAGGAGGGGCCGGCCACCCTTGCCAGCCGCGCGGCCTCGGCCGCACCCTGAGTCCAGGGCTCGCCATGGCCCGGCAGGAGCACGTCGGCCGGGATGCCGTCCAGGACGTTGAGTGACCTGAGCGCCTGCGGGGTGTCGCGGTTGAGGCCCGACGGCATGATCTGCGGGCCGACTCGGCCGGTCAGCGGGTTCCTGGTCACCAGCGCGTCGCCGCTCAGCAGTACCCGCCGTCCCTCCAGCAGCAGCGCGGCACTCCCCGGGGTGTGGCCGGGTGCATGCACCGCCCGGGGCCGCCCCGGCACCTGTAGCGTCTCGCCATCGGCGAAGGTGGACAGCTCACTGATGGGGATGAGCTTGGTGGCCCCCCGGCGTGTGAGCGAGATCAGGGTCCGGTAGAACTCGACCCGCAGCAGGTACGACCTGGCCTTGCCGTCGTTCTTGCCAGGGGTTGCGCCCTTGGCCACCGCTTCGTCCGCCTGGTGGATCCACACCGGCGCCGGGGCGGTGGTGCGGGCACGCTCAGCGAAGCCGGTGTGGTCGCTGTGGGCGTGGGTGATCAGCACGGCATCCAGGTTGTCGAGCCCGCGGCCCAGGGCCGCCAGGGTGCGGACCAGCAGCTCCCAGTCGCGGGGCGCTCCGGCGTCGACCAGCACGAGCTTTCCGGCGTCCTCGATCAGGTAGAAGTTGCAGACGCCCGCTGTCAGCCGGTGAATGCCTTCCCCGACCTGCACGCGGTCACCTCCTGCCTGTGCGATCCTCAGGTCAGGGCAGCATATCCCGCACACGCGAAGGACGCGCTGACCTGACAGAGCACTATTACCGAGTTCCACAACAAGGTGACACGGCGTCGAGGCCGTCACCTGCGGCTTCGCCCACCACAGGCGTCACTTCAACTCTCGACTTTCGCGTGGCGGTGTCCTGCCATGCCTCCGGCAAGCCGCGTAGCTCATGCAAGCCCGTCAGGTTGCGGGCCCTTCCTGCGCGGCCTTCTGCTCCGGGATGGGGGCCAGCGTCAGGGCCAGCAGCGCCACCAAGGGCAGCCCAAGCGTGAGCGTGCTTGGGATCACGAAGGCCACCACCATCAGGACCCAGCCGAGGACGCGCAGGCCAAGTGCCTGGCCTCCTCGCCATGCCAGGAGCCCGGCGGCGTACACGATGCTTCCCAGGCTCACCGCGGCGCCGATCGTCCAGCCCAGCACGAGCGCGTGGTCGTCACCGCCAAGCTGTAGGCCGAGCACGGCGATCCCGAGAGCGCCCACGGCGGTGTCCACCATGCCGGCGGCCAGCCGGACCCGCTGCTGGCTCGGCTCACGCAGCCGGAGGACCCACGGGCCACCTCGACGGCCCAGCGCCCAGGCGATCATCCCGGCCAGGAAGGTGTACGCAAGCAGCACCACCGACCGCTCCATCCATTGGGTGCGGCGCAACCCCGGTGCCAGTGCGGGCGAGACAGCCATAGGTGGGTCATCCACGGTGGGTCCACCGAGCCCGGCCACCCGCTACCAGCCGCGCACCTGCACGTCGTCATTGTAGGCCTGCACCGGCCGCCCGGACAGAAGGCCGCGTGGAACGCTACGCCGCCGGGTGGTCCATCGAGGATCGGTGAGGTTGGCTGGCGACCGAGGATATGGACTGGCAGGCCGGGCTGGTCGCAGGATGACCGTATGGAAGCCACCCCACGGCAGGTGCCCTCGGGCAGCCTGGGCCCGACAGCCCCGGGTGCCCTTGACGTCCGGCGGTCGGGACGGCGGCGGCGTCCCACCGGCCAGTCCCCGCCGCTGCCGCGCAGTATCCAGCCCACCGGCGTCTGGTGGGCGGCCGCTGCGGTGGTGCTCGTAACGCTCGCCAAGGTTGCCTTCGGCCCGGCCCGGCGCAGCCTGGGCGTGGCGGTCACGGTGTGGGATGACGCGGTGGTGGGCTGGCTGGCCGGGCTGCACCTGCCCGGCCTGACCGGCCTTATGGAGACGATCGTGGCCTCCACTGGTTCCGCCGCCGCGATCGGGGTCCTGCGCTGGGGAATCCTGCTGGCGTTGCTGGCGCTGCGGCGTATCCGCCACCTGGTCGTGTTCGTGGGGTCCTTTTTGGCGGTCCTGCTGGCGATCCGCTTGGCGACGGTAGACCGCCCGCGGCCGTTTGGGGTGGACCTACGCGGCAGTTGGGCCGGCTGGGCGATGCCGTCGCGGCCGGTGGCGATCTTCGCCGCGACCCTGACCGGGGTGCTCTACACGCTGGTCCCGGTGGGTCGCTGGAGGCAGCTCGGCAAGTGGGTCGCGGCCGGCCTGGTCGCGGCGTTCGCCCTGGCCCGGGTGGACCTCGGCGTGGACGCTCCCACCGACGCGCTGGTCGGCGCCGTGATCGGTGTTGCGGTCTCGGTGACTGCCTACCGGCTGGTGGTGCCCAGCGAGGTCTTCCCGATCGCCTACCGGCGTGGCCGCAGCGCCCACCTGGACGTGGGCGGGCGCCGCGGCGAGGCGATCCGCCATGCCCTGGCCGAACAGCTGGGGCTGACCGTGCTGGAGGTCAAGCCGTTCGGGCTGTCGGGCTCGGCCGGGTCGACCCCGCTGCGGATCAAGGTCGAGGACGGGGCCGGGAACGCCAGGCATGTGTTCGGCAAGCTCTACGCGCGCAGCCACCTGCGCGCCGACCGTTCCTACAAGTTCGGCCGGGCGCTGCTGTACGGGCGGCTGGAGGATGAGAAGCCGTTCAACACCGTCAGGCGGCTGGTGCAGCAGGAGGACTACGCGCTGGCGCTGATGCAGCGGGCCGGCCTGCCCAGCCCGGAGCCGTACGGTGTCGCCGAGCTCACCCCCGAGCGGGAATACCTGATCGTGTTTGAGTTCCTCGATGGCGCCAGCGAGATCGGTGAGGCCGAGGTCGACGACGCGATCATCGACCAG
>WNGE01002650.1_pt1 | contig 21695 bp, 22 predicted proteins | sample 5400651 | NCBI WGS metagenome assembly WNGE01 (sample SAMN13153370, study PRJNA577476) | soil metagenome | isolation source: 60 cm soil or saprolite under grassland replicate 2 | place: USA:California | collected 2016-06-15 | reverse complement strand
CACCAGACACACAGTCAACGCGGCGAGATCCCGCGGTTCGTCTTCCCATTCAGCCATGAGCAGGAACCGTAACCACACTCAACCCGGTACGCCTGCCTCAACTGGCAGGACTCTTCCGTAGTTCAGTCAACAGGTACACGATCGCCAGCCGGGACAGATGCGACGCGGTGATCTTCGAGCTGGGGTTCACCGCCGGTGCTCCCGGCCAGCAGCGACTCGAGCATGTTCGCCACTGCCATCACCGCTTGGCGACTGTCCCAGGTGGACACTCATCCCCGTTCCCGGCCGCTGGCCGTCTGCCTCGTCCTCCACGCACGTAACGTCCGGGCGCCGCTCGGCCTGCTGCGGGTCGATCGCGTCGACCAGCGCCCGAGCGGCCGTCAACCCATCGACCGCCAGCCGATCCGGCGCGGCCGGCACGCCGCGGTCGGTCCAGTCCTGACGCACGGTGACCCGCCACCTTCCGTCGACCTCACACACGAAGTACAGACCAGTGCGCTTGTGCTGCGTAAACAGCACCGCAAGGCGCTGCCCGTTCAAAGGATGGAAAGGGTGCGTGATCATCAATGAGTCCGAAGAATAACGTGACTGACGAGCCCTATAGGGCACAGGTTCCTACCGATCGACCAACCGAGCGGCACGGGTCGGGTCGCCTCGTCTGTCCACAAAGGACGGGGGCCGGCCGGGCCGGCCGGTCAGCGTGGGCGGGGTGAGCAGCACCGCGACCTGCGGGCGCATCCCGGCCACGGTCGGGGTGCGGCCCTCGCGCAACGCGCCGCGGGCCAACTCGACCAGGGCGTCCGCGCGCCGCTGGGTGGCGCTGCGGGCGTCACCGCAGCCAGGCGGTCGCATCAACGCGTCCAGCGCGGTGGCCAGCGCGGCGCCGCCTTCGGGGTCCAGCTGGCCGCGCACCAGCACCATGCCATCACACGGCGACAGGGTGAGCGCCCGCCGCGCGAAATCGACCTGCGCGTCGGGCTGGCCGCCGTCCGGGTCCACGTGCACCAGCACCCGGGCACACACGCAGCGCAGCCGCTGCGGCACATCCACCGACCCGACCGCGACCAGCGCCGGCTCCGCCGCCACGACATGACCCACACCGACCCGCTCGGCCAGCCGCACCACCTGATCAACATGCCCGGACGACACCGCCCCCGCAGCCAACTCGGGCAATGCGCGCAACACCCGTACGCGTTTGACCTGGGCGCCCGCCGCCGGCCCCGACAGCCGCCCGAACCCACGCAACCACGCCGCCGTCGACCGGCACCCGTCGCCCTCGGCCAGCCCCCGCGCGTCGAAGACCGCCACGCGCCGGGCCACCTCCGCGCTCAACCGGTTCACCGCCACCAGCAACGCCACCAGATCAGCCCGCACCACCGCGTCCGGCAACCCGGCGACCTCCTCACCGGCCAGGGCATCCAACCCCGCCACCAGACACTCAACCGAACGCATGTACGAAGGCTAGCGCCACCGACTGACATTTCTGGGCCAGGGACGGATCGCCGCCGCTCTGACGTTCAGCAGCGTCGGGTTTCTGGTCGTCGACAAACGCATCCGCGCGATGATGTGCGCGGTTCGCGAGTACGCGAACGTGTTGCTTGTCATCCCGCATGCCGGTTCGCCTGTTGTATCCGGGGAGTGTTTTCAACGTACGCCTTGCATTGCTGACAATGGCGAAACCGGCGCAGCCAGTAGACACGCCAGGCAGAAGACACGCCAGGCAGAAGATAGCCATGCAGTGAGACAGCCGAGCACCAATCCGGGCCAGGAAGTGAGACGCATCGCGCCACGCCGTGCACGCAGGGTGCTCGAACGGTAGCTTGAACGCATGGCCCTCGTCGCGCGCGCCCGCGGTCACCGGCGCCGCACGCGTCGACAGCTGCGCTGCCTGCTGAGCCTGCAATTCCTGGCGCTGGCCATCGGCGCCATCGGCTGGCAGCCGGCACCGGCGAGCGCGCTGCCGCAGGCGAGCGCCCTGCCGCAGGCGAGCGCCCTGCCGCGGGCCAGTGGCGCGACGAGCGCCATCCTGAGCGACCAAGCCCCGCACGCCCTGTCTGCCATCTCGGTCGCCCAGCAGAGGGCCGACGCCGAGCAGGGCGGCCCCGAGTTCCCCGCTACCGACGGATACGTCCGGCTGATGGTTGCTGAGCAGCAGCCGCCCGCCGTGATCACCTCGGACAGCGCGATCGTCGTCGTCGGCTACCGCTCGGCAACGGGGGAACGGGCGCCACCACAGCGCGCCATCTGACGACGCCGACGCGGCGCGGGCTGACCGCGCCCGGCAGTGCTCTTCTTTCTCTGATCCCGACGGCGAACCCGTCCGCGGCCGGCGGGCGGGCCCTCGGGACACCTATCGCATCGATCACGAATGGGGTGTCGATCATGGGACTATTCGTACACGAACTACTGCTCGGTATGCGCGAGGCCCTGGTGATCTGGCTCGTACTGCTAATTATGGCGATCGCCGCTTTCGCCTCGCTCGCGGCTCCCGGCCGCCGCGAACGGCGCATGGAGCGGCGGCGTGAGGCGGAGGCCCGGGTGGACTGGGCCCAGCTGCGCCGTGTCCGGGTTGCGGCGCAGGCCGAGGAGCGCCGCACGCGGGTCCTGACGCAGGCCGAGGAGCTCGGCCGGTACGCGGAGGAGGTGGCGGTCGCGGCTGGGCGGGCCGCGGTAACCGCGCGCGGGCGGCACGCCGAATGGGTGGCCGCGCAGCGTACCCAGGAGGCCGCATGGCGCGCCTACGATGCGGCCGACACGGCGGCGCGACGGGTGCTGAAGGCCGCGGCGTTCGCGATACCCGAAATGCCGCTCACCGACGAGGAGCGCACGGCACGGGAACGTTACATGCGCCGCATCACCGCCGACGCGTACCGGCGCGGGGAATTGCCGGTGGAGCAGCTCAGCGACGTGCTCGCGCACCGCAACGGCTGGGACCCGCACCGCCACCCCTGCGAGCAGGAGGCGATGCTGCGCCGGGCCGTCATGCGGCAGATGCTGCGGGCGTACCAGGCCGCGTCGACGCTGGAGCGCACCGCCTGGCACGCGACCGAGATGGCGGCCACCGCCAAGCGCAGCCTGGACGACGAGGCGTTCGCCGCCGCGCAGCAGGCGCAGCTGGCGCAGACCCGGCTGGCCGTCGTCGCGCCGCCGCGCCGCAGCCGTGCCGGCCTGGCGCGCCGCCCGAGCCTCGCCACGAGATGACCCGGACGAGACACGCAAGATGACCCGGGCGAGACGCACAAGATGACCGGACGAGACAGACGACACAGCTGGCGAGGGGCGGGCGAGCCGGTGTGCCGGAACCCGATGAACGGTACGATCCGGGCAAGGTGACGGCCGATCGCAGGGCCGGCCAAACCGCCGCGAGGAGGTTGCTGAATGACCGTCCATCCCCGTGCCGGTCAGCCGGCCGAGCCCGCTGACCTGGTCGATGTGCCGCACCTCGTGACCGCCTACTACGCCGAGCACCCCGATCCGGGCCAGCCGCCGCAGCAGGTCTCGTTCGGGACCTCGGGCCACCGCGGATCGAGCCTGCGCGCCTCCTTCAATGAGGATCACATCGTCGCGACCAGCCAGGCGATCTGCGAATACCGGGCGGGGCAGGGGATCGACGGTCCGCTGTTCCTCGTCCGGGACACGCATGCGCTGTCCGAGCCGGCGATGGTGAGCGCCCTGGAGGTGTTCGCCGCCAACGGTGTGACGGTCCTCGTCGACAGCCGGGGCGGATACACGCCGACGCCGGCGCTGTCGCACGCGATCCTGACCTACAACCGCGGTCGCACGGAGAGCGTGGCCGACGGCGTCGTGGTCACACCGTCGCATAACCCGCCCGACGACGGCGGTTTCAAGTACAACCCGCCCAACGGCGGGCCCGCCGACACCGACATCACCAAGTGGATCCAGGACCGGGCCAACGCGCTCCTGTCCGAGGGGCTCAAGGAGGTGCGGCGGATCCCGTACGCGCGGGCGAAGGCCGCCGAAACCACCGGACGGTACGACTATGTCGGCGCCTACGTCGACGACCTGCCCTCGGTGCTCGACATGGACGCGATCCGGTCGGCCGGGGTGCGCATCGGCGCCGACCCGCTCGGCGGCGCCAGCGTCGCGTACTGGGGGGAGATCGGCGAGCGCCACCGGCTGGACCTGACCGTCGTCAACCCGGTGGTCGACCCGACGTTCCGGTTCATGACGCTGGACTGGGACGGCAAGATCCGGATGGACTGCTCATCGCCGTACGCGATGGCCTCGCTCATCGAGCAGCGGGCGGCGTACCAGGTCGCCACCGGCAACGACGCGGACGCCGACCGGCACGGCATCGTCACGCCGGACGCCGGGCTGATGAACCCCAACCACTATCTCGCGGTCGCGATCGACTACCTGTTCCGCAACCGCACCGATTGGCCCGGGGACGCGGCCGTGGGCAAGACCCTGGTCTCCTCGTCGATGATCGACCGGGTGGCGGCGGACCTGGGCCGGCCGATGCTGGAGGTGCCGGTCGGTTTCAAGTGGTTCGTGCCCGGCCTGCTCGACGGGTCGGTGGCGTTCGGCGGCGAGGAGAGCGCGGGGGCGTCGTTCCTGCGCCGCGACGGGTCGGTGTGGACCACGGACAAGGACGGCATCATCCTGTGCCTGCTCGCCTCGGAGATCATCGCGACGACCGGGCGGTCGCCGAGCGAGCACTACACCGATCTGGTGGCGCGGTTCGGCGAGCCGGCCTATGCGCGCACTGACGTGCCGGCCACCCGCGAGGAGAAGGCGGTGCTCGGGAAACTCTCGCCGGAGCAGGTCACGGCGACCGAGTTGGCCGGGGAGCCGATCACCATGACGCTGACCGCGGCGCCCGGCAACGGAGCGGCGCTGGGCGGCCTGAAGGTCGGCACCCAGTCGGGGTGGTTCGCGGCGCGGCCGTCGGGCACCGAGGACGTATACAAGATCTACGCCGAGTCGTTCCAGGGGCCCGAGCATCTGGCCCGCATCCAGGAGGAGGCGCGCGGCGTCGTGTCGGAGGCACTGCGGAAGAGCTGAGGCACTGCGGAAGAGCTGAGGCACTGCGGAAGAGCTAGAGCCGGAACACTTTGACGATCAGCGGGGTGTCCGCGAGGGTGTGCGGCGCGATCGCGTGGTAGGCCCAGACGTGCACCCACGCGTTCCCCGTGCGTACCGTCAAGAAGGTTTTGATCATCCCGGGGCCGAAGTACTGGAAGAACAGGAAGATCACCGACAAAACGGCCGCGCTGGGGTTGCTGAAGCTGAGCCAGCCGTCGAAACAGTGCAGCAGAGTGTACGTCACGCCGCCGAGGATGACCGTGGTCGCCACCGACCCGGTCAGCCGCAGGTAGCGCGGCACCAGGATGCAGTAGATGAACACCATGGTCGGCAGGACCGTGCCGACGAAGTAGAGCACGAACGTCAGCGGCGCGCCGAGCAGCACCTGGCGCGGGCTGAGCTGGAAGATGGCGGAGCTGAACCCGAGCAGCTCCACGATGGACTCGACCACCAGGACGACCACGATGACGAGCAGGTCGTTGCGCCGGTCGGTCGAGTGCAGGTTCAGGTCGGTGGCGGAGTAGCGCCGCCGGAAATAGAGGAAGGGCACGACGGCGTACACAACGAGGTTGTAGGCCGCCCACACCAGCACCTCGGCTGGCCGGACGGTGTCGTCGGTGCCGTAGAGGGTGCCGACGAGGTGGTAGCTGAACGGATGCCAGCCGAGCGCCCGCCCGAGGACGAGGCCGCCGATCAGCCCGAGCACCCCGTACCCGATGAGCAGGAGCGTCTCGCGGAGGGCGACGGCACGCTCGGGCGCGCGGGCCGCGACGTCGGGGATCACCCGGCGACGGGTGAGCACGTAGACGAGCGCGATCAGCCCGAGCACCTCGACCAGGGCCAGGATCGGGTTGACGAGCTGGCTGACGAACGTTGCGCCGTGCAGCGACGGCCGGTGGAACGGCAGGTGGCCGCGGGCCAGGACCAGAACCAGGACGTACGCCGCGAGCCACCCGACGATGGTGAGCCGGACACTCCGCTCGGCGATCAGGCGGGAGAACCAGGAGCCGCGGCGATCGGGAGCGACGTCGGGCGCGGAGCGCCGGGTCGCGGCGTGCTTGTCCATCGGACGCTCCACAGTCGACGCGGATGTGCGCCGACGGTATACCCGTGGAGGTCCGCCGGGAAGGTCTGATCAGTTGTTCGGGTCCTCGGCGCTGATCTCGGCGAGCAGGGAGTCGGAGTCCAGTTCGACGGCGAGGTCACCGATCGCGACCACACCCACCAGACGACCACCATCGAGTACGGGCAGCCGGCGCACCGCGTGCTGGCGCATCAGGGCGACGGCGGTGCGCACGTCGTCATTCCGCGCCAGGGTCACCAGGTCGCGGGTGAGGACGGCGTCGAGTGTGGTGGCGCGCGGGTCGGCCTCCTCGGCCACCGCCCGCACGGTGATGTCGCGGTCGGTCACGATGCCCCTGACCTCGCCGCCGGCTGTGACGATGACGTCACCGATGTCGGCGTCGCGCATCTGCCGGGCGGCCGCCGTGAGCGTCTCGGTCGCCTCCATCGTCAACGGTTCGGCCGTCATGACCTCGCGTACGGTCGTCATCACACGCTCCTAGTTGACCGAGGCTCCTGCCATCGGGCTGTCGGCTACCCCGCCGGCAGGGGACCAAACGTGGAGCCGCTCTACGGGACTGCGCCATGATGAGCGAGGGTTCTGGTAGCCATGGCAACGAGAACCCCCGGTGATCATGACAATCTACGGAAATCAATATTGACGCGGCACATCCCTGATGTTGTTGTGGCAGCGACGGGCAAAAGGCGCAGCTGCCGAGCGATCCAGACGGGGAGATGCCATGGCAACGGAGGGCGCGGGCGGCACGGAGCAATCAGACGGCACGGAGCAATCAGACGGTACAGAGCCATCGAACGGTACAGAGCCATCGAACGGTACAGAGCGACCGACGAGTCTGTCCCGGCGCAGCCTGATCGGGCGGGCGGCCGCCGCGTCGGCCGGAGCAGCATTGAGCGCGCCGCTGGCCGCACCCGGACCGGTGCAGGCGGCGGACCCGCCCGACCCGGGACCGCCGGGCGGGAACGCCGTCGACGTCGTCGTCACGGTCAACGGCGAGCGGCGCCGGCTGACGATCGACCCGCGGGTGACGTTGCTGGACGCGCTGCGCGAGCGGCTCGGGCTGACCGGATCCAAGAAGGGCTGCGACCGCGGGCAGTGCGGGGCGTGCACGGTGCATGTGGACGGGCGCAGGGTGCTGTCCTGCCTGACGCTCGCCGCGACCGCCCATGGCCGGCGGGTCACCACGATCGAAGGGCTGGCGGACGGCGCGGAGCTGCACCCGGTGCAGCAGGCGTTCATCGACTGCGACGGCTTCCAGTGCGGGTTCTGCACGTCGGGGCAGATCATGTCGGCGGTGGCCCTGATCCGGGAAGGGCACACCGGCAGCGACGACGAGATCCGCGAGTGGATGTCGGGCAACATCTGCCGCTGCGGCGCCTATGCCAACATCGTGGCCGCGGTGCGGCAGGCCAGCTGCCGGGGCGGGGGACGGGGCGGGGGTCACTGATGCGGGCTTTCGACTTCGTGGCACCGACCCGCGTCGAGGACGCGGTCGGGGCGGCAGACGGCTCGGCCTATCTCGCCGGCGGCACCACCCTGGTCGACCTGATGAAGCTCGACGTCCTCACGCCCGCGCACGTCGTGGACATCAACCACCTGCCGCTGCGCGGCATCCGGGCCGACCGGCACGGGCTGGCGATCGGGGCACTCGAACGGATGAGCGACGTGGCCGCGCACCGGCGGGTCGCGGCCGACTACCCGGTCCTCGCGCAGGCGCTGACGCTGAGCGCCTCGCCGCAGCTGCGCAACATGGCCAGCATCGGCGGCAACCTGTTGCAGCGCACCCGCTGCGACTACTTCCGGGACGTGCACACGCCCTGCAACAAGCGCCAGCCGGGCAGCGGCTGCCCCGCGCAGACCGGCGACAACCGCACGGCCGCGATCCTGGGTACGAGCGGCGCCTGCGTCGCCACCCACCCCAGCGATCTGGCGGTCGCCCTGGTCGCGCTGGACGCCGCGGTGCGCCTGCGCTGCCGGGACGGTGCGCGGGTGGTCACACTCGCCGACTTCTACCGGCTGCCCGGCGACACCCCGCAGGTGGAGAACGCGCTGCGTCCCGGCGAGCTGATCACCGAAGTGCTGGTACCGCCGCTGGGTTGGGCGCGGCGCTCGGCGTACGTGAAGGTCCGCGACCGGCGCTCCTACGAGTTCGCGCTGGCCTCCGCGGCCGTCGCGCTCGACCTGCGGGGCCGCACCATCCACGGCGCGCGGGTGGCGGTCGGCGGGGTGGGCACCAGACCGTGGCGGCTGCCGAGCGTCGAGGCCGCCCTGCGCGGCAAGCGGGCCGACCAGCGGGTCTTCGAGGATGCCTCCCGGTCGGCGGTGGACGGCGCAAGGCCGCTGGCGCACAACGGTTTCAAGGTCGCCCTGGTGCAGCGCACGATCGTGCGCGCCCTGATGAGCCTGGCAGTTACCCGATGAGCGAGTCGCCGATCGGCACATCCGTCGACCGGGTCGACGGCCGGCTCAAAGTCAGCGGACGGGCCGTCTACGCGGCCGACAACAGGCTCGACGGGCTGGCGTACGGCTACCTCGTCACCAGTACCATCGCGCGCGCCACGATCACGGGCATGAACACCGGCGCGGCGGCGACGTCGCCCGGGGTGCTGGCGGTCTACACGCCCTTCAACCCGCTCAAGCTCTACAGCTATGCGCAGGTCCAGAACGACGAGACCACGCCGCCCCTGCAGGACACCGCGGTGCGCTACTACGGCCAGACGATCGGGCTGGTCGTCGCGGAGACGTTCGAGCAGGCGCGGGACGCGGCGGCGCTGGTCGAGGTCGCCTACGCGGCGCAGCCGCCGGCGGCGTCGTTTCCCGGCGGGCTCGCCGGCGCGACCCCGGTCGGCACCCCCACGAACGTGCTCGCACCCGGTGTGGCGTCGATCGACGACGCCCTGGCGGCCAGCGAGGTCCGGGTCTCCGCGACCTACACGACCCCCGTGGAGCACCACAACGCGCTCGAGCCGCACGCCACGGTGGCGTCCTGGACCGGCGACTACCTGACCATCTACACGGTCACCCAGGGCGTCCTCCTCGCGCTCGGCCGCCTGGCCAACACGCTGGGCGTCGATGCCGCCAAGATGCACGTGATCAACCCGCATGTCGGCGGCGGCTTCGGCAACAAATGGGGCACCTGGGCACACACGCCGCTGACCGCCGCCGCGGCCCGGGCGCTGGGCCGGCCGGTGAAGACCGTCCTCACGCGCGAGCAGACATTCACCGTCGTCGGGCACCGGCCGGCCTCCAGCCAGACCGTCACGCTCGGTGCGGCGAAAGACGGCACGCTCACCGCGATCAAGCACGAGGGGGTGGGTAGCAAGTCGGTGTCGGCCAACTTCGCGGAGAACACCGCCGGCATCTCGCTGCAGACGTACGCGTGCGCCAACATCCACACCAGCCGCAAAATCGTGACGCTGGACGTACCGGCCACCACGATCATGCGCGCGCCGTCCGAGGCGAGCGGCTCGTTCGCGCTGGAGAGCGCCGTCGACGAGCTGGCCGCTGCGCTGGGCCTGGACCCGCTCGACGTGCGGCGCCGCAACAACGCCTCCGTCACACCCAGCAGCGGGCTGCCGTACTCGAGCAAGCATCTCAACGAGTGCTACACGGTCGGCGCCGAGCGGTTCGGCTGGTCGCGGCGCAACCCCACGCCGGGCGCGATCACCGACAGCGACTGGCTGGTCGGGATGGGGATGGCGACCGCGAGCTTCTCCGCGTCGCGGGGACAGGCCACGATCAAAATGCGACTACACGCCGACGGTACGGCCACGGTCTCGGGCACCGGCGCCGACCTCGGCACCGGCCAGTCCACGGTGTTCTCGATCCTCGGCGCCGACAGCCTCGGCATCCCGGTCGACCGGGTCCGGCCGGAGCTCGGCGACTCCGCGCTCCCCGCGGCCGCCAACGCCGGCGGCTCCGGATCCACCTCCACCAACGGTCCGGCGGTGCAGGCGGCGGCCGACGCGGTCAAAGCCACACTCGTCCAGCTGGCGGTGCAGCACGAGAAGTCGCCGTTCCACGGCCTCGATCCGGCCACCGTGACGTACGCCGGCGGAAACCTCACCGGCGCCGGCCAGACGGTGAGCTTCGGCTGGCTGCTGACCACGCTCGACGTGCCGGGCGTGGAGGCCACCGCCACCTCTCCGCGCAACACCCGCAAGGACTACGGGTTCCGGTCGTTCGGCGCGCACTTCTGCGAGGTACGCGTGCACCGGTGGACCGGGGAGCCCCGCGTGACCCGGATGGCCTGCGTGGTCGACGCCGGCACGATCGTCAACGCGAAGACCGCCCGCAACCAGATCATGGGGGCGCTCGTCATGGGCCTGGGTCAGGCGCTGCTGGAGGAGACCCGCCTCGAACCCGACACCGGCCGGTTCGCCAACGCCAACCTGGCGTCCTACCTGGTACCCGTCAACGCCGACACCCCGGACATCGACGTGCACTTCCTCGACTACCCCGACACGCTGCTCAGCCCGCTCGGCGCGCGGGGCATCGGCGAGCTGGGCATCGTGGGCGTCGCCGGGGCCGTGGCCAACGCGGTCTACAACGCCACCGGCCGGCGCGTGCGGGACCTGCCCATCACGCTCGACAAGCTGCTGTGAACGGGTGAGTGCCCGGTGTAGCGCTTGTACTGGCGGCTGAAGTACGCGATGTCGGTGTAACCCAGCACCGCGGCGACCTGGGTGACCGACATGGTGGTCTCGGCGAGCAGGTGGCGGGCCCGGTCGACGCGTGCCTGGATCAGGTACCGGGCCGGCGGCAGCCCGGTGTGTGCGATGAACCGGCGGTTGAACTGGCTGCGGGACAGGGCGGCGCGCCCCGCCAGTTCGGCCACGCTCCACCGCCGTGCCGGGTCCCGCCGGATGGCCCGGGTGATCTCGTCGAGGGCGGCATCGACCGGACCGGGTGCCGGATGGCGGATGTCCTCCGACATGAGGCAGAGGAACTGCTCCAGGCACAGCTCGCTCTGGCGCAGGCCCAACGGGTCACCCCGCCGGTACCCGATGTCGCAGCGGCGGGCGAGCCCGGCGGCCAGGTCCTGGTCGCGCAGCCGGCACCAGCGCGCCGGCGGCAGCACCTCGTCCGCCTGTGATGGGCCGACCTCGAAGTGCATGCCGAAGATCAGGACCCGGCGGTGCGGGTCGTGCCGGGCGACCGGCTCGTCGCCGGGTGCGAACACGACGCACATCCCAGCGGTCAGCTCGCACCGCCGCCCGTCCACGGTGAGTTCGCCGACCCCATCCAGCACGTACCAGAGCAGGTGGTCGCCCAGGGGACGGGCGTGCCAGGACCAACCCGGCTCGCAGCGCCAGTACCTGGGTGGCGAGGTGATCCGCACGGGACGAGTCAAAGAGTCAACACCTCGCACGCATCGTCGCTGGCCTGGCACCTGATCTGCTTCCGATGATGGCGCCATCCGGTCCACTCCACCAGGAGACGTCATGAGCGATTCGTGCAAAGAGATGTTCGACCGGGACGGGTACGTCGTGGCCCCGGTGTTCCCGATCGGGGAGGTCGATGCGCTGAGAGAGCACTTCATGTCCCTACGCCGGCGCGGCTCGTACCCGGGCGACCTCGTCGGCGTCCAGCCCGGCAGCCGGGACCCGCTGCGCCGGTACCCGCGGATGGCGCAGATGCACCGGTGGGACGACGCCACCCTGCGCTGGCTCCTGGACCCCCGGCTGGGCGCCTGGCTGGCCAGGCTTCTCGGCGCCGAGCCCTACGCGGTCCAGTCGATGCTGTACTTCAAACCACCCGGCTCGCGTGGACAGGCGGTGCACCAGGACAACTTCTACCTGCGTGTCGAGCCGGGCACCTGCATCGCCGCCTGGATGGCACTCGAGCGCACCGACGAGGACAACGGCTGCATGATGGTGGTGCCTGGCAGCCACCGTTGGCCGATCCTGTGCACCGCGAAGGCCGACACCACGGTCAGCTTCACCGACGTCACCGTGCCGTTGCCGGCCAGCCGGCCAGCCGTACCCGTGCCCATGAACCCCGGCGAGGTGTTGTTCTTCAACGGCTCGCTGGTGCACGGCAGCCGACCCAACACGACGACCGACCGGTTCCGGCGGGCGTTGATCGGCCACTACATCGAGGCCGACGCCCGTCAGGTCGCCGCGTACTACCACCCGGCTCTGCGAATGGATGGCACGCCGTTGACCCTCGACGTGAGCGAGGGCGGCGGCGCGTGCGGCGAATGGACCGAGACCGGCGGCGTGCCGGCAATCGCGATGAGCGGGCGGCACACCGTGTCCCGCAGGCACGAATAGAGATTGGAAAATCCGGTTGCTGGGTAGGAGTTAACCGGCGCCGAGCGGGGGGTGGTCGGGCGGGAGCCCGATGGCGGGCTCCAGAACGACCGAAAGGCAGTATGGTGCCGCCGCTACGAATAGCCATGGTCGCCCCGCCCTGGTACGAGGTGCCGCCAACCGGGTACGGCGGAGTGGAGTTGATCGTCGCGGTGTTGGTCGACGCGCTCGTCGACCATGGCCACGCCGTCACACTGTTCGGGGTGGGGGATGGCAGCGGCACCGCGGCGCGGTTCGTCGGCACCAGCGATGAGCCGCAGCACCACCGGATGGGCGCGGCGATGCCGGCGCTGCTGCACGTCGCGCGGGTGAACCGGTGGCTGGCCGACGGCGAGTTCGACGTGGTCCACGACCACTCGGAAGCCGGCGCCCTGTCGGCCGGTCAACGCCCGGCCCCGACCGTCGTCACCCTGCACGGCCCGCCGCACAGCGAGGTCGGGGACTTCCACGGCGAGGTCGGTGACGACATCAGCCTGGTGGCGATCTCGGAGGCGCAGCGGCGGCAACGGCCAGAGCTGCCATGGGTCGCCACGGTGCACAACGCGATCGACCCGTCGGTGTTCGTGCCGCGCCACAGCCCCGACGGGCCGGTTCTCTGGCTCGCGCGCTTCTCCCCGGACAAGGGTCCGGATCTCGCGATCGAGGCCTGCCGCGAGGCCGGCCTGCCGCTCGTCCTAGCCGGCAAGGCCAACGAGGACGACGAGCGTCGCTACCTGCGCGAGGAGGTGTGCCCACTGCTGGACGACGGCGTCGAGCTGATGGTCAACCCCGATCGGGCCCGGTCTCTTGAGCTGCTGGCCGAGGCCCGCTGCCTGATCATGCCGATCCGGTGGGAGGAGCCGTTCGGCATGGTGATGATCGAGGCGATGGCGTCCGGTACGCCGGTGGTCGCGCTGCGCCGCGGCTCAGTCCCGGAGATCGTTGCCGACGGGGTGACCGGCTGGGTCCGGGATGATCCGGCGGACCTGCCGGAGGCCCTGCGCCGGGTCGGCGAACTGGACCCGGACGCCGGACCGGCGCACGTGCGGCAGCGTTTCTCCGCCGATCTGATGGCGTCCCGCTACGAAAAGGTGTACCGGATGGCGATCGCGGACCGGCGGCGTTGATCCCACGTCGCCTAGGTCTCGTTGACAGACTCAGCAGGCGGGTGGAAGGCTGCGTCCATGACGGAGACTCAGCCGGAGACTCAGCCGAACGAGCGGACCCGCACGTACACCTGGGACGACCCGGCGGTCAGCGTCGCGGCGATGGCCCACCGCAGCGGCCTGGAGATCCTGCAGTCCATCGGCGCCGGCGAGATTCCGCTTCCGCCGGTGATGCACACCCTCGGCATCAACGGCGTCGAGGTGGGGGAGGGCCGGATGGTCTTTGTCCTGGAGCCGCAGGAGTTCCACTACAACCCGCTCGGCACCATGCACGGCGGGGTGCTGGCCACGCTGCTCGACTCAGCCGCGGGCTGCGCCGTGCACACCACGCTGCCCGCCGGGATGGCCTACACGTCGCTCGACCTGATCACCAAGTTCCTGCGACCGGTGACGATGCGCTCCGGCACGCTGCGCTGCGAGGGTACGGTCATCTCGCGCGGCAGCCGGGTGGCGCTGGCCCAGGCGCAGGTCTTCGACGGTGCCGGTCGTCTGGTCGCGCATGCCACGTCGTCCTGCCTCATCTACCCCATCCCGCCCGCCCCATGATCGGTGGGCGCGGATAGCGCACGCCGGTTTTGGTTGTACCGTGCCAAGTAATGCCTGATCCGAACTCTCGCAGGCGCGCGCTCGTCCTGGCGATCTGCTGCATGAGCCTGTTCATCGTCGGCCTCGACAACACGATCGTGAACATCGCGCTTCCCGCCATCCGCCACGACCTGCACGCGTCCATCTCCGGGCTGCAGTGGACCATCGACGCGTACACGCTGGTCCTGGCCAGTCTCCTGATCCTCGCCGGATCGACCGCCGACCGGGTCGGCCGGCGCCGGACGTTCCAGACCGGCCTCGTCGTGTTCAGCGTCGGATCCCTGCTGTGCGGGCTCGCGCCGAGCCTCGGCTGGCTCATCGCGTTCCGCATGGTGCAGGCCGTCGGCGGCTCGATGCTCAACCCGGTCGCGATGTCGATCATCACGAACACATTCACCGAGCCCCGGGAGCGGGCCCGCGCGATCGGCGTGTGGGGCGGCGTCGTCGGCATCAGCATGGCGCTCGGCCCGGTCCTCGGCGGCTGGCTCGTCGCGGCGCTGGGCTGGCGGTCGATCTTCTTCATCAACATCCCGGTCGGGGTGGCCGCGGTCGCGCTGACGGCCATGTTCGTGCCGGAGTCACGGGCGGCCCGGGCACGGCGCGTCGACCCGGTCGGGCAGGTGCTCGTCCTGACCCTGCTGGCCGCGCTGACCTACGCGATCATCGAAGGGCCCGGCGCCGGGTGGTCGTCGCCGGAGATCCTCGGCTTCTTCGCGCTCGCCGCCGGCGCCCTCGTCAGCCTGCTCGCGTACGAGTCGCGCCGCGCCGAGCCGCTGCTCGACCTGCGGTTCTTCCACAGCGCCCCGTTCTCGGGAGCGACCGTGATCGCGGTGAGCGCGTTCGGTGCGCTCGGCGGGTTCCTCCTGCTCAACACGCTGTACCTGCAGGAAGCGCGGGGACTGTCAGCTCTGCACGCCGGCCTGTACACGCTGCCGATGGCGGCGATGACGGTGGTCTTCGCGCCGCTGTCCGGGCGGCTCGTCGGCAGCCGGGGTCCGCGGCTGCCGCTGCTGCTCGCCGGTGCCGCGATGACCGTGAGCATCCTGCCGTTCACGCGGCTCGCGGTCGACACTCCGGTTGCCGTGCTGATGCTCTGCTATGTCGGGTTCGGCTTCGGCTTCGCGATGGTGAACGCGCCGATCACCAATACGGCCGTCTCCGGCATGCCGCCGTCCCAGGCCGGCGTGGCGGCGGCCATCGCGTCGACGAGCCGCCAGGTGGGCCAGTCGCTCGGCGTCGCGGTCGTGGGGTCAGCGGTCGTCGGTTCAGCGGTCGTCGGTTCAGCGGTGGGGCGCGGGGCTGTCGGCGGCTTTGCCGAGGCCAGCCACGCCGGCTGGTGGATCATCGCGGGCTGTGGGGTCGCGGTGTTCGCATTCGGGGCACTCACGACCGGCCGGTGGGCGAGGCGGACCGCCGAGGAGACCGCGGCCCGGTTGACGCCGGCCCGGCCCGAACCGGCATTGCGGGCGTGACGAGCCTCAGACGTCGGCGAAGTGCTTCCACCACGGCTCGTTCTGCCGGTACCACTCCACGGTCGCGGTGAGGCCGTTGTCGAACTTGTGACCGGGTCTCCACCCGAGCCGTCTCAGCCTGGACGCATCCAGCGCGTAGCGCTGATCGTTGCAGACGCGGTCGTCCACGAAGTTGATGCGGTCGTCGCCGGCACCGAAGTGCGCGAGGATCCGCCGGGCCACCTCGAGCGTGCTGAACCGCTCGCCCGAGCCGACGCAGTAGCTCTCACCCGGCTTGCCTTCGTCGAGGACGAGGATGATCGCCGACACGTGGTCCTCGACGTGCACCCATTCCCGGACATGGTGGCCGTCGCCGTAGATCGTCAGCTTCTCGCCCCGAACGCCGCGGATGATGGACCGCGCGATCAGCTTGTCCGGCCTCTGGTACGGCCCGTAGTTGTTGCAGGCGTTGGTGATCGTGACGTGCAGGCCGAACGAACTGCCCCAGGCGAGCGCGATCGCTTCGCCGCCCGCCTTGCCGGCGGCATACGGGTTTCGGGGCCTCGTCGGCGACTCCTCGTCGAACAACCCGTGACTGATCTGACCCCACACCTCGTCGGTCGAAACGTAGTGCACCCGCCGCACGCCACCGTTGCGGGCCGCTTCCATGACGTTCAGCGTCCCGGTGACGTTTACGGTGATCGCCTCGGCAGGTGACCGCAGGCTCTGGTCCACGGAGGACACCGCGGCCGAGTGGATGATGGCGTCATGTCCGGGCATATGCGCCAGCAGCGAGTCCGGGTTGAGGATGGCGCCCTCGACGAATTCGAACCGGGGGTGCCCGCGCAGGCCATGGAGCGTGGCGGGATTGACCAGATGCGGGTTGAGGCTGTCGTAGCACGTGACGGCGTATCCGCGGTGGAGCAGCGCGCGGCACAGGTGGGACCCGATGAACCCCGCCCCGCCGGTGACCAGTATCCGGTCAGGCGCCATGTCGTGCCTCTTCCAATGTCTGACGGACCTAACCCGTTGGCCCCTGAACCCGGGTTTGGGTCCCGAACCCGTGATCACGCAGGACCGGAGGATCGTAGCGCCCTACGCCGCGCTCCGGTCTTCCAGGTAGTCAGACTTAATCAGTTCGAGTTCCCGAACGACCTCGTCCCGATCCTTGATCGTTTCCTCGTCGGCCCAGAAGCTGCGGAACTGCTTTGTGAACTGCAGGGTCGCGTCCGGCCCTACGATTTCCAGGCCCGTCACGTTGTCGGTGGTCGTGGTCCGGCTCGAATGGGTGAACTCCACGAGGACGGTCTCCAGGCCGATGATGATCACATTGCCCGGCACGTTGGGACGCAGTCGAACCTCGAAGTTCGGGTACTCGTCGAGCCATCTGACAATGGTGTCGATCTGCTGTTTGAGAACCTGGGCGGGCAGCTGCCAGTCCCAGAGGGCGTTGGAGGGCGTCCACGCCCCGGACAGCAGGGTGCAGATGCCCTGGACGCTGTAGAGGTGGTGGACCTCCGCCGTCTGGAGCCGGCTAAGGAGATCGGCCTGCCGGGCGGCGTGCGCGTCCATGTAGGCCTCGACGAGGTGCCGCTCGTACATGCCGTTCTCGTACCCGCTCGCGTAGAACTCCGGCGGGCGGGTGATGCTGGGCAGCTGGCCCCACATCGTGTAGATGCTTCCGGAGCTGGACCGCTCCACCTCGATGATCCGTTCACTCCAGCGCGCCGGAAAGACATCGGGCGAGTAGCGGTGCGTGTAGACGGTGCACCGGTCGGTGGAGGTGACCCGGTCGAACTCCGGCTGCGTCGGGGCGGTGTGGTATCCGGCCGCGACGATGAGTCGGTCCAACTCGTCCTCGGACAGCTCGCGCACGACGCCGTCGCCGTCGGCCCAGCGCAGGGCTGCGCGCAGGCTGCGTACCGATACTTCGTTGGGCAGCGACTCCCCCTGCCGCCACCGGCGCACGGTCAGGCGGTTGACGCCCAGCCGTCGAGCCAGCTCGGTGTCGCTGACCTCGGCGCGCTCCAAGAGCTCGTTGAGAACGGTCTTGAAGTGGCCTCGCCGCTGAACCCGTTTCAATCTCGCCTCCTCCACTATGGAGGTTCAAGATGTGTTACAGGAAACGGTACTCGCGCACATCTAGTGCGATGTACCAGCTTTGCATACACTACATCTACCAACGCAATTGACAAGCGCCGAATCAGGTAACGAGTTGACCGGTGGTTCCCGGGGCCGGCCTTCCCCACCACCGTTGTTTCCGCCCTGTTGCGTCGAGGTGCCGCGGGGGCACAACCGACGCGAGGAAAGTCGCACGACCCGTCGCGAAACTGCAATGTGGCAGGCACGGGCCGAGCCGGGGAGAGGGGGCCACAAGCGAAACGCCGTTTCCTTCGCGCCACCGCGCGGTCGTGTGTCTCTGCCGGATGAGGGCTAGTGGGCTCGAGTCCGGCTTAACCGACCGGCGCTGGGCCGATGTTGGCGCATCGACCCAGCCAGTCGCCGGTCCCCGGGCACTCCAAGCCACACAGGAGACGACATGTCTCAGACTAGCAGCGCCTCTGGCGATGCGGCGCGCCACCCTTGCGCCGATCTGCTATGCCGAATGGCGGACCTCCGCGTCGCCACCCGCGATGCCCAGGCCCGCCAACGCAACTGCTCCGACGCGGCTCCGGTCCCGGTCGCCGCCGCGCGCAGGAGTCGACGATGACTCCGCGGCGCGACTGGCTGCGCAACCTGACCCGCGCGCTGACCGACGTCGCCCGTCCCTTGCCGCTCACAGTGCTGTGGCGGTGGCGGTACGAACTTCTCGTCATTCCGTCGCTCGGCTACTTCACCGGACGAGTCATCGCAAGCGTCGGCGTGCTCATCCCGGCGGCCGCGTTCGTCGTGCTGGCCGGGATCGTCCTCGGCGTCGCACCGTTGCGGCGCTTCGCGATCGCCCGCGCCTGGTGCATCATCACGCCACACCGCATCCGTACCGCGTGCGCCGAGGCGCGCATCCACACCCGGAAGGGCCGGCTTCCCGCCATCCTGTACACGCGGGCCCGGCCGTACGGCGAGCGGGTCTACCTGTGGTGCCCCGCCGGAATCATCGCGCCGGACTTCGCGGATGCCGAGAAGGTGCTCCGCGCGGCGTGCCTCGCCGACAACGTCTGGGTCGAGGAGCATCCCCGCTGGCCGCAGATCGTCATGCTGAGCGTCGTGCGCGGGGGCCGCGCGCGGGGGTACGCCGTGCCGAACGACGACTAACGGCGCTTCCCCGCACGATCATGTGGGTGATCAAGGGGCTAGGGTTGGGCGGTGTCCTGGGCGATCCAGGTCGGATGCGTTGCGGTGAACGTTTCCACCGTGTCGGTCGTCATGGTGCGCAGCAACTCCATGCTGTCCGGTGACAACTGCTCGTACTCGACACCGTTGATCCGCACGGGTTTGAAGTCGCCGGCGTTGGTTTTGATCATCGTCAGCTTCTCGGTGGAAAGGCCTTTGAGGGTGAAGATCCAGTCGGCGATGTCGACGTTGTTGTTGTAGAACGACACGGCCTTGCCGACGGACTTGAGGACGGCGTTCACCTTTATCGGGTTGGTGAGGACGCCCGTGCTGGTCGTCTTCGCCATCACCGCCTTGAGAAACTGCTGCTGGTGGCGCTGCCGGCCGTAGTCGCCGTCGCCCTTGGCCAGCAGGTCGCGCTGGCGGACGTAGTCGAGGGCCTCCCAGTCGCTGAAGTCGTGCCATCCCTCCTCGTACACCTTGGGCTTCATGTTCGGGCGCAGGCCGGCCGGGGTGCCGTCGTCGCGGATGAAGTACGGCACGCCCACCTTGCCGGTCTTCGCGTTCTCGCCGATGTGGATGGAGGTGACCTTCTCGTCCACGTACATGCGCACCCCGCCGACCGCCTTGACCAGGTTCTTGAGGCCGTCGAAGTTGACGATCGCCGCGCCGTTGAACTTCAGGTGGCCGCCGGCCAGGTTGCTGACCGTGTCCGCGAGCAGGGCGATGCCGCCGTCGCGGCCACCTCCGTTCTGGTACCCGAACTGGAAAGCCGCATTGATCTTGTCGGTGCCGCCGGCGTATCCGGTGGCCCGGTTTGCCGGGATGGGGACCCGGGTGTCGCGCGGTATCGATGCCAGGTAGACCGCGTCATGCGTGGCCGGAACGTGCGCGACGATGATCGAGTCGGCACGGGCGCCGCCGGCCGCGTCGCCCGTGCGCTCGTCGATGCCGACCAGCAGGAGGTTTATCGGTCCCTCGATCGAGGTGCCGCCCTTCGGGTCGGTCGCGGCCGCGTGGCCCAGCCCGCCCTTGTGGGTGATCCCGCTGGTGTAGTGGACCAGCAGCAGATTGCCGGCCGCGACCGACCCACCACTGACGATCATGAGTAGGGCGCCGACGACCACGGCGACGCGAGCCCATCTCGGATCGCGCCGCCGGCCAGGCCGTCCCCCGCCAGATCCCCCCGCCACGTCCACGCTCCTCGCCATCGTCACCCCCCATTATGGAGACGGAGCCGGTGCACCGTTCTGTTGCACCGATCCGCGTGCGACAACGATCGCGGTCGAAGCTCATGAGTGTGTCCGGGCGATGTCACGAACCTGTTACACGCCATCGTCGTCCTCCGCGCTCGCCTCCGGCGCGTACCCGACGTCGGCGTCGTCGGAGCTGGCGGTGCCGGCCAGGTCGGCGGGGTCGACCGTGCCGCCCGGGTCGTCTTCGACAGTGAAGGTGCCGAGGTCGTCGTCCTCGGGCCGGGAACCATCGGGTGACGTCATCTCAGTCCTCCCTGGCTTGTGTGCGCAGGCCGAACCCGTATCAGGCTTCGCATCCACCCACCCAATGCCCGGAAAGACGAACGGGCAACCCGCGCCTCCACCCTTGTCACCACGGCGAGTGCCGCCAACGGTTACGACGCGCCGTGGCGGGTGACCGCGCCGGGGGCGGGGCGGCGCATCGGCGGCGGCACGGTGAGGCTGAGCAGCAGACACGCGAAGACGACCACCACCCCGAGGAACCAGCTCGCGTCCCCGGCCAGCACCACGACCAGGCCGAGCATGCCGTGCAGCGCCAGGGCAGCGACGACCAGCACGCGGGTCGGTGCGCCGAGGGCGCGGCCGCGCACGGCCGCCACGGCGAGCAGCACCGCGAGGGCGGCTAGCGCGAGCGCGAGCAGCGCGCCGAGCAGCCAGACCCCGAGCCGGCCGCGGTCGGGGGGAAGGCCGCCCATCGACATCGAGTACGTGTCGATCACGGTGCCCAGCAGGTATAGCCCGCCGCCGAAGGCGACCGCCTCGACAAGGGTGCCAAATGCCGCAAGGAGCAGGACGACCGTTCGCATGACGTCTCCGAGGCTGGGGATGGCGTCAAGCTACCGGCAAGTAGTGCGGGCTTCAAGAGTCACCAGCGTGGATGAGTTGGGGGCGCCCTGGTCACCGGAGCGCCCCCACTCGGAAACGCCTACCGCACCTGGACCAGGTCGACGACGAAGACCAGCGTCTCGCCTGGCTTGATGACGCCACCGGCGCCCCGGTCGCCGTACCCGAGGTGCGGCGGGATGGTCAGCTTGCGGCGGCCACCGACCTTCATCCCGGCGACGCCCTGGTCCCAGCCGGCGATCACGCGGCCACCGCCGACCGGGAACGTGAAGGGCTCACCCCGGTTCCACGACGCGTCGAACTCCTTGCCCGAGGAGTGCGAAACACCGACATAGTGGACGGTGGCCAACTGGCCCGGCCGGGCCTCCGGCCCTTCGCCGACGGCGATGTCCTCGATGACGAGGTCGGCGGGCGGCTGGCCCTCGTCCAAGGAGACTTCGGGCTTCTCCAGCGCCATGCTGGTCCTCCTGTGCGTCCAGTAGGGATGGGTGGTTGATCAGATGTTTGGTTGATGGCTTGTTCGTAAGCTCGTCGTCGCTTGCCGGTGTGAGTCCGGTCCGGGTAGCGCCAGGGGGCCCGGTAGCAGGCTGGCGGTTTCGTCTGGAAACGGGCGGGGTCGAAGCCCAGCGTCAAGCGCCCGCAGGGGCGTGCAACCGAACGGTCCGTAGCGTGAGTCGAAGCCTGCCGCGTCGTTACATCACCTG
>WNGE01007891.1_pt1 | contig 21696 bp, 18 predicted proteins | sample 5400651 | NCBI WGS metagenome assembly WNGE01 (sample SAMN13153370, study PRJNA577476) | soil metagenome | isolation source: 60 cm soil or saprolite under grassland replicate 2 | place: USA:California | collected 2016-06-15 | reverse complement strand
GATGCAATCCGCCGTGACTATGGCGATCCTGAATTGCGCGTCGACATCGTCGCCCACAGCATGGGGGGCTTGATTGCGCGCTATTACCAGCGCTACGGCACCGAGGATGTGCTCGACGGGCGCGAATCGCAGATCACGCTCTACGGGACGTCACGCGTGCGCAAGTTGATCCTGCTCGGCACGCCGAACATGGGCTCGGCTTCGTCGCTGCACGCTTTTCTGGTCGGCGAGGCGATCGGCTTCGGCCGCATCCCTCAGGAAGCGCTGGCAACGCTTCCTTCGGGCTACCAGCTCTTCCCGCACCCGCTGGTGACGTGGCTGATCGACGCCGCGGGCCAGGTGCGCCACGACGACCTCTTCGATGGCGAGACCTGGCGGCGTTATCGCTGGTCGATCTTCGATCCCGCGGTGCAGGCGCGCATTCGCGCCGCACGCGGTGCCGATGCCGATGCGTACCTGGCCGCGCTGGCACGCTTCTTCGACTACCGGCTCGAACGCGCGCGGCGTTTCCTGTGGGCGCTATCGACGCCCGAGCCGCCGACGCAGATCCGCTACGTCCTCTTCGGCGGGGACTGCACTCTCACGCCGGCGCGGCTCGCGCTCGAAGACGTCACTACACCCGCCGCGCGCCTGTACCCCGACCAGATTCGCGCTCCCGCCCCCGGGGTACGCTATTCCGAGCTGATGCTCGAGCCCGGCGACGGCAGCGTGACCAAGCCCTCACTGCTCGCCCGCGAGACCCTGGACCCAAGCGCGCCGCAGAACGAGGACAGCGTCATTCCGATCGCGTACTGGTTCTTCCTCTGTGAGCATCACACCAAGCTCACGGGCAACATCAACTTCCAGGACAACCTGCTCAATGTCCTCCTGACGCGCAACCTGCCCTGGGAAATGGGGTCACCGGTAGCTCAATAGACAGTGCGTCTCCGACCCGTCATCTGAACCTTTCGCAAAATGAACGATCTCGAAGCTTATTTTCTCAACAATCCCGGCCGCATGATCCACAAGTGGATGCACTACTTCGATGTCTACGAGCGCCACCTGTCCAGATTTCGCGATACCGAAGTCAATTTGATCGAGATCGGTGTGTACCAGGGAGGATCTCTTCAGATGTGGAAGCATTATCTTGGTGAGCGGGCAAGGATCTGGGGTGTAGACATCAACCCGGACGTCAAGCAGTTTGAAGAAGACAGGGTCCAAATCATCATCGGCGATCAAGCCGACCGTCAATTCCTTCGCGCGCTCGCGCGCGATGTCCCGCGGATCGATATCCTGATCGACGACGGCGGTCACACTATGACCCAGCAGCGAGCCACCTTCGAGGAGCTTTTCCAGAAAGTCGATGCGAATGGGGTCTACATCTGCGAGGATCTGCACACGTCATACTGGGCCGAGTTTGGAGGTGGTCACCTCGACCCTCGATCATTCGTTGAATTCAGCAAGAATTACATCGATCGACTCAACGCTTGGCACTCGCAAGATCTGCGGTCTCTCAGCGTTTCCGAATTCACGCGTACCGCGCAATCCATGCACTATTACGACAGCATGCTGGTCATTGAAAAGCACCCAAGGGAGCAACCGCTCGCCCGACGCATTGGCGTGCAAACGCTTGCAGATTCGGCATTTCCGCAAATTCCGCTCGCGAGGCGTGCGGGATGACGAGCCGCCAGTTCGCCTACTCGCGCGGTGGCTGGCACCGCATCGTGCTCATGAAGCTCACCAATCCGCGCGCGATTCTGCAGTGCCAATCGCCGAGAACTGTAGACCGGGAGTGGGCTAGCGCTCCGGGGGTTGCAAGTTATACGTCATCTCGAAGGACCAGCTCGCGCCTGATTTGGCTTGTATTCCGGTTACAGTCGCCGGCAGCAATCGACGTGCGCAAGTCGCCAGGTGCTGCAGTCTCGGCCCATGGATCGGATGGCCGGAATAAGTGTCGCCTATGCGGCTGACTGCGAGCAAGTCCGCGATGGCTCCTTCCGCCGGACTACCCTGCCGACCGGAAAAGTAGGGGGCAAATAAGGGATCCAAAGGTAATCTATCCGACCGCCCGGCCAGCGTGGCCTCGATCCCCGGCAAGGTTTGCGCTGCGGCTCCGTATCGCCGTTCCACGTATCGGCAGTAGGCATCGAATAACGTCTGCGCATCGCTCCGGTAACCGGCTTCCCAAATCTGGTCGCAAAGCCGCGGAATGGTAGTCTCCAGCAAGTCGCGCGAGGCGAGCGCGAACGCGTTTCGGGCTTCGCACTCAGTGCCTTCGTTGGCGATCCGCACAAACATTGCCACGCCTGCTGCGAGATCACGGCGCGCCAGCCAGAGCTCGGCCTGCCGCGCGCGCGCTGGCCAGAGCAGCGAGATCGCCTCAAGGAAAACGAATGATCCGGCCCTGATAGCCTCCAGTGTGCAATCCACTGCGCCGCGGTAGTAACGCAACGCGAGCGCCGCGTCGCGATCGTGATGTTGGGCGAGGGCCCCGAGAAAGTAGTAGAGGCCGGGGAGAAAGTACGGTACCACTCGACCATACTCCGTAAGCGTGACGCAGGTCTTCAGCCGCGCTAGGGTCGCGTCGGGATCGGTGATCTCGGCGCCATACTGAACTTTGAGCGCACCGATCAACGCCAGCCCGACAAGTTTGGCCTCGGGCAAGCGCCCGGCGTTCAGGAGGTCCCTGAGGTGGCGATAAGAAAGCCCCTGCCATACCGGCGAAGACGGTTCCAACGTCGGAATCCGCTGGGCAAGATAATCGAGGTACGAGGTCAGAATCACCGGGTCGTTCGGTTCGACGCGCAGCGGCCGCCGCGACGCCCAGAGTACCTGCCGCTCCCCGAACGATCGGACATCGACATGGGTGAAACCACAATTCCTGGCGATGTCGGCAAGCGCCTGGTTAGCCAAGAGGAACCCGTGAAATCCGGGTGATAGCGCGGCGAGAAGGCTGGCCGAATGCTGTGCGGGCTCGATATATTCAGCACTAGGCGTGGTCAGCACCAGAACGCCATCGTCAGCGACGTAGCGTGTTAGCAATGCGGCAAACGCAGCTGGATCGGACACGTGCTCGATGACTTCCGACGCATAAACGACATCGAACCGCCGTCCCTCCACCGCCGCACAGTTCTGCAGTGGCTCGTCGTAAACCGGCACGCCGAGCAAGCGCGCCCCGACCTGACCGTAGTCGGCCAGTTCGACGCCAATCGCCTCCCCGCCGATCATCCGCCGCCAGAAATCGATGGTGAAGCCAAAACCACAACCGACATCGAGTAGCGTGCGGTGACCTTGCGTTCGCTCGGCGAGGGTCGGCCAGATCGTCTCCCACACGCCTCCCCCGACTTCCACATAAAAGCGCCAAAACTCATCGCCGTCCTGGCCAAGGTCCTTGAAGTCGGTGATGCCCGGGGGATCGTAATGCAGGCTGTTGCATCCGGCGCAGCGCAGGAGCGTCAGCACCGCGTGCGGCGGCGACATCGACGGCACCTCCAGTACCGGGGCGGGCACATTGGCCGCACCGCAAACCGGGCAGGTTAGCGTCACATTTGGACGCCCGCGCCCAATCTTATCGGCGCTCAGCCAGTGTATGTCATCAGGCGTGATCACGAACTTCTGCCGTCTCGATTTCGACCGCCAAAGGCACCTCGGTACGCACGGCATCGCCATTCCGGGGTGGAAACGCGAGATCGAAGGTTCGCCAGCCGCTCGCGAAGTTCAGATTGTAGGCGGGATCGCGCGCAACCCAGCTTTGCCAACGCACCAAGAACTCGCGGACCTCTTCGACGTGACGCTCCGCCCAGTGCGATACACGCCGACCACCCCATAAGCCCTCAACGTACGGGGTCCAGACATTCCACCGGCCCGACAGTCGGAGTCGAAGACAGAAGTCTGCCGCCAATAGGTCTCGGTCCGAAAAATGGGCATCGAACCCGCCGATCGCGGCGTGAACCTCACGACGGAACGTCAGAAGTTCGCTGCCGGGTACGGTCAGGTTCTGAGCCAGCACCTGGCGGGGCACGGACAACCAGGGGTCCTTCTGCTTGCCAAGAAATGCGCGCACCGTCGCTAATTCGGCATCGAGCAGGATACCCGCATTATGAAAACTGCCATCGGGCAAGAGCAGCGCAGGCGCCACGACACCGCAATCGGCATTCTGCGCGTACCCGATCAGTCGCTCGCACCAGCCTGGCGTCAGTCCGCTTATTCCGGCCACAAGCAGCACGATCAGCTCGCCAGTGCAACCATTGCAAGCCGCGTTCCACGCGACGCCGAGCCCGGTTGCAGCGGGGAAGCGAATGAGCTCGAACTCAACCCCGAGCGATGACGCCAGCTGGCCGGCGACTTGCTCGGCATCCGTGCTATCGACGAGAACACGGAAGGACTCGATCATCCGATCGCGTGCGCCGCCTAGTGCAGTCAGCGTGCACCTTAACAAGTCGATCGAGCCACGGCCGTCGACTAGTATTGTTGTCGGTGATTCAGGGCGGGTTTGGTAATTAACGCGCCAGAAGTTGCCGCGCACGACGGGCTCGATTTTTCCCGCCCGGCCAATGCGCGCGAGATGCTCGGCGATGACTTGTCGCTGAGCGGCCGACGCGTAGGGTTTTCCCTGCATGCTTTGCGCCGTCGAAGCGGCGGTCGTACGCCAGTGGTATAAGACCCGCGGAATGTGCCGAATGGCTTCTAGCTCGCAGCGCTCGCTGAGGCGCAAGGCAACGTCCCAATCCTGAGCGCCTTCCAGTCCCGCCCGAAAACCGCCGATCGCGCGTAACGCGTCGGTGCGAAACGCGCCCAAGTGGCTGAAACAATTCTGCGCGCGCAAGAGCTCCGGGTTCCAGTCGGGCTTGAAGTATGGAGCGAACCGGATCCCGGACTCGTTTATCTTGTCCTCATCGCTGTAGATCAACATTGCATCGGGGGATTCGATGATCTCCCGGGCCACCCAATAAAGCGCATCCTCGGCGAGCTCATCATCGTGATCGAGGAGCACTGCGAATTCTCCCGTCGCCAACTCGAGCGCGCTGTTGGTGGCGCGGGAGATATGGCCGTTCTGTGCGCGGTACGCGACTTTGATGCGCGCATCGAGTGCACGGTATTCCTCCAATACGGCGCGAACCGTCGGCTTAGACGACGCGTCATCGGCGATACACAGCTCCCAGGCTGGATACAGCTGGCCGCGGACCGAATCGAGGCAACGTCGCAACCAGCGCTCAGCCGAGTTGTGGGTTGGCAGGAGAATCGAAAGCAGAGGCCGCCTCGGGAAGCCTGCGATGTCGCGGCGCAGTTCTTCCCGCCGCTCGTCCCCGAGCGTACCGTACAACGCGATCCACTCGGCATAGTCGCGGTACCGCCACGCGCTCGGCACCGGAAAGTACCCGCGGCAGCCGTGCTCATGAGCGAAGCGAAGAAAGCGCTCGCGTTCTCCCTCATCCGCGAGCAACGGATGCCCCGCAATATTGGCGAAGAACCGCCGGTACACGGTTTCTGTCTCCTGCGTTGCGTGCAAACGCATCGCCGCAAACGTGTTCGCCTCGTGCAGCCGGTAGTGGTAGAGCGGTTCGGAGACGAAGACGGGCGGACCCGCATAGGACGCTGCCAGCACGAAATCCCAGTCGTGGCACAGCTTGAGATCGCGAAAACCTCCAATCACCGTAAGCAGAGCGCGGGCGAAAAGCAAGTTGCCCGTTGATATCGCGACGTTGCTCAATACGAGCGAGTACAGCAACCCCGGATAATCGTGGATGGCATCGATTTTCGCCTTCAGCTTATCCGCCAATGGGTGGCGAGGCACCAACGCCCCATCGGCTCCGACAAATGCCACGCCGGAAAACGCGAGCATGGCTCCCTCGCGACGCATAGCGGCAAGCAAGGTTTCGATGCGCGTCGGCGTGAACGCATCATCGGAGTTGAGGATGGCCACGTAGTCGCCGTGGGCGATGGCCAGCCCGCGATTGAGCGCCGCCGGTGCCCCGCCGTTGGGCTGCCGGATCAGGACCACCGGACAACGCGCCCCATTTGCAAGCTCGGTCAGGAGCTCGAAGGACCCATCGGTCGAACCGTCATCGACAACGATCAACTCGATCGCCGAATGGGTCTGCGCGAATACGGAACCGATCGCTTCGCGCAAGAAGGGCGCATGGTTGTACGCCGGAACTACAACGGAAACGAGCGTTCCCTGCGCCGGCGCAGCGCCCGCCGGGCCAAATTGCCGGATTTGGAGCGCCGGATCGCGCGCGTATTCCGTTAGCAGCATGTCTGCTTCGCGGCCGGGATCGAACGGCACTACCGGTGGCAAGCCGCGCGTAGGTCGAACGAGTGCGTTGCGCACCGCTGCCAGGTATCCGCGGCCGGAGCGGCGGTCGGGTTCGAGATGGCATCCCTCCCCCCACTCGTTCCAGGCGTTGACGAAAACCAGCCGTCTACCCATCGGCAGTCGCCTGCGCGTCTGCTCGATCATCGCGTGCAGCCAATACTCGAACAGCTCGGGGGATGACCGGATGAACACTGTGCAATCGTGTTGTCGTCGCGCTGTGTTATCCCATGTCGGCATCACGCAGCGGAACGTCGTATAGTCGCCGGGCGTCTCGGCTAACGACTGGATCACCTGGTGGCGATAATTGAACACCATGCCCCGAAATTCCGGATTGGTGATCTGCATCTGCGCGTTCAGCCGATAGGCGTGAAAACCGTGGGGCGGAAACTCGACGACCGCATCGAAGCCGAACGCCGACGGGTCGGAATGAAACGTCGTCCGTACGGCACACAAATACAATTCACCGAGCCCGTGCTGGCGCGCTTCCCGGCGCCAGACATCAGCCATTGCGCGCGCCTGCGGGATCAGATCGAGCTTGTACACCAACAGGAGCGGACGGCCGTCGACCCGGATGTATCGCGGGTCCCCGAGCACCGGCAGCAGTTGCCGAATGAACGCCGTGCTGTCAGCCGTGGAATAGTCTTGTCCGATCAGGATGTCCTGGTCGAGCCCATCCCAGCGCCGCGTCCAGTTTTCGTTGGCCCAGCACACACAGAATGGAAGGTCTGGCGTGCCGCTGGTCAGCACTTCGTCGAGGGGCCGCTCCAACAATCGCTTGCCGTTGAACCAGTAGGTGTAATAACAGAACCCGTGGATGCCGAACTGGCGCGCCAAGTCCGCCTGCCGTGCGCGAACCTCGGCCGAGCGCAAGTCGTAATAGCCGAGTTCGGCGGGCTCATGCGGTTGCTCGTGGCCCACGAAGTTCGGCACCCCTTTGCGCACATTCGTCCACTCGGTAAACCCTGCGCCCCACCACCGGTCGTTCTCAGGGATTGGGTGATATTGGGGCAGATAGAAAGCAATGACGCGAACGTCGCTGGATATCGCCGGGGTGTCGACTTGGCGATGCATCGTCCGCATCTGCTCGACCTCGCGGCAGAGTTGCTCCTCGGCACCACTCCACTCCTGCGCCGCCCGGATTAGGCGCAGATTGGCGTGCGCGGAAGCGACGCCCGGATTGACCGCGATCGCGCGCTGAACCAGTGCTTCGGCCTGCAACAGTTCGCCGAGTTCATACCTGGCGACCCCAAGCATATGCAGCGCGTCGAAGTTGTCGGGCTCCTCGTCGAGTACCGATTGATAAAGAGCGGCGGCCTCGGCGATCCGCGCTGACCTTTGCGCCTCCAGAGCCGCAAGCATGCGACGTCGCCGATCCTCGGAACGGGGCAGCCCCGGCAACCCGGGCTTACCATCCTGTGTTCGCAATACGCCGTGACAGTTCTTGTACGCCTTGCCGCTGCCGCAGGGACAGGGCTGGTTGCGTCCGACCGGCGGCATCTCAGTCAGTAGGTGCCCCGCGCAGCAAGATTCTCGAAGCGCGTGTATTGCCCGAGGAAAGCCAGGCGCACGGTGCCGATCGGCCCGTTGCGCTGCTTGCTGATGATGATCTCGGCGACGCCCTTGTCCTGCGTGTCCTCGTTGTACACCTCGTCGCGATAGATGAAGAGAATCACGTCTGCATCCTGCTCAATCGCTCCCGAGTTATGACTGACGATGCCGTCGGCGAGCCATGACGCGGGTCCGGGAACGGTGAGATCGAACACCTCTTCCTCGCCATCGGGACGGACGTCGACGACGCGATCCCAGAACAGGTCCGATTGCGCCAGGTCGACAAGCTCCGGGGAATCGAGTAGCGCGCCGTACTCGGACATCAGCGCGCGCGACGGCGCGAAGGCGAAGTGCGCAGAGCCTCCATACGCGGTTCCACGGCGCGCCGCCATGGCGCGCTGGCTGATGCCCTTCGCGCGCATAATCGACTTGACCTGTTGGAACGCCTCGATCGGGAGCGTATCGACATTGGTGTTAGGCATCGTTGCTTCCAGCACGGCGCGCAGCGCCCGCGCGGGCGCCATGCGCGGGCCGAACGCTCCCACCTTATCGAGGAAGCGAAGCTGCTGGGTCGACCCCGACACATCGACCGTGTACACGGGACGATAGCCCCTTTTCAGCACCGTGCGAACGCGCGCGACGATACCGAGGCGCAGGAGCAGTGCGGCAACATCCGAGCCGAGATCGGCGCTGCAGGTGCTGAAATAGATTCGGCCGGCGCCTTTGCTGCCGGCGCCGCGCGGCGAGATCGAACCGTCGGTTGCCCACAAGTGCCGCAGCAGCAGCGCGACCTGTTCGTTCGAAAGGCAAAAGACGTCGCTCGGCAATCGCTTTTCATGCGACCGTTGGTTGAAGATTCTGAGCTCGCGAAGCCATCGGTTCACACCTTCGGGAGCCCAGCGGTTGCCGTTCCCGCTAATGAGTAGCTGGTGCCAAAGCCCTCGTCCGGCGTGACGCGTGACCTTGCCGCCGAACGCTTCCGCCGCTTCGCGGACGATCCGACTGTTGTCCTCGGATGCCGTCGTATAGCGCAAAGGTTGGTGGTTCAGATAGCTGCCGTCGCCGACAAGCTGGCCCAGCAACGCGACGTGGTAGTCGGGCCAGGTGATCGGCGCGGGAGGCGGCGGCACCTCGCGAGCAAGCGCGACCCGATCGCCCGCCCTAAGCGCATGCGCTCTCACCCAGCCGCTGCCGGCATAGAGTCGATGGAGTCCCGTGACGCGGATCGCGCGCCCACTCGCGAACGCGATCCGCAAGACCGGGCGCGCGCCTACCGACCACACGCGGTCGCTTTTCGCCGCAACGATCTTGCGCGCCGGCGACATGGCCCACACCTCGGGCGTCGTACCCACCAGGGCCCGGATCGGAAGACGTCGTCCGTCGGCGAGCAGTACGTGCGTATCGCCTGTCACGCATTCACGCAAGTCCGACATGATGGGCCGCTTGTTCGGCCTCTGCTCGAGACTGCGGTTGAGCTGCGAAAGCGCGAGCACCGGCGCCTTGAGCTCTTTCGCCAGCGCCTTGAGCGAGCGCGAGATTTCGGAGATCTCGGTCGCACGATTTTCGCCCTCGGCGATCGCCTGCATGAGCTGCAGGTAATCGACGACGATCGCGCCGATCTTGCCGCCGTATTGGCGCGAAAGCCGGCGCGCCCGCGCGCGCAACTCCAGCGCATTAAGGGCCGGCGTTTCATCGACGTGAATTGCGGCTTCGGACAGTCGGCCAAGTGCCTCGGACAACCGCTCCCAGTCATCGGGTACGAGCTGACCGGTTCGAACCTTGTGTTGATCGAGGCGGCCCACGGATCCGATCAGACGCATGGCGAGTTGCATCGAGCCCATCTCCATGCTGAAGATCCCGACCGGCAGCTTGGACGAGAGCGCGATATGCTCGGCGATGTTGAGCGCCAAGGCGGTCTTGCCCATGCTCGGGCGCCCCGCGATCACGATCAGGTCGCCTTCCTGCAACCCCGAGGTCATGTGGTCCAGATCGGTGAATCCTGTCGGCACGCCGGTGACATCGGACGGGTTGTCGCGATGGAACAAGAGCTCGATGCGCTCGACCGCTTGCGTGAGCAGTGGGCGCAGCTCCTGGAATCCCTGCTGACCGCGCGCGCCGTGCTCGGCGATCTCGAACACCTTCGTCTCGGCCTGGTCGAGGACTTCGCGCACGCTGCGGCCGAGAGGATTGTAAGCGGTATCGGCGATCTCTCCGCCGGCGGCGGCAAGGCGGCGCAGGATCGCCCGCTCGCGCACGATCTCGGCGTAACGACGTATGTTGGCCGCGGTCGGCACGTTCTCTACCAGCGCGCCGAGGTAGACCATGCCGCCGATGTAATCGAGCTTCTTGAGCGAGGACAAAATCATCGGCGCCAAGTCTGTCGCCGCTTCGGTCCGCCGCGGGATTCTCCAGAAGCAGCCCGCCCAGCACGGATTGCTCGGCCTCCAGCGAATGCGGCGGCACTTTCAGCGCTTCGATCTGGGTGTCGTTGGGCATCGGCGGGACCTTCGAACAGCTCCACGATTTTATCAGGTCGCCGCTCGCGTTTCAGGTAGACCGAAGGTCGAGCCGAGAGCCTTCGCCGCGCCTGCTTGTGCAAGGCATTCTGCCAACGAAAAGGGGCCGTCACCGGCCCCTTGGCGTCGCGGGAAGCGTTAGCGTCAGGCGGGGTTACCGGTCGTGTCGCCCAGCACGGAAACCGTGATCTGGGCGGCGACATCGGTGTGCAAGGCGACCGTCAGCGGGAACTCTCCCACATGCTTCAGCGGTCCCGAGGGCATCCGGATCATTGCCTTCTCGACCGCATGGCCCTGCGCCTTGAGCGCCTCGACGATGTCGACGTTGGTCACCGAACCGAATAGCCTGCCGTCGACGCCTGCCTTCTGCGTGATCTGGATTGCCACGCCTTCCAGCTTGGCTCCCTGCTCCTGCGCCGCCGCGAGCTTCTCGGCCGCAACCTTCTCCAGCTCGGTGCGTTTTTCTTCCAGAAGCTTCAGGTTGTCCGGCGTTGCACGCTTGGCCTTGCCGTGGGGGATCAGATAATTGCGCGCAAATCCGGGCTTGACCTTCACCACCTCGCCGAGGTCTCCGACGTTCAGCACTTTTTCAAGCAGAATGACTTGCATGTCTGCGTCCCCGGTCAGTGCAGATCGGTGTAAGGCACCAACGCCAGGAATCGGGCGCGCTTGATCGCGGTCGAAAGCTGGCGCTGATAGTGCGCCTTGGTCCCGGTGATCCGCGCGGGCATGATCTTGCCGTTTTCCTGGATGAAGTCTTTGAGGACATCGACATCCTTGTAGTCGATTTCCTTGACGCCCTCGGCGGTAAAGCGGCAGAACTTCTTGCGCTTGAACAGATTGTTGCCGCGCTCGCGGCGCTTGCCGTCCTTGCCTTTTCCTTTGCCTTTGGCAAATTTCGAGCTTCTTCCCATCGGGCGGGGCATTTCAGTTTCCTTCCAGTAGTTCGAATTCGTTTACGTGCAGCGCCACGCTGGTGCCGGTACGGTAGCGGCGAGCCAGGAAGCCGCGGCAGCGGAGCCGCGCACCGACCGCCACCGACGAGAGGTCCTTCGCGATCGGACCCAGCGCAACCGCGGCGAGCTCGCAGGCCACGCGCCGCTCGCCGTTGGCTTCGGTCTGCATCGACTCGTGCGCCAGCTGAAAATCCAGGGCGGCTAGGCCGGCCGGTGTGAAGCGCAGGTCGTCGCGCGAAGCAAGCCGCGCATCGAGCGTCATGGCGTTGACCGGCACCTTAAAGCGCCACGCTCAATCGGCCGCGGCTGCGCCGGACGGCGCAACCGCCGGACTGCCGGCGAGCGGAGCGCTCGTCGGCGCTCCCTGCGGGGAGAGCGACCTGGACTTTTCTTCCTTCATCATCGGCGACGGTCCGACGACCGCCTCGCGCATTGCGACGATCAGGTGGCGCAAGACGGCATCGTTGAACTTGAACGCGTGCTCGAGCTCGGTGAGCGTGGCGTTGCCGCACTCGATGTTCATCAGCACGTAGTGCGCTTTGTGCATCTTGGCGATCGGGTACGCGAGCTGGCGCCGGCCCCAATCTTCGAGCCGGTGGATACGGCCACCCTGGCCGCTGACCATCGTGCGATACCGTTCGACCATCGCGGGCACCTGCTCGCTCTGGTCCGGGTGCACGATAAATACGATTTCGTAATGACGCATGCAGATTGCTCCTCATGGACGTTGATTGGGCGTGGGCTCGTTCACCGAGCGTCGCCGACGGCCTCCCCTTCTGCGCAGGGTGAGGCAAGGGAATCGATAATTATGCAGGAAATTTGAAGCCAGATCAATGGGCTAACTGAACCAGGTAGTGTCCAGGACACCACCACTGAACCACGAGCGCCGATCACCACCGCTGCGGAGCCCGCCCGCGGCTTCAGCGGGGAGCGTAGTGCGAGATTGGAGAGGATGCCGCGGCGGCGGCGAGCGCCGTGTCGCGCTCGGCCTTCGGCATTCCAGCCAGCGTCTTTACGCGCGCGTAAAGACGCGCGAGGTCGCCGCCTTCCGCGGCAAGCAGCGCCTGGAATTGCGGCAGTTTCTGAGTGTAGAGCCCGACCGAAGCCAGGCTCGCATTGTTTGGCCCCTGCGCAAACCAGTAGTCGTACGCGCCGAAGCCATCCCATTCGCGCTTGAGCGACGCGTATTCCGAACGCATGGCGTCGAAGGCAGCGGTCTTGGCTGCGAGCTTGTCTGCATCGCTGCTGCTGCTCGCGTAGAGCGCAACGAGCTTGGCCCGCGTGTGGTCGACGAGCCTGCGGAAGCCGTCGCGATAACGCCGGCTCGAGGCGAACTGCAGGTCGAGACTGGGATCGTGCTGCGTCGCGAGCCAGCGGCGAAGGCCCTCCTCCTCGACGGCGACTGCGAAAGATTCGTTGAACACCGTATCGTCCTTGGCGTAGGCGATCTGGTGCGCCAGCTCATGAAAAATCAGCCGCGCGATCTCGGTGTCGGAATAACGCAGAAACGACGACGGCATTGGGTCGTCAAAATACCCGAGCGTCGAATACGCCGGCACGCCGCCGATGTATGCGTCGTCGCCACTGGCGACCAGATGTGCCGCTTCGGACCGCGCATCGGCTTCCGCGAAGTAGCCGCGATAATTGACGCAGCCCGCGATCGGGAAGCACCATTGTCGCGGGTTGAGCGACAGTGCGGGCGTGGCGAAGACGTTCCAGAGCACGAAGCGCCGCCCCAGATCCGTGTAGCGGCGATAGCTCGCGTTGTCGGGCAATCCGAGCTCGCGGCTCGCATATTCGCGGATCACGAGCACGCGCTCGAGCTTGCGCTTGACGCCCGGATCCCGGGTTGCATCCAGCACCTCGGCAATCGGCTGCGCGCGTCCAAGCAGGTCGAGCTGGCCGGAGATGCCCTGCCAGTAGTACTCCGCAGTCGAGCAACCGCCGACGGCCAATGCGGCGACTCCGGCCCAGGCGAGAGCGAGCAGTCTCATTGGGAGCGCAGGCTGGGCAGCCATCGGGCGAGTCGGTGCACGCCTTCCTCGAGGAGCGGCTTGGCGATCGTATACGCGAACCGCACATGCGCCTCGGGTCGGTGCCGGCCGAAGTCCATGCCCGGGGTGAAGGCGACACCCGTGGCGTTGAGCGCCTCGAGCGCGAAACGCTCGCTGTCCATCCCGAAGCGCGAGCAATCGGCGTAAACGAAGAAGCCGCCGGTCGGCATGACCGGGATGCCGAAGCCGAGCTCGCGCAGCGCAGGAACTAGGAAGTCGCGCCGCGCGCGGAATTCGTCGCGTCGGGCCTCGACGATCGCATGCGTCTGCGCGGTAAAACACGCGAGCGCCGCGCGTTGCGATGGCGTCGCCGGTGAAATGTACAGGTTCTGCGCAAGCTTCTCGATATCGCGCACGTGTCGCTCGGGCGCGACGAGCCAGCCCAGCCGCCAGCCGGTCATATCGAAATATTTGGAGAAGCTGCTGATCACAAAAATCTCGTCGGACAGTTCGAGCGCGGTCCGCGGCTGGCCGGCGTAGGACAAACCGAGGTAGATCTCGTCGACGATCAGCGCTCCGCCTCTCGCCGCCACGGCGAGCGCAATGCTTTCCATCTCCTTCCACGGCACCGTCGTTCCGGTCGGATTCGACGGCGAAGCGATCAGCGCGCCGCGCGTACGCGGCGTCCAGTGCTGTGCGATCAGGTCGGCGGTGAGCTGGTAGTTCGACTCGGGTCCGACCGCGATGCCGACCGCTTCGCCCTCCAGCGTGCGTACGAAATGGCGATTGCAAGGATAGCCGGGATCGGCGAGAAGGATCTGATCGTCGCGATTGACGAGCAACGCCAGCGTCAGCAACAGCGCGGCCGACGATCCTGCGGTAACGATGATCCGCTCCGGGGCAATCGCGGTGCCGTAGCGCGCGTCGTAGTAACCCGCGATCGCGCGCCGCAACTCGGGCAACCCGAGCGCGGAGGTGTAGTAGATGCCACCTCCAGCGATGCCGGCCAACGCGGCTGCCAGCACGGGTTCGGGCGTCGGAAAATCGGGCTCGCCGATTTCCATGTGGATGACGCTTCTGCCGGCGGCCTCCAGCGTCCGGGCCGCGGTCTGCACTTCCATCACATGAAACGGCGCGATTTCGTGTACGCGCGCCGCGGTCTTACTGCGGGCATCCATCGAAAGTCTGATTGTCGGCCTGGCAAAAGGTGCTATGGTAACCGCATCGGGTCGCAATGGAACCGCCATGCGCGTATTTTTCTTGCTCCTGCTGCTATGGGCCGCGCAGCCCGCGTATGCTGCCGTCTACAAGTGTGCGAACGAGAAGGGCGGTGTCGTCTATCAGGACAGCCCTTGCCCTCCGGGACGGGAGCTGCGCAATCTCGACGCCGACCCCGCGACGCTGAGCGTTGTGCCAGGCACCCCGGTGCCGGCGGCAAAATCGGCCTCTGCGCCCGCGGCCAAACCGGCGCGGGTGCGGACGGGCACGGTAAAGATCAAGGGGGGCAATCCCGCAGAGCGCAAGTTCATTCAGGCCGGCATGAGCGAAGCCGAAGTCATACTCAAGGTCGGGCGGCCCGACGTGGAAGCAAAAGGCCGCGGCAAGCAAGGACATCGCTGGTCGTACATGCCGACCGCAGGCGATGCCGATACCCTCACGACGCTGACCTTGGCCGGCGGTAAGGTGACGCACGTCGAGCGCAAGGTCGTACGCTAGGGAACCTGATGCGCGCGGTGGTGCAACGCGTCCGGCGCGCGAGCGTCGCCGTCGATGGCCTGACCGTCGCCGCGATCGGATCGGGTTTACTCGTCCTGTGCGGCGTGAGTTCGTCCGATACCGACGCCGACCGCGAGTGGCTCGCACGAAAGATCGTCTCCTTACGCGTCTTCGATGACGATGCGGGGATGATGAACCGTTCGCTCCGTGACGTTGGAGGCGAGTTGCTCGCGGTAAGCCAGTTCACGCTGTACGCGTCGACACGCAAGGGCGCTCGGCCCTCCTACAGCGCTGCGGCGCCGCCGGAGGTGGCTGCGCCCGGATTCGCGGCATTCGTGCAAGCGCTGGAGCGTGAGCTGGGCAAGCACGTGCCCACCGGGGTCTTTGGCGCCCACATGGAAGTCACGCTCAGCAACGATGGCCCGGTAACGATCTGGCTGGACACCGCGGCGCGCGAATAAGCAGGCGCTTCGAGGCCCGCATCGGGTTGGTCGAAGCGCGGCAAAGCCTTGTAATTCTAAATGGCGTGTGCACGGTCAGCGCAAATAGCAGCGAAGCATCCACGCCATTTTTTGCCTACGGCGCTTAACGGTTCGCTCCGCTCACGTTAGCCTTCGCCGAAAAACGGCGTGTGAACCGTTAACGTAGATAGGAGCGAAGCATCCACGCCATTTTTTCATGCTGCTCCATCAGGCCGGTGAGAAAATCGTTCGTGCCGGCGTCGCCGAGCTTGGCGGCGGTTTCCAGGTCCTTGCGCAGGCTGCGAATGACAGTCTCGTGATCGGCGAGCAGCGCGGCGAGCATTCCGCCGGCATCAGGATTTTTGCCGGCCTGTTCCTTGAGGCGCGTCAGCTTCAGAAACTCCTGCAAAGACCCGGCCGAGATGGCGTCGAGCGCGCGCGCTCTCTCGGCGACTTCGTCAACGATTTCGTCAAGCGCCTCGTATTGGCTCTCGAAAAACTTGTGCAGCTCGCCAAAGTCGGGACCTACGACGTTCCAGTGAAAGCGCCGCGTCTTGACGTAGATGACGAACTCGTCCGCGAGCAGCGCGTTGAGGATCGTACCCAGGCTGTCGCGCTGCTTCTCGCCGATGTCGATATTCGCTTTCATGCTCCGCTCCTAATGATTGACCGCAAGGCCGGCCGAGAATCGAGCCGCACGAGCCGATGCATCGACTCTACGGAGCGGTCGATCATAAGTCCAATTGATTAACCTTATGCTGAGGATAGACGCGGACAATCAAAACGGGACTGAGTGCAATGGCGCCCGCGCCGCGGGGTCGGCGCGATTCAATCGACCAGACGCGATGCGACTGCGGCGCAGCACGAGCCCCGCGTCGAGGAGCTTGCGCCGACCCGAATGCGGGGCGGTCGAGAGCTCATGCGCGATGGCGCCGGCTATGCCTTGTCGACGCTGTAACGGCCTGGCCCGAATGCCAACAACAGCAACGAACCCCCGAGGATCGCCACGTTTTTCATGAAATGAGCCTGCTGGTCCATCATCTGATCGGGCGGCGAGGCCCAATAGCCGTGAAAAATCGGCGTGATCACGATCAGAAAGACGATGAACGCCATCGCCGCCCACCGTGTCTTCCACCCTGCGATGATTGCAAGACCGCCTCCGCATTCGATGACAATCGCGATGACCGCAAGGACCTGTGGCAGCGGCAAGGCCTTGTCGGCGATGTAACCGACCGTGTCTTCGAAGCCGGTGATCTTCAGGAAGCCAGAGAACACGAACGTTCCGGCGAGCAAGATGCGGCCCAGCAGCGCCGCCCAGTCATTTTGTCCATTCATGGGTGCCTCTTTCAAGCCAAGTCGAAGACGATGATACGCGCCGACCGATACTACCAACGCAGCGTCAACCCCGCGACCAGCACTCGGGACGGAGCCGCGTCGGTGAGCCGCACTTGATAGCCGAAGTCGACATCGCAACCCTGGCGAACCGTGTAGATCGCGCCGATTCTGGCGACGCTAGGTGCGACCGATCGCGCGCGCTCGGGGTTGGTGTCGACGGCGATATCGTAGAGCAACAGCTGCCAGCCGGCACCGACCGTCATGACCGCGGCGGTTGACGCATGAAGGAGATCGCCGCGCGTGAGCGCGTCGCTGCGAGCGTGCGTATAGCCGAGGTTGGCGTGGAGCGCGAGCGGCGCCGCATTCACGCTGGTGACCGCGAGCACGTGATAGGTCGCCCGGCCGGCGCCCAACCCGCGCGCTGCGTCGCCGGTCGGCGCGCCGATCCCCGCTCGCGTCGCCAGGCGGACCGCTCCCGCTTCATAGAACCGCCATTTGACGTCGACGGCGGTGTCGCCTGCACCGCGGGCCGTGGTCGTCGCGCCATCGCCGGCGGTACGGAGCGCGACCCAGGTCGGGCGCAGGATGACGTCGAGTTCCGGCAGCGCTCCGTACGAAAGCTGCGGGCCGAACTCGTAGGCGCGCTCGCCGCGATCGCGCGTCCAGGCGTTGCCGAGCTCGAGCTCGAACTTTCCCACGCCTTGGGTGCCGGTATCCTCGCTGATCAGCGGATGCGCCGCGAAGACGTCGGCAGCGCATGCAAGGAGGATCGGCAACGCGGCGCGCCACACGGCGCGCGCGTCAAAGCCGGTAGGCCTTCTTGGCGAGACCATAGGCAAGCTCCGGCGCGAGCTCGTGGGCTTCGTCTTCGCCGATCCTGTGCTCCGCGACGAGCCGAGCCAGAAAGCGGCAGTCGATGCGTCGCGCGACGTCGTGCCGCGCCGGGATCGACAGAAACGCGCGCGTGTCGTCGTTGAATCCTACGGTGTTGTAGAAGCCTGCGGTCTCGGTCGCCTGCTCGCGGAAGCGTAGCATGCCCTCCGGACTGTCGTGGAACCACCAGGGCGGACCGAGCTTGAGCACCGGATAGTGACCCGCCAGCGGGGCGAGCTCGCGCGCATAGACGGATTCGTCAAGCGTGAACAGAATCACGGTGAGCCCACGCTCGTTGCCGAAGCGGTCGAGCAGCGGCTTGAGGGCGCGGACATAGTCGGTACGGGTCGGTATGTCGACACCCTTGTCGCGGCCGAAGAGGCCGAGTATCTGTGGATTGTGGTTGCGGAACGAGCCCGGATGGATCTGCATCACGAGCCCGTCCTCCAGGCTCATCCGCGCCATCTCGGTCAGCATCTGGCCGCGAAATGTCTCGGCTTCCGCCGGGCTCGCGACGCCCTTGAGCGCCTTGGCGAACAGCGCTTCGCATTCCGCTTCGCCGAGATCGCAGGTCGACGCCGTCGGGTGGCCGTGGTCGGTCGACGTCGCGCCCATCGTCTTGAAAAACGCGCGCCGCCGGCGATGCGCGGCCAGATACCCGCGCCAGCTCGCGGTAGGCTCGCCGGTGAGCTCGCCCAGCTTCGCCACGTTGGCGGCGAAGCCGTCGAACTCCGGATCGACGACCGGATCCGGACGGTACGCGGTCACGACGCGGCCCTTCCAGCCCGACGCATGGATCTTGGCATGATGCGCGAGGGGATCGAGCGGCGACTCGGTCGTCGCGATGACTTCGATGTTGAAGCGCTCGAACAGCGCGCGCGGGCGAAACTCGGGCCGGGCGAGACAGCCGTTGATGAGATCGAACATACGGTCCGCCGACTCGGTAGTGAGCCGTTCGCGGATGCCGAATACTTCGTGGAACGCATGATCGAGCCAGAGGCGCGTCGGCGTTCCCCGGAAAAGCGCATAGCGGTCGGCGAAAATGTGCCAGATCTTGCGCGCGTCCTGCTCGACCGATCCACCGTCACGCCGCGCAATGCCGAGGTCCTCGAGGCGGATGCCCTGGCTATAGAGCATCCGGAACACATAATGATCCGGCGTAATGAACAGGGCGGACGCATCGGTGAACGGTGCGTCGTCGGCGAACCATTGCGGATCGGTATGCCCATGCGGGCTCACGATCGGCAGGTCCTTCACCGTCGCGTACAGTGCGCGGGCGAGCGCGCGCTGGCCGGGCTCCGGGGAGAACAGGCGGTCGGGATCGAGCTTGAGCGGAATCATTGCAGAGATGCTCCAGGTTGAAGAGCCGGCACGGGTGCGCCTTCGCAATCAACCGGCTACGGCGCGCGCGACCGTGCGCGCCGCGCCATCGGCAAACAGCGCCGAAAGCCAGCTCGCGACCTTGCCGGCGAAGCGCGGTTCGGTTGGCAGATCGTCGCCGAAGATCACGTGCAAACTCAAGAATCCGCCTGCAAGCGCCGGAGGATCGCCGCGATGCGCGGCGGCGATACGAGCGAATTCGCCGGCCAGTGGATCGGAAACCACGATCTCGCGCCCGGCTTCGTCGCGGCCGCTCGCGTAACGCATCCAGCCGGCGACTGCGAGCGTGACCAGCTCGATCGGGCGACCCGCGGCGAGGTTGTCGCGCACGGAGCCAAGCAGGCGCTGCGGGAGCTTCTGCGAGCCGTCCATCGCGATCTGCTGCGTGCGGTGCGGCAACGCCGGATTGCCGAAGCGCGCGATCAGCGCTTCCTGGTACGCCACGACGTCGACTCCCGGCGGCAATTTCAGCGTCGGCGCGACCTCATCGCGCATCAGCCGACGCATGAACGCGACGAACTCCTCGTGCGCGGCGACCTGGTAGATGAACTCGTGGCCGGCCAGAAATCCGAGATAGGCGAACGCTGAATGACTGCCGTTGAGCAAGCGGAGCTTCATCGCCTCGAACGGCGCAACGTCGCGAACGAGCTCCGCGCCTGCGCGCTCCCAGGCGGGCCGCCCCGCGACGAAGTCATCCTCGATCGCCCATTGCCGGAACGGCTCGTGCACGACAGGCGCCGCATCGTGCAGCCCGAGCACGGAATCGTTCTCGGCGATGTCGGCGTCGGTCGTCGCCGGTACGATGCGGTCGACCATGGTCGAGGAAAAGCTCGCGTTGTCCTCGATCCAACGTGCGAGCGCCGGATCGCGCGCCTCTCCAAATGCGATGACCAGGCCATGCACGAGCGCCCCGTTATGCGGAAGGTTGTCGCAGCATACGACCGTGAAGGCACGTTCGCCGGAACGTCTTCGCGCGTCGAGTCCCGCCACGATCAGGCCGATCGCGCTCTGCGGGCGCTCCGGCTGCGCGAGATCGTGCACGATGTCGGGATGCGCGAAGTTGAGCTTGCCGGTCGCCGGATCGTGGCAATAGCCCTTTTCGGTAATGGTGAGCGTGACGATCCGCGTGCCGGGCGCGGCGAGGCGCGCACGCACCGCGTCACGCTGGTCGCCCAGGAACAGCACCTCGCGCACGCTGCCGATCACGCGGCGGCGGACGCCGCCTGGACTCTTTTCGACGGCCGTGTAGAGGCCATTCTGCGGCGAAAGCCGGTCGCGAACATCCGCCGAGCGCAGGCTCACGCCGCAGATCCCCCAGGAGGCGGGTTCCAGCGTCAGCGCGTCGTCGCTGTAAACAGCGGTCTGCGCGCGATGGAAGGCGCCAATGCCGAGATGAACGATGCCGACGTCGATGGAACCCGGATCGTAGGTCGGTCGGGCGACGGTCGCGGGCAACGCCGACAACGTACCGAGCGAAAGGCGGCTCATACGATGGCCTCTTTGCAGGGTCTGCGCGAATCCATCGTTTACGTGTCGGCCTCTTGCCGCGATTCGCCTCGCGCGATCCCCACGCTGCGCGCGGGGCCCCTCGCTGCGGGCTCACGCGGCTGGTTGCGGATGTTCCTTGACGCGCGACACCAGCTGGGTTGGATTTACGAATCGCAACGCGATGAGCAGCCACACCAGTGTCACGGCCATGTAAACCATCGCCATTGCGTCCACCGACTGCGGTGCGCGCACGCCGGCGGCGAACACGGCGTAGTACAAGGCCACCACCAGCGTCTGCGAATCGGGGCCCGCGGTCAGGAAGGTGAGCTCGAACAGCGCGATCGTCCGCACGAGCACCAGCAGCGATGCGGCGAGGATGCCGGGGCCCAGCAAGGGGACGAGGATGTACCAGAACATGCGGCTGGTACTGGCGCCGAAGACGCGCGCCGCCGATTCGAGGTTGGGATCGATCTGCTCGATGAACGGCGTCATGACGAGAATTACGAACGGTGCCGCGGGAATGAGGTTGGCGATAATGACACCGTAGATGGTCCCGGCAAGCTGAACCTTGTAGAGCACCGTCGCCAGCGGAATCCCGTAGGTGATCGGCGGCACCATCAGCGGCAGCAGGAAGAGCAGCATGAGCAGCCTCTTGCCGGGAAAGTCGCGGCGCGCCAGCGTGTATGCAGCCGGCACGCCGATCAGCAGCGCCAGGAAGACCACCGCGAAGACGACCTCGACGGTGACCCAGAGCACCGAATCGAGCTGGAATTCCTTCCAGGCGGCGGTGTACCACGTCGTCGTCCAGCCTTCGGGCAGCCATGTGCCGAGCCAGCGTCTCGCGAACGAGCTCGTCGCGACCGCGCCAATCATCAGGCCGATGTTGACGACGAAGAGCGTCATCAGGCCCAGCAGCAAGCCCCGCCAGGCGCGGTCGAACCATGCGTGCGGATCCGCGCGGGCTGCAGTCATGCGGCTAGCCTTTGCCTCCGGTTACGGGGCCGCGATAGAAGACGTTTCGAAGCGCGAGGACGGCGGCGACGATCAAGAGCTGCACCAGGCCCATGATCATCGCGATCGCGGATGCGAGCGCGTAGTCATATTGCTCGAACGCCGCCTCGTACGCCGCGATGG
>WNGE01002648.1_pt1 | contig 21697 bp, 20 predicted proteins | sample 5400651 | NCBI WGS metagenome assembly WNGE01 (sample SAMN13153370, study PRJNA577476) | soil metagenome | isolation source: 60 cm soil or saprolite under grassland replicate 2 | place: USA:California | collected 2016-06-15 | reverse complement strand
GTCGAATCCGACGGCAGCGTCGTCATCGGCGTGTCCGCGAGCTCGAACCAGCTCCGGGCTGTGGGCTCGGACGGAAGCGAGCTTTGGAAATCGACGCTCATTTCCTCGGGAGCGGCGAGCGGCAGTTTCGTCACGGCCGCACCAAGCGCCGGTCCAGGCGTCGTGTGGGCTGGCTCCGTCGATGGAGCGCTCTATGGCCGGAAGTCCGACGGAACCCTTCTGATCTGCCCGGGCAGCAGCCCGACGGCGGGCACTCTGTTCACCCCTGCCATTCGGCTCACCACGGAGGCAGCCTACTCCGGCGGAAGCGCCGCCAAGCTGTTCGGCAGCACCGTTGGCACGACGGAATCAAATGGCTGCTTCCCGGCGACGCCGGCGAGCACGACGGACGCCGTGACGACCTCGCCGGTGATCGTGGGTGGGAAGGTGTTCGTCGCGACGGCAGCCGCGATGGTGAAGCGGTTTACCGATGCACTCGTGGACGACTCGCTCGCGCTGACGCCCTCAGGAGACGGATCATTCTGCGCGGACATCGGCGCCCCGATCGCGGCTGACGGCTCTGGTCACCTCATCGTGGCGTGCGGGATAGGGCAGGGCAAGAGCCAGATCCACATGGTTGACGGTGTTGCCGGAACGTCCTCTTTCCTAGCGACGCTCCCCTCTAAACCGGTGGAGTCGCCCGTCGTCCTTCCCGGCGGCGACATCGTCGTCGGCACGAACGACAACAAGGTCCACCGCCTCTCGAAGCCGCAGAGCGGGACGACGTGGACCGATGCCTGGAGCCCCGTGCCGGATCTCGCCTCGCCGGTGACGGGCGTCCTCGTCGCGGCCGCGGATCCGGCCGACGCGGGCGCGCCCATCGTCTACGCCGTGACCGCCTCGGGCCAGCTCCACGCGCTCGACGCGAACGGGACGACCGTCTGGTCCACCTCCGCGGAGCCCTCGGCGCCGCTCGGGCGGTTCGCGCTGTCGTTCCCCACCATCGCGCCGGCGCTCGCGGGGCAGCTGCCGACGCTCTACGTCGGCTCGGCGGAGGGGAAGCTCTACGCCGTCGTCGTCGACACCGGGCTCGACGCGAGCTCGCCGTGGCCCAAGTCGCACCACGACGTCCGCAACACCGGGAACGCCGCCGCGCCGCTTCCATGAGCCGCCTCGCCGCTCTCCTGCTCGCGGTCGCCGCCGCGTCACCCGCGCTCGCGGCGGACCGCTTCGGCGTCGTCGCGGTCGCCGATCCGCCGGCCGGTCCCGACGCGGAGCTGGCCGAGCTCACCCACCAGCTCCGCGCCGCCTGCCGCGACCGCGTCGGGGGTGTCCTCGACGTCCCCGATATGCGCGCCAGGCTGCTCGGACAGTCCTCGAGCGCGACGCTCCCCGAGCTGGAGCGCGCGTACGTGGGCGCCGAGGCCGCGCTGCAGGGCGACGAGCTCGAGATCGCGGCGAGCACGCTGCGCGCCATCGTGGACGACCTCGAGAAGCTGCCCGAGAGCGCCGACGCGTATCTGCAGTGGACGCGCGCCATGGTCCGGCTCGCCTACGTCGAGCGCCTCGCGAAGCGCCCCGCCGTGGCCGCCGCCGTCCTCGACCGGCTGGCTTCCATCGAGCCGGGCTTCGTCCTGGACGAGGTGCAGTACCCGCCCTCGCTCCGGAGGGAGCTCGACGACGCGCGCCGCCGCGTCGCCGGGCGGCGCAAGGCGAAGCTCAGCGTCGCCTCGGGCACCCGGCCCGTCACCGTCTTCGTGGACGGCAAGGCGGTCGGGACGACGCCCATCCACGTCGTGCTGCCGCCCGGGCGCTACCGCGTCGGTGGCGCGTCGGAGGGGTTGCGCGTCCCGAGCGCGTCGGTCCAGCTCGACGGCGAGGATCGCGCCGTCGAGCTCGACTTCGCGCTCGCCGAGGCGCTGCGGATGAACGCGGGGCCCGGGCTCGCGCTCACCGCCGCCGATCGCGGCGGGGCGCTCGTCCGCGCGGGCGCGTGGCTCGCCGCGACGAGGGTGGTCGCCGCGAGCGTGGTCTCCGACCGCGACGCGCAGTTCCTGAACGGCGCGCTCTACGACGTGCAGCGTGGCGCGCTGCTGCGCGAGGCGCGGGTGAGGATGGCGGCGGGGTCGGTGACCTCCGTCCAGCTCGGCGCGCTCGCGGCGTTCCTCCTCACCGGCCAGCCGGCGCGCGGCGTCGAGCCGGTACGCTCGGAGCCGGTCGCGCTGCCCGCGCCGGGGCCGTCGATCGCGGCGAGCGCGCCGCCGCCGAACCTCACCGCGGCGACGGCGCTCGGACGGGCGCCCGCCGCGAGGCCAGGGTGGCTCCGTCCCGCCGCCTATGCCGCAGGCGCGGTCGGCCTCGGCCTCGCGGGGGTCGCGACGTGGCAGGGGATCGCGGCGCGGAACGGGTACCGCGACGCGGACGCGATGCTGCGCCCCGACGACACCCTCGTGCCCGGCGCGACGCGGGCGACGCACGACGCGCGCCTCGCCGCGGCCGACGGAGCGAAGCGCAACGCCTACCTCTCCGCCGCGGGGACCGCCGTCTTCGCGGCCGCCGCCGGGCTGCTCGGCTACCTGTCGGCCGACGACCGCGGCGCGCCCGCCGTGCGGTTCTGAGCGGTCCGCGGCTCCTCGGCCGGCTCCCGTACCGCCTGCGCCACGAGCTTCACCGCGCCCGCGAGCCGCTCGGCGAGCTCTGGGCCGTAGTAGGTCCGGACCGTCTCGCCGGCCGCCTCGGCCATGCGCTCGCTCGTCTCGACGTAGCCGAGATAGTCGCCGGCGAGCGAGAGCACCTCGGCGCCCTCGCCGGCGGCCGCTCGCCACCGGCGCCCCACCTCGGCGACGGGCTCTCCGGGCACCGCGAGCAGCGTGAGCGGCCCCAGCCGGATCGCGGCGAGGCGCGCGCGGTTCGGCATCCAGTCGTAGAAGAGGTTCATCGCGATGCGCCGCAGCGGCGGCGGCGACGCGCCGGGCTCGGGCGGCGGCAGGACGGCGGTGCTGGTCGCGACCGCGAGCTCCGGCCACGGCTCCGGACGCGAGTACGCGAGCTCGTCGATGCGGGCGCCGAGCGCTCGCGCGTAGACCTCCGGGTTCGGCCGCTGGTTCGGCGGCATGCGCGGGCTCTGGTCGCCGAGCGCACCCTGGAAGAGGAGCACCGGCTCCTTTCGCGAGCGCATGAGCGCGCCCGGCCAGTCGCCCGAGAGGAGCCGGTTGCCGATGCCGAGCAGCGTCGCGTGCGACGGGAAGAGCACCACCTCCGCCACCGGGCTCCCGCTCCGGGCGACGAGCCGCACCGACACGAGCCGCCCGTCCACGAGGTCGCCGCCGCGGTTTCGCGCGAGCTGAGCCGCCTCCCCTCGTCCGACCGACAGGTAGGCGGGCGTGAGCGCCGCGACCGACCCCCGCACCGCCTCCACCACGCGCTCCACGAGGTGGTCGAAGACGGCCTCGCTGTAGGGGCCCGTCGCGAGCCGCTCGCCCAGCGGGTCGCTCCAGTAGCCGCCCGGGCCGGCGTGCGTGTGAGTAGCGGCGATCACGAGGTGATCGAGCTTCAGGTCGCGGACGCGCCGCTCCACCGCGCGCTCGAGCTTGCCGGGCACGAGCAGGATCTCGGCGGAGACGAGCACCACCGTGCAGCCGGGCTCTCGCAGGGCGACCGCCCGCACCGCGACGGGATCGCGCCGCCCCTCCTCCATCCAGTGCAGGCGGGGGAACCCCGCCACCGGCACGGGCGGCGGCGGCGCGAGCGGCACCACGGCGGCGCCGGCGAGGAGCGGCCCGGCGCCCTTCGCGACCTCGCCGAGACGCGGGGGGCCGGCGCGCCGCGAGGGCCGCCACCGGATCGAGCCGACGCCGAGCGCCAGCGCGGCGAGCGCCAGCAGGACGGCGAGGGTGGTGAGAAGCTTTTTCAATCTCGGACGGTTATACTCCGCCGCCGCCATGGGGTACGACGCCGTCTACGACAAGATGAAGGACGAGTGCGGCGTCTTCGGCACCTGGGCCCTCGGCCAGAGCGACGAAGCCGCCAACTTCACCTACCTCGGGCTGCACGCCCTGCAGCACCGCGGCCAGGAGTCGGCCGGGATCGTGTCCACGGACGGCCGCGCGCTCCACGTCCACCGGGGCATGGGGCTCGTCGCCGACATCTTCACCGCCGACGTGCTCGCCAAGCTGCCGGGCGGAGCCGCCATCGGCCACGTCCGCTACTCCACCGCCGGCGCGAGCCACCTCAAGAACGCGCAGCCCATCGCGATCCAGTACGCGGGCGGCGCGGTCGCCGTCGCGCACAACGGCAACCTCGTCAACGCCGAGGCGCTGCGCGCCGAGCTCGAGTCGCAAGGCTCCATCTTCCAGACGACGAGCGACACCGAGGTGATCCTCCACCTCATGGCGCGCGTCCGGCCCGACCGCGTCGCGGCGAGCTCGACCGAGCACCACGTCGCCGCGGTGCGCGCCGCGCTCCAGCGCGTCTCCGGGGCCTACTCGCTCCTCTTCCTCACCGAGCGCGCCATGATCGGGGCGCGCGACCCGTACGGCTTTCGCCCCCTCGTGCTCGGGAACCTGAAGGGCAACTGGATCCTCGCCAGCGAGACCACCGCCCTCGACCTCATCGAGGCCGAGTACGTGCGAGAGATCGAGCCCGGCGAGCTCGTCGTCGTGGACGAGAACGGGCTGCGCTCCGAGCGGCTCGCGCCGCCCCAGCCGCGCCTCGGGCGGTGCGTCTTCGAGCACATCTACTTCGCGCGGCCGGACTCGATCCTCTTCGGGCGCTCCGTGCACGAGGTGCGCACGTCCTTCGGCGCGCAGCTCGCGAAGGATCACCCGGCCGAGGCGGACGTCGTCATCGCGGTGCCGGACTCGGGGGTGCCCGCCGCGATCGGCTTCGCGCGAGCGAGCGGCATCCCCTACGACATGGGGCTCGTCCGCTCGCACTACATCGGGCGCACCTTCATCGAGCCGCAGCAGTCGATCCGCCACTTCGGCGTGAAGCTCAAGCTGAACGCGGTGCGCGGCGTGCTCGAGGGCAAGCGCGTGGTGGTGGTGGACGACTCGATCGTTCGAGGGACGACGAGCCGCAAGATCGTGAAGATGCTCCGCTCCGCGGGCGCGAAGGAGGTCCACCTCCGCATCAGCTCGCCGCCCACGGCGTGGCCCTGCTACTACGGCATCGACACCCCGACGCGCCAGGAGCTCATCGCCTCGTCGCACAGCGTGGACGAGATCGCGAAGTACGTCACCGCGGACTCGATCGGGTACCTCTCCATCGGCGGCGTCTACGCCGCGCTCGGCGACGCGCGCGAGGGCTACTGCGACGCCTGCTTCACCGGCGAGTACCTGGTGCAGTTCCCGCAGAGCCGCCCGACGGCGCCGCTGAGGCTCGTCGGCGGGTAGCGAGCCCTCGCCCTTCGGCGAGAAGCGCCCTTCGACGAGGAGGGCGGAGCCCCTCCCGAGGCCTCGAGGGGGCGCTCACGCTTCGGGCCGGAGGGAGTTGCCACGACGCCAGGCCACCCACGGTAAGCTTCCGGCGTGCCGTCCACCGCCCCCAGAGGCTGGCGCGTCGCCGAGGGGACGGTGCACGTCTACCGCCTCTTCGACGTGGCCGACGCGCTCGACCTCTCGCACGCCGAGCAGCTCCTCGCCGCGCCGCGCTCGCGGCTCCGGCTGGAGGGCATGCAGAGCACGACGGCGCTCGAGATCCCGCGCCCGCCGCTCCACGTGGCGCTCGGCCGCCGGAGCTTGCCGCTCGCGGGCGGGCCGCGCGAGGTGGAGGCGAGCGCGCACCTCTTCGACTACGGCGTCGCGAGCATCCTCTACCGGCTCCCCATCCCGCCCGGCACCGAGCTCGCGGATCTCGTCCCGCTCGCGGAGGAGCTGGTCGCCGCGCCCACCCCGGCCCTCGACGCGGCGGCGCGCGCCGACGCGGAGGAGCTCTCGCGCGCGCTCGCGCCGGCCCTGGAGCGGCCGCACGCCTGGGACGGGCTCGAGACGTACCAGGTGTTCTTCGTGCACCGCCTGGAGGTCCCGGCCACGGCGGAGGAGGCGCTCGCCGGCGCTCCCCTCGCGGCCCTGCTCCTCGGCGAGGTGAGCGCGACGCCGCTCTCGCGCGACGAGCGCGCCGACGTCCTGAAGCACGCGTTCAGCTACCTCGAGGACGATCTCGCGGTGGTGGACTGGAACAGCGCCTTCGTGCTCGAGCCGTCGGGCGTGGGCGACATCCCGGACCTGCTCGAGTTCGCGACGGCGCACCTGCTCGAGCTGCGCTACTACGACGCGCTCCTCGACCGCGAGCTGCACGCCATCTACGACGAGATCGAGGCGGGGCGCGCGACGCCCAACGTGTTCACCCGGCGTTACCTGAAGCTCGGGCGCCGGACGGCCGCGCTCCTGCTCGAGCTCTCCGAGATGATCGAGCGGCTCGAGAACGCCGTGAAGATCGTCGGCGACTTCTACCTGGCGCGCCTCTACCAGAGCGCGGTGCGGCGCTTCCGGCTGCCCGCATGGCAGCAGTCCGTGCTGCGCAAGCAGCAGCTGCTCTCCGGGGTGAACGAGCTCATGAACGACGCGGCCGACACGCGCCGCGGCGAGCTGCTCGAGCTCACCGTCATCCTCCTCATCCTGTGGGAGATCCTGTACGCGTTCCTGCGCCGCTGACGCGGCGCGCTCCCGCGGACGTCGAAATTCCGCGCAAAACGCGAAAAGCGAGGCGCGATCCGAGCGGGATCGCGCGATCCTGGAAGCGCGTATTTGCAGGGCTTTCGCGGGGCACGATCGCATGGAAGGCCCATTTTTCAGGCGGATCGTGCCCGATCGCTGTTGACGGAGGGATCCCGAAGCGCTATCACCGCTGGAATTTCACGGTCGGAAGGGGTCCGGCCGGTGCCCAGGAGGTTTTTCGAAATGACGCAGGCCCAGTTCTACCAGGCGGTCGCCGAGACCTCGCAGGTCAACAAGGGGCAGGTTCGGGCGGTGTTCGCAGCGGTCGAGGAGATCGTCTCCAAGCGCCTCAAGGCGGAGGGCAAGATCCCGCTCGGCGGTCTCGGCGCGGTGAAGCTCGTCGACCGCAAGGCCCGCATCGGCCGCAACCCGGCGACGGGCGAGCAGATCAAGATCCCGGCCCGCACCGCGATCAAGATCACGCCGGCGAAGGCGCTCAAGGACACGTTCAACAAGAAGGGCAAGAAGTAGCCTCTTCGCCTCTTCGTGAAGCGACCGAGCCCACCTGCGCCGCTGGCGCGGGTGGGCTCGCTCACGTCCGGCGCGTGCGTCCCGCGGCCGCGGGCGCTACCATCGCAGCATGCAGCTCGAGGTGAGGCGTGCCCGCGGGGCCCCCGATCGCGAACGCGCCTATGCGCTGCGCCGCGAGGTCTTCGTGGTCGAGCAGCGCGTCCCGGAAGAGCTGGAGCGCGACGAGCACGACGAGCGCGACGCCGACCACGTGCTGGCGCTCGACGAGCGCGGCCGCTGCGTCGCGGCGGGACGGCTCGTCCCGCTGGACGCGCGGACGGGGAAGGTGGGCCGCATGGCCGTCGCCGCGCCGCTGCGCGGGAAGGGCGCCGGCGCCGCGATCCTGCGCGAGCTCGAGCGGATCGCCGCCGAGCGCGGCCTGACCGAGATCGTCCTGCACGCGCAGCTCACGGCGAAGGGGTTCTACGACCGCGCCGGGTACGCCGCGGAGGGCGAGGCGTTCGAGGCGGCGGGCATCGCGCACGTCGCGATGCGGAAGCGGCTCGGCCCGCGACCTACTCCACGATCCTGAGGAGCGTGCGCACCGTACCCAGGATCTCGGCGATCTTGACCGGCTTCTGGAGGTAGACGTCGACGCCGAGCTCGATGGCGCGCTCGCGCGCGTCCGCGCCGCCGGCGCTGATCGCGAGCACGGGCGTCGCCATGAGGTCCGGGTCGGCGCGGATGTGCTCGACGAGCGTGAACCCGTCCATGACCGGCATGAAGAGATCGGTGAGCACCAGCTCGACGCGCGGATGGCGCTGCAGCCGGGCCAGCGCCTCGACGCCATCCCGCGCGTAGTCGATCGAGACGTCGATCCGGCCGTCGGGCGAGCGGAGCTTCGCGAGCGCGTGCTCGTACATGGTCTCGACCTGCGGGTTGTCCTCGACGAGCAGGATCCGGTACGTGCGGCTGGCCGGCCCGCGCGAGGTGGCGCTCTCGACCAGCCGGGAGAGCGCCAGCCGGTCGTCCCCGCCGTCGTCCGGGATCTTCACCGCCACGCCCTGCGGCTGGCCCGCCTCGTCGCGGCGCCACACCACCTCGACCCCGATCCGGAGCGGCTCGAGCAGCCCCGGGAAGGACACCAGGAGCGGGACGCGCACCCCCGGCTCGAGGCCGCGGCTCGTCCGGATGAAGAGGCCCCCGGCGGAGAGGTTCTCGGTCGCGTCCCGGAACCCCGGCGCGCCGGGATAGTCGATCCGCAGGAGGAGCGGGACGCGTCCGTCCACGCGCTTTTCGGGGGGGGAGCCCAGCACGCGAGCATTCTCTTACAACTTCGCCTCGTGCGCTTGGAGCGCGTTCGTGGGACGCGGGCGACACCGCCCTACGTCGGCGACTTCTGGCTTGACAAGGGCGTGGGCGGCCCCTAGCCTGCAACCGTTTTCTCGCCGGCATCTCAATCACTTATGCCCAATCCAGACCTTCGGTTCCCGGTCGCTTGGCGGGACCTGCCCGCCGACCGCGTTCAGCGTTTCGACGAAGAGCTCGCACCCGTCCTGAAGCGGTATCCCGAAGATCGGAAGGCGTCGGCGATGATTCCGGCCCTCCGGATCGGGGAGCACATCTTCGGGTACCTCTCACCCCCCGTGATGGCCCTCGCGGCCGACCGCCTCGGCGTCTCGCCGGCGCGCGCGGAGGAGGTGGCGACGTTCTACGTCATGTTCAACACGAAGCCGGTCGGCCGGCACGTGGTCGAGGTCTGCACGAACGTGTCGTGCTGCCTCACCGGCGCCGAGCGGATCTTCCACGCGCTGAAGCAGAAGCTGGGCGTCGACAACGGCGGGACGACCGCCGACGGCCGGATCACCCTGCGCGAGGTGGAGTGCCTCGGCGCCTGCGGTACCGCGCCCGCCATGCTGGTCGACGAGGACCAGCACGAGCGCCTGACGCTGCAGAAGGCGGAGACCATCCTCGGGAGCCTCGAGTGAGCGACACCCTCATCCTCACGAAGCGCTGGGGCACGAAGGACAGCCACACGCTCGGGTCGTACCGGAGCGCGGGCGGCTACGCGGCGCTCGACAAGGCGCTCGGGATGGCGCCGTCGGCCATCGTCGACGAGGTGAAGGCCTCGAACCTGCGCGGCCGCGGCGGCGCCGGGTTCGCGACCGGGCTCAAGTGGACCTTCCTCCCCAAGGACGTCCGCCCGCGTTATCTCACCGTGAACGCCGACGAGTCCGAGCCGGGCACGTTCAAGGATCGCTACATCATCGAGCACGAGCCGCACATGCTCATCGAGGGCATCGCGATCACGTGCCTCGCGAACGACATCCACGCGGCGTACGTCTACATCCGGGGCGAGTTCAAGCGGCAGGCGGAGGTGCTGGAGGAGGCCATCGCCGAGGCGTACCAGGCCGGCGTCCTCGGCCGGCGCCTGCTCGGCAAGGCCGACTTCGCGCTCGACGTCTACGTCCACCGCGGCGCCGGCGCGTACATCTGCGGCGAGGAGAGCGCGCTGCTCGAGTCGCTCGAGGGCAAGAAGGGCTACCCGCGGCTCAAGCCCCCGTTCCCGGCGGTGGTGGGCCTCTACGGCAAGCCGACGATCATCAACAACGTCGAGACCATCGCGAACATCCCCTGGATCGTGCAGAACGGCGGCGCCGCCTTCGCCGCGCTCGGCGTGGGCAAGTCCGGCGGCACGCGCCTCTTCTGCGTCTCGGGCCACGTGAACCGGCCCGGCGTCTACGAGAAGCCGGTCCACTACAACTTGAAGAAGCTCATCATGGAGGACTGCGGCGGGATCGTGGGCGGCCGGAAGGTGAAGGCCGTCATCCCCGGCGGCAGCTCCGCCCCGGTGCTGTCGGCCGAGGAGATCGACGTCTCGATGGAGTTCGACGCGCTCAAGGCCGCCGGCACCATGGCCGGCTCGGGCGGCGTCATCGTGATGGACGAGTCCACCTGCATGGTCCGCGCGCTCTCCCGCATCGCCAAGTTCTACGCGGAGGAGAGCTGCGGCCAGTGCACGCCCTGCCGCGAGGGCACGCCGTGGATGGAGGGCCTGCTCGAGAAGCTCGAGCACGGCCACGGCGTCGCCGGCGACGTCGACAAGCTCCTCCAGATGGCGAACAACATCGGCGGCAACACGATCTGCGCGCTCGGCGACGCGGCGGCCATGCCGGTGCAGAGCTTCCTCAAGAAGTTCCGCCCCGAGTTCGAGCGGCACGTGACGGAGCGCGGGTGCCCGTACGGAGATCACGCCTGGGGCAAGACGCAGGAGACCCGCGAGGCCGTCATCGGCGGGATGAGGATCTGACCCATGAGCGACCGGGCCGAGATGGTGGTGTTCTGGATCTTCTCCGTGCCGCTCATCCTGTCGGCGCTGGGGGTGGTCTTCGCGCGCAACCCCGTGAACGCGGCCATGAGCCTGGTGGCGGCCTTCTTCTTCCTCGCCGGCATCTACGTCCTCCTGACGGCGCACCTGCTCGCGTTCCTGCAGGTGCTCGTCTACGCCGGCGCCATCATGGTGCTCTTCCTCTTCGTCATCATGCTGCTCACGACGGGTGACGAGTACCCCGCCCGCTCGCGCTGGAAGGCGATGCAGGCGCTCGGCGTGGCCGGGGCGGCCGGCGTGATGGCGGTGGTCTGGGTTGCCATCCGCGATCTCGGTTCGCTGCCCATGCGCCTCGTCCCGCCCGACTTCGGGACGGTCAAGGCCGTCGGGCGGCTCCTCTTCACCCAGTACCTCCTGCCGTTCGAGGCGACGAGCCTGCTCCTCCTCGTCGCCATCGTGGGCGCGGTGGTCGTCGCGAAGCAGAGGATCTGAGCATGGTCAACGCCAACTCCTACCTCGCGCTCGCCGCGTTCCTGTTCGCCATCGGCCTCGCCGGCGTGGTGGTGAAGCGGAACATGCTCGTCGTCTTCATGTGCATCGAGCTCATGCTGAACGCCGCGAACCTCACCTTCCTCACCTTCGCGCGCCAGTCCGGGAACATGGCGGGCCACGCCATCGCCTTCTTCATCATCGCGGTGGCGGCGGCCGAGGCCGCGGTCGGGCTCGCCATCGTCATCGCGGTCTTCCGCACCCGCGGCACGCTCAACGTCGACGAGGTCACGACGCTCCGCAACTGACGTCGCGGGCCGTTTTCGTCGGCGCGGACGGCGCCGGGCGCGGTAAGCTCCGGCGCCATGCGCGCCCGCTGCTTCCGCTGCCAGAACACCTTCGACACCGAGCGGTTCGGGACCCAGACGTGCCCGAGCTGCGGGTCGGAGATCTACCTGCCCGATCCGAGCGCGCCGCCGCCGCCCGCCGCCGGCCCGCAGCCCGAGACGCCGCCGCCCCCGGCGGGCGCCGCCGGCTGGGGACCGCCGCCGCCCGGCTGGACGGCGCCCCCGGGCCCGCCGCCGGGGTGGGCGCCCCTGCCGCCCGGCGCGGTGCCCCCGCCCGCGGAGCAGAGCGCGCCCTTCGCCGAGCGCGCGCGGCGCGGCTTCGTCCCCGCCTTCGTCGAGACGTGGAAGCTCGCGGCCGTCGAGCCGGCGCGCTTCTTCCGCCAGGTGCGCGTCTCCGAGACGGGCTCGGCCGTGCTCTTCGGCGTCATCGCGTTCACCATCGGGACGTGGGTCTCGCTCGTCTTCCGCTACCTCACCGCGAGCGCGGCCATGGGCTTCATGGCCCAGGTGACGCGGCGCATGGGGGGGCGCGTCGAGACGCTGCCGCTGCTCCAGATGATGCAGGGCGTGACCATCGGCTCGTTCATCGCCCAGGTGATCGCGACGCCGCTCATCGGCGTCATCGCCGTCTACCTCACCGCCGCCGTCTTCCACCTCCTCCTGCTCCTCGTCCGCGGCGCGCCGCGCGGATTCGACGCGAGCCTCACCGTGGTGGGCTACGCCTACGGCATCTTCCTGCTGGAGGCGCTGCCGGTGTGCGGCGGCCTCGTCGCCGTCGTCTGGTTCGTCGTCGCGGCGATCCAGGGGCTCGCGGAGGCGCAGCGCAGCGGGACGGGCAAGGCGGCGCTCGCGGTGCTCGGGCCCATCCTGCTCGTGTGCCTGTGCGCCTGCGCCGCCGGCGCCATCCTGGGCATCGCCGGCGTCTCGGGGCTCGGCGGCGGGATGGGCGGCACCCCGCCCTCCACCGGGATCTGACGTGGGCGGCCTCTCGAGGCAGCCGCGCCGGTTCGGGCACCCCGAGGTGTTCGCGGCGATCTTCGCGCTGTCGTTCCTCGCCGCCCGCTTCGCCCCGCTGCTCGCGCTCGGGTACCCATGCCCGTTCAAGGCGCTCACCGGCCTTCCCTGCGCGACCTGCGGGATGACGCACGCCTTCGTCCACCTCGCCCATGGCGAGGTCCTCGCCGCGCTCGGGGCGAGCCCCCTCGGCGCGGTCCTCGCGGCCGGCGCCTGGCTCTTCGCGGCGGTCGACGCGGCCCGGCTCGGGCTCGCCCTGGCGTTCCCCGTGCCGGGGCCGCGCGCCGCGCGCGCGCTGGCCGTGGCGGGGGTCGTCGCGCTGCTCGCAAACTGGGCCTTCGTCGTGATAGCTCACCGGGCATGAGCCCGGCGCTGAAGGCCCTGCTGCTCATCGGGGCCTACCTCCTCGGATCCGTCCCCTTCGGCGTGGTGCTGACGCGCCTCCTCACCGGCAAGGACGTCCGGACCGTCGGCTCCGGCAACATCGGCGCCTCGAACGTCGCGCGCGCCGCCGGCAAGGCGGCGGGCATCCTGACGCTCGTCCTCGACGCGGCGAAGGCGGCCGTGCCGATGCTCGTGGCGCTCCGCCTGTTCGCGCCGGAGGGGCGCGCCGTCGCGGAGAGCTGGGCGGTCGCCGTGGGCGTCGCCGCCTTCGCGGGGCACATCTACCCGATCTGGCTCGGGTTCAAGGGCGGCAAGGGCGTCGCGAGCGCGCTCGGGGTCTTCGCCGTGCTCGCGCCCATCCCGTCGCTCGTCGCGCTCGTCGCGTTCGGCGTCGCGTACGGCGCGACCCGCATCCCGGCCGTCGGATCGCTCGCGGGGACGGCGGTGTGCGCGATCGGCACGTTCGTGCAGGTGATCCTGGCCCAAGGGAGCGCCGGGTGGTCGAGCCCGGTGCCGTGGGCGGGGCTCGTGGTGGCGCTCGTGATCGTGCTCCGCCACCGGGCGAACATCGAGCGCCTCATGAAGGGCGCGGAGCACAAGGTCTGATCGCGGTTCCCGTTTCAGTCGAGCCCCGAGCCCGTGCACGAGTCCGAGCCCGGCAGTTCGGGCGCGGGCGCGGGCCCGGGCTCGTTCACGGGACCGTCTCAACCGGGAGCGGGGGTGACTCCAGCGTTGCTCCGGGCTCTCTGTGGTGGTGGTCGGCGCCGCTCCGGTCGACCACCTACACGTTCGGATACGGATTCGCCTCGCCCACCGGCCGGATGAGGACCTGGCGCGGCTTGACGCCGTTCGGCGGGCCCACGATCCCCTCGCGCTCCATGCGCTCGATGATCTTGGCGGCCTTGTTGTAGCCGAGGCGCATCTCGCGCTGGAGCTTCGAGACGGACACCTCCTCCATGCGCGAGATGAGGTCGAGGGCCTGGTCGTAGACCGGGTCGTCCTCGTCCGCGTCGCCGCCCGCGGCGGGGCCGGCATCGCGCGCCTTCAGGATCGAGTCGTCGAAGACGGGCTTGCCCTGCTCCTTCAGGAACTTCACCACGCGCTCGCACTCGCCCTCCGAGACGAACGCGCCCTGCACGCGCGTGACGGGCTGCGTCGCCGTCATCACCAGCATGTCGCCGTCCCCCAGGAGAGACTCGGCGCCGGGGCCGTTGATGATGGTGGCGGAGTCGTGGCGCGACGCGAGCCGGAAGCTGATGCGGGCCGGGAAGTTGTTCTTGATCATCCCGGTCACGACGTCGGTCGAGGGGCGCTGCGTCGCCACGATGAGGTGGATGCCGGTCGCGCGCGCCTTCTGCGCCAGGCGGGCGAGCGAGATCTCGACCTCGCGCGGCGCGGTCATCATGAGATCGGCCAGCTCGTCGATGATGACCACGATGTAGGGCAGCTTCTGCGGGAGCTTCTTCTCCTCGCGCGCCTCGATGGGATCGGCGGGCGGCGGCTGCGTGGGGTCCTCGTACTCCGGCGTGAAGCCGGGCGGCGGCGAGAGCGACGCGCCGTTCGGCTCGGCCTCGCGCGCGAGGCGCGCCGACGCCTCGTCCTCGGTCTCGCCCAGCGTCACGTCGACGACGAGGAGCTTCCTCGGCGGGACCACGTCCAGCGCCGGCTCACCGAACGTGCGGCCCTCGACGCGCAGCTTCTCCGCCTTGGTGTTGTAGCTCTTGAGGTCCTTCGAGCCGGTGTCGGCGAGGATCTGGGTGCGCCGCTCCATCTCGTCCACCGCCCACTGCAGCGCGCGCGAGGCCTTCGCGGGGTCGGTCACCACCGGCAGGAGCAGGTGCGGGATGTCCTCGTAGATCGACAGCTCGGTCATCTTCGGGTCCACCATGATGAAGCGGACCTGGTCCGGCGTCTGCCGGTACAGCATCGACAGGATCATCGTGTTGAGGCCCACCGACTTGCCCGAGCCGGTCGTGCCCGCGATGAGGAGGTGCGGCATCCGCTGCAGATCGACGCAGGAGGGGATGCCCTCGATGTTCTTGCCGAGCGCGAGCGGCAGCAGCCCGCCGGCGTTCGCGAACGCCTCGGACTCGAGCACGTCGCGCAGGAACACGGTCGCGCGATCCTTGTTCGGCACCTCGATGCCCACCACGCCCTTCCCCGGGATGGGCGCGATGATGCGGATGCGCGTCGCCGACAAGGCCATGGTCAGCTCCTTGTCGAGGTTCTCGATGCGCGCGAGCTTCACGCCGGCGACCGGGATGAACTCGTAGAGCGTCACCACCGGCCCGGGGCGGATGTGCTTGATGACGCCGTCGATCCCGTGCTGGCGCAGCGTCGAGACGATGATCTCGGCCGTGCGCTGGAGGCCGCCCTCGTCCACGTCCTGCTTCACCACCTCCCGCACGTCGAGCAGGTCGGTGGAGGGGAGCCGGAACACCTCGCCCTTCTGCGTGAAGGCGAAGGCGGGGGCCTCCTTCTTCTCCTTCTTCTTCTTGCCGCGCTCGAGCATCGCCTGCGAGAGGACGATCTCGGGCTTCTCCGCCGGCGGGAGCGGCTCGTCGCCCAGCGTGGCGGGCGAAGGCTCGGGCGGCGCGACCACGAACGGCTTCGGATCGGTCGCGTCGCAGGCGGGCTCGGGCTGGCCGGCGCCAGGCTTCCTCCTGCGGCGCGGGCGCTCGTCCTCCTCCTGCTCGCCGTCGGCGTCGGCGTCGAGGCGCGCCGCCGAGAGATCCTGGACCCAGGCCGGATCGTCGGAGAAGGCGGCGCGGCGCGCCTGCTCCGCCGCGAGCGCGCCGGCCATGGCGCGCCCCTCCGCCTCGTCCGCATCGCCCTCCGCCTCGACGACCGCCTCCGCCTCTGCCTCGGCGCGGCGGGCGCGCTCGAGGGCGTCCTGCGCACGCAGCTCGGCGACGGCCTCGCGGTGGCGGTCCACCGCGTCGCCGAGCCGCGAGCGGACGAAGCGCGCGATCGCGCCCACGCCGCGGAAGAGGAGCGCGGTCGCGTCGCGCACCTTGAAGTCGACGCCGACGATGAGCGCCACCGTGGCGCAGGCGCCCACGATGAGCCCGGTCCCGACCGGCGAGAAGAGCGACTCGGCCCGCGCGCAGAGCGCTCGGCCGACGGCGCCGCCGGCCGGGAAGCTCGTGAGCTGGCGCGCGGCGAGGAGGAGGTGCGCCAGCGTGGCGACCGAGAGGGTCAGCACGGCGTGCGCGGCCGAGGCGACGACCGTGATCCGTCGCGGAGCGTCGCGGAAGAGCTTCCAGGCGAACACGCCGAGCCCCACGGGGACCACCAGCGCCGCGAAGCCGAGCACGCGGTAGAAGGAGGACGCGACGCGATGACCGACCGGGCCGACCAGGTTCGACCCGGCCGGGAGCCCGCGCGCGACGAGCGGCGCGTCCGCCGCGGAGAAGGTGACGAGCGAGAGCCCGAGCACCAGCGCCGCCGCCATCACGATCACCGCCGCGATGTCGCGGCCCATCCCGCTGCGCGGCGGCTTGCCCGTCTTCCTGTTCGCTGCCTTCGCCTTGGCCATCGGTCCTTCCGTACTGGGGGGACCAACCGACCCCCAGGACACCTTCCTTTTCGGCGAGAGGTGTCCCCTCGCTCTCGGAGGATATCGGGGGGGGTCCACCGGTCAATTTTTCGGGCGATGACGAGTTCTTGCGTAGAATTGGCCGTGAGGGCTACCCTCCCGAATCCCCCCATGGACGTCCGCTGCGAGCGCTGTAAGACCCAGTACGTGTTCGATGACGACCAGGTCGGCGAGGCCGGCCTGACGGTCCGTTGCTCGAACTGCGGCCACGTGTTCAAGGTGAAGAGGAAGGCCCTGGTCGTGACGGTGCCGGTCAAGCCGGGCGAGCTCGGCGAGACGCCCATCGCCACCGCCGACATCCACCGCGGCGCGGCGGCCTCGGTCCCGGCGGCTTCCGCCCGCGGCGGCGCGGAGCGAGTGCCCGACTGGACCCTGCGCAAGCCGAACGGGGACGTATACCCATTCAGGGACCTCTCGACCCTCCAGAAGTGGGTGGTCGAGCGCAAGGCGTCGCGCGAGGACGAGGTGTCCCGGCAGGGTGAGCCTTGGCGGCGCCTCTCGGAGCTGCCCGAGCTCGAGCCCTTCTTCGCGGTGATCGAGCGAGCCGACCGCGGCCCGATGACGGCGCCCGCGAGCGTGCCTGCCCAGGGCGCCGCGACGGCCCCGAAGGTCCCCCAGCCGACGATGATCGAGTTTCCGCAGCCGCGGCCGGTCTTTCCGGGTCCGGGTCATCAGCCTGCGCCCGCGCGGACCGAACCTGGGTTCGGGCCCGGCGCCGGCGGTGAAGGGCCGATGCTGGCGGGTGAGCTCCCCCCGGTGCCGCCGGAGAGCTGGGAAGCGCCGGCGGCGAGGAGGCAGTCCGCTCCCGAGCCCGCCTGGACCGCCGATCCGGACGAGCGGCCCTCGAGGCCGGAAGAGGATGCGGGCGACGGGGGCGAGCGGCGCGCCGTCAAGCGTTCGCACTTCGCCCCGATCGCCGTCGTCCTCGGGCTCTTCGTCGCCACCGGTCTCGTGGTCTTCCTCGCGAACCCAGCCTGGTTCGGCCTCGAGGGCGCGAAGCCACACCCGCAGGTCGCCGCCGCCCCGGCGCCCGCCCAGATCCCCGTGACGACCGAGGTGCCGGCGAAGCCGCCCGAGCCGCCACCCGCGAGCGCGACGGTGGCCCCGGCGCCCTCGCCCGCCGCATCCGGCTCGGCCGCGAGCTCGAGCCCGAATTCGACCTCGCCCCAGGCCGCGGCGCCGCAGCCCGCCCCGCCGCCGGCCGCCGCAACGCCCGCGCCCGCCGCGACGCCGACCGAGCAGCCGAAGGTCGCCGCCGCGAAGCCCGCCCCGCCGCCCGAGAAGCCCGCCGAGCCGAGGAAGCCGCGCGGCCTGAAGGGCCTCCTCGCCGACGCACAGCGGCTCCGCGACCGCGGCAAGGCCACCGAGGCGCTCGACGTCTACGGGCGCGCCCTCGAGCTCGAGCCCGAGAACGCCGACGCGCTCGCGGGGCGGGGCCTGTGCTACTTGGAGCTGTCGCAGTACGCGCCGGCCGAGGCGAGCTTCCAGGCCGCGCTCGACAGCGCTGCGCAGCACGCGGACGCTCTCATGGGCCTCGCCGAGACGTACCGTTATGAAGGGCGTAGAGCCGAAGCCGTGACGTACTACCAGAAGTACCTGGCCGCCCACCCCGAGGGGGAAGACGCGGTGGCCGCCCGGAACGCGATCCAGGCGCTCAAGGAGTGATAATGACCGAGAAGGGAGTTCCGAAGCCCTCCAGCACGGAGGACGAGTACTTCGTCCGGGAGGACGCCGAGAAGAAGCGGCGGATCGCGCTGGAGCAGAAGAAGCTCGTCGCGACGGAGCAGCAGAAGGCGCTGAGGGACCTGCACTACATGCACTGCCCGAAGTGCGGCATGAAGATGCAGGAGATCCACTACGGGAAGATCGACGTCGACGCGTGCTTCTCGTGCGGCGGCATCTTCCTCGACAAGGGCGAGATCGACGTCATCGCGCAGCCGCAGCAGAAGGGGATCATGGCGGCCATCCTCAACTGGTTCAAGGACGAGACGCAGCGCCCGGTGAAGTAGCGATGCCGCTGCTCTCCCTCGACGAGGTGCGGCGCATCGCCGCCCTGGCCCGCCTGAAGCTGTCCGCCGAGGAGGAGCAGGTCTTCCAGGGGCAGCTGTCGGCGATCCTGGAGTACGTCGAGCAGCTGAAGGAGCTCGACGTCTCGGGCGTCGAGCCGATGACGCACGCGCTCGCGGCCGGCGACGTGCCGCCGCTGCGGGACGACGTGGTGCGCCCGAGCCTCCAACCCGAGGAGGCGCTCGCCAACGCTCCGGCGCGCGAGGGCACGTGCTTCAAGGTCCCCAGGATCATCGAGTGAGCACGACCGCGCGGGACCTCCTCGACCTCTCCCTCGTCGACCTCGCCGGCGCGCTCGACGCGAAGCGCGTCTCCTCGCGCGAGGTCACGGATGCCGCGCTCGGGCGCATCACCGCGACCGACACGAGGGTGGGCGCGTTCCTCACCGTCACGGCGGAGCGGGCGCGGGCGCAGGCGGAGGCCGCCGACGCGCGCGCGGCCAGGGGCGCGCGCCTGGGGGCCCTCGACGGCGTCCCCATCGCGCTCAAGGACATCTTCCTCACGAAGGGCGTCGCGACGACGGCAGGGTCCCGCATCCTCGAGGGCTTCGTCCCGCCCTATGACGCGGCGGTCGTGGAGCGCCTCGAGGCGGCCGGCGCGGTGCTGCTCGGCAAGCTCAACATGGACGAGTTTGCGATGGGCTCGTCCAACGAGAACAGCGCGTACGGGCCGTGCCGCAACCCGTGGGACCTCTCGCGCACGCCGGGCGGGTCGTCGGGCGGCAGCGCCGCCGCGGTGGCGGCCCGCCAGGCCTTCGGCGCGCTCGGGACGGACACGGGCGGCTCCATCCGCGAGCCGGCCGCCTTCTGCGGCGTGGTCGGCATGAAGCCCACCTACGGGCGCGTGTCGCGCTACGGGGTGATCGCCTTCGCCTCCTCGCTCGATCAGGTCGGTCCGCTCGCGCGCACCGTCGGCGACTCGGCGGCGCTCCTCCAGGCGATCGCCGGGCGCGACGACCGCGACATGACCTCCTCGGCGCGCCCGGTCGACGACTACCGCGCCGCGCTCGAGGGTGGCGCGAAGGGGCTGCGCATCGGCGTGCCGCGCGAGTGGCTCGAGGCGGAGGGCCTCGACGCGGGCGTCGCGCGCCGGGTGCGGGAGGCGCTCGCGGCCTACGAGACCATGGGCGCGCGGCTCGTCGAGGTGTCGCTGCCGCACACCCGCTACGGCATCGCCGCCTACTACCTCATCGCGCCCGCCGAGGCCTCGTCGAACCTCGCGCGCTACGACGGCGTGCGGTACGGGCTCCGCAAGCCGGGCGCCCGCGGGCTCAAGGAGATGTACGCCGAGACGCGCGACGAGGGCTTCGGCGCCGAGCCGAAGCGCCGCATCATGCTCGGCACCTACGCCCTCAGCGCCGGCTACTACGACGCCTATTACCTGCGCGCCCAGAAGGTGAGGACGCTCCTGCGGCGCGACTTCGACCGCGCCTTCGAGGCGTGCGACGTCGTCGCCGGGCCGGTGGCGCCGACGGTGGCGTTCCGCCTCGGCGAGAAGGCGAGCGACCCGCTCGCGATGTACCTCGCCGACGTCTTCACGGTGACCTGCAACCTCGCCGCGCTGCCGGGCCTCTCGCTGCCGTGCGGGCTCCACCCGACCGAGGCGATGCCGGTCGGGCTCCAGCTCCTCGGGCGCCCCTTCGACGAGGTCACGCTCTTCCGTGCCGGGCGCGCGCTGGAGCGCGAGCTCCCCCCGCTGCCGCGCCCGCCGGGGATCGAGCCTTGAGCGCGCGGGCGCCGCAGATCGAGCCGCGCCGGGTCGCCGTCCTCGTCTGGGCGGCCCTGGTCCTGCTCCTCGCGCTCTTCCTCGTCCTCGTGCTGGCGCTCCCGGCGCCGCGCGTCACGGCGGCGCCGCGCGACGTGTTCTTCTGGCTCGCCATCGCGACGAGCGCGCTCGGGGTCGCGCTCTCGCGCGTGCTGCCGCGCCGCATCGCGGCCGGCGAGAGCGCGGCGGGGAGCCGGCCGGCGCTCGCCTTCACGCGATTCGTCCTCGGCTGGGCGCTCTGCGATGGCGTGGCGATCTTCCCGCTCGTCGCCTACCTCCTGGAGCAGGACGGGCGCCTCCTCGGCGTGTTCGCGGTGGACGTGATCGCGCTCGTCACCTACTTCCCCAGCGAGGACCGCTGGGCGGAGCTGGCCGCGCAGGGCGGCGACGCCGGCCAGCCGACGCGGATGGTGCGCTGATGGCCGTCTCGGACTTCGAGGTGGTGATGGGGCTGGAGGTGCACGCCCAGCTCCTCACCGACAGCAAGATCTTCTGCGGCTGCTCGACCGCGTTCGGGGGCGAGCCCAACACGCATACCTGCCCGGTCTGCCTCGCCATGCCGGGCGTGCTCCCGTCTCTCAACCGGCGCGTGGTCGAGCTCGCGATCCGCGCCGGGCTCGCGCTCGGCTGCGAGGTGCGCAGGAAGAGCGTCTGGGCGCGGAAGAACTACTTCTACCCGGACCTGCCGAAGGGCTACCAGATCTCCCAGTACGAGCTGCCCGTCTGCGAGGGCGGCGGCGTCACCATCACCGTGGACGGGAAGGACCGGACCATCCGGCTCGTCCGGATCCACATGGAGGAGGACGCGGGCAAGAACCTCCACGACGTCGCGCCGGACGGCAGCTCGGGCGTGGATCTGAACCGCGCCGGCGTGCCGCTCGCCGAGATCGTCTCCCAGCCCGACCTGCGCAGCGTGGACGAGGCGATCGAATACCTCAAGTCGCTCCGGGCCATCCTCATGTACCTCGGGGTGAACGACGGGAACCTGGAGGAGGGGTCGTTCCGCTGCGACGCGAACGTGAGCGTCATGCCGCGCGGCGCGACGACCCTCGGGCAGCGCTGCGAGATCAAGAACATGAACTCGTTCCGCTACCTGCGCCAGGCGATCGACTACGAGGTCCGGCGCCAGGTGGAGCTCATCGAGTCGGGCGGGAAGGTCCGCCAGGAGACGCGCCTCTTCGACCCCGCGCGCGGCGAGACGCGCGCGATGCGCTCGAAGGAGGACGCGCACGACTACCGCTACTTCCCCGAGCCCGACCTGCCGCCGCTGTTTGTCGAGCGCGCCTGGGTGGCGGAGTTGCGCGCGCGACTGCCCGAACTACCCGACGCGCGGCGGGCGCGCTACATGGACGCGTTCGGCCTGGGCACGTACGACGCCGAGGCGCTGTCGACGGATGGCCTGGCGGCAAGATTCTTCGAGGACACCGTTCGCGCTGGAGCTGACGCCAAGAAGGCGGCCAACTGGATCCAGAACGACGTCGCGCGCTTACGCGACGCGAACGGCGACGGCCACGCACTCAAGCCCGAGGATCTGGCCGAGCTAATCAGGCTCGTCGACGAC
>WNGE01002646.1_pt1 | contig 21697 bp, 19 predicted proteins | sample 5400651 | NCBI WGS metagenome assembly WNGE01 (sample SAMN13153370, study PRJNA577476) | soil metagenome | isolation source: 60 cm soil or saprolite under grassland replicate 2 | place: USA:California | collected 2016-06-15 | reverse complement strand
GCCCACTGACCTGGCATGACTAGATCAGCGGGCCAGCAGTCGGCCGGTCAGGAGGTCAACCAAGGTGCGCACTAATCTGAGCCAAGTCGGGCAGAACAGCCGGAAGAGGCGCCGCCCAATGTCTCGTCTCGCGGTCCTGGCGGGACGGCAGGTGAGAAAAGCGCAACCTACGAGCGGCAGGTCGGGCAGGTCCTCGGTTTGCGGCCGCGCGTGATGATCCGACCGAACTGCATTCCACAACTCTCACACGTTAATGTCTCGATGCCCGAGCCATACGCCTGCTTAGGCTCGACGGGTACGCCGCGGACTGGCAACCCGCCCGCGCCAGCGAGCTTCGCCGTGTAGGCGGAGACTCTCTTCATAAGATCCTCGACGGCTTCGGGTCGAGCGGCATTACCACCGTAAAGCGCCAAGCCACGCTCGGCCCAACGAAGCGCCTCGGCCCAGTTCTTCGCCTTTTGCTGCCGAACCGCCATTTGGCGGTAGGTCTCCAGCAGCGGAACTTTTCCAAACTTTTGCGGCAGGGCGTCTCTGATGACATCCATTTCGGCGTCGTGGAGATTGCATGCTGCGTCGTAGTCGTCAAGGGCCGAACTGAAGGCATCGCGCGACCGGTATAGCCGCTCTTCCAGTTCACAGAACATGAAATGGCGATCGATTGGATCAGGATCCTCTTGTAGTAGATCACGAAGGCGACGGATAGCCGCGCTGTGATCGCTCGGAAGACGCTGCAACCAGGACAAGTCGTAGGAGTCGTCCTCTTCATCTGTCAGCAGGGCTTCGGTGAGTCCGGTGCGCATGGTCGACCATAGCGCAGAGGATGGCGGAGGCAGGATCGGCTCGACACCGAAGTCCGTGGGGTTGCAGTAAAGCCATACCCCTAATAGGCCCGGTCCGTCCTGGCGCACACCGCCTCCGGTCACCACGCCGAGCAGCGCTATGTGACATCCCGCGTTGGCCTGTAGCGCGAGGAGGCCAGGGCGGTATATTGCCGCGTCTTCACGGCAGAGATACCCGACTTTGTTCCCGTCGATCCACACGGAAATCGCATTGCTGTCGTGCGGGTTATCAGGCTCGGCGGCTAGGACCGCGCGGATCTCTGCGCGAACCCGCTCGGTCGTCCGGCCGCCGACCGCACTCCAGAGCGCATCCTGGTAGTTGCTCTCTCCTACGATCTCGAGATCGTGCCGTCCCTCGTACAGCAGGTGATCGCCGAACCGTGCCGACGTGTTTGACCAGATCCGACGAACTGTCGGCTGCGAGCCGACGGGTGCCGGTTCTCGGGTCGCCGACCCCAAAGTCGCTGCAACATCCCCATCTGTTCATAGTGCACGTTCACGGCGTAGGTGCTTATAGGTCCAGGGGCTTGGACGTTCACCTATTCGGCTGGTCCGTGCCAACCGTCTTTGGCGGTTGTTGTCTTGACGCCACTGCCCTCGTCTGCACGTACGGCGTCTTCGAGTCCCTACAGCGGGTACCGCGCGATCGGAAGGGCAGGAGGCTACGAGTTGGTCAAGTCCCCCGCCACGCCCCCGGCGTACATTCCCGGCTTCCGTGGCCCGATTTTGAGCAGCTACGCCGCAGTTGATCGGCGCTTCACCACGGCAGTCCACCTGCTTTGTCGAGGGAGTGAGCCGCTCGAATTCGCGGGGGCGCGGGTAGCCGGGCGGTACTCAGCTCAGACTGTGGTTGGCTCGGTCATCTCACGGGAGGACTGGGTTTGACATCTCGGGGTGGCGGCGGCCGTGGTGGTGGAGGGCCGGGATTGGCGCCCGGCGACTACGGTCATGAGCGCGGCGAGGCTGAGCAGTCCGCCGGCTAGGGTGGTGCCGCGGGCGCCGCAGGCGGGTAGCAGAAGCGCGCCGAGCAGCGCCCCAAGCGTGATGCCGGCGTTAACTGCGCTGGATGCGCCGGCTGCGGCCAGGTCGGTGCTGCCTTGGTGCGACCTCTAGGACCCGGCCGCCCAGCGCTGTGGTAAGCGCCGCGAACGCGAACCCGGACAGGGCCACGAGGGCGATCGCGAGGGCGGGTAGGCCGATGAACGTGGACAGGCCGAGCAGCGCGCCCGTCTGGAGCGCGACCGGCACGAGCATCGACGCGCGGGGGCTGTGGTCGACCAGGGGTCCGCCGGCGAGCACGCCGGCCACACCAGCCACCCCGCGGAGCAGGAGCAGCGGGCTCATCGCGGCGGGCGGGAAGCCGCTGACCGTGGTGAGGAATGGGGCGAGGTAGGTGAACGACACGAACGTGCCGGTGACGGCGAGCACGGTTGTCGCGATCAGCATGCGGTACCGGCGCGCGTCAGGCGCGGTGCCGCGGGCGGTGGACCCGGTGGTCGGTGTGGCAGTGGGCAGGAGTACCGCGAGCGCGGCAGCGGTTGCTGCGGCAAGCCCGCCCAGGGCGAGGAACGCGATCCGCCATCCGGCCTGCTGACCGAGCCAGGTACCGGCCGGGACCCCGAGCACCGCGGCCAGGGAGCTACCGGCGAACACGACCGCGACCACCCGGCCCCGCACCCGTGCCGGAAACAGCCCGGCAGCGGTCGGTACGACCAATGACCAGAACAGCGCCTGGGTGAGCGCGGTCGCGACCCGGGCGGCGAGCAGCACCGGGTAGCTGGGAGCGGCCGCGGCGACCCAGGTGGCCGCCGCTGACCCGGCGAGCAGCCCGGCGAGCAGGTATCGGCGTGGTACCCGCCGGGTGAGCCGGGTCAGCGGGATCGAGGTGAGTACCACCACCAGGCCGTACCAGGTGACCAGCAGCCCCACCGCCGACGCGGACGTGCGCAGATCGGCGGCCATCGGCAGCAGTAGCCCGATCGGTAGCGTCTCGATGGTTACGTAGACAAACGTGGATACGGATAGGGCGGCCAGTGCCGCGATTGTCTTCACCGGTCCAGGCCCCGGGCGGTGCGCCGGCGTTCGGTCAGCCGCCGCGACTTGACCTCGGTGCCGCAGTCCGCCATTCGGCACCAGCGGCGCGAGCCGTTGCGGCTGCGGTCGAGGAATAGCCAGCCGCAACCGCCCTCCTGTGTCGGGCAGCGGCGCAACCGCGCTGGATCTACGGTGCGCAGCAATTCCACCGCCGCCTCGGCCAGCCGGTCGGGGATCAGCAGCGCCGCTACCGTCCCGACGGCGACCCGTACCGGCGGCACCGCGCCGGGGTGCAGCACCAGGCTCGACCGGCCCGCGGCCGCCACCCACCGGGTGTGTACCAGGTCGAGCGCCGGCTGCGACACCGGCCCGAGACCGATCACACCCAAGAGCACGGCATGGACGGCTTCGCGTAACTCCCGCACCTCCGTCAGTGCCGCGCGAGCGGCCCGCGGCCGCGCCTCCCAGGCGCCGCCCACTACCGCGGCCTCGGCATCATCGACGACGCCGGCCCGGCCGGCCCAGGCCAGCAACTCCGCCGGGCCGGGCAGGTACTCCTCCGGGTCCCGGCGACCACACGTGTTCACCAGATCAAGAGCGGTATGACCGCCGACGAGGGGGATGCCGTCCACACCAACAAGCTACTACCAAAACGTGCTACGGTGGTAGCCGCCGAGCTCGACGGTCGGACGTCGCATCCGGTCGGCGGAGGCATGCCAGGACGTTGCGAGACCTTCGCTCAAGGGCTACCAGGCACGCTGCTGCTGTCAGTCGCTTTCGTCGCCCTCGAACCCGATGAGCCAGTGCAGGCCGTAGCGATCGATGACTTGCCCGTCGGATGCACCCCAGGGCCGCGTCTGCAGGTCGTCCACGACCCGGCCGCTTTCGGAGAGGCGGGAGAACCACTTGCGCAGGATGGCGGGAGCGGCGGTACCAAGCAGTGACAGCATCATGCCTTCGCAGCGGAACGGAGGCTCGTTTCCCGACACGTCGGCGGCGAAGAGCGCGACCGGTCCCCCGATCAGATAGCCGTGGGCAATGGCATCGGCTGGACCGTCGGTTCTGTTGAACTCCGCAAACGTGTGCAACTGGACCGCACAGCCGAAGACATCGCCATAGAACGCCAAGGCTTCCCGAGCAGTTCCGGGAAAATGCAGGTAGGGCGTGGGGGCGGTCATGCATCGGATGTTACCCACCCGCGCCGGGACACTGTCGCCGCTGCCGGAGAGCGACCGGCCGCTCGGCTTGACAGCGGCCGTCGGGACACGCGGCGGCCGCTTCCACCGACGAGGAGCTACTTCGAGAGCAGGCGCACCCGCTGCTCGGCGACCAGCTGTGCACGTTTTCCCTGCTCAGCAGTTGTGTGCGATGTTCTGGGCCTCCCGCCGGGGGCACAACTGAGTATATGAAGGCCCTACCCCAGCGACCCGATTCGTTGTGCAGTTCAAGGTCCGGGTATCGCGTGTTCCAGGTCGGCCAGCAAGAGGTCGATCATCGACTCCTCATACGCGGCGCATCCTTGCGCCACCATCACCTCGCGCAGTGCGCGATCCCACGGCGTGCCGGGCAGTGGGCTTTCGACCAGTGCAACACGCTCGTCGGTTGGCGTGTTCGCAAAGGTTGTCCAGGTAGTCGGCCGCACCCATACGCCACGGGCGGGAGCCGGGTATACCAGCGAGCATCGCGCCGACATGACGGATGCCCGCGACGTCGAAGTCGGCTCGTACCGCGAGGTTCCCTCCAACCCGAGCCAAGCGGGCAAGCGCAGCAGCGCGTACGCCTTGGTCCCCGGCTGCGCCCGCGCGGGTAGCCCCGAGTGCGCGACGACTTGCCGGACAGATCGCGGAGCCCGCCAGAGGCCACGACCACGGCCGACCTGTCGACGCATCATGATTGTCTCCGACACGCAGACCGGTCACCCGGCGACCAGACAATGTGTACACCCAACGGCGGGAGTGCGCCGGGCTGCTGCCCGTCCCTGAGCATCGCAACACGGGTCGCAGATGTTGATCTCATAAGGAGAGCTCAAGCTAGCCTCAGCGCTCGGCTGTTCAGCGCTTCCGGACCACTGAGGAGCCGGTCGCGGTCGCGGGGCTACCGGGCTGGCCGTGACGCACTATTCTTCTACGGTGCACACCACATCGAGTGGTACTGACCTCGACGCCAAGTCAGGTGGCGGCAACACGGGTCGCGCTCGGCTCGCCGTGGTTGTGGGCGTGATACTCCTCGCGCTGGGAAGCGTGTTCGGGGTCGGGCGTTGGCTCGACCACGACCGGGCGTCCGGGGACCGGGGATCGCGGCCGCAAGCCTTCACGTGTGGAGTGCCGTCGTCGCAGCCTGACCGCGACTACTGTCGGCGGGCCGCGATCGACGATGCGCGTCGCGCACCGCTGACTGATGAGCAGCGCCAGCACGCGGAGGGGATGGAGAAAGCGGTATTGCGTGCAGCGTCGAATGGTGGCTGGTGCATGGGACCCATGGAGCGAGCGTGCCTGGAGCCGCCGCCGTCGCATCCGCCCGGCCCGAAGGACGTCGAGGCGGCCCGGCTGTGGCTTGCCCGGACGGGAGCGTCGGACACCAGCGCGCGGCTGGCCCGACCCGATGACCCAGCGCCGGTAGGATCACTGCTCTTTGCGGCGCGAGTGGAGGATGCCTGCATCATCGGCCACGTCGACGCGATTCCGGGAGGTGGCGGCGAACATCATCTTGCTGGGCTGCTGCCGGACGGGCGGTGTTTGGCCGATTAGGCTAGGCGGTCGGGTCGATGATGGTCCGTGGGCCGCGCGGTCGTGGCCGGCGAACCAGCGAATAGGCATCCGTGGTGGCTCGGGCGGCCTTGGTGGGCGGGTCAGGGGCGGTGATGCATGAACCAGGCGTCGCTTCGGGTCAACGCGAGAGCCAGCTCCCAGGGTGGCATTTGGAGACTGCCGCCGACCGCCAGGTGCTGCAGAGCGAGCTGCCAAGCCGGCTCGCCCAGGGCGGGCTGCCGGCCGGCGACGAATTGCAGCATCGTCCCCCAGGACGCCACCAGTTCGGCGCCCCACTGCTGCTCCCATTGGCGGATCGCCGCGGCGAGCCCCGTGCGGCCGGCGTCGTCGCCAAGCTCGATACGAGCGGCCTTCTCCGTCGCGCCGTAGTAGTTGAGCCACGCGGGGACCAGCCACTGAGTCGAGGTCGGCAGCAGCACGATCTGCGCACCGTCGAGGGGCGTGAACCACTGCCCCGTCCCGACATACCGCGCTGCTCTGCGCCAAGCCTGCTCAACAGCCGCGGGGTCGGCCAACAACCGCTCCCACGTCCAGCGCTCGACGGCCACCAAGGGCTGCGGCCAGCTCAGGTCCCGCCGGGCCTGCTCTGCGGCGTCCGGCCCGAGAAAGTCGGGCAGCCACAGGTGCACGTCCTCGGGGGTAACCAGGGATTCCCTTCCCCACCAGTGATAGACCGTCCACGGATCCACCGTCCGGGCCGCGTGTTCAAGCGCCTCGATTTGCTCATCTTCCGCGTCCAGCCACTGCTCGTCGACCATGGTGAGGACGGGCCACCGGCCGGTCTCCGCCGTCGCGGTCCGCGCGGCCCGCCAGGCCGGAAGTAGCCGGCTCCCCTCGATGCCTGTGACCACCCACGTGTCGCCGAGGCCCTCCTCGATCGGAAGCCCGTCCAAGACGGTCCCGCGGAGTGCGGCGGCGATCTCGTCGGGATCGTCCAACATCGGTGTCATGCTGCGAACCGTAGCCTTCGCGGCGCACCCGTCCAACTTGGCGGAACCGGCGTGTCAGATTCTGCCGCCCCCAAGTCGAAGCGAACCGTTGTGCAGGACGAAAAGGGCTCGATGACTATGGAGCACAAAAGACCATCGGCTGGCCGCCCGCCGGCCGGCGCCGAGGGACAGACAGGAATGACCACCTATGCGTAGACTCTGCCGGCATGAGAGTTGTTGCCTGTCTATCTGCCCTCGCCTTGTCGGTGACCACTGTGGTGGCCGTTGGCAGTCCGGCCGCCGCCGCGCCTCCCAAGCCGCGGTACATCACCGAAGGCTTCGCGTTCCACACCAGAGACGAGTCGCTCAAGCACCTACCCGAGCTCAGACGCAAGGTGATCGAGGACGCCGACAAGCCGGAGCAGCCGGCGAAGAGACCGGCAGATACGCCGGCCGACGCCATCCGGCGCGCACAACAGGCCACCGAGGACTACAGCGTTCTCGGAACGTCATTGACGACGGCGGTCGCGCCGCTCGGCAATGAGGATTGGATAACGCTGGACGAGTGCCGGCACGTGCACGCCGACGGGTTCTCCGATCACTACTTCCACAAGAACAAGTTCTCCTCGTGTTATTCCGAGTACTGGACGTTCCCGATCCTCGACCGGGTGACGAGACGACCGATCGCGGACGTCCGCTTCCTCCTCACCTTCGTCATTCGCGGGTACAACGGCCAGCGGTACTTCGACGTCCAGGTTCAGATGACGGACTGGAGTGCCACCCCCTACGACGCGGCTTGGACCACGATCGCGCCGGGACTTGCCTACCGGTTGTCCCCGAACTGCACGTATCTGGACTCGGGTTCCTCGTGCGGTGCGCCCACACCGGCGTACGTCCAGGTTCCCTATGGGTCGACCCTCGCTGAGTCCCTGTTCTACCTTCCCACCACCACCACCCCATGGTCCGGAGACACGAATCCGCTGGACAACAAGGGCTACTACATCTTCGTGCCGGATCTGCTCGGCACGCACGTGGGCGGGTTGACCTCGGACTCCCACAACGCACTGGCCCAGGAGGACCTCCGGTGTGACAACGCCAGTTACGGCAGCAGCCTCGGCTCGGGCGGGTGCCTGTTCACCAAGACCAGGTCGCATCTCACGCTCAGCTGCAATCCGGCCTTTGGCATGACGGAGTCGACCTGCTTCATCAAGGACGCCTTCGAGGACATCACCAGGACCTACCCCGGCATACTCGGCACGTACGTCCCCGGCGATGACTTCGGAGCGAACGGACCACTGACCCGGAACTACTGGCAGAACAACGGTGTGAACAACACCTCACGAACCGCGGCTCGGGCCTTGTGCACGCAAGGGTACGGCTCGAACTACACAACACTGCGGACCGACGGCCAAACCAACGACTGTGACGAGTACCCGTTCCTCAGTACGTACCAGAACGCCAACTCTCTGCTGAGTGGATCAGCACGCGGAATCGCCGTCCGGCCGGTCTTGAGCCAGCACAACCAGGAGGCGGGACGCAAGCTGAACACCTACTACGCCGCGGACCGAATCCTGGATGGCGACGCCTTCTACATCCAGATCGTCGACCGCGGATACTGTGACGGCCTGCAGATACCGCTGCCGCTACCGGGTGGCGGATACGGTAGCGGGACCGGCGGCACCGGTGGCGGAACCGGTGGCGGCAACACGATACCGGTGATCACCGTGGAGTCGGTGACCATCGAGGGCAACACGACCGGCGGCTATTCCGGTCCGATCCCCGGGGTAACCGCGACCGACGCGGACGGCGATCCGGTCACCCTGACCAACAACGCTCCGGCGGTGCTCCCACTCGGCGTTACGACGGTCGCGTGGGTCGCCCGTGACCCGGCCGGGAACCGAACGGTCGCCACCCAGACCGTGACCGTCGTGGACAGCAGGGGCCCATCGATCAGTTGCCCGCCGGCCACCTACCGCACCCTGCACCCCACGCTCGACCTACCCGCCGTGCACGATGCGGTCGATCCGAACCCGATCGTGACCAACGACGCCCCGGCCTTGTTCCGTCTGGGCGTTACCACGGTGACGTGGACGGCGACCGACCACTCAGGCAACTCCACCAGATGTGCTCAGACCGTGAAGATCATCTACGCACCACCGCTGGCTGGCGGCCAGGCGCACAGCCTGGCGGTCAACGTCGACGGCACCGCGTCGGCGTGGGGCAACAACACCTATGGCCAGCTCGGCAACGGTACCACCACGAGCTCGACTACGGCCGTGCCGGTGTCCGGCCTGACCGGAATCCTCGCGGTGACTTCCGGAAACTTGTCCTCCTACGCGGTAACCAACTCCGGGACCGTTTACGCCTGGGGCGACAACACCTACGGGCAGCTGGGTAACGGCACCAGGACCAGAAGCACCAGCCGCGTTCAGGTCTCCGGTCTGTCCGGTGTCACGCAGGTCGCCGCCGGCAACGCCCACGTGCTCGCCCTCAAGTCCGACGGCACGGTGGTCGGGTGGGGCCTGAACAACGCCGGACAGCTGGGCACCACCAGCGCCAGCTTCTTCACCACGCCGGTGGCCGTGCCGGGCCTTACCAACGTGGTGCAGGTCGCCGCGGGTGGCCTGCCCGGGTGGGCCGGCCATTCGGCAGCGCTCAAGAACGACGGCACCGTGTGGACCTGGGGCTACGGCAAGCACGGCCAGCTCGGCCTGGGCGTCAACGGCTCCATCACCACGCCCACGAAGGTCGCCGGGCTGAGCGACATCGTGCTGGTCGCCGCCAACGGCGACAACACGTACGCGCTGAAGTCCGACGGCACCGTCTACGCCTGGGGCGATGGCGCCTACGGGCAGATCGGCAACGTCAACGCCGCGCAGAACCAGAACACTCCGCTGCAGTCGAACATCAGCGGCGTCGTCGCGATAAACGCCGGCGGCACCTTCGCCATCGCCATCAAGGCCGACGGCACGGTGTGGGACTGGGGTGACAACAACACCGGCCAGCTCGGCGACGGCGCCATCTGCGGCAAGTACTGCACCACACCGGTGCAGGCGAGAAGCCTGACCAGCGGCGGGTGGATCGCCGGCGGCTACGTGCACAGCCTCGCCGAAACCACTAGCGGCAGCGTGTACGGCTGGGGCAGCAACGCCTGGGGGCAACTCGGTAACGGCACCACGACCGTGGCCAACACACCGACGCAGGTCCCCGGCGTGACGGCCGTGCACTGATCGCATCGCTCGGCTCGGGCCTGGCGCGCGCCAGGCCCGAGCCGAGCACGTCGCAGTGGGCGCGTCGCCCACCGAGGCGATGGATGGGCTTCACAACCGCCGGGTCTTCCTGTGCGTGTGTGATGTCCGGAGGGCGTTGAGGGGGTCGTCCGGCGACGGGCGGAGTAGTTGGATCATGCCGGCGCCGTGCCGGGCGACTCGGTCGGGGTAGATGTCTTGGCAGGCGAGGACGACGGTCAGTCCGTACGCCTCCGCGACCTGTTGGAGCACTGTCGAGACTCTGGTTGGATTCGGTCCGTCCAGGTTGTTGCCTGACTCGTCGAGTATCAGCATCAGGCCGCGCGAGTTAGTCGCGGCGACTGGAGCGGCCGTCGCGAGGAGCGAACGCTGGCTGCGTCAGGACCGACCGGTACAGCGTGAGGTGTCGCTGCGCGGCGGCGTGCCAGGTGTGGGCGGCGGCCAGCGACCGGCCGGCCGCCCGGCGCCGCGGGTCCGGACGCGTCATGGACCGGTGCATCGCCTGGGCGAGGCTGGCCGGGTCGGTGCCGTATCGCACGGTGGACCCGAAGACCTCCCGTAGCACCGGCAGGTCACGCGTGACGACCGGTACGCCCGCGGCGAGGGCCTCCAGCGCGGCCAACCCGAAGCCTTCCTTGGTGGAGGGGAAGGCGAACACGCCGGCCGCCGCGACCAGGGCGGGCAGGTCGTAGTGGGCGACTGGACCGAGGACGACCGGGGCGAGCCCGAGGCGGGTGGCTCGGGATTCCCACTCGGCCCGGTAGTCGCGGTAGTCGAAGAGGGTCTCGCCGCCCGCGATGACCAGCCGCAGACCGGGGTTCTCCCGGTGCAGCAGGGCATACGCGTCGAGCAGGTCCAGCGAACCCTTGCGCGGCTCGATGCCGCCGACCGCGAGCAGGTACCGGCCGAGGCGGGCACGCCAGCGTTCCCGGTCCGCCACCGCCGCCGGGTCGGAGCCGGCCGCGGCGGCGAAGCGGGCCGCCTCGACGCCGTTGGGGATGACCGTCGCGCCGATCCCCCAACCCTCGTGCAGTTCCCGGGCGACGGCGGCGGATACGCAGACGTGCGCGTACGGCGTGACGATGGCGCGCTCGTGACAGGCGGCCAACTCGGGGGTGGTGAACTGGTCGATGTGGTGCACGGTCCGGATACCCCGGTCGACCGCGTTGGCGCTGATGCAGTCCTGGGCGTGCACGATGTCGTAACGGCCCGGGTCGAACGCCGCGCGCAGGGTGGCGATGGAACGCACGATCCGGGTACCCACGTCTTCGCCGTCGACGTCCGGCAGCGGGACGACCACCTGACGTACGGCGGGGTCGACGGGTCGGAAGAACCCGGTGTCCCCGCCCCTGCCCAGCGTCCACACGGTGACGCTCTGCCCGGCCGCGGCCAGCGCCTCGGCCAGGCAGAGCGTGTGTACCACGCCGCCGCGCGGCTTCGTCGAGTAGCTGAGCAGTGCGATCGACAGCGGCCGGTTCACCGCAGGCCCCGGTACGTGTCCGGCCGGCGCTCATCGATGTGCCGCAGGATCCGGCGAGCCGCGGCGATCTCGGCCGCGACATCCACCTCGGCCACCGCGAGACCGGCCTTCGCCCAGGTCCGGGCGAGGATGTTGCCGGCCGGGCCGACCACCTTGGCCTGGCCCAGGAAGCGCAGCCCGCCCATCGCCCCGGTCTGGTTGGCCGAGACCAGCAACACCTGGTTCTCCGCCGCCCGGGCGCAGTCGTACAGGTCGAACAGCCGGGACTGGCGGTCCTGCGCCAGTTTCGGAGCCTGGTTGGTGATGCTCGCCGGCCATGCCGACAGGCAGGCGAGGATCTGGGCGCCATCAAGGGCGAGGCTGCGCGCCGACTCCGGAAAGGTCTTGTCATAGTCGATGAGCATGCCGATCCGCCCGACCGGGGTGTCGAACGCGGCGAAGCCCCCGCCGGGCCGGTACGCGACGGTCTCCCCGGCCGGCAGGTGCACCTTGCGGTGCCTGCCCAGTACCCCGTCACCACTGACACACACCGCCGCGTTGTACCGGTCGTCGCCGTCGGCCTCGCAGTAGCCCAGACACACCACCATCCCCGCGGCGAGTACGGCGACCCGGTCCAGCAGCGGATCGTCCGGCTTCAACGCCGGTGGCAGCGCTTCGGGGTCGGGGTGGCGCAGGTCGGCCAGGTATCCGCCGAGCGCGGCGTCGGGCAGGACGAGCAGGCCGACGCCGGACTCCCGCGCATCACTGATGAGTTTGGCGATGCGCCCCAGGCAGAAGTCCAGGTCGCGACCGAAGTGCGCGGCGGCCGCCGCGAGGCGGGTCACCCCGGTCCCGGGACGGCGACCAGGCTGGGGTACGCGTCCGGACGCCGGTCGCGCAGGTGTGCCATGGTCCGGCGGGCGCCCGCCAGCGCGCGCTGGACGTCAAGCTCGGCGACCGCCATGCCGGCGGTGACCCCGGTCGTGGCAAGCACCTCCCCGCCCGGATCGACCACCTTGGCACTGGCGACGAAGCGCAGCGAGCCGAACGCACCGGCCTGGTTGGCGGACAGCCACACAACCTGGTTCTCCAGCGCGCGCACCCGGTCGAACAGGTCGAACCGGCGGGTCCACCGGTCCTCGGCGAGTTCGGCGCTGGGGTTGGTCCGGCTACCCGGCCACGCCGACGCGCACACCACGATCTCCGCCCCGTCCAGGGCCAGGGCCCGGGCCGACTCGGGGAACGCCTTGTCGTAGCAGATCATCATGCCGAGCCGGCCAACCGGAGTGTCGAAGGCGGTGAAAGCATCACCAGCGGCATAGCTGGCGTCTTCCCGCAACGGCTGGTGTACCTTGCGGTGCCGACCGAGTACCCCGTCCCCGTTGACACACACCACGCTGTTGTACCGCATCCCACCGGCATCTTCGCAGAACCCGGCACACACCACCAGGTCCCCGGCCAGCGCGGCCAGCCGGGCGATCTCCGGCCCGTCGATGCGCAGTGCCGGTGGCGCGTCCGCGCCGCCGTCGAGGTCGGCCAGGTAACCGCCCAGGCATGCCTCGGGCAGAGCAAGCAGCCGCACCCCTTGTGCCCGCGCGGCGCCGATCAGCGCCGCGATCCGCTGGAAGTCCGCCTCCAGGTCGCGGTCGAAGGCAGCCGCCACCGCAGCCATCCGCAGCATGCTCAGGCCCTTCCCAGCCCGGTCACCGCGCCCGGGATGGCTTCGGTGCGCTCCCCGTCCGGCCAGCTCAGCCAGACGCCTTGCCCCGCAACGAGTTCGCCGCACTCCGCGGTGACCGCCGGCCCGGCCGGCGGTCCGGCCCGGCCCGGCGGGTCCGTGGTGAGCATGCCGAACCCGGGGAAGCAGGTGAGCCAGTCCCCCACGGAGGCGCCGGCCGGTCGGGGTATCCCGGCCATGTCAAGGACCGCACCGCAACCGCTGGCCTCGGCGAGCATGCCGAGGGTACCGGCGATGCCCGCCACCGAGACGTCCTTGGCGGCGGCCGGCCGAGCCGCGGCCACCCCGCCCAGCATGGCGCGTAGTTCGGGGGTACGCCGGGTCGAGGTGGAGTCCCACTGCCGGCCGTGGTAGCGGGGGCGCCAGCCACCCCCCAGGTCGACGGTCAGCCGGACCCGGTGCCCCGGGCGCCCGTCCCCACCGGGTACCGGATCGGCGGTACGGCCCAGCGCGGTCACCGACAGCGCGGCCGGTACGCCGAGCTGGGTGTGCCCACCGAGAACCGGTACGTCGTAGGCGGCACCGGCCCGGCGCAGGCCGGCGAGTACCCGCGCGGCGTGGGCGGCATCCCGTGCGCCGAGCGCGTCGAGCAGCCCGACCGGTGTCGCCCCCATCGCGGCCAGGTCGTTGAGGTTGACCAGTACGCCGCACCAGCCGGCCCACTCCGGATCGCGCTCCACCATTGACGGCAGGATCGCGTCGCAGGCCGCCACCATGTCGGTGCCGGGTACCGGTGCGCCGTCGTCACCGACGAAGCCGGTACCGCCGGGCGCCACCCCGGCCAGCAACGGCCCGAGCGGGCTCTTGGTGGCCGTCGCCAACGCCGCGATCCGCCCGATCGGCCAGCGCATCAACACGTGGGGCGTGCCGGCCACCGTCACCGGCCGGACCCGTCGCCAACCGAGCCGGGTGAACAGGATCTCGTTGCGGACCTGGACGGTGGCCTCGAACCGGAGCACGCCGGCGTGCTCCGCGTAGGCACAGGCGGCCCGGACCAGCGCCGCGCCCACTCCCCGTACCCCCCGGGCCGAGCGGTCGACGGCCAGCCGGCTGCCGGTCCACCACCCGATATCCTCGCCGCCGTCCACCGGACCGAGGCGTACGCCACCGATGACCGTACCGGTGCGGTCGCGGGCGACCAGGACAACCGTACGCGGGTCCTCGTCGCGCTCGTCCCGGTCGTGGCCGGTGAACAGGCCCTGCTCGTCGACGAACACCCGGATCCGCAGTGCCCGGTAGGCGGCCGGATCCGTCGTCTGTTCGAGGTGGAACGCGGGCGGCCGCTCCCCCAGCAGCGCCGGAACATCGAGAGTCTGCGCGGTCATCCGCCGGCCGCCCGCAACACACCACAGGCACCGCAGGCGGCGCAGCCGGCCTGCTGGTCCACGCCGGACATGCCGGCTGCCCGCAGTAACGCGGCCACCCGCTCGGTGACCTCGCGGACCAGTGCCGGGGCGGGTGCGCCGACGCCGTCGCGGCGGGCGAGGGTACCCACCATGGGGCGGAACGGCACCACGAACGGGTACACGCCCATCTCGACCAACGCCGCCGCGCCGGCCACCAGCTCGTCCGGGTCCTCGCCCAGCCCGATCAGCAGGTATGTGCTGACCCGGTTGCGCCCGAAGACCCGTACCGCCTCGTCCCACGCCGCCAGGTACGCCGACATCGGTACCGTCGCCTTGCCCGGCATCCACCGGCGTCGTACCCCGTCGTCGAGCGACTCGACGTGAATCCCGACCGCCGCCGCGCCGGCCCGGTGCAGGTCGGTGAGCACGGACAGGTCGGCCGGCGGTTCGAGCTGTACCTGGATCGGCAGCGCCGGTACCGCCGCGTGGATCGCCCGGACACACCGTTCCAGGTGTCGCGCGCCCCGATCGGGGCCGGCGGTCGTACCCGTGGTCAGCACCATCTGCCGTACCCGGTCGAGCCGTACCGCCGCCTCGGCCACCTCGGCGAGCTGATCCGGTGACTTCACCGCGGTGGTGACTCCGGCGCGCAGCGACTCCTCGATGGTGCAGAACCGGCAGCGCTGCTCCTCGGCATACCGGATGCAGGTCTGTACCACGGTGCTGGCCAACACATCCGCGCCGTGTAGCCGGGCGATCTGTTCGTAGCGCACACCGTCGGCGGTGACCAGGTCGTAGAAGCGGGGCCGGCGGACGACCTGGACGGACAGCCCGGTGTCGACGTCACCGTGCCAGAGCCGGCTGTCCCTCACCACGTAAGGGCTGTCCGGGTTCACCGGCAGGGCGGCGTTGGCACCGTCTACGACAAGGTGGCCGTCGTCGCTCGGTCCGGCGCCCGCCGGCCGGCGGACCGGTGCGTCCACCCGCACCCCGTGTACCGCGATCTCGGCTCTGGTGCCAACGCTCACGCCCCACCCCCTAGAACATGTAGGTCGAGTTGATGATCGCGCCCCGGCGCGCGTAATGGATCAGGGCGTCCTGCACGTCGAGCGGGTGCGTGGGGATGACCCCTTCGATCAGGTCCTCCTCGCGCGCCCCGTGCAGGGACAGCCCGAACCGGCAGCAGTACACCTTGCCACCCTCGGAGATGAACGTCTTGAGCGAGTTGTTGATGTTGTGTTCGCCCGGGAAGGCCGAGTTACCCGTGGTGGGGAAGCCCCGGGTGGCCAGGCAGTTGAGTGAACCCGGACCGTAGAAGTAGATCGCCGACTCGAATCCCTTACGCAGGGCCCGGGTCGCCTGCAGGATCGCCACGAAACTCACCGATGACTCGTGTGCGATGCCGTGCACCAGAGTGAAGTACACCTCGCCGTTCTCGGCCTGGTAGTCGGGGAACACCTTGGTACCGCCGTAGATGCTGGATCCCTCGGCCAACGACGGGTGTGGGATCTCGTCGAGGCTCTGCTTCTCGAGGTCGGTCATGTCGGTCATCTGCGTCTCCTTCGCTTGCTACCCATAGAGTTTTTCGAACGTGCCCCGGAAGACCAGGTGGGCCAGCTCGCCGTCGGGTACGGCCGCGCGCAGCCGGGCGTACTCGCCGGGATGGTCGCCCCACGGCTCGTCGCTGGCGAACAGCAGCCGGTCGTACCCGATGCCCCGCCGGCTGATCTCGTCGGCCAGCCAGCGGGCGGCGAAGCCGACCGCCCACGACAGGTCGGTGTAGACCCGCTTGCCGGCGGCCACCCAGTCGAAGAAGCGGTGCCCGGCCAGCTTGATGTGTCCGCTGGCGCCGCCGCCGAAATGCACCAGGTGTACCGCGACCCGGTCGGCGTACCACTCGACAAGGTGATCGACTTCGTCGATGTCCGAAGCACCGCCCGGTGAGGTGTGTACGTGCACCACCAGGTCGTGGCGCTCGGCGGCGGCGAAGATCCGGTCGAGCAGCGGACGGCAGTCGGGGTCGGTCGCCCGCCCGCCGAGCAGGAAGCTGAGCTTGAGCGCGCGTACCCCGGGCTCCCCGGCCAGCGCGAGTGCCCGGGCGGTCGGTGCCTCGTCCGCCTGGCGCGGCGAAACCCAGAGCCCGCAACGGATCCGGTCGTCCGTCGCGGCCGCCTCGAGGCACAGTTCGTTGAAGGAGAACGCCACAGCGGGATCCGGTACCCCGTAGTTCGGTAGCACCAGCGCCCGCGCGGTGCCTTCCGCGTCGAGGTCGGCGACCAACTGCCGGACCGTGGCCCGCGCGTTGATGTCCGGCCGCACCGGCGGCCCGCCGTAGAACGGGTACGCGGGCAGCACGCCGAGATGCCGGTGCGCGTCGAACACCTCAGCCATTGCGCGCCCCGGTCAGTACCCGCGGCAGGAACCAGTCCAGATCGGGGTACGTCTCCGTGGGCGTACCGGCGATCCAGCGCACCTCCTCGGTGGCCCGGCGCCGGCTCGTCGCGCTGATCCGCTCCGCCAGGTGCTCCGCGTCGCGGGCGATGCCGGAGAAGCGGCCCGAGCCCCAGGTGTGCTGCCAGGGCAGGCCGAGGAAGTACAGGCCGGGACAGCTCGTCACACCGCGCACATGGGTGGGGTAGCCCCGCCCGTCGAAGACCGGCACGTACACCCACCGGTGGTCGCGGTGGAAGCCGGTGGCCCACACGACCGACGTGATACCCGCGCCGGCCAGTTCCAGCTCATACGGTTCCTCCGCCGGTGTCCACGACGGCACATACCGCGCCTCGGTCGGCGCCTCGATCCCGTTCGCGGTGAGGTACCCGTCGATGGAGTCCTTGATGCTCTCCGACACCGCGTCCGCGTGGTCGAGGTTGCGAGCCAGGTCCGCCCCGAAGTACGCGGTGGTACCGGCGATCCCGGTAAGCCGGCCGTACAGCCGCATCCCGTCCCGGGCCAACGCCCGCAGGTCGATGTCCCGGCCACCATCGCGACCGGTGACGTAGTGGTTGGCCCGGAACCGGACACTGTCCGCGTCGGGGAACTGGTCGATCCCCTTGTCGTAGTAGCCCATCTCGGCCAGCCACGCCACCACGTCCCGCCCCCGGTAGCAGCGCGCGACCCGGGGCGCCCCGCCCACGGCGAGGTGTACCTGACGGCCGGCCAGGTGCAGGTCCTCGGCGATCTGGCAGCCGGACTGGCCGGTACCGACCACGAACACGGCTCCGTCCGGCAACTGTTCCGGCCGGCGGTACTGCGACGAGTGCAGCTGCGCCACGTCATCAGGAAGCCGCTCCGCCATCCGGGGTACCGCCGGAGTGTGGTAAGGCCCGGTGGCCACCACGACCTGTTCGGCGGTCAGCCCACCCCGGCCGGTTTCGACCTCGAACAGGCCGGAAACGTTGCGCCGCAACCCGGTCACCTCGACGCCCTCGGCCAGCGGCGGTTCGAACGAGGCCGCGTACTCCTCCAGGTACCGGACGACGTCGTCACGGGCCATGAAGCCGTCCGGCTCGGGTCCCCGGTACGGGAAGCCCGGCAACTGGCACTGCCAGTTCGGGGTCACCAGGCAGAACGAGTCCCAACGCCGCTCCCGCCACTCGTACCCGACCCGGTGGCGCTCCAGCACCACGTGGTCCACGCCGCGCAGGCCCAGGTAGTAGCTCATCGCCAGACCGGCCTGCCCGGCGCCGATCACGACAACCGTGTGATGGCCGCTGTTCAGCGCTCGCCGGCCGTTACCCGGTCCCACCCCGCTCACCGCCGGGCCCACTCAGGTGCGCGCGGCATAGGCACAACGACCCAGGTACGACGATCCATGCGGACAGTAGAAGCATGATCGATTACTGAACGGTTTCATCCGGAACAAGGACCCGTTAGATGATCCTCACAGGTCGAGGTAGCAGCGCAGCGTCGCGGCCCGGCTCGCTGAGCCCCGGCCCGGCGCCGGCCGCCGGGATGACCTGGATTCCCGGCGGCACGTCCTCGATCAGCTCTTGGGACGCTGGTTGATCCGGACCTGGTTGCCGGCCGGGTCGCGGAACGCACAGTCCCGCGTCCCGTACGGCTGGTCCATCGGCTCCTGCAGGACCTCGGCCCCGCTCGCCCGTACCGACTCAAACGCCGCGTCGACATCGTCGGTATCGAGTACCAGGCCGCCCAGGGAACCCTTTGCCAGCAAAGCCTTGAGCGTCTGCGCGTCCTCGGCTGAGCGGCCCGCGCCCACGGTCTGCAGGACGATCCCGAGCTCGGGCTGCGCCGTGGGCCCGACGGTCAGCCAACGCGCGCCCTCCATGGCGACGTCCTGGCGTACCTCAAGGCCCAGGGTGTCGCGGTAGAAGGCAAGTGCGGCCTCGTGGTCGTCGACTTCCAGAAACGTGTACTTGACTAGGAGGTCCATGATCCGAACGCTACTAGGCCGGACTGACCTGCGCTTCTCGGTTTCTGCTCGGCCTGGTGACCACTTTGGCCCAGCAGCCGGGGATGGTGGCCAGCGCCGCGTGGTTGCGGGCCCGGTAGGCGCTCGGGCTCTCCCCGACCAGCTCGGTGAAGCGGGCGCTGAAAGAGCCCAGGGAGGTACAGCCGACGGCCATGCACACGTCGGTGACGCTCAGGTCGCCGCGGCGCAACAGGGCCTTGGCGCGCTCGATCCGCCGGGTCATCAGATAGCTGTACGGGGTCTCGCCGTAGGCCGCGCGGAACTGGCGGGAGAAGTGCGCCGGGGACATGAAGGCGGTCCGGGCCATCGCCGGTACGTCCAGCGGCCGCGCGTACTCCCGGTCCATCAGATCGCGGGCGCGCCTGAGGTGGACAAGCTCGTCGGGCCTCACCGGACCAGCATGGCACAGCCTCGTCAGCCGCGGGTGCCGACGTAGGCCGCGAGGTGCTCGCCGGTGAGGGTGCGGCGGGCGGCGACGAGATCGGCGGGGGTGCCCTCGAAGACGATCCGGCCGCCGTCGTGGCCGGCGCCAGGGCCGAGGTCGATGATCCAGTCGGCGTGCGCCATGACCGCCTGGTGGTGCGCGATGACGATGACCGACTTGCCGGAGTCGACGAGCCGGTCGAGCAGGCCGAGCAGTTGTTGGACGTCGGCGAGGTGAAGGCCGGTGGTCGGCTCGTCCAGGACGAAGACGTCACCCTTGTCGGCCATCCGGGTGGCCAGCTTGAGCCGCTGCCGCTCGCCGCCGGACAGCGTGGTGAGCGGCTGGCCGAGGCTGAGGTAGCCCAGCCCGACGTCGGCGAGCCGGTCGAGGATCTTGTGGGCGGCCGGCGTGCGTGCCTCGCCGTCCTCGAAGAACTCCTCGGCCTCGGTCACCGACATCGCCAGTACTTCGGCGATGTTGCGGCCGCCCAACGTGTACTCCAGCACCGACGCTTGGAACCGCTTCCCCTCGCACTCCTCGCAGGTGGATTCGACGGTGGCCATGACGCCCAGGTCGGTGTAGATGACCCCGGCGCCGTTGCAGGCGGGGCAGGCGCCCTCGGAGTTGGCGCTGAAGAGAGCCGGCTTCACGCCGTTGGCCTTCGCGAACGCGTTGCGGATCGGGTCGAGCAGTCCGGTGTAGGTCGCCGGGTTGCTCCGTCGCGAACCGCGGATCGCGCCCTGGTCGATCACCACCACGCCGTCGCGGCCGGAGACCGAGCCGTGGATCAGCGAGCTCTTGCCGGAGCCGGCGACGCCCGTTACCACGCAGAGCAACCCGAGCGGGATGTCCACGTCCACGTCCTGGAGGTTGTGCGTCGACGCACCGCGGACCGCCAGCGTGCCGGCGGCCGGACGCACCGATTCCTTGAGGGTCGCCCGGTCGTCGAGATGGCGGCCGGTGGTGGTGTCACTCTTCCGCAGCCCCTCCACGGTGCCCTCGAAGCAGACCGTGCCGCCCTCCGTGCCGGCGCCGGGGCCGAGGTCGACGACGTGGTCGGCGATCACGATCGTCTCGGGCTTGTGCTCCACGACCAGGACGGTGTTGCCCTTGTCGCGCAGCTGCAACAGCAGGTCGTTCATCCGCTCGATGTCATGGGGGTGCAGGCCGATCGTGGGCTCGTCGAAGACATAGGTGACGTCGGTGAGCGACGAGCCGAGGTGGCGGATCATCTTGGTGCGCTGCGCCTCTCCCCCGGACAGCGTGCCCGACGGCCGGTCGAGCGAGAGGTATCCCAACCCGATCTCCCCGAACGAGTCGAGGAGGTGTTGCAGCCCGGTGAGGAGCGGGGCCACCGAGGACTCGTCGAGGCCCCGGACCCATGCGGCGAGGTCGCTGATCTGCATCGCGCAGACGTCGGCGATGTTCTTCCCCTTGATCTTCGACGACCGGGCTTCCTTGCCGAGTCGGGTGCCGTCGCACTCGGGACAGGTCGTGAACGTCACCGCCCGCTCTACGAAGGCGCGGATGTGCGGCTGCATCGCGTCGGCGTCCTTGGACAGGAACGACTTCTGGATCCTCGGGATGAGGCCCTCGTACGTCAGGTTGATCCCGTCGACCTTGATCTTGGTCGGCTCCTTGTAGAGCAGGTCGCGCAGTTCCTTCTTGGTGTACTTGCGGATCGGCTTGTCCGGGTCGAAGAAGCCGCAGCCCCGGAAGATGCGGCCGTACCAGCCGTCCATGCTGTAGCCGGGGATCGTGAGCGCGCCTTGGTTGAGTGACAGGCTGTCGTCGTACAGCGCGGACAGGTCGAAGTCGGTGACCGAGCCCATGCCCTCGCAGCGCGGACACATGCCGCCGAGACGGGTGAAGGTCGCCGTCTCGGTCTTCGTCTTGCCGGCGCCGCGCTCGACGGTGATCGCACCGCTGGCCTTCACCGATGGGACGTTGAACGAGTACGCGTTGGGCGAGCCGATGTGCGGCTTCCCGAGCCGGCTGAACAGGATGCGCAGCATCGCGTTGGCGTCGGTGGCGGTGCCGACGGTGGAGCGGGCGTCGGCACCCATCCGCTGCTGGTCGACGATGATCGCGGTCGTCAGCCCTTCGAGTACGTCGACCTCGGGCCGCGCCAGCGTCGGCATGAAGCCCTGCACGAAGGCGCTGTAGGTCTCGTTGATCAGCCGCTGCGACTCCGCGGCGATCGTGTCGAACACCAGCGAGCTCTTGCCCGAGCCGGAGACGCCGGTGAACACCGTCAGCCGGCGCTTCGGGATCTCGACGCTGACGTCCTTGAGGTTGTTCACGCGCGCGCCGTGCACACGGATCAGCTCGTGGCTGTCAGCAACACGCAGCGCAGGCGACTGCGTGTCCGTCCTCGTGGCCATGCTCATCGTGTCTCCATCTGTTTCGGGGACGTTGCCATCGGGGTCCGTGACGGTGGCCGCCAGGCGGCCGCCACCCGCGTCAGACCAACCAGC
>WNGE01003923.1_pt1 | contig 21699 bp, 22 predicted proteins | sample 5400651 | NCBI WGS metagenome assembly WNGE01 (sample SAMN13153370, study PRJNA577476) | soil metagenome | isolation source: 60 cm soil or saprolite under grassland replicate 2 | place: USA:California | collected 2016-06-15 | reverse complement strand
GATATGACGTGCATCACATACAAGGCCAGAAATCGCCACACGACGCGCCGCCATCAGCGCGAAACTCCCGCACTCGGATCGGGCAGGCAGAATCGCTACACAGATCCTCTGCACACGGCGAGTGCGAGAAGAAGTCACTGTTTCGCGACCGCGGTGCTGGATGCCTCGGGCGGGAACCTGGTGGTGACGCGGGAGGCGGGCGGCTGGGAGTCGGCGGCCACAGTGGAGGAGATCTACGCCCATGCCGATGTTCACGACCCGCTCTTCGACCGCGCGCTGCGCACAGTCTGGGGAGAACAAGCGTGAGCGCCGCCGTGCTCACGCTGCTGGGCGCCGATCAGGACCGTGCGGCGCGTGACCGGCTGGAGGTGCTGACCGCGCTGATCATGGCACCGGGTTTCGATCCGGTGTTGCGGGGTGATATCTCGCGGATCCCGCGCGACCACCCGGTGTACTCGTGGGCGTGCGCGGTGGCGGGCTGCGAGCGGCCCCGGGTGCCGCAGTGGCATCTGTGCCCGAGCCATGATGACCAGTGGCGCGCGTCGGGTCTGGCCCGCGACGCATTCGTCCGGGCCGCCGAGCCGCTGCCGCGGGTGGTGCGCGCGGCGCCGCCGTGCCGGATCTGCCCGGACCGTTCCGCGTTCAACCTGCAGACGTTGCTGTGCCGCCGCCACGACGCCCGCTGGCGCAATCACAACGGCCGGGCCGCCCGCCGCCCCGGGCCGGGGTTTGAGGAGTGGCTGGCCGCTCAGCACCCATTTCCCGGTTACGGGCCGTGCGCGGTGGTGGCCTGCGACGATCGGGCGCTGTCGCCGCTGGGGCTGTGCGGCACTCATCAGCGGCGCTACCAGCAGGCGGGACGGCCGGGTGGGGCGGTGCTGCCGGATGCCTGGTTCAACCGGTACGACCGCCACGGCGAGCCGGTCCCCGTCCACTGCGCCGACCGAGACGCATTTGCCAGGTGGAGTTCGGCCGAGCCGCCGGTGATGCGCGCCGGGCAGGTCAGCCTGCGCGGCCTGCGCCCGCTGGCCCGCGCCGAGATCCAATGGGGCCTGCACGCTCATGGCCAGGCGGAGGCACACCGTGTCTGGGGGCTGCCGTGGATCCAGGCGCTGGCCGACCAATGCCGCCGACGGCACCTTAATTCGCTGCTGGACGCCGACCCGGCCGAGTTCACCGGCCGCTGGCCACCGGTGATCGCCCAGGAAATGATCGCCGAGCTGCGGCTGATCTACCTGTCGCCGCAGGACACCCGGGATGCTGGGTTCATCGCGCCGCGGCAGTTCGGGGCCGTGTTCGCCTACCGGCCGGGGTGCGTGGATCTGACCGGGATCCTGCAGCGCTGGCTGCGGGACTTGGCCTGGGATCACCTCGCCGGTGTGCTGCGCTCTCCGCGCTGTCCCCGCTCCCCCGGGTTCATCGACCGCACCCGCCGCTGCTGCATCGAGCTCTGCGCCTACCTCCAGCACAGCGCCCCGGGCGGCGGCCACGACCCGCGGGTTCTTCGCGGCGAGCACATGGACCGGTTCGTCGCCGAGGTCCGGCGGCAGGAACGGCTACGTCTGCCCTCGCTGACGTTGCGCAGCCGCATCCAAGGCGAGAACGCGGTGATCACCGCCCAGCAACGCGCGCAGCTGTTCACCTACTGGCGCCAGGTGCTGCGCGGGGCGCTGGAATCGGGCATGGCCGAGCGGCTGGGCCTGGACCGAGAGTTCATCACCGCCGTCCCCACCGGCGGCTGGGTCAAAGCAGGCAAACGCAAACCGTTCCCCGACCACGTCGCCCGCGCCCTGGCCGACGAGACCAACCTGCAATTGCTGGCCAGATATGACCATGCTGACCGGGGGCTGCGCGACGTGTGGGAGGCGATCGTCTGCACCGGGCGCCGCGCCGGTGAGGTGATCGGCCTGCGGCTGGACTGCCTGGGCCGCTACCAGGGGCTGGCGATGCTGTGGCACGACCAGCCCAAGGTCGATAACTATGATCAGGCCATCCGCATCCCCGAGCCCCTCTACCAGCGTCTCGCCGAGCGGCAGCGCAAAACGCTCGCCTGGTTCGCCGCCCGCCACGGCGGCCGTCCGGCCAGCGCCAAAGAGCAGGCGGCCATGGCGCTGTTCCCGTCCGAGCACCGCAACCCCGAGGGCCGCCGGTCACTGTCCTACCAGTGGTTCCGGCAGGGATTCCACCAATGGCTCGCCGAACTCGACCTCGGCGGCTACGTCGCCCACCAGGCCCGCCACACCCTGGCCACCCGGCTGCTGCGCCACGGCGCCACCCTGGCCCACATCCGCAAATACCTGGGTCACGTGTCCGATCAGATGGTCGAACACTACGCCCAGGTCGCCGTCTCGGAGATCGAAGACGTCCTGCAGCACGTGTGGGTCGCCGGCCCCGGTGCTCCCAACCCTGGCGAAGTGCTGTCCAGCCACCTCACGCCGATGAACCGGCTGCAGGCCGAAGCGCTCGCACTGGATCTGTCGCGGCGCAGCACCCCCACCGAGGGCGGATTTTGCACCTTCCAGCCCGTCGTCGACGGCGGCGCCTGCCCGTGGAAGCTGAACTGCGAGGGCTGCGACAAGTTCGTGCTGTCCGGCGCCGACCTGTTGTACTGGCGACGCAAACGTGAGCAGTGGCACTCGATCGCCGAACGCGCCCCCGACGACACCACCGCCGGCTACCTGCACAAGGTGTTCGAGCCCACCGCCCAGGCCATCGACGGCCTGGAAAAAGCCCTCGCCGGGCTGGGCCTGCTCGACGACGCCCTCGCCCTTGACCTGCGCCGCCCCCAGGACCACTTCCAGCGGCTGTGGAACACCGGATTCCGCGCCACCGACCTCGCCCAGGCCGCCGCCGGCGAGCAAACCGAACTCGGCGATCGGCCAGACGGGGCCGACAACCGGGAAGCTGCGACAGCATGACCCCCAACCGCACCGCTGCCGCCGTTCAGGCCCGCCGCCGTGCCACCCAGCACAAACTGGACCAGGTGCGCGACGCCGTTGCCTTCCTTCGCCGCAGCAAGGCACCCGTCACCTATCCCGCTGTCGCACGGCGGGCTGGCGTGTCACGCACGTTCCTCTACGAAAACCCCGGCGCCCGCGCGCTGATCACCGCAGCCGCGGCGAAAACCACCAGCCAGCGAGCCAGCAAGATAGCCGACGCCGACGCGCAGGCCGAGGTTTCCTGGCGCGAACGCGCCCTCAACGCCGAGGAAGCGCTGAAGGCCGCGCATGCCGAGATCCGAACCCAGCGTGCCCGCATCGGCCACCTCTTGGGGCAGATCCGAAACCTCGAACACCAGCGCCCAGGCGGTACCGTCGAACAGCTCAATGCCGAAAACGCCGAACTCAAACAGCGTCTCCGCCAGGCGACCGCCGACAACCGTGTCCTGGAGGATCGCCTCCAAGCAGCCCGGTCCAATAACCGCTTCCTCGACAAGCGCATCGCCGACCTTGAAACGCAACTACTCGACGCCCTCTCAGACTGACCCAAGCACAATATCCCTGCCCAATGCTCCGAGGCCTCGATCAGCCAAGCGGATAGACGTTCGGCGATCTGAAGCAGACAGCGCGGCACGGCGGTTCGCCGAGGACTGAACCAGCACAGGCTGGGAATCTTCAAGGTCGAGGCGAGAAGTTTGGGGTGACCGGGCGCTGTGACGATTCTTCTATTGTCCCTTTGGACGGTGTGGCTCATAGTGGTGCTGAGCCTGCAAAGTGAGCTCCGCATTCTTCAGCCGGCAGCGGCCCTATTGCCGGAGCGTGTGGTATCCCGCGATTGGAGACGGCAGCTGCCGATCTTCATGAACAAGACAACAGGCGGTGCCGACTCCACTAGACGGACGGCGTGGCGAACAGTATCCCGCTTCGTCCTATCCAATCAGCTCCTGCTGTTCATCGTCATCAGTTTCGTGTTGCTCTTGGCGACAGATCTGTCTTGGCGATCCTATGTGATGGCCTGGCTTGCCGTGCAGACAGTAGTGACTGCCTTCAGATACACCGCAACAAAACAGCTCGCGCTCGCATTATCATCGGTATCTTTTGTCGGTTTGATCTGGTTGTGGCTTCAGGGCGGGGAGGCTTATAGCGGCTACTCGCTCGCTATTGAATTGCCTGCTCTCGCGGGCGTCGTTGTGGCTGGCGGGGCCTTCGTGGCTATATTTGGGTTACCGGCTATCAGGCAGCGGATCGATGCGCTGATTACGCAGCATGTGTCCGAAGCGGAAAAACGCGTAACTGCTCGTTGTTCTAAGCAGATCAGCGAATCGCAGAAATCGGCGGCGGCCTACACGACCAAACAGGTGGACGAGGCCGAGCGCCGGTCCGCCAAACTGGTGGCTGAGGCCGAGCGCCGCGCCGCAGCGCTCACAGCCAAACAGGTGGACGAGGCCGAGCGCCGCGCCGCAGCGCTCACGGCCGAGCATGTGGCCCAAGCCAAGCGGGAAATGAACAGCCGGTGCGATGAGGGACGGATCGCCTCGGCGGATCTCCTCAACCGGTTCGGAGAATCGATAGATCGGCGCATCGGCCAGCTAACGGAGAATCTGGGAAACAAACTCCACGTACAGAGCATCAGCCTGAATCGCCTTACCGAGAATAACGACGGGTTGCGTAACCAAGTCGGTCAGCAAATGCAAGGGCTTGAGGCGCTGCGGAAGGCGGTCGCCAGTTCGGACACGTCGCATGCTGACGAGTTTTTTAGCGTAACGCAGCAATTGCTGACAGTTGAGCGGGATATCGAACTTCTCGATGGTCGTTTGGCTGAAATCTCCAGGCACATCCGGCAGCGGCTTGATTACGAGCTGAGGACCGCAGGTGGAGACGGCACCACGCGCGTTCTTGCTGGTGCCATCTGCGTGAATCAGGAAGCCGCAGCCGAAGTCCTCTCCTGGATATATGAGTCTTTCCTGCGTGCGATATCACTTGACGTTACGTTCCGTGAGCAGGACGAACGGGCTAATGTCTGGCTCTACGCGCTATGGCGCTCGGCCGATGGCCTGTCGCCGGACGCGGCCTTTCATAAACTTCTCTGCGCCTGTCCCACGGCTTCAGCCGAACCGATGGCCGGCTTGAGAGAGCTCCGCGGCCTGCTGCTTGCGCTTTATGCAGCCGGGCCGGGAACGCTACAGATCGGACCGATGGTCGTCAGCCATGCGGCGGACGGCATGCTCGGCGCGGTTGTTCGTGCCACCGAACATGCAGCAGGGGTGGTAGCAGACCTCGATATCACCTCCCCGCAGGCGTGCATGCAATGGCTAAGCGAGCTGAGCGAAGACCGTCTCGTTAACCTGTCATCCTGGGCGCTGGCCGCCGCTCAGGCGTGAAAGAACCTCAATGTGCCTGCTGCGCCGCCAGGAAGACCGTCGATGAGGAGCGTGGCAGCAGGTTCTCCCGTCGCCGGGTTCACGTCAACCCAAAGGCCCCCGTTGATTGCGGGGTCAATAATGACGACAACCTCCAAGGCGCGGACGAGCCGCATCGCCAGGATGGCCGACGCTGGTGATGCGTCATACGTCTCGCGAAAGACGATCCACCTCGCGAAGCGCACTAACGTCTCAGCGTCCAGGATGCGCCCACCGGCAGCGATCACCCGCACAGACCCCCAGATGACTACACCGACCGGCACCCCAGCGTCGTGGACTTTCGAGTCGCTGTCTGTTGCACCGGTGGCGGTTGCCGAGGACCCGAAACGCGCCCCGCCCAGACCTCCCCGATAAGCTCGCGGCTGAGCGGCAGAAAGCCACGGCGGCCGGCTGGACCAACCCATGAGGTGGTCACCGGGCCGAGCCGCATTCGTGTTGTCGATACCGGCGAGCTCCGGCATATCCACTACATACACGGCAGGAGAGCGTGGCGCGTCATCTCGATTGTCACCCGGGTGCACGTTCGCATCGGGGCTGACACGAAAGCTCTCGCCAGATGCGAAGCCCTTGGCCAGGCCCGTCCTCGTATCCAGGCCGAACATGGCGCCGCGCAATAGAACCGGCGCCTTGATCGCCAGATCGTCGTCACGCTTGAACTCGCTGACTGTGTCAAGCGCTTCGCTCATGGTCTCGGCAAACCGGCCGATCATGTGACGCCTGCCGGGGGCGACCTCGTTCACGGCCGTGGCGGCCATGCCGCGTAGTAGAGGAGGGACGATCATGCGGGGAACGTTACTGATATCTCGCTCGGCGGTGCCCGAGCGCCGATTGTGCTCCTGCTCGGTGTGCAGGTGCCGCTCGGCGGCGCGTTCGTCCACCCGTTGCCGCTCCAGTTCTCCCAGTGCCCCCCAGCCGGTCAGGACCATCTTCCTGACCTGAGCTTCGGCCCTATCCCTGCGGACCATGTCGGATCCGATCTGGACACCATCGCTGAGTGTGACGAACAGGCCGCTGGCGCCACTGCGCTGAGCGTGCAGGTGCTCGACCGACCCGGCGGATCGCCTGTACGCGTTTTCGAGCCGGCACATCAACGAGCGCTGCGCCGCGCGATTCTCGGGATCTCTGAAAGTCACTGCCAGAGCGCGTACGAGGTCGGGGCGGTCTCGCAATAAGGGCTCGAGGGAGAGCTCCGGTTGCGTGAGCCGGTAGGTGAACTGGTTGCGCTGGGTGCCTCCATCGGTTACTTGCACGCCCTGGGACCCTTTCACCTCGATCGCGCCCTGTTCGTTCAGGCGGGCAGCGACTCGTATGGCCCGTGGGCCGGACTTCTCCGCGAACCGGACGCGCCCGCGGGTGTAAGGGGCTCTGTTCGACAAGTGGTGGCGGAAGGCGAAGTTGGCGATCACACTGTCTGGGTTCTTGGCCAGATTTGCGAGCGCCCGCTGCCGGGCCGGATGCCCCCTAAGGAGCTGATCAAGGGATACCCGCGGCTGTACAACGTCATAGCGGTAATGGTTCAACTGTCGATCGTGCCGCCCGATCTGTATGCCACGTGAGCGGTCGATGACGATCTTGTGTGCATTCGGGCCAGGCTTTATCCATTGCACGCGCACGCCATCGTGATCGGCGAAAGCTGCCGTCAGCTCGACGCGCCGGGACCGGATTGGCTTCTCCGGCTTCTCCCGCTTCTCCGGGCTCTCAGGTTTATCCGGTATCTCTGGTCTCTTCAGCCTCTCAGTTCTCTCCGGTCGGCCGATGGGGCGTTCTCGGGGTTCGAAACGCCGGATGGGAGTGGTGATGTCCGGCATCGGATACCCCCGCTCAAAACTGCGGCCGCCTTCGATTGAGCCCCCGGAAAACTCGATTCCCATATCGCCATCATCCGCAGATCACGTGAGATTGGCAACAGAAAGTGATCTAGGTAAGCGCTGCTCTGCCATCGAAACCCAGGCCAGCGGCGCCTAGCCGGGCAGTTCGCTCCGTCAGAACGTTCCGAGCAGTGCTGCCACCAGGTCGTCAGCAATTTCGGTTCCGACTTGGAGTGCCTCTTCGTTTCGCAGCTGCAGACAGCATGAATACTGGCCGTCTCGCAACACGCCGACGGCGAGCCTGCCCTGATGCCCGTCGGGATGACCGGCGGCCCATTGTTCGGCGGCGGCCGGTTCGCTGGGCGCCTCCTCTTCAGCTCTCGGGGGCAGCACGATGATTTCGGTCACCAGCACACAGCCAGCCACCTCGCTCGGCCAGTGCACGCTGGCGAGTACCTCGGCGGGTTCGCCTTCGCGCAGCGGATCCTGTTCTATCGGGATCAGCGAACCGTCCGGGGCGTCGCTAAGCTGGGCCGCGAGTTCTCTTGAAAGCGTAAGCGCTTCCTTTTTGGCCAAGGCGTAGAGGTGCGGTGCCTGACCCCAGCCTTTACCGGCCGCATGACGTTCGGCTTCTACCACAGCGGTGGTTAGCGGGTCCATTGCGATTGACTTCTCCATACTGCCCACACTGCCAGGTTAACGCCGACGCTTTAGTCTGGCGGAGACTTGAAGTCGTTGTACTGGATGCCGTTGTCGCCGATCATCACACCATAGGAATCCCGCACATCGACAGCGTATTTGCCCGCACGCGATCCCGTCTCATCCAATAGCGTCATAAGGGTACGCGCCGCCGCGATCAGTTCCTCATCCCGGGCAGCCCCAGCCTCCTGCAGCTCGGTGGCGAGCGGCAGCTTCCACGTATCCGGCGATCGTTCGTGCTTGGCGAGCATCATCTCGGCATCCGGCCGCCCGGTGAACCGCTTCTTTACGAGAGCCTTCAGACTGCCATACGCGTCTTTCACCGCGCTCGACGCCGTGTCCTTGACTCCCAATCCGGCTCCTGCAGCGAGTGCCGTCTCTACCAGGGTGACTGGGTCCATAGCAAAGCCTCCGGTGAGATATCACATCTCACTAGCGTCAGCATAGCGGCGCAAGGGTGCTACTAACTCAAAGGTAATGGCTGCGTTCGCACGTCACTGGCGTCCTGGTCCCCCACCACCTCCTACGGCTCCCTGGCGAAGATGTGCTCATTGATCCAGCACCCCGCCGTGCGCGCCCTCGCCGGAACCGTCATCGGGATCACCCTCGCCGCAATATTCGCCTGGGCAGAAGACCCCGGCACCGACATCGTCGCCTTCTTCGACGAACTGATGGCGCAGCTGGAACAGGCCTACCGCCCCGCATAGGCAGGCCAGCCGCACTCCGGCTGCCGCCTCAGCGCCAGACCCTGACTGGCCAGATCCGCAGCCACAGGACGCCGTGGCGCCGGCGGTGGGGCGAAGCCAGTGCGCCCCACCGGCCACCTCGGCAGGTAGCCCGTGACGGACATGTTCGTGACTTAAGTCCGCAGGTCACGAGCATAGTGGTCTACACCGTGGTCAGAAAAATGGGCGGCGAGGAAGTCGTTCAGCCCCTCGCGGCAGATCGTGTTGTCGAGGTGCTTGCCGATGGCGTAGTCCCGCATCGAATCGATCTTCCGGTGCGCCGCGTCGGCGCCCTCCCGCGCCCCAGTGAGGCTGGATTGGAGCTGCTGGGTGCATTCGCGGGCCTGGGCGGCGAACTGGGCCGTGAGCCGCTGCACCTGTACCCACTCGGCGGTGTCCAGCTGCTCAGGTGGCGCCAGAAGGCTGCCGCGCGAAGCCGCGCGGGTGATCAGGTCGTCATCGTCCGGGCAGCAGCGTGTGATCACCTGGACGGTGTCGCTGCCGTCCGCCGCGTCAGCCACGAGGGCGAGCTGGGGGCGATCGCCGTCGGGGCTGAATTGGACGAGCGAACCTGCCTGCACGTCGGCAGGCTCGGCCGTAACCGTGGCCGTCAGTGTTGCCTCGCTCATCTGCGTTCCTCGCATTCCTGGTGGGGGTGGGGTGGGTGGGCGCCCGCCGCTGCTTCCACGGCGGCTGGTATGCAAAGGGCTGCCGGGAACGCGGTTCTCACTTGCGGGAGGGCCGGGGAAGCCTGGCCTGCTGCACCGCGTGAGTGTCGTAGCCGCCGTCTCCGGCGAGTTCCCGGTGAACGTTATGGTCAGAGCCCGGCGCTGCCGCTACCCGGTGCGGCAGATGCGGTTCGCTGCGGCTACAGCCCAGCCGGGCACAAGATGCCTATGCCACCTGCTGCCTGGAACGGCGTGGATTGGGGCGCGTAAGCCGATGTGACCCGGCCAGGCTCGGCCGGCGAGTGACCACGTGGTTTCCCCTTGCAAACGCGCTCCCTTGCGGGCGGGCCGCACTGCCCGGCGCATGCGGCCGGGGGTGGACCCACAGGTCCGGCGCGGCGGGAACTACGGCCCAAGACGTCAATGAGCGCGCGGAGCCGGTCCCGCTACAGCCCCGGTGGCACGACAGATGTCAGCAGCGACCGCTTCGGCGATACGCCTGGTCAGCTCGGGTCTGGCACTGTAGAGCTCGATCCGTGAGCTGCTGCCGTCGCCCGTCAGCCGGATGGTGCCCCCGCCGGCGTCACTGTCGTACCAGTGGATGGCCGCGTCCTGTTTGCCGTCGGTGGCGCGGGAGCCGGGAATGGTGGTCAGCAGGCCTGCTGCTCGGCGTGTGCGTTGCTGGCTGTCGCGGGCCGTCTGGGCGATGCGGTCGCGCGCGACCTGCAGGTCCTGCTGATATGCGGGCAGGAGCCGCCGCGTTATCTCGCTGGCGATCGTCTGCGGCCCACGGGCGATCGCGACCGTGATCTCGTGGCTGGCCAGGTCCCAGGCCTCCTCGCCGGGCGGGTAGCCGCCGCGGATCTCGACGCGATCCTGGTGCCACATCCGCTCCAGCCACAGTTCCTGGTCACCCGGCCCGCGCAGGCAGGCGCCGTCGTCACCGAGGACTGCCGTGAACCCGCCCAGATGCGCCGCGACCCGGCGGGCAAGCGCACCGATGTCGGTCTGCATGTTCCTCCTTCGCGCCCTTGAACGGCTGGGTGAGCGTGTGACCTGCGCCGAGCCAGCGTGGGCTGATCTTGGCTGGCTCACGCGGCCCCGGGCCACCGTCTGCTGCTCGGGCCGGTTTTGCGTCGGCGGCGAGCCAGCGATGGCCGGCTGCTCGCCTTTGTGCGTCAGCGGATGAATGGCTGGCCCTTGTCGCCACCGAAGATGCGAGCCTCGTGCTCCTGGTCCTCGTCCAGGACGATGACTGGCAGCTCAGCGACGCCGTCCAGTTTGGCCCGGGCCAGCCGGTGCCAGCCGTCGATGATCAGCGCGGAGCCGCCGAGTTCGCGGATTTTCACCACCAGCAGCGGCTGGTCCAGGTCGGCGGTGCGGACGTGGTCGTCGTCGACCCGGATCAGGCCCAGCCAGCCGAACCATGGCTTGGCATTGAATCGCCGGACCGGCAGGCCTGCGGCGATCTGCTGGGCCTTGGTGACATCCCAGCGGTAGAGCAGGAACTGGAAATACTCGCGCATCTGCCGGCCTCCTAACCGTTGTTCCAGGGCGGGTCGTCAGTGTGGCGCCGCCCGGGTGGGGGTGGGTCAGTTGGTGCGGGCAGGCTGGCGCGGCTGGCGAAGCTGGCGACGGCTTGGGGCCAGGTCAGGTTGTAGTGGCCGTGTTCGGCAGTCCACTGGTGGCCGTCGCGGGTTCCGGCGCGCCAGGTGACATAGGGCTCGCCGCCGGGTGGCGGGGGGTCTTGCTGGCAGATCACGATGAACTCGCTCGGCAGCTCGCCTGGCCGGGCGGGGACGGCGATCGCGGCCAGCACCGGGCAGCCGTTGATCTGCTGGGGGACGGGGACAATCGAGGTCATGTGAACCTCCAAGGCGTGCATGCGGCAACCCCACGTCCGCCGGGGTCGGCTCGGCCCGGCGGACGGGCGCGCCATGGCCACGGAGCCGGTTTCAGGTGGATGGCGTGGGTTGTTCGCCGTGGGCGGCAGCCAGCTCGTCCGGGGTCATTACGGGCTTGGCGGGGGGCGGCATCGCGGCTTGCAGTGCTTCGCCGATCAGATGCGCCATCGGGTAGCCGGGGTCGGCGTCGAGCGCCCGGGTGAGCGCGATGTTGGCGAGCGCGCCGTCCCCGTTCGCCCAGGCCGCGAACGCGAGCAGGGATGCGCAGGCGGCGATGTTTGTTTGGGCGCGGCGGGTCATGTCGGACCACAGCGCCAGATGTGGATCAACGTCGGCGGGGTCGATGAGTGCCCACGCCTCGTCGCGGACGCGCAGGTCGGATAGCAGCGCGGTCAACCGCGCCGCGTCCTGGTCGGCGAGCCGGCCGCCGCCGCGGTAGGTGGCGACCGCCGCGCGGGCCAGTGCACAGCCTTCGGCACTGACGCGGGTCCGCGCGCCGACGGGATCGCGGGTCAGCTCATCGGCCCACGTGCGCGCGGCGGTGGTTGCCTCGCGCATCGCGTCGCTACTTGGGCCGGTGGCGGGGGCGATCGTGGCGGCCAGTTCGTCCCGGCTGGGCAGCACCGGCATGCCCTGAGCGACTGCTGCCGCCGAAGCTGCACTGGTCGCCACGTCGTACGGCACTCCTTCGGCGGGGCAGCAGGCCGGGTTTTGACAGAGATAGGACCAGTAACGGCCGCCGTCGGCGCGCAGCATCTCGTGTAGGTCGGTCCCGGCGCTGGTGAACTGGTCCCGGAGTTGTTCGGCGACCGGGGTGACCAGGTGGCCGGGGCCGTAACCGGCGACGACCGCGCCGGTCACGTGCTGGCGGGTGAGCACCGCGACGGCGTGGGCGGCAATGTCGTGTGCGTAGGCGGGGTCTGGCGGGTCGGGCAGGTCGTAGCGGAAACAGACATGCACGCGATCACGTGGCGGGCGGACGCCGACCACGACCAGGCTGCGCTGTGGGTGGAAGCCCAGGAGATACGGGACGACGGCGAGCAGGTCGCGGGGCGAGGCGACGCGGATTGCCGGCGGCCTGCTGCCGCCCGAGGCGGCGTCACGCTCACCGCCAGCGGCAGATGCGGCGGGCACGTTGGCGTGTGACGGCCGGGTCTTGTCGGTCATGGTGTATCGGTCCAATCCGGATGTGTCAGGGACGGGGGAAAGGCGGTGACGGGTGGGACGCCGCCCGGCGTCTACGGATGGCGCTTCTGGCCGGGTGTGCGGCGCGCTACTGTGCTGGGCGTCAGGAGTGGAAAGACCAGGACCCTGGAGCGGGCGCGTCCTGCGGATAAGACGGGACGTGCTGGCCGCCGGGGCAGGCCGGGTCGTCTGGCATGTAGGTCCACGTGCTGCCGTCGTCGTTGATCACGGCTTTGCAGCCGGGCTGTGTGCAGCGGCGCCGGACGGGGTGGAAGATGATCCCGTAGACCAGCCCGCTGTCGCAGCTCACCAGCAGCGACAAATCCCCGTCGCGGGTGACGCGGGTGCGGGCGCCGAACGCCATCGAGAAGACCTGCGACAGGTTGCCCAGCCAGGAGCCAGCCGCCTCGCGGTACTGGGGCGAATTCTCGCCGAAGTAGCCGCCGAGGTCGGCACAGCGCCGGGCGCAGGCGGCGATCACGTCGGCCGCCTCGCGGGTGACCGTCAGCACATGCTCATACGGCCGCTGGTCGGCCGCCGGGGTGGATGGGACCACGGCATCCGGGTCGTCGTAGGCGCATGGCATGACGTTGATCAGCTCGATGGCCATGTGCGCCTGCCGCCCGAAGGCGGCCGCCCGGGCGATGCAGGCCTGGCTGATCGCCTCCCACTGCGGTTGCGGGATGACGAACTTGCCGGGGTCGAGCTGGTGATTGGGGCCGTAGCCGTCCAGCGATTCGCCCAGCGGTGCCAACAGCGCGCCGAACACGTTGCGGAGCATGGCGGTGAGGATCTCGCCGGCGCTGCCGGCTGCACCGATGGCGGTGGTGATCGCGGTCAGCTCGGCGCCGGTCAGGGCGCGCTGCACACGGTAGGTGGTGGCGTTGACCATGGGGTTCTCCTCGTGGTGAAGGTGACGCGCTGCGGCAGATGCGCGTGCGCGGGCAGATCACCGGGTGCCGGGGGACAAAGCAAGATCGATCTCCCAGCCGCCGGCACGCGTGGTGTGCACGCCCGGCATCCCCGGCGGTACAGCAGAATTCCCGGCTGTTTCACCGTGGCGGTGGGGCCGGCGAGGCGGCGCCCGGTCCCGTGGCCGTGCTCAGGTGGGTGAGCAGCGGCCATCGCGGGCGCGCTGAAACCGCGTCCGCCGCGCCGTGCCACAAGCCCGGCGGCGGTTCATCGCCATCTCCTTGACGGCCTTGCCGCACGCGATGGCCTTGTTACAGTCCTGGTCGCGGATCGGATGGGTGCCGTGTTCGGACACGCGCACCTCGTTCAGGTCGGGCGGCACGTGGCGGAAGCCCACGGCATCGCACGCCAGCGCCGTACCGCCGATCCGCACGGCATCGCCCACCGACAGTTCCCTGGAAGGTTCGATCGTGTTGTGCTGCAGCTGCCGGGAGTGGGGCGGATCAGACGAGGCAGCCGTGTTCGTCGGCATTCCAGAGTGGTGACGTGCGGTGACGCGGGGGGCGGCCGGGGGCGGCGGCATGACCGTGGGTCTTGGGGACTATTGGGCGCAGATGACGGGACGCCGACGCCGCTCATGCTCTGGCTGGACTTCCTGTCCTTGCCGCAGGCGCGGCGTCCCGGGCAGCGGTCTGTCTAGTCGACGTTCCCGCCGCGTGACCATGCCCGGCTGTCGCCGTGGGCATCGAAGGGCACGGTGTTCTTGACGATCAGGTGCCAGGTCTTGCGGTCACCCATCGGCCGACGCTGATGGTCGGGGGCGCGCCACGACGGCAGCGGTGAGTGCCGCAGGATGCCCCGGGCGTAGGTGGTGCCGTCGTCGACGACGCGCACCTCGGTCGCCACGTGGCTCAGGTTCAGCAGCCGGCCACCGCGTTCGGTCTTGCCGGGGATCTTGCGGGTGGGCAGGTTCGCCGGGATCGCAAACACGTCGCCTTGACGCATCACCCTCAGCCCAGCCGCCTCCGCCGCGACTACCTCGGCGGGCTTGAGGGCCTGCAGGGCCTCGGCGACGCTGCCCGGTGCGGCACCGGCGGGCAGCTCGCACAGGAAGTACAGCGGCCGGGATTCCTGCTCGTCGAAGCCGGACAGGAAATAGGCGGTGCGCCGTACGGGTTGCCCGTCGTGGGCGGCGTAGCTGGTGTAGGCGGCGCGGAACACCGAGGCGCCTAGCCAGTGCCGCCAGGTCGTCCATTCCCACCGGCCGCCGGGCAGCTGGCGCGCGTTCCACCGATGTGACTGCGGAACCTGGTCCTCGGCTGAGGCGTGATGGGTGATCTCCTCGTATCCCTCGGCCTGGATGTCGGCCGGGACGATCGACTCGCGGTCGATTCGGGCCGCGTCCAGGCAGGAGAACGGCAGGATCAGCACCGGCAGCCCGGTGGCGTTGCAGGCGTCGCGGGCGATGCGCTGATGGTTGCTGGTGCTGACGGAATAGTTGTCGCCGTTGAGCAGCCACCAGGACCGGTCGCCGGACGGGCCGGGCATGATCCGCGCCAGCGGGAAATGCGTGCCCCAACTGCACAGCGTGCGGTCGTCGTAGGGGCTGACGAAAATGCTACGGGACTGGCCACGCAGCAGCCGGGCGCCGGGCGTCCCGGCCTCCTCAGCGAACCGGGTGGCGACCTGCGAGAGCGTGGTCATGACTGATCACCTCGGGAGTTGAGTGGTTATCGTGCTGGATTCGGGCCAGGTCGGCGCGCTGGAACCGTCGCCGTGTCACGGCTCCGGGAGATTCCTCGTCATCTCGGTGACGGCCCATAGTGCGCGGCGGCCCTGGGCCGGGTTCGTTTACAGGTCCTGATCCTCGATCGGATGGGTGCCGTGCTCGGATACGTGCACCTCGTTCAGCTCAGGGGGGATCTGGCGGAAGCCGACGGCGTCGCAGGCCAGCGCTGTACCACCCAGCCGCACGACGTCGCCGACCGACAGCGACCGCAATTTTGCCTGCCGGTACCGGGCGGCGAGCTCGAGCTTGGGTCCGGTCAGCCAGTCGAGGTCGGCGTTGAACATCTCGAAGGCGTCCTCGGCGATCAGCAGCAGTCCGGGCATTTCGCCGCTGGGCAGGTCCACGTCGTAGGCGAACACTGGCACGAGCGGCTGGCCCGGCTGATAGCCGTCGAAGCAGATGTGCCGGCCGTGTCCGTCGCGTGCGACGTTGTGGAATATCGTCACTCGCACGGCAATGTCCTCCTTCAAAGGTTCTGCCGGGTAACGCCCGCCGGTCACACCGCAGGTCCTGAACGGCGGCCGCGCGCAGCCGCCCGCACAGCAGGTGACCCGCGCCTCGCGGCAGCCGTTCGGCATCGTGATACGCGGCACCCATCGTCGCGGCGGGCACGGCCCAGCAGTCGCGAGGCGGCCGGTTGCCGCACGTTGGCTCGGCCGCAGGTGGAAAAGGGTTTTGGTGACGGGTGGAGATGACGCACACGACGTGCTCCGTTTGCCTGCAGCCGGACCGATGGCGGACGGCGCGGCCCGCCCGGGCGCGGTTCGCGTCATTCCAGGCGGGCCGGCCGAGCTTCGGCTTCGAGGCCGAGCACACGGGTGATCTTGCTGGCTTCACGCCGGGCAAGGCGCTGGCCCCGGTAGGTCAGCCCGTCGCTGACCAGCAGGCCGGTGGCGGGGTTGCGGATGTACAGCACGAACGGCCGCCGGTCCGCTGCCGGGGAACTGGGCATGGTGGTCCTCCTTGGGGATGCGAGGCGGCCCCGGGAGACACGCGTGATCCCGGGGCTCGCGCGGGATGTCAGGACAGGCGGACCGCCTGGATGCTGGCCTGGAACCGCTGCCCATGGGCCTCGACCTTGCCCTGGGCCCGGTAGCCGGTCTTGCCGCTGCGGAACTCGCAGGCCGGGACGCCGGCCTGAACCATGTCCGTCAGCGCGGCGGTGATCTCCTCGGTGCTGGCCGCGACCTTGGCCCTTGGGTTGTCCTTGGACCCGATGAGCACGGCCATTGCGCTGGCCTGGTACCGGTCCCCGTCGACGGGGAGCTTGCCGCTGGCGTAGAAGCCCTTCGATCCTGTGGTGAACTTCTTCGCCGCGAGCTGGGCCTTGACCATGTTGATGAGTGCCTGGCGGATGTCAGACATGCAGACTCCCTGGATGGCAGAGCCCGGGGCCCGATGCCCAGGGCACGTCCGTGTCGCGTGTCAGATTCGCCACCCAGGAAACCCGGCCGGAATTCCGGCACCACCTAGCCTGCTCAGACTCCACGCGCCTGTAGCTAGCCGGGAAACCAGGGGGCGCACTGGGATATATTCCTCGGCATCCGGGCCCCTGCTCTAACCCGGCTGCCATTTACTGGCTCCCCCGTCAGCGTCCCGCCGCGTGTAGTTGGCACTGCTGTTCCCGGCCGCTCCCGGCGAAGGCCGGTAATCGGTGCCTGCCGCTGCCGCAGGAGGCGGGCACCCGTTATTGCGCAGCGGGCTGCGAACGCACTGTGCACATCGCGCGTTAGCGTGCTGGCGTAATTTGCTCTCATATATATAGGGGGCCCGGAACGCTTAAAGCGTCCGCTCTTGGCAAGATTTTTCCGCTGGTGGGGCAAAACGAAACGGCTTGCCGCTTGGTCTTGCCGGCCTATGCGGTTGTTTCTCTTGCACTGAGCAACGAGACGCGGACGCGCCGGCGCGTTGACGCTGGCACGTAATGCGCTCTCATATATAATAGGGGGGCCCGCGGAGGCTAAAGCGTCCGCTGGCCTGAACATGATTTATCTCCGTTCATGAGTAGGTTGTCGCGCGCTTGGTCGATTTGCGGCCGCAGCTCTGTCCACTCCTTGAGTGCCTCATCGCGCGTGCGGACGACATTCCGGCGCGAGCCGTAGGCGCCACCGTGGCGTGCTTGCGCGACTGTCGCGATGATTCCCGCGTGTTTCAGGTTGTCGGCTTGACTGCCGAGAAAGATGAATTCGCGTAGCGTCGGGTAGTCGCTTCCGTCACCGTAGGCGGTCCGCCAGATAACGGCGTTCTGCTGCGATACGGCGGCAGAGATCAGGTTGGCCGTCGCGACATGCTCAGCGTGTGGCAGTCCGCGCATGAGTTGCTGCCCGGGGGTTGCGTCAGGCTCGCCGACCGGAATGTCGAGCCGGTAGCCGTTGCGCTCTGCCGCGTCGCGTACGGCCCATCGCTGGATTGTTTTCCGCGTTACCGTGACGGTTTGGCCGTCCTTGCGTACGTACAGCCACGACGCCGGCTCGCGCGTGTCCACCCATACCGACGCGACCGCGCACGTGCCAATGGTCCTGGTCAGGTAGTGCGCGAAGATCAGCACAGCATCCTGTGTCACGTCGTCCGATACGTCGTCGGTGCCGTATGGCGCGTGACCGTTGCGGCTGATCGTTGCGCTTCGGTCCACGCGCTTACGTGACCGTGTGGCGTCTACCCCACGGCAGTATCCGCGCGCCATCGTACGCAGGTCCGCCCAATCGTCGGCTGACACCCGGGCCATGTCATCTCGGGTAAGCTCCTCACCCGGGACGCCGGCGGGAACGTCCCCGCCGAGGATTCCGTCGAGAATTCCGTAAGACACGATCCTTTCTCCGATCCCTCGCGACGCTCGCACTTTGCGCTGCGTCTCGATGTCTTCATTCTCTCATCCTGGCCCGGTAGGTACAATGTTCTGGCCACATATCCGCGTTATTTCAGGGTCACATTATTCTGGCTACTCGGATAATGCGGTGACAATTCGCGCCGGCCGCGCCCGCAATCGTGTAGCCATCTCCAATTCGGCACGCATACCAATGAGTTCAACCCATGCGCTGCACCCGCTTTGCCCAAACCGGCGAACAACCAGCCAATTCTCATGATGCAGTTCGCTTACTCCACACCACAACTTTTCCGCAAACTCCCTGCCTAACTAACACCAACAAAAAAGTATAACAACCAATTCACTCCCCGCCACCCTCCCTCAGCACCAATTGGGAGCACCACCTGTACCCCCGCTTGTCGGGAGGGTCATCCGAAGGCCCGATTCCCCTGCGGCCTGTGTCAACACCGCCTGCAGGGTCTTCGCACCTAGCAAGAAGGGGTGCGCGAGTACCCTGCCGCAGATATACCGGAAGGGGTCGGCGTGCGGGAGCCGTTCTAGATGAGCATTCGACACCCTGCTTGAGCACAACATGATCATTGGCCGGGCCTAGTCACCACCCGGGCATCTTAGGGTGTGCACAACCCCATATAAGTGAACAGTACGGCGCCTTCCCCGGAGCTGCACAGGCCGCATATCATCGCCGCTGCGGAATCGTGTCTCTACGGATGGTCCGGAAACGGGCTTTACCTAATGAGAGCTGGCGCGACAAGGGAAGGTGAGCCTGGTGCGAAGAGCAATATGGGCAGGCGATCGGGTCATCGCGATCTGCGACATCGGCAGCCGCTTCTGGAAGTTCGTGCCGAAGCGCAGCATGGCGTGGTCGTCGAGGCCGGTTGGGGCAGAGAGCCTCTCATCCAGTTCGACATGAGAGAAGACTGGATCGATCACGTGTCATCACGCAGTGTGACGCGCACCGCAAGGCATGACCAGGTCGAACACCTCGATGGCTAGGCGCGGGGGCTTGATCAGGCTTGCTTTCTTGTAGGGTCCGCAGATCCGCGAGCAATCACAGGCCAGCTACCTGCAGCACTCTTGACGGTGAGCAACGCCGTCTTCTCTGCGTGCCGCGTGATTATGAGCAATCGGGCGGCGGCGGTTGACGGCCTCGACTCGGCGGGGCTGTCTGACAAACCGTGAGCCTCAGGCGGCGTCCGCTGCCAAGTCGTCCCAGATGTTTGCCGAACGACGCCCGCATCCTTGCCGATTGGAGGCTGACCCCGGCAGCTCGCCAGGCAATCACCAGGCCACCTCAATCGAGCCGAGCTACTGGTCTCCCGTCCCGGATGGTGAGCGAGACCCGGTCCGCCTGACTTACAGGTCCGCGGCGCGCGGACCGTAGCGACCATGTCCGCCACGATGGTACGCCGGGTCAGGCAATGTCCCGGACGACACGCATCGCGATGTCAGCCGGTGCGACGCCCGGCCCCGGCCAGCCGGGGGGAAGGTCGGCCTAGTCGCCAGCGCAGCCGCCTGTGCCGCGCCCGAACGAGCTCGTCTGTGCGGCGGCAGTCAGCCATCTGCTCTCAGAAGGGAGGTTTGGCGACGTGGGCGCGGCCATGAGTTGACCATGAACGGTGGGGTGAGCCGCTACCCGGCGATGGTCCACTGACGTCCGTTCGCCGTGGTGATCTGCTGGAAGTCCAGGCCCGGGAAGTGGGCCATGCCGATGGACACGTTGCGCCCCTGCAGGGCAGTGAGGAGTTCTTCGCGTGCCCGCAGTGCGCGTTCGGGCTCGGTCTCGGAAAGGAACGAGATGCCCTTGTCATTCAGCTGCAGTGGATGGTGGACGACGTCTCCAAGCAGGTAGGCACGCTCGCCGTCGGAAGAGACGCTGACGACGTAGTGACCGGGAGTGTGGCCAGGGCTGTGCTGGGCGGTGACACCCCGCGCGAGCTCGACGGTTGCAGCGTGGACAGTCCGAAGCATCCCCGCGGCCTTGGCGGCCACAAGCCCCATCCTGCCCTCGAGCTCGCCGGGCGCGGGGGCGGTTGGCGGCGTCTCCCACTCGACGGCGCCGCACATGACCACCGCATTGGGAAAAAACAGAACACCACCGGGGGCGACCCACCCGATATGGTCGGCGTGCAGGTGGGTGAGGAAGACGGTGGTGATATCCGCCGGCGCGACACCGGCTGCAGCCAGCGCGCCGGGCAGCAGCCCTCCCGCGGCAATCGAGTCCGGCGGATCGGTGAGCCCGGCCGTGGCGGCAATATCGCCGGGGAACGGGATGCTGGACGGCCCGAGGCCCGCATCCACAAGGACGGTCAGATCCGCTGCCTGAATCAGGAAGCACCCCACAGGGATGTGGTATGTCCCATCGGCCTGCAAGAGTTCCGGGTGGGCGCCGAAGTCGAGCCCTGGGTAGTACATGGGCGGCAGGTGGACCTCGCCGTCGTTGAGCGCGCTGATCTTGATGCCGCCGACGTCGATGACTGTAGACAATAGGTTTTCTTCCTGGGGTGACGAGGGGATTCGCTGCTGCGGTGCCCGGGCAGACCGCTCGCACCGATTCAGTCCATACCCGCACCCGTCACATGCCGATCATCGCGGGCAGCCGGTGCCAGGACACGGCCGGCGAGCGGCACGCCCATTGTGCTCATCGGCCACAAGCCCGCATGAGGTCCCGCTGGTCACGACCACATGGACGGCATCTGGGCGGGCGATCGGTACAGCAAGACCAGCCTCACCACCGGCGTCCCGCGCGCGAACGCAACATATATCGCCCCGCGTATTAGGCGATCGGCGCTCTGATCACCTCGGACACCAGGTCAGCAGCGCTGTTACCCGCCGTAATCGCCACACGTAACAGGTTGCGCGCCAGAGCCGCCGTTCGGAGCGGTTTCCATTAGATTGTTCGACGATTCAGAGCCGCACCATAAAGATCACTCTGTGTGTGGCGCTGCTGGGCGAGCCCGGTAGCGGCGCAGGAGACAATCGCCTCCAGCACGGCTGTTCCCAGTCGGCGGCACCGGTTTGCCTGGGCGAGAATTTAGTGACAACAGGCGAGCCACTGAGAGCAGCCAGGAGGTGCCATGGCGGGTGCGCTTCAGCCGGAAGCCGGGCCGCCGTTGCTGCCTACACCCGAGCTGACCTGGGACGAGCTGGAGTCATTCCTCGACAGTCTCCTTGAACGGCTTCAGCGGCTTCCGGGCGCGAACCCGCGGCTAACCTCGTCGTATAGGCATGGGCGCCGGGGCGATGACCAGGAGGGAATCGACCACTACGGCACCTACGATGACGGCTCAACGTCGACCTGGCAGTGCCGGGCCCGTGAGTCGCTCGGGTCTGCGGCCATCAAGGAGATCGTCAGGGAAACCGAGGTCGAGGCGGACCGCCACGTCATCGTCTTCGTGCGCAGGGCCGGTGCCCCGGCTCGCAAGGAGATGCGCGAGCACACGGGCTGGGAGATCTGGGATCAGCGTGATCTTACGAACAAGGTCCGCTCACTGCCTACGCATGAGGCTCGCGCGCTGCTTGACGCCCACTTTGGCGGTGGGGTGCGGCGCATCGTGCTGCCGGCCGCAGACTCGGACGCGTTCATCGGCCTGGATGACCACTTCGGCCCTCTGCTTACGCAAGGCCGCATCTTTCACCACCGAACTGATCTGCTCGGCAGGAGCGACGTACTGGGCCAGCTCAGCGAAGCGCTAAGAGCCTGTTGATAAAGGACTTCATGCCGCTGCCTGGGCTGGCAGATCCGGTCGCTTGCGGTCGCCGCCCCAGCGCCGTATGGGCGGCTGGCCGGTTTGGTAGCGGGCAAGCCGTCTGGTCATGATGAAGACGG
>WNGE01004119.1_pt1 | contig 21708 bp, 17 predicted proteins | sample 5400651 | NCBI WGS metagenome assembly WNGE01 (sample SAMN13153370, study PRJNA577476) | soil metagenome | isolation source: 60 cm soil or saprolite under grassland replicate 2 | place: USA:California | collected 2016-06-15 | reverse complement strand
AAGAGGCCCGTCCACCACGGAACAACGCTGCTCTACCAGGTGCGATTACCGTGCGCGACGCAAAGAGAGGAAATATAGATGAACATCGAATGACGGTCGATCTTGGCTTGCAGCCCGCCGACAACCGAGCACACACGGAGCACACCGGCGACCCAAAACGGACACAGATACCGGAAAGCCGCAGGTTAGCGGCGCGCAACCAAGATCATAGCAGCGGATTAGGAAACTGTGTGTCAGGCGATAGGCCGCTGACCTGGGCCTTCGTTCGGAGTCACCTCCCTCCCTGCGGGCGCCCAATCCGTCCGGACCGGAGATCGGCCAGGGACGATCGCCGTTCCCACGGTGTTGGCTCGACAGCTCGACGACGCGGCAGACGGTCAGCGGCGCGGCCGGCTATCGAAGGGCGGCACACCGGAGGGATGGTGGTTTGGTCGGACTGCGATCGCCATCCTCGTCGCCCCCGCTCACGCCGCAGGTGCGGTCGGCCACATCGACCAAGAAGATCGCTACCTTCGGATCGGGATCCACCTTCGATCCGACGGCGCCCCCGGCAGGTCGACGCGGACTGCGGCCCGCGGCCAAACTGGCCAAGATCCGGACTGGTCGGCCCGTACCAGCACGCCGCTGCGAACCCCGGCACGAACGGCTCCGAAACAGACGAGCACCCCAGGAGCACCTGGAGTCCACAGTGGACAGATCTTGAAAAAACCTTCTGATCCGTAGTCAGATGCTCTATCCATTGAGCTACGGGCGCAGCGCCAGCCAGTGTACATACCCGGCGAAGCGCGGAGGCTCCGGGATTCGAACCCGGGAGGGGCTTTAAGACCCCAACCGCATTAGCAGTGCGGCGCCATAGACCGGACTAGGCGAAGCCTCCGTGGCAGCCAAACGACTACCGACGACTGAGGATACAGGTCCCGTACGGTCGTCAGCAAAACGACTTCCGCGTGTTGCCCGTACCCACTGACCTGCGCTGATCCGTTTGGGCGCCGGTTGGAACCGGCGTAGTGCCAGGTAGCCGGCTACGCTCAGGCCGCATGGAGGACGACGCGACGCGTACGCCGAGCCCGCGGTCGAAATCCGCCCGCCCGCCGGCGGCGCTGTTCATGGAGCCGACCGTCCCGGCCACCCGGCCGGCGGCGGAGCCAGCCACGCGCCCGGCCACGCCCGAACCCGCACCGCGCCCGGCCACGCCGGAGCCGTCGGGCAGCGCGAACGGCGCGGCTCCGACCCCGCCCGAGGCCCCACGCAATGCGGCCCCACGCAATGCGGCCCCACGAAAGGCGGCCCCACGAAAGGCCACCCCGGCGCCGAACTCCGAGCCGGCCGCCCGGAAGGCCGCCCCACGGAAGGCCACCAGGACCGCAGCCCCGGAACCCCGCCACGGAGAAAGCCGCGAGAACCGCGAAGGCCACCAAGAGCGCCAACCAGCCGGGTAAAGCTGCCCAGCCGGGTAAAGCTGAACTGCCGGGTAAAGCCGACCAGCCGGGTAAGGCGGCCCCGCCGCGGAAGCGGGCCGTCGCCGCGACGGCCGTCAAGGCCGGTCCGGCCAGGAAGGCGACCAGCAAGAAGACCCAGCCGGTGGTACGGGCACCGTGGTGGACGCGTACGCCGCTCACGCCCGGTGCCGTACCGCAGCTGCTCGCCGAGGCGGCGGTCGAGCGGTTCGGCGACTCCGTCGACCGCTACCTGCGCTGGCTACAGGAGACCTATCCGCAGGCCACTCCGGACGGTCTGGCCAGGTTGGCGACCGAGCGACTGACCCGGCACCTCGGGTACGCGACGCTCACCGGCCCGGCCGGCGCGGTGGCCCTGGTCCCGGCGCAGGCCCTGCTCGTACTGCACATCGCGGCTGCCTACGGCCGGGACCCGCGGGACCCCCAGCGGGTACCCGAGCTGCTCGCCCTGGTTGAGCCGCGAGCGTTGGCGGGCCCCCTGCTCGGCCAGGTCGCTGGCCGGCTGCTCCCCGGTGCCGGAATGGTGGTCGGCCTGCTCGCCGGGGCGGGAACGCTGGACCGCACCGCGCGCCGGGCGATCGCCTTCTACCGGAAGGCCTAGTGGAGGAACCCGAGCTGCCGGGCGAACAACGCGTAGCCGACGAACGCCACCACGTCCAGGATGGTGTGCGCCAGCACCAGCGGTCCGACCCGCTTCCACAGCAGGTAGAAACCCGCGAAGATCACGCCCATCGCCGCGTTGCCGAGGAACCCGCCGAAGCCCTGGTAGAGGTGGTACGAGCCGCGCAGCAGCGCGCTGGCCAGCACCACCGCCGGTGCCCCCCAGCCGAGCTGACGCAGCCGGGTCACCAGGTAACCGACCACCACCACCTCCTCGAGTACCGCGTTCTGCACGGCGGTCAGCACCAGCACGGGTACCGTCCACCAGACGTGCGGCAGCGCCTCCGGTACCAGCGTCACGTTCATACCGGCGGAGCGCGCGACGAGATAGAGCCCGAGCCCGGGGATGCCGATCAGGGCGGCCAGCCCGGCGCCGGTCGCCAGGTCGAACGCGGGCCGCGGTGGCACCAGGCCGAGCAGCGCGGCCGGTTCGTGGTGGTCGCGGCGCAGCAGGTGCAGGGCGAGCAGGGCGGGTACCAGCCCGAAGCCGATCGCAGCGAGCTGGAACGCCAGGTCGAGCCAGGGCCGGCCGGGCGCGGCGGACTGGATCATGGTCTGGGTCTGCTGGTTGAGCGGCTTCGCCGCGGTCAGTGAGCGCACCAGGTCGAGCAGCGCGAAGACCGCGTTCGCCCCGAGCGAGACGCCGAGCAGGAGCAGGATCTCACCGCGGAGGGTACGGCCGGGCAACGCTTCCACGCGCGCACGTTACCGTCCGGTCGGTTCAGTACCGCCATGGGCTGCCGATGTCCTGGTACTCGTCGAGGGGTACGAGTGGGGTGCCGGGGGCCATCCGGTCGGTGTAGAGCCGGCCCTCCAGGTGGTCGATCTCGTGCCCGACCAGCCGGGCCATGGCCTGCTCGAACGCGGTGATGATCCGGGCGCCGCCGTACGACTCGTGCTCCACCAGCAGTCGCAGCGGCCGGCTCACCATCCCGCGTACGTCGAAGAAGGACAGGCAGCCCTCGTACTGCTCGTCGGTCTCCTGGGCCGCGCCGACCACCCGCGGGTTGAGCAGGATCACACTGTCGCCCTGGTCGTCGGGGGGCCGGACCACCGCAGCCGCCCAGCCGAGCCCGAGCTGCGGCGCGGCCAGGCCCATGCCCTTGCTGAAGCTGTGCAGCTCGCCGACCCGGTCCAGGGCGGCGCGCAGCCGGCCCACCACGTCGCGGGCCCGGGCCTCGTCGGCCGGCAGGTGGAACAGCCGGGCCCGCTGGCGCAGCCGGTCATCGCCGCGCTGCACGATGCCCGCCGCGGCCATCTGCTCGCTGGCCCGGATCATCGCCGGCATCTCGGAGCGCTCAGGGCGGCGGTGGGTGGGTTGCGTGGGGTTACGGAACCGCCACTCCAGCCGGTACCGGGTATGCATCGGCGGGTGGTCGGTGGACCACAGGAAGCTCACCCGGCCGCCGGACTCGGTGCGCTCCACGGGGGTACGCAGCGGGGACTCGGCGGTCAACGAGGTCTGCACGCCCCACACCACCGGACCGAGCTCGGCCGGGAACTCCAGCCGGACGGTCAGCTGCCGGGTCGGGATCCGCACCGCGCGCTGGAAATAGTGCCCCCACTTGTCCTCGCCGACCCGGTAGCGGTATGTGATGGTGGCGCGCTGGCCCCGGTACAGGGGGAACCGGCCCTGGTCATTCTCGAAGAGCAGCCAGATCTCCTTGAAGGAGTCGCGGTCGTAGATCGGCCGGACCGCCATCTCCTCCCCCGGCTCGGCGCCGAAGATCCCGACGAGCTGCATCTCGTCCCAGGTGAGCGGGTGCTCGCGATAGTACTGGTTGGACCGTTCCGGGTCGCCCGGGAACAGGTCGACCGAGATCCGTACCGGGTACCGGGTGACCGGCTCCGGCCCGGCGTTGTACAGGTCCCGGCGGACCGAGCAGTGGTACCAACCATCCACATAGGACAGTTCGCCGGTCTCCTGCTCCACCACCAACCCGGTACCCGGCGGCAGCCACTGCTCGGACACCGCCGGCGCCGGTCCGGATGCCGGCGCCCGGGGCGCCCGGCGCAGCTCCTCGTACTCCGTGTAGCGCAGCCAGATCTCGCCCTCGGCCCGGAGTACCGCCTCGGCCCGGCGGGCGAAGTCCTCGGTCGGCCGGTGCCGGCGCCCCTCGACGTGGCTGACGTACGACGGATCGAAGCCCATCTCCGCAGCCAGTTGCTTCTTCGACATCCCGCGCTCGGTCCGCCACCGGGCCAGTGCAGCCGCGAAGGCTTCCGCCGCCCTGTCCTGGGGCGAGGTGGTCATCTGCAGATCACCCTTGTTGCCGGGAGATTCCAGTCTCCGTCGGGATCCCCCGTCCGGCCGGTTACTGTCACCTAGCTGACAGTTCGCGTGGTGGCACGATCACGGGATGTAATCAGACGAGGGGTGGTTAGGCTAACCTTAGTCATGTACGGTGGGCGGGTCGCCAGCTGGGAAGGGGGGGACGCGGGATGTCGGTCCTGCTGCACCACCCCGAGCTGGCCGCGATCCTGGCCGTCCTGGACACGGTCGGTGAACAGCGCGGCGAGGCTGTGGTACACGGGCTGGCCCCCGGCCTCGTGGTGGACGATCCCACCGGCTGGCTTCCCGCCGAACGGTTCACCGATGGCTCCGCCCTGCCTGAGCTGCTCGACGCGGCGCACCGGCGCTGGGGTGCCGGGCCGGCGGCCGCCGCCGCGCTGGCCTGGAAGTCCTACGCCTACTGGCTCACCCTGCCGGCCGTGGTCGGGTACGCCGCGGCCCGCCGGATACCGGACATGTCCGCCGGCAACGTGCTGGTACGCCTGCACGTAGCCGCGCCGTTCCTGGAGATCGGGCTGCGCGCGCCCCGGATCGCGGTGGCACCCGGCGACCCGCTGGCCCGGCGCCCCGACGTCGGAACCGTGGACGACCTGCCCGGATACCTGCGCCGGACGCTGGTGGACGGGCACCTCGCCGCCGTGCTCGAAGGGCTGCACGGGCTGGTGCGCATCGGTCGGCGTACCCTCCTCGGCTCGCTGGCCTCCGCGGTGGCCTACAGCCTGACCCGCAGCGCCGACGCGCTCCCCGGCCCGATCGCGCCCACGGCCGCGACCCTGCTCGCCGCGCTCGGTGTCGAGCGGCTGGTGGAGATCACCCCGCAGCTCGGCGTGCAGCGGCGCACCTGCTGCCTGGCATTCAGCCTGCCGCAGCCGAAGATCTGCGCCGGCTGCTGCATCATCTGACGTCCCAGAGCAGCACGTCGTCGACCTCCTGAGCCGGCCCGACCAGCTGGTCGAGAGTGTCGCGCAGCTCGTCGTGGTGCGGCGCGTCCGGGGCGAGCACGATGATCGCGGTATGCCAGAACCGCAGGTCCGCCCGGGCCTGGGCCTGCTCGGCCGGACCGATCGGCGGTACCGCGCCGTTGTAGACGATGTTGCCGAGCAGGCTCGCGGTCGGCCGCTCCTGGGTGCCGTACTGGCCCTTGCCGGTGACGTCCGGGCCGAGGAAGTAGCCGCCGACCATCCGGTAGCCGTCGCCGGCCGCGTTGCCCCAGTGCATCGCGGTCACCCCGCCGAACCAGACGGTGGTGTCCGCGGAGAGTACGGACTGGTCCCCGGTCACGTACCGGTGCCAGTCGCCGCTGGTGAAGAACGCCGGTACCGGTGCGGTCGGCCCGACCGGCAGGCGTACCGGGACCAGCGGCACCAGCGCGGCGGCGACCAGGACCAGCCAGATCGCCCCGTACCGGAGCCGCTGCGCCTCCCGTACGGACAGGGCGAGCAGCACCGCGATCACCGGTACGAGCACCAGCCCGAGCCGGATCGGCAGCACGGAGTCGAACAGTGGCAGGTGGTTGACCGCCCGCCAGAGCGCTGGCACCGGGGCCGCCCGGCCATTGAGAGTGACGTTGGCACCCAGCGAAAGCGCGAAGAACAGCACGGCGACCAGGGCCAGCGCGCGCACCTCGACCCGGCGCCAGAGCCAGACCACGATGCCGGCCAGCAGGAGCAGCAGCGGCCAGCCGAAGAACGCGTTCTCCTCGGGCTGCGGGGAGAGGGTACCCGCACCGTGCGCCAGCGACAGCTTCGGGAACGCGGGATAGCTGGCCAGGTCGGCGCCGTACCCGAGGACGAAGTCGGGCAGTCCGTGATAGCTCTGCGGGCCGGCGAACTGGTACCACAGCGGGTACGCCAGCAGCAGGCCGGCGGTCAGCACGGCCGCGCCGAGCCCGGTGAGGAACGTCCCGGCCCGTGCCCTGACCTCGGCCGGCCGGAACGCCGCATACCCCAGCACGAACACCAGCCCGGCCAGCCCGGTGAGGAACAGCAGCTCCTCGTTGATGAACGCCTGCCAGGTGACCAGCAGCCCGAGCACGATCCCGTCGCGTACCCGGCGCAGCGACAGCGCCCGCCAGACCAGGAACGGGACGAGGAACTGGGCGATCAGGTTCGGGTGCCCGTTGGCGTGGTTGACCAGGCCGGGCGCGAAGCCGGCGAAGCCGCCGCCGATCGCTGCGGCCAGCCGGCCGGTCCCGAAATGCCGGGAGAGCACCCAGTACCAGGCGCCGGCGGTGGCTGCGAGGCCCAGGGTGAGCAGCACCACGAACGTGACATCCGGTCCGAACAGCAGGGTCACCGGGACCAGGGGCACGGTCAGCCCGAGCAGCCCGGTGTTGGCCAGCACGTTCACCCCGAGCGGGGCGTTGAGTCCGGGGGTACGGAACGGGTGCTCGCCGGCCGTGAAGATCCGTACCGCATGGCGCAGCATCCACCCGAAGAAGTCCGGATCGGCGCTGTTGGCATCCGGGTGTACCGCCCCGGGCCGGGCCAGCAGCGGGCCGAGCACCCAGATCGCCAGGGCGAGGTAGAAGAGCAGAACGGCGAGGTCACCGGCGTACCGCCGGGGTCCGGGCACCCCACTGGCCTCGGCACTTTCCGGTGCCAAGGTGACGTCGGGCCGTGAGATGGTCATCGCGGGCGAGCTTAGCTCTCGTCCTGCGTAGCCCCGCGCTGGCTCGTACCGTAAAGTGACACCCCGATGTGCTCGTGGCCGGTGCCCGGGGTCGCCGGTCGGCAAGCGGAGGAGAATAGGAGAGTTGCCGGATGGCGGAGATCACCGGAGATCAGCGGGTTCAGGCGGAGGTTCTTGAGGGCCTGGCGACGGCGGTCAACCACCGTCGCTGGTTCGTCGAACTGGCGATCCCGCACCTCGGGGAGCACCCGATCGAGGTAGGTAGCGGACTGGGCTACTACGCCGTCGACTGGGCACCACATTTCAAGCGCTTCACCGCGACCGAGGCCGATCCGGACCGGCTCGTCCTGCTCAAGGACAAGCTGGAGGGTTATCCCCACATCGACGTACGGCAGCTGCTGCTGCCCTGCGAGGACCAGGCGCAATACACCGGCGCCGTGTCGTACAACGTCCTTGAGCACATCGAAGACCACGTCGGCGCGCTGCGCAGCATGAAGAAGCTGGTACAGCCGGGCGGCAAGATCGTCCTCATCGTCCCGGCGTTCCCCTTCGCGATGAGCCCGGTCGACATCGCCACCGGCCACGTCCGCCGCTACACGAAGAAGAGCATGCGTGCGGCGCTCACCGAAGCCGGCCTGAACGTCCAGCACGTGAAGTACGTCAACGCGCTCGGCCTCCTCGGGTACTACATGGCAACCAGCGTGTTCAAGCTGGTACCCAAGGAGGGCCCGATGGTGAAGTTCTACGACCGCTTCGTGCTGCCGGTCACCAAGGCGGCCGAGCGCGCGGTCCCGATGCCGTTCGGCCAGTCGGTCTTCGCGGTCGCCGAGGTCCCCGCGGCCTGAGCCGCCAGCTCCACCCGCCTGAGCCGCCGGCTCGGGCGGGCTCGGGCATGCCGTTTACTCGGTCAGCGTCCGGACGTCCCACCGCCACACCTCGCCGTCCTCGTCCCAGACCCCGGGCCCGATCAGCGAGGTGACCGTGGTGACCAGCGCGTCCGCGTGCCGTTCCCGACCCGCGACCACCACCACCGCGGCCTGCCAGTAGTGCAGATCCGCGCGCGCGGCGGCCCGGTCGGCATCGGTGATCTTCGGGACCCGCCCGGTCTGGGCAACCACCGCGAGCAGGCTCGAGGTCGGGCGGAGCGCCGGATAGTAGGACGCCCGCGGGTCGGTCGCGCTACGCGGTCCGATGAAGTAGCCGCGCGGGATCCGGAACCCGGCGTTGGCCAGCCCCGCCCACCGCATCCCCTGCATCTGGTCGTTGCGCGGGAGGGGTACGGAAACCAGCGAGTGGTCGCCGTCGACGTACTGGCGCCACTGCCCGCTGAGGATGAACCGCGGTACCGGCTTGTCGATGACCTGCAACGGCTTCGGGGCGATCGGCAGCAGCGCCAGACCGACCGCGACCACCGCGAGTACCTGCCGGGCCCGGTCCCGAGCGGCCCAGTTGAGCAGCGCGGCGATCGCGATGGCCAGCAGTACCCCGACGACCGGGCCGACCACCAGCGCGTACCGGGTGGCGGTGGCCAGCTCGAACGGCGGGATGTGCCGGAGCACCCGCAGCGGACCCGGGATGTGCGTCTTGTGCCCGTGGACCGTGATGCTCGGCCCGAGGGACAGCAGCGCGAACGCGAGTCCGGTGGCGGCCAGCGCCCGGACCACCGGTCGGCGCCAGAGCATGACCACGGCGGCGACGATGAAGATCAGCAGCGGCCAGCCGAGGAACGTCTCCTCGTTGGCGCTCATGGTGACCTGGCGGGCAGCGGCGTCGCTACCGGCCAGGGTCCGCCGGGCGAACGCGGGATAGGACGCGAGGTCGGTGGTGAACCGGTCGACCCCGGGCGGCAGGCCCCGGTAGTGGCCGGGACCGAAGAACTGCACCCAGAGGGGGTACGCCAGCAGGGCACCCGCGGTCAGCGCGGCGACCAGCATCCCGGCGAGGAACGGGCGTACCTGGCCGCGTACCTCCGACCAGCGCTGCACGGCGTACGCGCACAGGAACAGGGCACACGCCACCGCGGTGAGCAGCAGCACCTCCTCGTTGAGGAAGGCCTGGTAGGTGATGAGCAACCCGAGGATGATGCCATTGCGCACAGCGTGCCCGCCGTTGCGTAGCGCTATCAACCGCCAGACGATCAGCGGGACGAGGAACTGCGCGGTCAGGTTGGGGTGGCCGCCGGCCTGGGCGATCATGCCCGGCCCGAAGCCGCAGAAGCCGGCCCCGACGTACGCCGCCAGCCGGGACGGCACCACGTGCCGGCTCAGCAGCCAGTACCAGCTGGACGCGGTACCGGCGAGGGTCAGGATCAGGGCGACGATGAAGGTGGCGGTGGAGCCGACCAGCAACGTGATCGGGGAGAGCGGGATACCCAGCCCGAGAATGCTGGTGTTGGCCATCAGGTTGGCCTGACCGGGCACGTTGAGCCGGTCGGTGAGCAGCGGGTTCTCGCCGTGCGCGAGGGCGTACGCCGTGTTGCCCAGAAACCAGAGGAACTGCTGGTGGTCCGTGGGGTTCGCGGCGACCAGGCGGATGTCCCGGTGCACCCAGAGCCGTCCGGTGACCGCCACCGCGAGCAGCAGGTAGCTCAGGTGCGGTGCGGCGGCGACGAGGGCCGCCCGGAAGATCCGACCCGGGCGCCGGGCCTCCGCCCCCTGGCGACCGGACGCGTCCTGTGCCTCTTCCACCAGCCCTGCCGTCACGTCAGCATCCTTCGCGACCTCGCGATCTGAGACAGACATCCTGGGACCGGATCAGCCGATCAGCGACCGGACGTCCCACAGCCAGACGCCGTCGACCATGTGCGGCTCGAAGCCCAGCAACGACGTCATGATGGCACGCATCGTATCGGCGTACCGCTGCCGTGGATGCAGGACCACGACGGCGGCCCGCCAGAACCGGAGATCCTCGATCGCGTAGATCCGGTCGGCCGGGCCGACGGTCGGCGTCTTCCCGGTGTTCGCCAGCTTGTAGAACAGGGTCAGGGTGGGCGTGGGCGGCGGCCCGAACATGCCCTCGGAGTCCGGCGTCTGCGGGTTGGGGCCGACGAAGTATCCCCCGGCGATCGGGATGTCTCCCAGGGTGGCGGCGGACCACTGCACGGCGGCGATACCCGTGGCGCCACTCGGTATCGGGAGCAGCACCATGGTGTGCCCGGGGGTCACGTAGGAGCGCCAGGTACCCGCCGAGACGAAGTCCGGCACCGGAATCCGGCCGACCACACTGAGCGGCGTCGGGATGATCGGCACCAGGGCGACCGCCACACCGGCCGCCCCGATCAGCCGGAAGCCCCGCCCGACCCGGTCGAGCGGCTGGGTCAGCACGACCTCGAGGGTCAGCGCGACCAGCATGCCCAGCAACGGCACCATCGCGAGGGTGAGCCGGCTGGCGATGACCGAGTCGAGCAGTGGCAGGTGGGACACCAGGCCCCAGGGCGCCGGGAACCGCCGGGCCTTGCCCAGCACGTGCAGGTGGTTACCGAGCGACGCGACGGCGAAGAAGACCGCCGTGATCATCGCGGCCCGGACCTCGGTACGCCGCCACAGCAGGCCGGCCCAGACGAAGATCATGACGACCAGCGGCCAGCCGAAGAAGGCGGTCTCCTCGACCACGTTGTTGGCGATCCGGGCGCTGTCCGGCCCACCGGCCAGCGAGTGGGTGGGGAAGGCGGTGAACGAGGCGGCATCGGCCCCGAACAGGCTGGCGAACCTCGCGAACCCGTGGTAGCTCTGCGGCCCGAAGAACTGGTACCACATCGGGTAGGCGAGCAGGACGAGTGCCACCACGCCGCCGATCAGGAGCCCCACGACCACCCGGCCGGCCGCGGCCTTGGCCTCGGCCCGGTTGAACGCCGCCCAGGAGACCACGAACACCAGGCAGCCGATCGCGGCGAAGAGCAGGATCTCCTCGTTGATGAAGAACTGGTAGACCACCAGCAGGCCGAGCAGGACACCGGGCTGCCAGACGGGTACCTTCCGGTCGCGCATCCGCAGGATCTGCCAGACGATCAGCGGTACCGGCAGCTGCATGGCGATGTTGGGGTGGACGTTGTCCTGGGCGATGATGCCCGGCGCGAACCCGCAGAAGGCGCCGGCCACGACCGCCGCCAGCCGGTGCTTGACCAGCCGGCGGGAGAACAGGAAGTACCAGCCCAGCGCGGTCAGCATCGGGGCGAGCGTCACCATCACCGCGAACGAGGCGTGCGGCCCGAAGAGCAAGGTCACCGGGACCAGCGGCAGCGTCATGCCGAACATCGCGGTGTTGGCCATCACGTTGACGCCGGTCGGGTAGTTGAGCTGGCGGGTGAAGAACGGGTTCTCGCCGTGCGTGAACACCCGGGTGGCGTGGGACAGCCAGAACTCGAAGAGGTACTGGTCGGGCGGGAAGCTGTTGAGGACCCGGCTGCCCAGCTGCACCCACAGGTGCGCGGTGATCCACAGGCCACCCAGCAGGTATACGGCGGCCACCAGGAGATCCGGGCGGATCCGCCGCCACGGTCGGGTCCATACGCGCCCGGATTTGCCGCGCGGCTCGGCCTCGTCGCCCCCGTCGGGGGGTCCGGCCGCGGCCTCCCGCTCGGGAATCTCAACGATCATCTTCACGGACGGCCCACCACCCGGTGACCCCGCCCGCGGCGGGGAGACGCTGGACTGATCACGGACGCTCACGTCACCTCACCGCTCGCAGGTCCCAGAGCCATACCCCGTCCACCCACTGGGGGTAGAACCCCAGCAGGTTACTGGTGGTCTTGCGCATGGCGTCCTCCACCTTGGCTTCCTCGGGCGGTCGTTGGATCAGCACCACCGCGGCCACCCTTCCGTGCCGGAGGTCAGCGAGTACCGCCGCCCGTTGTTTGTCCGGGACGTTCTGCGGTTTCGCGGTGCCCGACGCCGTGGTGACCGCGTCGCCGAGTACGGCGCCAGCGAACGACAGTTCCAAGTCTGTCGCAACCCCCCAACGGAACGAGGTGGAACCGATGGATCCGGCCGGTACCGTGACCATGCTGGTACCCGCGGGTACGTAGCTGCGCCAGGTGCCGTCGGTGACGAAGCGCGGCAACGGTGCCGAGAGTGAGTGCACCGGTGCCGGTGCGAGCGGTACCAGCGCCGCGGTCAACATCCCGTACCAGGCGATCCGTGCCGGTACCTCGGGCCGGGTCCGGTGCAGCTCGGCGACCAGCTCGCTGCCCCGCTGGACGAGCAGGGCGAGCACCAGCACGGCGAACGGAACCACAGCGAGCGCCAGGTCGACGGGAGGGATCGCGCGCAGGCCGGGGATGTGCTGGAAGAGCCGCCACGGCCCGGGTACGTGGACGTACCGTCCCTTGATCGTGATCCGGCTGCCCAGCGAGAGCAGGGCCAGCACGAACCCGGCACCGGCCAGCGCGCGTACCACGGTGTCCCGCAGCACGAACAGCGATCCGATCAGGAGAAGCACCAGCGGCCACCCGTAGAACGCGTTCTGCTCGGTGGCCATCGCCGCGTAGTGCACCCGCCCGACCGGCCAGGTGCCCAGCGACGGGCTGGCGAACGCGAAGAACGAGAAGAAGTCCGCCTGGTGCGGAATGGCGAACGCCGTGTTCGGGCGCCACCGCGGCGCGGTGAACTGCGTCCAGAGCGGGTAGGCGACCAGGACCGCCCAGGTGAGGACCGCGACGCCCAGGCCACGCAGGAACGCCGGAGCCGCCTGCCGCAACTCGGCCCGGTGCTGGAACCGGTATGCGACCAGGAAAACCAGCCAGCCGAGTACGGCGAGGAACAGCACCTCCTCGTCGATGAAGAACTGCCAGGTGGCGAGGAGCCCGAGTAGCACACCGTTGCGCCACGCCCGGCCCGGCTCGCGCAGCCGTAACGTCCACCAGATCAGGAACGGCACCAGGAAGAGCGCCGTGCGGCCCAGATCGCCCTGGGTGTGCGCGACGATGGCCGGCCCCAGACCCGCGAAGGCTCCGCCGACCAGCGCCGCCAGCCGGGTCCGGCCGAAGCCCTTGCGCAGCACGTGGTACCACGCGTAGGCGGTGGCCACCAGGCACACGGTGGCCGCGGTGGCGTAGGTACGCGTCGGGCCGAGCCACAGCGTCAGCGGCGTCAACGGCACCGACAGCCCGAGAAAACCGTGTACGGCCAGCGGGTTGACGCCGTCGGGGAAGTTGACCCCGCCAGCCAGGAACGGCCACTGACCCCGGGTCATCACATGCGCGCCGTGCAGCAGCATCAACTCGCCGAACGACTGGCCCCGCGGGTTGCCTTCGGCGATCTGGTCGGTGCCTTCGAGGAGCAGATGCTTCATGGTGAAGCAGGCGATCGCCAGGTAGCCGAGCGCGACGAACAGATCGATCCGCCGCTCACGCAGCCACCGACGCACCGGGCGGTCGGGAGCCTCGGCGCCGCTCACCGGTCGCGTCGCTACCTCGGCCTCGGCTACCGCGTCTGTCAACGTCATCCAACTGCCTCTCAGCCGACCAACGGCCGGACGTCCCAGACCAGCGCGCCGTCGACCAACCGACCCGGCCCGAGCAGGGCGTCGAGGGTCGACCTCAAGGCGTCCTGGTGTTTGTGCGGAGTTAGTACCACGATTGACGCCCGCCAGAACCTCAGGTCCACCACAGCGTTGCTCCGGTCCTCGTCGGTGACCAGGGGGATGTAACCCGTGCTCGCCACGTTCTGCAGGAGCTTGACGGTCGGTCGGGCGGGTGCCTCGAAGGTCGCGTGTTCGGCCGGGCTGCCGTCCGGGATGATGGCGAAGCCCCGGGGGATGGCGAAGCCGATATCGGTCGCCGCGGCCCACCGCATGCCGGTCATCGCATCGTTCCGCGGCAGGGGTACGGGTACCAGGGTGCGCCCGTCGGGCACGTACGACCGCCAGGTGCCGTCGGTGAGGAACGCCGGTACCGGGGACGGGTCGAAGCCGCGGAGCGGGACCGGTGCGATCGGCACCAGGATCACCGCGGCGGTACCGAGCGCGAGCAGCCTGGTGGGCAGCGGTCCGCCGGTTTCCAGGGCGGCGACCCGGTCGCCGACCAGCGCCAGGAGCGCGGCCAGGAAGGGCACCACGACCAGCGAAAGCCGGGTCGGCAGCGCCATGTCCAGCACCGGGAGCTTGTTCAGCAGCAGGAACGGTGCGGGAATGCCGGTGTCGTGCTGCCGGATCACCACGTGGTTGCCCAGCGAGAGCACGATGAACCCGAGCGCGGCGAGGGCCAGCACGCGTACCCGGGCCGAGCGCCACAGCCACAGCGTGCCGACCGCGAGCACGATCATCAGCGGCCAGCCGAAGAACGCGTTCTCCTCGCCGTAGTTGGCGGCCAGCCGGACCGCGGCGACCGGATCCCCGGCCACCGACTGGCCCGGGTAGGTCACGTAGGCGAACGCGTCGGTGTAGAAGGTCGAGGTGATAAAGGGCAGGCCCCGGGAGTGCTGCGGGCCGAGGAACTGGAACCACAACGGGTATGCGAGCAGCACGCCGGAGACGGCCGCGGCGACCACCATCCCCTTGGCGAACGGCAGCACCGCCGACCGGGCGTCCCGCCAGCGCAGGATCGCGTAGACCGCGACCAGGCCGGCGCAGCCCAGCGCGGCCAGCAGCAGCATCTCCTCGCTGATGAACACCTGATAGGTGATAAGGAGTCCGAGGATGACGCCGTTGCGGATCGCGTGCTCGGGCTCGGCGAGCTTGATCACGTACAGCACGATGAACGGCAGCACGAACTGGGCGATGACGTGCAGGTGTCCGGGTGAGTGCGCGATCATGCCCGGCGCGAACCCGCACAGCGCGCCGGCCAGCCCGGCCGCGACCCGGCTGGACACCAGGTGGCGGGAGAAGACGTAGTACCAGGCCGCCGCCGTACCGGCCAGGGAGAGCACGCCGAGGATCGCGAAGCTGACCTGCGCACCGAACAGCAGGGTCACCGGCGTCATCGGGATACCGAGCCCGAGTACCGACGTGTTGGTCATCATGTTGACCCCGTACGGCACGTTGAGCCGGGCGCTGAACAGCGGGTTCTCCAGATGGGTCACCGAGCGGGCGGCATGGGCCAGCATCCAGATGAACATCTGGTGGTCCTGGCCGTCACCGACCAGCCGGCGGGCCGGGGCCACCCACAACCGGGCGTACACCCAGAACGCGCCGAGCAGGTAGCACAGCAGCGCGAAGAGCCCGGCCCGGTGCCGGGGGGCAAACGAGCGGAGCGCGGCGAACCGGCTTTCCGGCTCGGGCGCCCCAGCCTGCTCGGCGGTGTCGGCGATCTCAACTACGGCCATGCCTGTCCTTACCCGTCGACCAATGCGCGCACGTCCCAGACCCAGGCACCCCCAACGAACCGCGGCTCGAAGCCGAGCAGCTCGGTTACCGTAGCCCGCAGCACGTCGGCGCGTTGTACCTGGCCGATCAGGACCACCGCGGCCCGCCAGTACTTGAGATCCTCGATCATGTTCCGCCGGTCGGTATCGGTGACCACCGGTGGCCGGGCACCGGGACGAGCAAGATTATCCAACAGCTGGGCGGTGCGTCGGGGGTAGGCCCCGTAAAGGGCCCGGGCATCCTTGCCGACCCCGGGTCCGAGGAAGTAGCCGCCCGCGATCGGCATGTCCAGACCGGTGGACGCGCTCCACCGCTGGCCCTCCAGGTGGCCGATGTTGGGCAGCGGGACAGTGACGACCGAGTGACCGGACGGGACGTACTGGCGCCAGATGCCGGCGGACACGAAGGTGGGTACCGGCGGTCCGATCCGCGAATGCAACGGGAGCGGGAAGATCGGGACGAGGGCCGCGGCGAAGGCCGCATACCACAACACCTTGCCCGACCCGGGGCGGTTCGGCGCCTGGATGAGCTGATCGAGCCCGATCGCGACCAGCAGGCCCAGCGCCGGGATGGCCATCAACCCGATCCGGATGGGTACCACCGACTCGATCACGGGCAGCCAGTTGATCAGGCGGAACGGGCCGGGGATTCCGGTGTCGTGGCCGTACACGACGATGTGCGGGCCCAGCGACATCGCGGCGAAGAACAGCGCGACCACGGCGGCGATCCGGACCAGCAGGCGGCGCCAGAGCCAGATCGTGATCACCAGGGCCAGGATCAACAGCGGCCAGCCGTAGAAGGCGTTCTCCTCGGCCGGGTGGGACCGCATGCCGAACCGGCTGGACGGGGCACCGCCCAGCGACCTGGTCGGGTAGTTGAAGTAGGTGCCCAGGTCGCTGTAGTAGCTGACCGACAGCGACGGTACCGCCCGGTAGTGCTGCGGCCCGAAGAACTGGAACCACAGCGGGTAGGCCAGCAGCGCCAGCGCGACCGCACCGGCCACGCCGAGGCCGATCAGACCGGGGCGCAGCGCCGCGCGCAGCTGTTCCCACCGGGACAGCCCGAACACCAGCACCATGAGCGCGCCGACGATCGCGGTGAACAGCAGCACCTCTTCGTTGACGAACGCCTGGTACGTGATCAACAAGCCGAGTATCAGACCGGTGCGTACCGGCCGCCGGGTGTCCTTGAGCCGGACCACCTGCAACAGGATCAACGGCACCATGAACTGGCCGGCGACGTTGGGGTGGCCGTTGCTCTGCGAGACGAAGCCCGGGGCGAAGCCACAGAAGCCGCCCCCGATGAACGCCGCCACCCGGGACCGCACCACGTGCCGGGACAGCACGTAGTACCAGGCGGTCGCGGTCAGTGTCGGGGCGAGTACGGCCAGCACCGCGAACGAGACGCTCGGACCGAACAGCATCGTGACCGGCGCCAGCGGGATGCTCAACCCGAGGACGGACGTGTTCGCCATCATGTTCACGCCGTCGGGCACGTTGATCTGCGCGTCGAACAACGGGTTGGACAGGTGGCTGACCGACCGGGCCCCGTGCGCCAGGACGAACTGGAAGAAGCCCTGGTCCTGGATGTTGTCCGCCTGCAGCCGCTGGCCCAGGTCGAGCCAGAGCTTGCCGAGCAGGTAGACACCGCCGAGCAGGTAGACGACGGGTGCGACGAGGTCGAGCCGGTGCCACGTGGACCGGACGGGTGCCGCCGACTCCGCCGGGGAAGCGTCGCCAGTAGCCTCCGACGCGAGGGTGAACATCCGGGCAATCCTCCGCTGGTTCATGCGTCCCGTGGGACGGGAACAGGCTGTACCCTACTCGACCGGCGCGCGCACCTCGGGTACGGCTCTTGGGGACTGCCTATCGGACGGCGGTCGCCGGTCGACGGATCCGCTCACGGCCGAGAATCCACATCTCCAGATCCCCCAGATAGCAGTTGAACAACATGTTGGCGTACGTGGTGACGGCCTTGTTGCCCATCACGTACCAGTACGAGAAGGAGCTGTGGCTGCCGAAGGTCCGGTTGCCGTAGACCACCTCGGCCCGCCCGTCCAGGACCGGCTCCAACAGCCGGGGAATGTCCTGCGGGTCGTACTCCAGATCGGCGTCCAGAATCACCAGATAGTCACCGGCCGCCTGCTGTACCCCGGTCTTGATCGCCGCGCCTTTGCCCTGATTGCGCGCATGCGTCACGACACGTACCCGAGTGTCATCCACCCGCGTCAGGATCTCGCCGGTGCCGTCGGCGCTGCCGTCATTCACGATGACCAGCTCGACGTCGCACGGGTAGTCGATGGCCAGCGCCTGCTTCAAGGCCTCCGGCAGCCGGGCCTCCTCGTTGTAGACCGGCATGAGAATCGACAGCTTCACAGCGGGGCTCCGGGTGTCGGCGGCATGACCGGGACAGCCTACGCCGCCCTATCCTTGAGGTTCATCAGCAAGAGAAGGATCGCGTGGAACTGCTGACCATCGGGGAGCTGTCCGCCCGCAGCGGGGTCGCCGCGTCCGCGCTGCGGTACTACGAGCGGCTCGGGCTGATCCGGGCCGACCGCAGCAGCGGCAACCAGCGCCGGTACGAGCGCTCCGAGCTGCGCCGGGTGGCGTTCATCCGGATCGCCGCCCAGGTCGGCATACCGCTGGAGGAGATCAGGGCGGCGTTGGACGGGCTGCCCGACGGGCGTACCCCGACCAAGGCCGACTGGGCCAAACTGTCCGCGCTCTGGCGACACCAGCTGGACGAGCGGATCCGCCTGCTGGAAGGGCTGCGGGACAACCTGACCAGCTGCATCGGCTGCGGGTGCCTGTCGCTGCGGCACTGCGCGCTGGCCAACCCGCAGGACGTCGCGGCGCATACCGGCACCGGCCCGCGATACCTACTCGACGACGAGTAGCACCTTGCCGAGGTGGGCGCTCTCGGTGACCACCCGGTGCGCCTCGGCCGCCTGGGACATCGGCAACCGGCGATCGATCACCGGACGGATCATGCCGGACTCGACCAGTGGCCACACCGCCGCGCGTACCCCCGCGACGATGTCCGCCTTTTCCGCCGGCGACCGGGAGCGCAGCGTGCTGGCCGCCACCGTCGCCCGCCTGGACATCAGCTGGCCCAGGTCCAGCTCGCCGGTGCGGCCGCCCTGCAGGCCGATCACCACCAACCGGCCGCCGGGGGCCAGCACGGCTACGTTGCGCGGCAGGTAGGGGCCGCCCTGGATATCCAGAACCACGTCGACGCCGCGTCCTCCGGTGGCCGCCAGGCATGTCTCCACGAAATCCTGGTCGGTGTAGTCGATCAGCAACTCGGCACCCAGCTCCCGCAGCGCCTCGTGCTTGACCTTCCGGGCGGTTGCGAACGCCCGCGCGTTCCACGCGGTGGCGAACTGGATCGCGAACGTGCCGATCCCGCTGCCACCACCGTGCACCAGTACCGTGTCACCAGCCGTCAGGTGCGCCAGACCCACCAGGTTGGCCCAGACCGTGCAGGCCGCCTCGGGCAACCCGGCAGATTCAACAACATCGGTGGGTACCGGCAGCAGCTGGCCCACCGGCACGGCGACCTTCTCGGCGTACCCGCCCCCGGACAGCAGCGCGCACACCTCCTGCCCCACCGCGTGACCCACGACTCCGGGGCCCAGCGCGCTGATCCGGCCGGAACACTCCAGACCCGGGTAGGGCGGAGCACCCGGCGGCGGATCGTAGAAGCCGGCCCGTTGCAACAGGTCGGCCCGGTTCACCGCGCTGGCCACCACGTCGACCAGCACCTCGTTCGGCCCGGGTACCGGATCCGGTACCTCCACCCACTCCAGCACCTCTGGCCCGCCCGGTTCCCGGATCACGATCGCGCGCATACCTCCATCCTTCCGGGTTGCATATTCTTTGCGCATGCCGCACCGGCCTCTGTCTTTCGACGTCGTACGACCCGACGAGAGCGAGGTCGTGCTCGCCCTATCCGGAGAGGTCGACCTGGGTACCGCCGCCGAGCTGGAGAAGACCGTGCTCGGCCTGCTCGACAAGCGGCCGCGCAGCCTGGTCCTCGACTTCAGCGCGGTACCGTTCTGCGACTCCAGCGGGATCGGGGTACTCGTGCGGCTGTACAACCGGGCCACGTCGATCGGCTGCCGGGTGACCATCCGCCGACCGACCCCGAACGTACGGGCGGTCCTGGAGATGACCGCCCTCACCCGGATCTTCCCGATCGACGACAGCGCATGACCGGTACCGACGCTAGCCTGGTCCGGCGCTGAGCGTCCGTTGACGCAGGTCCCTCGCGAACTCGATGAGATCGCGCCGTCGGTACCGCTCGGCGATGTCGGTCGCGTCGTAAAGTGTCACGAGGGCGCCGGCCGGGTCGCCGGCCATTCGTTGGAAGTTGGCCAGATTCAGCAGGCTCTCCGCCAGTTCGACCTCGTATGTCTGCGGGTCGGTTCGGGCCAGCCGCGTGTACACCGCGACAGCCTGCCCGATCAGCGCGACCGCCTCGGTGAGCCGGCCCGCGCGGGCCAGGTCGATCGACGAGTTGTTCAGAACCGCCGCCCAGCCCGGAACCTGCGCGGCGAGGTCGTCGCAGCTGTGGTTGTGCGGGTACCGCTCGCGGATCCGAACGAACCCGTCGAGCACCTCGACCGGACGCCGTGCCATAGCCGCGTATTCCACATAGGACTGGAGATATGGCAGGTAGTTCGGCTCGATCTCGATCACCCGCGCCATGAGGTCGATCGCCTCGGCCAGTCGTTCCAGGCGGACCAGGCCGAACGCGCAGTTGTTCAGCGCCACCGTATGATCCGGCTGCGCCTGGACCGCGACCTCCAGCGCCGCGACCCCCTCCGCCCACCGGCCCGCCTTGAGAAACTCCTGGCCTCGAAGCAGCTCGGCCCGCGGCGCGGGCTCATAGGGGCCGTGGTAGTCCTGCACATGGGCAACGGCACCGTCCAGAGCAACCTCCATGAGGTTGGGTACCTGCCCGAAGCCCAGCATCTGATCGAGCCCGTAAGCGGCGAGCTCGCGAGCGAGCTCCCCCCGGGCGTTCTCCGGGTCGCGGAAGACCTTCAGAACCATCAGGGTCAGGCCGGACCTGCGGTTGCGTAGCAGGTGTACGAACTTCGACCCGCCGCTGCCGACCAGCCGGCCCAGCTCGTACTGACACCCACGGATGACGACGCCCTTGCCCTCGTACTCCTCCGGGTCGTGCACCCGCGGGTCCAACATCTCCACCGAGAGTTCCCCTACAACGCATTCATTCCGGACGCGGACAGTTGCAGGTACAGCGGGCTACCCAGGACCTGGTCCTGCTGGATTCCGAGCAGTACGAAGACTCCCGACATGGCCAGCGACATGCCGCCGGTGAAGAAGCGGTGGTTACCCGAGTGCAGCAGGAACGTCCCGTCCGGCTCCGGGCCCTCACTGAAGTACCGCAACGAGCAGTCCAGGAGCAGGGCGTGCGTACCGGCGGAGGAACGCAGTGTCACGACGTCCGCGACCGTGGGACTGGACACCGGCGTCTCGACCCGGAAGGGGCCTTCGTGGAAATAGAAGACCGAGTCACGCCGGCCGGTGGCGAGGGCCTCCGCGATATCGGGCACGTTTCCGTGATCGACGGCGATGTTCAGCAATACCTCACGCAGCTTCTCGACGTACGCGACCTTGACCTTGCGCTCGCGCTGGATGACGTTCTTCCGCCCGTAGGTGATACCACCCTTGAAGAGACTGATGATGTTTCCGACCGACAGGCCGGCCTGGACGTCCCGGGTGTCCGACGCCTCGGTGGTGGTCTGCTCGGTGATGTCGTGGAACTGCTCGGGCTGCAGTTGGGCGTGCAGGCCGTCGACCTTCGAGCGGGACAGGTAACAGATGTAGTCCAAGGACGCTCCCCACTCGCCGGCCGGACGCACCGCTGACCGCAACGATACTGATGCCCGATCCGGCACGGTGATGCCGGATGCGCGGCGCCTCGGCCCGAATGGCCGGCGGCCGGGGACATTTCCCGGTATCCGGGCTCAGGTTCCCGGGATGATCCGGCGGGTCTCGTAGGCCCACATCGCGATCTCCACCCGGTTGCGGACGCCGAGCTTGGCCATCAGGCTCGCCAGGTGCGTCTTCACCGTGCTCAGGCTGATGTGCAGCGTGTCGGCGATCTCGGTGTTGGTCAGCCCCCGGGCAACGGCAAGCAGCACCTCCTCCTCGCGGGCGGTGACCGGGGAGATCGGCTGCGCGGCGGGCCGCCCGGCCGGTACCTCCGCGAACGCCCGCAGCAGGCGCACGGTGACGCTCGGTGCGATGAGCGCCTCGCCGTCGGCGGCCGACCGTACGGCCTGCACCAGCAGCTCCGGTCCGGCGTCCTTGAGCAGGAACCCGCGCGCCCCCGCGCGCA
>WNGE01002643.1_pt1 | contig 21715 bp, 20 predicted proteins | sample 5400651 | NCBI WGS metagenome assembly WNGE01 (sample SAMN13153370, study PRJNA577476) | soil metagenome | isolation source: 60 cm soil or saprolite under grassland replicate 2 | place: USA:California | collected 2016-06-15 | reverse complement strand
ATGCAAAGAATGCGGAACGATGAATCTGGCGACGGAGTGGTACTGCGAAAAATGTGGCGGGGAATTGGCGGCGATGTAATTACGCCGTCGCTTTTGCGCGCAACCGTTTCACCAGAGCCGCGAGGCGTGACTTCTGCCGCGCGGCGTTGTTTTTGTGGATCAGCCCCTTGCGGGCGGCGCGGTCGAGCACGCTGGCGGCGAGCATGTACGCTGCCGCGGCGGCATCGGCGGTAGCAGCGGCGCGCACGTGCTTCAGCGCGGTGCGCAGGGACGAACGTTGAGCTTTGTTGCGAATGGCGCGCGAGCGCGCCTGGCGCATCGCTTTCTTGGCGGATTTGATCTTCGGCATAGGCGCGGAAAATAGGCGGTAAGTTGCATCGGGTCAAGACTATACATATCTTTTGCCGTCACCTACCCGAGCACGCGCTATCTCCTTCGAGTTTCTGCTTTGGGCCCCTGTCCTGCTGTTTTCGATGGTGGCCCACGAGTATGCCCACGCGGAAGCGGCCTACCGCCAGGGTGACTCCACCGCCTACATGCTCGGGCGGCTGACGTTCAACCCCCTCAAACACATCGATCCCTTCATGACCGTGATTCTACCGCTCATGACGTGGTTCATGTGGGGCTATGCGTTTGGGGGCGCAAAGCCGGTGCCCGTCAACCCCCGCAATTATCGCAACTATGTACGAGGCGATATCATCGTCTCGCTGGCCGGCATAGCGGTGAACCTCGCACTGTTCCTGATTTTCACAGCCCTGTTTGCCGCCGTCGGGACCATCGCCGGAGCGCTTCCATCGCTTTCCCCAACGCTGGAGATTCTGCAGCGGATGATGGCGTGGGGCGTGTGGCTGAATCTGGTGCTGGCGTTCTTCAATCTGATACCGATCCCGCCGCTCGACGGCAGCCACGTCTTCTACCACCTGCTGCCCCCTAGCGCGGGCCTGCAGTATCGTCAATTGCAGCGCTTCGGCTTCTTGCCAATCGTGTTGGTCAGTTATCTCATGCCCGGGATCATTCGCTTCTTCTTGTGGCCGGCCTTCCAGTTACTCGATGTTGCCAAGCAAGTGATCGTTCCGATCGCGTTGCCCAACTCACTGCCAAGCGTGTTCGGGTTCCAATGATGACGGGGCCGATCATGCGGGACCAGTCAGCGTTCGTCGTCGAGCTGGAGAAGTTTTCCGGTCCGCTCGATCTGCTGCTGCATCTCATCCGCGAGGACGAGGTCGACATCACCGACCTCCCGATCGCCAAGATCGCCGATCAGTTCCTCGCGGTCATCCAGGACTTGGGGCTCAATCAGGCGGCGGACTATCTCGAAATGGCGGCGCGGCTGCTGCGGATCAAGGCGCAGATGCTGCTGCCGCGCCGGCTGGGAGACGACGAGTGGGAGGATCCCCGCGCGGAGCTGGTCCGCCGGCTGCTCGAGTACCAGCAGATCCGCGAGCTGGTCGACTGGCTCGGGCACGCCGCCGACGTGCGCGCCGAGCGGTTCGGGCGGGGCTACGAGGCGCCGCCGCCGGATGCGCCTCCCGCGCCCCTGCAGATCGATTTGAACGACCTGCTCGCCGCGGCCGAGCGCGTGATCTCGCTGATCCCGGAGCCGATGCTGCATCGCGTCGTCCCTCGGCCGCTCGACGTCGAGGGCGCGACGGCGAAGATCAACGCCCTCCTCGCCGAGCGCGAGCAGTTTGGCTGGTCGGACATCGTGGGCCGCGGCGCCACGATCGTCGATGTGCTGTCGGCGTTCATCGCCCTGCTCGAGTTCGCCAAGCGCGGTCTGGTGACGCTGTCCCAGCCTGAGCCCTTCGGCCCTATGGTGATTACGCGTGCAACCCCTCGCGAAGCTGCTTGAAGCGGCGCTGTTCGCCGCCTCGCGCCCCCTCACGCTCGAGGAGCTCGCGTCATTGGATCCAACCGCCGGCGAACATGCCGTCCGTGCCGCTCTTGCCGCCCTGCGGTCGGTGTACGCCGAGGACCACGGGGTCGAGCTGACCGAGATCGCCGAGGGATGGCAATTCCTGACGCGCCGCGAGTACGCCGAAACGATCGAGCGCGCGCAATTCGCCCTGCGGCCCCGGCGGCTGTCGCCGGCGGCGCTCGAAACGCTCGCGATCATCGCCTATCGCCAGCCGGTGGGCCGGCTCGAAGTCGACGAAATCCGCGGCGTCGACTCGGGCGCCGTGATGGACAAGCTGGTGGAGCGGGGCCTCATCGAGGTCGTGACCCGCGGCGAAGGTCTCGGTCGCCCGCTGCTGTATGGCACCACGCCGCCGTTTTTGGAGATTCTCGGTTTGAAGGACCTGGAAGATCTGCCGCGGCTCGAGGAGCTGTCGGTGGCGCTCCGGCGTCCCACGCCCGTCGACGACCCCGAATGACTCTCATGCGCCTGCAGCGCGCCCTGGCGCGCGCGGGCGTTACGTCACGCCGCAAAGCGGAAGACTTGATCCGCGCGGGCCGCGTGCGCGTGGACGGCGACACGGCCACGATCGGGATGAGCGTCGATCCCGATGCCCAGAAGATCACCGTCGACGGCCGGGCCGTCCGCAGCGCGACCCACACCACCTGGCTCGCACTCAACAAGCCCATCGGCTACGTGGTGAGCCGCTCCGATCCGGAAGGACGCCGCACGGTCTTCGGACTGCTCCCGAAGGTGCCCGGTCTCACGTACGTTGGTCGGCTGGACGTGATGACCTCCGGGCTGCTGCTGCTGACCACCGACGGCGCGGCGGCCCACCGGCTCATGCACCCGCGCTACGAGGTGCCGCGCACCTATTGGCTCGGCGTGCATGGCGCGGACGCTGCCGCGATCCGGGCGGCGCTCGCGCAACGCATCGTAATCGACGGCCGCGCGGTGCGTGTCGTCGAGTCGCGCGTGCGGCCGCAGGGGAAGTCGGTGGAAATCGAGCTGACGCTGGCTGAAGGGCGGCAGCGGATCGTGCGCCGCGTCGCCGAAGCGCTGGGTCTCAAGGTCGAATGGCTGCACCGCGTGTCCTACGGCCCTGTCCGGCTCGGCAAGCTGGCGGAGGGCCACTGGCGCGAGCTCACCCGGCAGGAGATCGGAGCGATCGAGCGACTGCATGGAGCTGGCTGACCGGACGGTAATGCTGCTCGGCGGGAGTGGCCTCGTCGGCCATGCCGTCGCGCGCCGAGTGCTGGCGGCCACGCCGCCGCCGCGCCGCCTCGTGCTCGTCGCACTGTACGAGGATGAAGTGCGGGCCGCCGCGCGCGCGCTCGAGCCCTACCGCAGCGGCGTGACCATCGATGTCGAATGGGGCAACATCTTCGCGCCGGCGTCGGTCGCGCGGCTGGATCTCGCGGTGATCCTGGCCAGCGACGAGCACCGCGCGCTGGTGCTGGGCGATTTGCTGGGCGATCTCACCGATGGGGTCCTCGAGCGCAGCCTCGTGTTGCAGCTGCTGGTGCGCTACAAACCTGAAGCGGTCGTGGATAGCATCAATACGGCGACTGCGTTTGCGTATCTGGACATTTTTCACAGCGCGCGGGCGTTGCTGGAACGTGCGCAGGATGGCGGTGTCGATCGCGCGACGATCGAGCGGCATCTGATGCGGCTGCCCATGCCGCAGCTGATCCGTCACGCGCAAATCATGACGGAGGCGCTGCGGCGGGCCGGCACGCAGGCCTACGTGAAAATCGGCACGAGCGGCACCGGCGGCATGGGATTCAACATCCCATACACGCATTCGGAAGAGCGGCCGAGCGCGACGCTGCTGACGAAATCGGCGGTCGCGGGCGCCCATACGATGCTCCTGTTTTTGTTGGGTCGTACGCCCGACGCGCCGATCACGGTGGAGATCAAGCCGACGGCGACCATCGCGTGGCGCGAAGTCGCACACGGGCCGGTGCGGCGCAAGGGCAAACACATCCCGCTCGTGGACTGCGAGCAGCCCGTGGCGCTGCACGAAGCATTTCGGCCGGGCGCTGCGCCGTGGCGCGACCTCGGCCGGCCACTCGACGGCGTGTATATCGACGTCGGGGAGAACGGGTTGTTCGCGCGCGATGAGTTCGAGACGGTCACGGCGCTGGGCCAGATGGAGTTCATCACGCCGGAAGAAGTCGCGGACTACGTGATGTTGGAGCTGCAGGGACGGCCGACGGGGAAGGACATCGTCGCGGCGCTCGACGCCTCGACCGCGGGCCCCACCTACCGGGCCGGCCTGTTGCGTCGGAACGCGGTCGGGCGGCTGCGGGCGCTCGAAGCGCGTCATGGCGACCGCGGCGTCGCCTATGAAATGCTGGGTCCGCCCCGGCTTACCAAGCTGTTGTACGAGGCCTATTTGTGCCGCCGGCTGCGGACCAGCGTGCGGGCCCTCGCGGACAGCCGCCCGGCAGAGCTGGCCGCCGCCGCCGAGCTGCTCCTGGCAGACGACACGGCGTTACGGCAGCACATTATCTCGGTGGGATTGCCCGTCGTGCTGCCCGACGGCAAGCGGGTGTATCGCGGCAGCACGGTGGTCGTGCCGCCGGGTTCCGGCGACCCGCTGCAGGTGGCGCCGCGCGGCTGGGTGGACCTGAGGCCGGACCATTTTGGGATCTGGGTCAAGCGCGCGCGGGAAATGGTGCGCCAAGCCGATGCACGCGCCGCGGGACCTCAGGGGTCGGGCAGCGATATGGACTGGAACGCGATCGATCCTGACGAGCCGATCGAGCCGTCGCGGTTCGCCACCTGGGTCTTCACGGTCGAGGAAAAAGGAACGCGGATCAAGCGCTGATGGCGATAGACACTGGAGCTGTGGACCGTGCGCTCGGCGCGATCGGCACGACATTCCGGCTGACGCGCCTCTACCCGCCGTCGCATCCGGCGGTGCTCGAAGCAATGCGCCATATCGCCGCCTCGCTGCCGGCACTCGCCGGGCTCGGGTCGGTCGAGTGGAAGATCGGCGCGACCGGCTTGCACTGGCATGGCCAGCATCTGCTGCCGCGCAACACCCAAGTCGCCGAGCTCTCCGGATTGCTGTTCGCGCGCGGCATCCGCGCGATCCAGGTCAATCCCGGTGTCACGCCGGAGCATTGGCTTGGCCTGTTCGGCGTCGCCGTGGGCAATGTCGCGCCCGATGACGCCGTGCTCGGCCGAATCACCGTGCTGCTGGGCCGCCGCGCAAGCCAGCGGCTGTCGGCGTCCCGCGCCCTTGGCGAAGTGCCGCCGGCAGCGGAGCCTCCTCCGGTTGAAGCGCCCCCGCCCCCCCCGCCTCAGCCTCCGTCTGCGTCTCCGGCGCCGCCGCCGCCGCCCCCGCCTCCCGGACCGGGACCAGTAGCGTGGAGCCCAACCGCAACGGTGAATCCCAATCGCGCGAGTGGCGTGTTCCGGCCCGATGTGCTGCCGCCCGACGTCGAAGCACGCCGGGCCGTGACCGCGTTGCAGGCAGCGTCGCGACCCGAAGATCAGCGCGTGATCATCGAAAAGGTGCGGCAGCTCACGCCGAGCGTCATCGCGTTGCGCGACATTGGCGCGGTCGCCGAAGTCGTCGCCGGGCTCGACCGATCACTCGGCAAGATTCAGGATCCCGAGATCCAGGAGGCTATCGGCGAGGTGGCGGGGGCGCTTGCGGATGAGACTATAGTGGAGCGTATGGTGGCACGGCTGGGTGAGCCCCGCGTGCCGCCGGCAGAGCGCGCGCATCTGGTTCACGCGGTCGGCGCTCTGGGGGCGGTGTCCGCGGGGTACGTGGTCGATGCGTACCTGCATGCGCTGCCGGAGTTACGGGAGGCATATCGAGCCGCCATGCGGGCGGCGGGTGAGCGCACGGTGGAGTTGCTCCAGGCCCGGATCGAGAGCAAAGTCCCCGAAGTGGTCGCCGCGGCCGCCGAGTTTCTCGGCCTGAGCGGGAGTCCTGAGGTTGCGGAGTCGTTGATTCGCTTGACGCGTCATGTCGACGAGCGCGTGCGCGAGGCGGCGCTGCTCGGTCTGGCGGAGCTGGGTGGCCGGGAGATCTCGCGGCCGGCGATCCCCTCGCTGAAGGATGAATCGGTGCTGGTGCGGACCGCGGCGGCACGCGCGGTCGCGGCGGCGGGGGACGTGGCGGCGACGACCGTGCTGGTGCGGCGTCTGGAGCAGGAGAAGGACGAAGGGGTATTGGCTGCGTTGCTCAAAGCCATCGGTCAACTCGGTGCCCCGGAAGCATTGGAAGTGCTGGCGAAATTCGCCGAGCCGGGCGGCAAACCACGGCGCACACCCTTCGTGCGAGCTGCCGCCATCGAGGGGCTCGCCCGACTGGATCGATTGGAGGCAAAAGCCTTGCTGGAACTCTACGCGCGGGACAAGGAGCCGACCGTGAAGCGGGCAGCTGAGGCGTCGCTGCGATGACGACGCGCGCAGGATCGGGGGCCGAGAAAGCGGGCGCCAAGACGCAGGACGCGGTGCTGGCGCAGACCATCACGCGCGAAGTGGCGAAGCGCGTCGTCGGCCAGGAGGTCATGGTCGAGCGCCTGTTGATCGGCTTGCTCACCGGTGGCCACATTCTGCTCGAGGGCGTGCCGGGACTTGCCAAGACACTCGCGGTGAAGACCGTCGCGGAATGTCTGAAGATCACCTTCTCACGCATCCAGTTCACGCCCGACCTGCTGCCCGCCGACGTGATCGGCACGATGGTGTACGACCAGCGCTCGCAGGAGTTCTATCCCAAGAAGGGGCCGTTGTTCGCGAACCTCGTGCTCGCGGACGAAATCAATCGTGCGCCGGCCAAGGTGCAGTCGGCCCTGCTCGAAGCGATGCAGGAAAAGCAGGTAACGATCGGCGGCGAGACGTTCTTCCTGGGCGAGCCGTTCCTCGTGCTCGCTACGCAAAACCCGATCGAGCATGAAGGCACCTATCCGCTCCCCGAAGCGCAGCTCGACCGCTTCATGCTGAAGGTGCGCGTCGGCTACCCGACGCGCGACGCGGAGAAAGAGATCGTGGGACGCATGGCGTCCGGCCGGCCCATCGAGGTGCAGCGCATCGCCGAGGCCGACGACATTCTCGCCGCGCGCAGCGCGATCGCCGAGCTGTTCATGGATCAGAAGGTCGTGGATTACATCGTGGACACCGTGCGCGCGACCCGCGAGCCACAAAACGTCGGGCTAGCGGAGCTCAAGCCCCTCATTGCCTTCGGCGCCTCGCCGCGCGCCTCGATCTACCTGGCCCAAGCCGCGCGCGCCCACGCCTACCTCCGCGGCAGAGCGTTCGTCGTGCCCGAGGACGTAAAGGCCATGGCGTTCGACGTGCTGCGCCACCGCGTGCTGCTCACGTTCGAGGCGGAGGCCGAGGACATGACGGCCGATCAGGTGATCGCGCGAATCCTGGAGGCCGTGGGCGTGCCGTGACGTATACGGGCGGAGAGCGTCGGCGCGAGGTCACCTCACCGCTACGCCGCCGGCGGCGGTCGGTTCCGGCCGAAGTCCTGAAGAACGTGAAGGGGATCGAGCTCCGGGCGCGGAACCTGGTCAACACCCTCTTCACCGGCGAGTACCGCTCCGTCTTCCGCGGCCAGGGCATCGAGTTCGCCGAGGTCCGCGAATACCAGCATGGCGACGATTTCCGCGCCATCGACTGGAACGTGTCGGCGCGCATGGGCCATCCCTTCGTGAAGACGTTCATGGAAGAGCGCGAGTTGACGCTGCTCCTCATCGTCGATCAATCCGGCTCGCTGCATTTCGGCCGTCCCTACACCAAAGCCGGTTTGGCCGTCGAGGTCGCCGCGGTGCTGGCCCTCGCCGCCGCGCGGCACAACGACCGCGTGGGCACGCTGCTCTTCGCCGATGCGGTCGAGTACGTCGTACGGCCCGCCAAGGGGCGCGCGCACGCCATGCGCGTCATTCGCGATCTTGTGGCGTTTGCGCCGCGCGGCCGCGGGACCAATCTCGCCGGCGCCTTGCGCTACGCCGCCAAGCTGCTGCGGCACCGGGCGATCGTCGTGGTCCTCTCCGATTTTCGCGCCGAGGGGTGGGAAGAGGCGCTGGCGCAGGTCGCCGCCCGGCACGAGGTCGTCGCCATTACCGTCGACGATCCGCGCGAGTACGACATCCCCGACGCCGGCTGGGTGGAGCTGGAAGACGCCGAGACGAGCCAGCGCCACCTCGTGGACACGAGTCACGCCCCGACGCGCACCCGGATTCGTGTCGCCGCCGAGCGATTGCAACAAGAGCGCACGCGCAAGCTGGTGCAGGCCGGCGTCGACCGCGTCGCGCTGCATACCACCGTTCCGTACGGACCGCCCCTGCGGCGCGCGTTCGCCGAACGGGCGCGGCGGATGAGCCGGTGATCGGACTGCTGATCCTCTTGATCCAGGCCGGGGACGGCTGGGCGGTCGCGCCGAGTCGACCCACGGTCGGGGACACCATCCGACTCGAGCGCACGGTGTCCGCGCTCCCGGGTTGGCGCATCCGCGCCGGCAGGCTCTCGTCGGGTTCCGTCGCCGAGCCGCTCAGCGACGCCGTGGTGCTCGCAACCTCTACACCCGGGCAGTGGGTCGTGCGGTATGCGATTGTCGCCTGGGCGCCGGGGCCCACCACGCTGGAGATGCCTGCCCTGTGGCGTCTCGGGCCCGACGGCAGCGTCGATTCGGTTCCCGGGGGTAGCGCGACGTTCCGCGTCGCGAGCGTCATTCCCGACAGTGTGAAATCGCCGGGACCGCAGCCCGCCGTTGGACCACTGCGCCTCGATCGCTCGAGCCCGCTTCCGGTTGTTGCCGCCGCGCTGCTTGCGGGAGGTGTGCTCGTCCTCCTCATCGCATGGAAACGGCGTGGGCCCCGGGTGCTCGCGGCTGGCGTGGGTGTGGCGGGTGACGCCGAGGTGCCGGACGCCCGCTGGCTCGCGGCGGGGGAGCCGAAGGCGGTCGCGGCACGCGCCGCGCAGCGCTTGCGCTTCGCGTTGGCCCATGCGATCCCCGAGGCGCATGCCGCGCTGAGTACCGAGGAATGTCTGGCGGTGGTCGAACGCGCCCGGCCCGACGCGCCGCTGCGCGACTTGCGAGAACTCCTGCTCGCGCTCGATCAGGTGGCATTCGCCACGGCGCACGGCGTCGAAATCGCGCCGCTGGCCGCACGAGCTCGTGCGCTCGCGCGGGAGCTTGGCAATGGAGCCCGGCGGTGAGTTTCGCACGTCCCCTCCTGCTCGTGTTGCTGCTCGCGTTGCCGTTGTGGTGGTGGTGGCGCAAGCGGCGCCTGTCGCGTCTCGCCGGCGCGCCGACGAGTGACGTGCGCCCCGCGCTGGGACCGCTCGAGCGAGTCTGGATCGCGCGTCTGCCGGTCTCGCTGCGCTCGCTGTGTCTCGCCGCCTGGATCATCGGCGCCGCCGGCCCGCGGCTGGGCTCGGCGCGCGCCGAGCTGCGCAGCGAGGGCATTTCGATTGTTCTCGCCATGGACATTTCGAGCAGCATGCTGGCCGAGGACTTTACGCCCGCCAACCGGCTCGATGTGGCGCGCCGCACCGCGACGGAGTTCGTGCGCGCTCGAGCGTCCGATCGTATCGGGCTCGTGGCGTTTGCAGGGCAGGCCCTTACCCAGGTGCCGATCACCACGGATTACGAAGTGCTCGAAGAGGCAATCCGCCAGATCCGGGTGGGCATCCTCGAGGACGGCACCGCGATCGGCACGGCGATCGCCACCAGCGCGAACCGGCTGCGCCGTGCTCCCGGCAAGAGCAAGGTGATCGTGCTGTTGACCGACGGAGTGAACAACAAGGGTACCGTGGATCCCAGGACGGCGGCGCAGGCGGCTGCTGCGTTCGGGATCAAGATCTATACGATTGGCGTCGGGAGCCAAGGTGAGGCGCCGGTGCCGACGGGGCAGGGGCCGCTTGGTCTGCGCTACGAGACGATGCCGGTGCAGATCGACGAACCGTTGCTCGGCGAGATCGCCCGCACGACAGGCGGCCGGTATTTCCGCGCGACGGACGCGACGTCGTTGTCCAACATCTTCAGCGAGATCAATCGGCTCGAGAAGACGCCCGTCCAACACCTGGTCTATCACCGTTTCGATGAGGCCTATCGCTGGCCCCTCGGGATCGGCCTGCTCGCCCTCGCGCTGGAGCTGGTCCTCGCGGGCACGTTCGCGGTGCGCGTGCCGTGATCACATTCGACGCACCGATCGTGGTGGCGCTCGCCCCGGTCGTCGCCGCCGCCGTGTGGGCAGCCGCGGCGTGGGCGCGGCGTTCCCGAGTGCGGCGCGCGGCGGCGTGGTCGGAGATCACCGCCCGGATCGCGCGCTCCGCCGGGAAGCGCGGGGCGCCCGCGCTGGGTCTCGCGGCCGGGCTCGCCGCCGTGGCGCTGGCGGGGCCACGCTGGGGTGAGGAGCAGATCGTCACCGAAAGCCGCGGGCTCAATGTCGTCTTCGCAATCGACATTTCGCGCTCGATGCTGGCCGAGGACGCCAAGCCGAGCCGGCTGGGGCGGGCGCTGCGCGAAGCCCGCCGCCTGGTCCAGGACCTCGACGGCGATCGTCTCGGTCTCTCCGCGTTCGCGGGCACGAGCTACATCCTGTCTCCTCTGTCGGTCGATGGCTCGGCGATCACGCTGTATCTCGATGCGCTCGACCCGGACGTCGCCTCGGAAGGCGGCACCGAACTCGGGTCGGCGCTCGCCCAGGGGATCGATCTGTTGCACGCGAGTCCCGAGATCGCCGATCGGGTGCTGGTCGTGTTCACCGACGGCGAAGGCCACGATTCTCTGGAGCAGGCGGTGCAGGAAGCCCGTCGCCTCGCGGGGCTGGGCATTCACCTGATTCTGGTCGCCGAGGGCGGGCGTCAGCCGACCAAGATTCCGGTGCGCGACGATCGCGGCACGCTGGTGGCGTGGCAGCAGGACGAATCGGGGAATCCCATTCTGACCAGCCGGCGCGAGGATGTGCTCGGGACGCTCGCCGACGCCGCGCAGGGGACGATTGTCGCGGCGGAGCTGCCGGACCAGGCGGGAGCCGTGCGCGATCTCGTGGCGTCGTACAAGCGGGCGACGGCAACCGAGAGCCGCACCCAACGCGGCCGGCCGCGTGCCTGGATTCCGTTGCTGCTCGCGGCGCTCGTGTTGGCCGCGCAGACGGTCACGCGCCGCACGGCGGCGCTCATCGGCCTGCTGCTGTGTCTGCTCCCGCATGTCGGCGCCGCCCAGACGCAGCGACCCCGTTCCGGCGCCGAGAAGGCGTGGGATCGCGGCGATGCGCGCGCGGCGGCGGCCGGTTATCTCGCGGAGCTGAAAGCGCGCGACGACGACGATACGGCGTGGTACAATACCGGCACGGCCGCGCTCGCCGCCGGTGATGCCGCGCTGGCGCGGACGTCACTGGCCCACGCGTCCGCGTCGCTCGATCCCGAGCTGCGGTTTCGGGCGCTCTACAATCTCGGCCTGCTCGCGTTGCTCGAGGCGAAGGGCGACAGCACGAATCGCGAAGCACACCTCGCCGACGCGGAGCGCGCCTACCGCGAGGCGCTGCTACTGAAGCCGAACGACCGCCACGCAAAATGGAATCTCGAGCTGGTGAACCGCATGCGCGGAGGCGGGCAGACCAACAAGCCGAATCCACCGCCGCCGCCGTCCCCGGGTGGTGGCGGAGCAGCACAGCAACCGCCGCCGCCGCAGGGCGCGGGTGGGGGAGGCGGCGCGATGAGCGAATCACAAGCGGATCAAGTGCTCCGCTCCATCGGTCAGGAAGAGCTGCGGACCCGTCGCGATCGGACCGGGCGCACTCGCCGCGCCGCGCCTGCCGGGGTCAAGGACTGGTGATCGGCATCGTTGCCGTCGTCGCGGCACTGATGGTCACGCAGGGCGCCGAGGTGACGGCCGGCGTGGATCGCACCCACCTGCGCGCGGGCGAAGAGCTCACGCTGACGATCCGCGCCCGTAGCCGCGCGAGCGATCCCGTCGAGATCATGGTGCCCTCGTTGAACGGGTTCGCGATCGTGGGTACCCGCGACATGACCGAAGTCTCGTTCAACGGTGCTTCCGGATCGGTCCGCACGACGGTGCGCGAGCTACAGCTGCGGGCACAGCAACCGGGCGCGCTGCTGATCGGGCCGGTGCGCGCCCGGCAGGGTGTGAGTGTCGTGGCGACCGATCCGATTCTCGTCACCGTCGACAGCGCGGCCGACCGCACGACGTCGACGCTGAGCCCGCTGGCGCGCTCGCTGCTCGCGAGCACGCCGCCGCCGGTGTCACGGCGCACTGACCGCGTGGCACTCACGATGCTCGTGCCGAGCGACTCGGTGTACGCGGGCGAGCAGGTCGACCTCATCGCCGCGGCCTGGATCCCCCGCGAGCTCGGCCAGCGCATGCGCCGGCAGCCGCTCTTGACGCTGGTGACGCCGGAAGGCGTGTGGGCCTACCCCGCCGCCATCTCATCCGGCGTCGCGCTCTCGCGGCAGGTGGGCGGGCGGTGGATCGACCTGTACATCGCCCATGAGGTCGTGTTCCCCCTGACGACCGGCCGCCTGATTATTCCGCCAGCGTCGGTTGAATACGCGCTCCCCGTGTCGTTCTCCTTCTTCAGCCGGGAGGAGCGCTACACGCTGCGGAGCGATTCGATCGCGATTACGGTGTTGCCGCTGCCGGCCACGAATCCGCCGACGAACGTAGTCGGTGAGAAGTTGAGTCTGGAGCTCCAGATGGATCCCGCGGCCACGCGGGTCGGCGAGCCAGTCGACGCGTCCGTCACGATCACCGGCATCGGCAACGTCGCGCTGTGGCCCGAGCCGCCCCTCAAGTGGCCGGCCGGGTTTCGCGTCTATCCCGCGCAAACCGACGTCCGCATCGCGCCGGATGCAGGGCGGATCGCCGGCAGCAAGACGGTGCACTTTCTCGCGGTGCCTGACTCCTCCGGCAATTTCGTGTTGCCCGAAGTGCGCTACAGCTACTTCAATGCGACTGCCCGCCGCTATGAGACCGCGACCACCGCGCCCCGCGCGCTCGCCGTCGCGCCGGGCGCCGAGCCGCGGGCCGCACGCGTCCTGCCGCCGCTCCTGCCCGCCCGCGGCGACCTCGCGTCGGACGTGGTGAGCCGGACCCTGGGGTGGCGGGGGTGGCTCGCCCTGCTGCTCGTGCCCCCGGCGTTCGCAGCGCTCGCGCGGCGCCGTCGGAGTCGGGCGCCACGGGCGGCGGTGGTCGCCGGCGGCCCGCAGCGTTCGCCGCTCCGTCGCCTGGAGCGGGAGTTCCTCGCGGTTCTGGCGAGCCATGTCTCGGATCCCTTCGCGCGTGACGGGGACGGGCTGGCGCAGGCGTTGCGGGCCGCGGGCGTGGACAGCGCGGTCGCCGACCATGTCAAACGGTTGCGCGACCGGCTGCGGGCCGCGCGGTATGGACCGCGTGGGCTGGGCGATGGAGCGGAGATCGCGGCGGAGATCGAGCAGGTGCTCCGGGTCCTGGGCGCGGAAGGATCGGTTGGGGCGCGCCGGCCGCATCCGATCGTCACCGCGATGCTGCTCATGGCGGTGATAGGGGCGCAGCATGCTGCGCCCCTACAGGCGCAAACCGCGCGGACGCCGAGTGCGGAGGCTCTGTTCGAGGCAGGCGCGCTGCGCGCGGCGGCGGATTCATTCGCCGCGCGCGCGGCCCGCGAGCCGCGCGATCCCGCGCATTGGTACAACCTCGGCGCGACGTTGTACCGCGCGGGCGCTGACGGCAAGGCGACGGCCGCATGGATCCGCGCCGCGCGCCTCGCCCCGCGCGAGCCGGCGATCCGGCGTGCGCTGCGACTGTTACCGGCACCGGACCCCGTCACCGCGGATCTGCTGCAGGTCGGGTGGGCGACGCCCGCGGAATGGGGGCTCGTCGCCGCTGCCGGTTGGATCTTGCTCTGGCTCATGATTGCGTTCGGCGCTCGCCGGCGCGCCGTGCTCGCGGTGTTCGGCGCCGTCGCCAGCGCCGCGTTCGTGCTGGGGGCGATCGAGTGGCGGCGCCGGGACCAGCCGATCGCCGTCGTGATCGCGGAAACCGCACCGGTGCGAGCCGCGCCGTACGGCGGTGCCAGCGCGGCAGCCTCGATCCCAGCGGGCGGTGCGCTGCTGCTGGGCCGGAGCTATGGTGCGTGGGTCGAAGTGCATCGCTCGGATGGAATCCACGGCTGGGTCCTCGGCGGGGAGATCTCGGGATTGTGAGTGTGCTCGCGCGCGCGCGCGTCCAGGTACTTGCCGGGAACGTCGCCAATCAGATCGCGGCGGGCGAAGTCGTCGAGCGGCCGGCCTCCGTCGTCAAGGAGCTGGTCGAGAACGGCCTCGATGCCGGCGCCCGAGCGATCCGCGTCGAGCTGGAGGACGGGGGCAAGACGTTGATTCGCGTGAGCGACGACGGCGCGGGGATGGATCGCGACGACGCGCAGCTCGCGCTGCAACGTCACGCGACGAGCAAGATCCGCACGGCGACCGACTTGATCGGCGTGGCGACGTTCGGATTCCGCGGCGAGGCGCTCCCCGCCATCGCGTCGGTCTCGCGCTTCGAGCTCGAGACCTGTGGCGAAGGGGAAGACGCCACGCGCCTGCGCGTTACCGGCGGGAAGCTGGACGCGGTCGAAGACTCGGTGCGCCAGCGGGGCACCACGGTCACCGTGCGTGGCCTGTTCTACAACACGCCGGCGCGCCGGAAATTCCTCCGTGCGACCGCGACGGAGACACGCGCCGCGGTCGAAGCGCTCACGGTCCTCGCGCTCACGCGGCCCGATGTCGCCTTTTCGCTGACCAGCGACGGACGGGTCCTGCTCGACTGCACGCCGGCGGCGCGGCTCATCGATCGCGCGCAGGCGCTGTGGGGTGGTGAGCTGGCGGACACACTGCTCGCCGTGTCGCACCGCGCTGGTCCGCTGGAAGTCAGCGGGCTCGTGCAGCGTCCGGCGCAGGCGCGGCCAGCCGGGCGCAAGGGCTACGTGTTCGTGCGCGGCCGCCCCATCCGCGATCCCTTCATTCTCCGCGCGGCCGAGGCGGGGTATCGCTCGACGATCGCGCCCGGCGATCGGCCATCACTCCTCTTGTTTCTCGACCTCCCCGGCGACGCCGTGGACGTGAACGTGCACCCGGCGAAGCTCGAAGTGCGGTTTCGGGACAAGTTCTTTGTTGAAAAAGTAGTTGGGGAGGCTGTGCGGGAAGCGTTGGCGCCGTTAGAGGCGGCGGCGCCGTTGGGTGGTGTCGGGTTTCAGGTGTCTGGTGCCTGGTTTCAAAGGGAAGGTTCGGCCTCGCCAGTGGCCGGAGTTCCATTGGAGCTCTTCCGCGCGGAGTCCCTGACACCAGACACCAGGCACCAGACACCGCTTTTGCAGGTCTTCGACACGTATATCCTTTTCCAAACCGATTCCGGTGTGGCGATAGTCGATCAACATTCCGCCCACGAGCGCGTGTTGTACGAAGACGTGATGCGACAGCTGTCGGGCGACGGCGCGCCGGCGCAGCGGCTGCTCTTGCCGCTGACGCTCGACTTCGCGCCGGCCGAGCTCGACGCGATCGAAGCGCATCGCGAGCTGCTCACCCGCGTCGGCTACGAGATCGAGCCGTTCTCCGGCCGCAGCATCGTCGTGCATACGGCGCCGAACCCGCACCCGCGGTTCGAAGCCGCGCGCTGCCTGCAGGAGCTGGTCTCCGATCTCGCCGGTGGCCGCTTTGGCGGCTGGCAGAATCGGTTGGAGCGCTTTGCGGCGACGTACGCGTGTCGGGCGGCCATCAAGGCCGGACAGACCCTCGACGTGGGCGAGATGCGCCAGCTGATCGTGCGGCTGCTCACGGCGTCGTTGCCCGCACACGACGTCCACGGCCGGCCGTCCATGGTCCAGCTGCCGAAAGAGGAATTAGAGCGCCGATTTGGAAGGTCCCCATCCTGAAGGATGGGCTCGGCACAGCAATGTCCTTAAGGACAATGTCTGCCGAGCACACGCTTTAGCGTGTGAAATGACCGAACGACCCCTTACACTAGTCATTGTAGGCCCCACCGGCGTCGGCAAAACCGCCGTCGCCGCCGCGCTCGCCGCGCTCACCCCCCTCACCGTCATCTCTGCCGATGCCCGGCAGGTCTATCGCAATCTCGATATCGGCACGGCGAAGCCCGATCCCGAGACCCTCGCCCGGGTCCCGCATTACGGCCTGGATCTAGTCGATCCTGGAGAGCGCTACAGCGCGGGACGATTTGCGCGCGATGCCGCGGCGTGGATTGCCGCGGTGCGGGCCGCCCACCGCCTACCGGTGGTGGTCGGCGGCACGGGGCTCTACATCCGCGCCCTTGCCGAGGGGCTGTTTCGCGAGCCGCCGTTCGACCCGGACCGGCGGGCGCAGCTGCGCCAATGGTCCGAGTCGCTCGAGGGCGCCGACCTCGCGCGCTGGGCGGGCCGGCTCGACCCCCAATTCCTGGGCGGCGGCCGCCAACGCGCTGCCCGGGCCGTCGAAGTCGCGTTGTTGACCGGACACGCGCTCTCGTGGTGGCAGCGGGAGGCGCGCGAAGGCGCGACGCTCAGTCCCTGGTACATTCAGTTGACCGTTCCGCGCGAGCTATTGCACCGCCGGCTCGCCGCGCGCGTTGATCAGATGCTGGCGGCTGGACTCGTCGGCGAAGTGCAGCGGCAATTGGACGCCGGGGTTGCCACGGACGCCCCTGGGCTCGACGGGATCGGGTATCGGGAGGTGGTCGCGATGTTGCACGGCCAGTTGTCCGAGAGTGCGCTGCGGGACTCTATACTGGTATCCACCAGGCGTTACGCGAAACGCCAGGATACGTGGTTTAGAAACCAATTGCGCCGTCAGCCGTCTGCCGTCAGCCAGCAGCGTGAGGTGTGGACACTCGATGCCACTTCATCGCCATCGACATTAGCAGGCGAAATCATGAACCGGTGGAAACAGATGGCTGACGGCTGATGGCAGACGGCTAGGTCATGAGAATCGGCATCACGTGTTATCCGACCTACGGAGGCTCGGGCGCCGTCGCGACGGAGCTCGGCCTCGAGCTGGCGCGCCGCGGCCACGACATTCATTTCATCTCGTACGCCAGCCCGTTCCGCCTCCGCGGGTTCGCCGAGCGCGTGACGTTCCATGAAGTCACCCAGCTCGAGTATCCGCTGTTCGAGCAGTCTTCCCCGTACGCGCTCGCGCTCGCGGTCAAGCAGCACGAAGTCGCCAAGCGCGAGCAGCTCGACCTCATGCACGCGCATTACGCGATTCCGCACGCGGCCACCGCCTGGCTCGCGAAGCAGATGCTCGAGGATGAGGGGTTGGGTCTGAAGATCGTCACGACGCTGCACGGCACGGACATCACGCTGGTCGGTCAGGATCCTTCCTACTATACGCTCACCAAGTTCTCCATCGAGCAGTCTGATGCGGTGACGGCCGTTTCCTCCTATCTGCGCGACGAGACGTATCGCGCCTTCGGGTGCGGGCAGTGCGATTTACGCGTCATCCCGAACTTCATCTCGACGACCGACTACCATCCGCCCACGGACGACAGCGATCGCAGGAAGCTCGCGCCGCAGGGTCATCGCGTGCTCGTGCACGTGTCGAACTTCCGGCCGGTGAAGCGCGTCGGCGACGTCGTCCAGGTCTTCGCCACCGTGCGCAAGAAGCTTCCGGCTACCCTCGTGCTCGTCGGTGACGGTCCGGACCGCGATGCCGCCGAACAGCAGGTCGATAGCCTCGGGCTGCGCAAGGACGTGCGATTCCTCGGCAAGGTCGAGAACGTCGGGGACGTGCTGCGCGGCGCCGATCTGTTCTTGCTGCCGTCGGCGACGGAGTCCTTCGGCCTCGCCGCGCTCGAGGCGATGGCGTGTGCGGTGCCGGTCATCGCGAGCGCCGCGGGCGGCATTCCGGAGGTCGTCGAGGACGGGAAGACCGGCTTCCTCGCGCCGCCGGGCGACGTCGCGACGATGGCGGATCGCGCGCTGCGCGTATTGGAGAGCGCGGACCTGTACCAGCGCTTGAGGCAGAACGCGGCAGCGCGGGCCCTCGAGTTCGCCGCCGACCGCGTCGTGCCGCGGTACGAAGCGCTGTATGAGGAAGTCCTGCGCTAGTGACAACCGTCCTGAGGTTGGTGCGGGGAACGAATCTGCTGATCGCCGCCGCCGGCGTTGTCGCAGGCGGGTGGATCGCGCTCGGCCGGATCGGGTTCTCCAAGGAACTGGTGTTCGCCGCGCTGTCCGGGATCGCGCTCGGCGCGGTCGGCAACACCTGGAACGACATTCGGGACGTCGTGGCCGATCGCATCAATCGTCCCGGCGCGCGGCCGTTGGCAGCGGGGCAGGTGTCGCGCGGCATCGCAGATTTCGTTGTGTTCGACGGTTCGTTGGTTGGACTCGCGCTGGCCGGTTTGGTGAGCGGATGGCTATTCCTTGCCGGCCTTGCCGCCCTTGCCGTCATGTTGATCTACTCGCCGCTCCTCAAGCCCCGGCCGTTGCTCGGTAACGTGGCCGTGGCCGTCGTGGCGGGGTCACCGCCGTTCTTCGGGGCGCTGGCCGTGGGCCTGCCGGCCGCCGGCGTTGTCCCGTGGGTGCTCGCGGCGTGGCTGCACCTGGTGCGTGAGGTCGTGAAGGACGTCGAGGACGAGGCGGGCGATCGGACGATCGGGCGCCGCACGCTGCCGATCGCGCTCGGCCGGCGGCCCGCCCTCGTGGTGGCCGCGGGCGTCGCGCTGCTCTTCGTGCCGGCGAGTCTGCTGTTGCCCCGGAGCGCCGGCTATGGCGGCGCCTACTTCGTGATCGCGCTCCTGGCGCAGATGGCGGTGCTCGTTGCTGCAACGTGGTTGTTGCTTGGCAAGGTGGAGCGAGTGAGTGCGCTGCTGAAAGGCGCGATGGTCATCGGGCTCGCCGCGCTGGTCGCGGGAAAGGTCGCATGACTCTCTGGCAAGGCATTCTCCTCGGGTTAGTGCAGGGGCTCACCGAGTTTCTTCCGGTCTCGAGCTCGGGGCATCTCGCGCTGACGCGGGCGCTCACGGCGATGCAGATGAGTGAACAAACGTTCGTGTTCGTCGCGGTCACGTTGCACGTCGCGACCTTGTGTTCCGTCTTGGTGGTCTACGGTCGCAAGCTCTGGCAGATCGTCGTCGGCACGCTGCGTGGCAGCGCGGTCGATCGGCGGTACGCGATCCTGCTCATCATCGGGACCATCCCGGGTGCCGTGCTCGGGGCGCTCTTTCACGAGCGGTTCGAGCAGGCGTTCGGGTCGCTGCGCTTTATCGGTGCGGCGTTCATCGTCACAGGACTCGTGCTCTGGTCGACTCGCTGGGCGAAGGTACGAGCCGAACCACTGACCGCCGGCGGTGCCCTGCAAATCGGGCTCGCACAGGCTGTCGCAATCTTTCCCGGGATCTCGCGCTCGGGGTCGACCGTCAGTGCCGCGCTCTGGCGAGGACTTGCTCCGGTCGACGCCGCGGAATTCAGCTTTCTCCTCGCGGTGATCATCATTGCCGGGAGCGGAGTCTTCGAGGCTCGACACGCGGTGACCGACATCGCGGCGGTTGGCGCGCTGCCGCTCGCTGCGAGCTTTGTGGCAGCCTTCGCGAGTGGTATTTGGGCTATCCGGTTCCTCGTGGCGATGCTGCGGCGCGGGCGTTTCTCCATCTTCGCGCCGTACTGCGTCGCGATCGGGCTGTTCACGCTTGCGTACGTGCTGTGGCACGGCTGACGCTCGACGACATTCCGACGACGGCGCTGGCGCGGCGCTGGGGCGTACCACAGTGCGGCGTGTTCCGCACGCTCACATCCAGCCTCGATGCGATTCACGACCTCGGCGCGCAGGGCGCGCCGGCGGGAACGGTCGTGCTGGCCGAAGAACAGACGGCGGGGCGGGGTCGAGACGGGCGCACCTGGCGCTCGCCGCTGGGCGGCGTCTGGCTCGGGATCCTGCTGCGGCCCCCACCGCCGCTCCCGGCGGCGGGCGTGCTGTCGCTGCGCGTCGGGCTCGTGCTCGCCGACGTCGTCGAGGCCATCCTCGGCGTACGTCCGACGTCGCTCTCCGGGCCGCGCGCGGGACTGAAATGGCCGAACGATGTACTGGTGAATGACCGCAAAGTCGCCGGGATTCTGTGCGAGAGCCGCTGGCAGGGTGAGACACTCCAGTGGCTCGGCGTCGGCATCGGCGTCAACGTGGCGAACGACATCCCGGCCGAGCTGGCCGAGCGCGCCGTCGCGCTCCGTGACCTGCGGCCCATCGTCCGTCGCATCGACGTCCTGGATCAATTGGTGCCCGCGCTGTTGCGGCTCACGGCGCACGGCGCACAGCTCACGGAGTTTGAATGCGCCGCCTTCGCGCGCCGCGACTGGCTGCGCGGCCGGCAGATCCGAACGCCGCTGGCGGGGCGCGCCGCCGGGATTCGTCCCGACGGCGCGCTGCTCGTCGATACCGGAGCGGGAACGACGATGGTGCAGGGCGGCCACGTCGAGCTATCTTAGCCGCCCCATGCTCCTCGCCTTCGACATCGGCAACACCGAGACGACGGTTGGACTGTTTGCGGGTGATCGGCTGGAGGCGCATTGGCGCCTGCACTCTACGCCGCACCGCACCCCGGACGAATGGGCGGCGGCGTTCACGGCGCACCTGACCCAGGCGGGCCACTCGACCCAGGAAGTCCGTGCGGCCATCGTGGCGTCGGTCGCGCCGCCGGTGACGGAAAGTCTGTGCGAGGGGATCGAGGCCGCGACGACGCGTGAACCGGTGCGCGTGGATGGGCGATCCAAGCTCCCGATGGTCCTCGATGTCGATGAGCCGCTCACCGTCGGCGCCGATCGCATCGTCAACACGCTGGCCGCGGCCGAGCTTTTCAAGAAGGACACGATCGTCGTCGATTTTGGCACGGCGACGACGTTCGACTGCATCACCGTCGCAGGCAACAGTGCACCGCGCTTCATCGGTGGCGTGATCATGCCCGGTCTGCGCACCGCGTCCGACGAACTCGTGCGCAAGACCTCGAAACTCCCCGCCACCGAGCTGCTCCCGCCGACCAAGGCGATCGGCCGCCGCACCGAGGATTGTATTCGCGTCGGTGTCCTGTGGGGCACTGCCGACGCGGTGGACGGGCTCGTGCGCCGAATCCAGGCGGAGTGGCCCTCCCGGAATCGCCCGCTCGTCGTGGCGACCGGCGGACTGGCCAATCTCGTCGCGCCGCTGTGTCAGGAGATCAAGTCCGTGCAGCCCGATCTGACGTTGATCGGCTTGCGGCTCGCCGCGGCGGCACTCGGTATGAAGTGGTAGCCGACGCCCGCACGCTGAACGCGTGGCGCCGCTGGGGGTACCGCCTCCTTCCCGGCGACTTCTACTCCTACGTCCTGCACATGCGTCCCGCCGAGTGGCCGATCATGGCGGGGCATACGCTGCTCGGGTATGTGCTCGCGGTGGGTGTGCAGGGCGCAGTCGGCGGACAGCAGTTGGGCGTGGCCCTGCTGGCGCTCGTCATCTGGGTGATCTTCCTGAACGGCGGCACGCTCGCCATCAACAGCGTATTCGACAAGGACGAGGGTGACATCGGGTATTTGAACTCGCCGCCCACGCTGCCGCGGCACCTGCTCTATTTCAGTCTCGTCTTGCTCGGCGGCGGCCAGGCGCTGGCGTTTTTGCTCCCGGTGGGATTTCGCATCGCGTATGCGATCTGTTTTGTCCTGTCGATCCTCTACTCTGTGCCGCCATTTCGTTTCAAAGCGGTCGCTGGTGTGGACTGGGTCATCAACATGTGGGGTTTCGGTACGCTCACACCGTATGCCGCATGGGCCGCGACGGGACGACCGCTCGACCTGGGTCACGGACTGATCCTGCTCGCATTTTGCCCCCTGTTTGCCGGGCTCTATC
>WNGE01002642.1_pt1 | contig 21718 bp, 6 predicted proteins | sample 5400651 | NCBI WGS metagenome assembly WNGE01 (sample SAMN13153370, study PRJNA577476) | soil metagenome | isolation source: 60 cm soil or saprolite under grassland replicate 2 | place: USA:California | collected 2016-06-15 | reverse complement strand
TTCGACTACGCCGTCGCGGTGCTGCTGCTGGCCGGACTGCCAGGCACGGTCACAGGACGTCTTCGGGCCGACCCGGAACTCGCCCTGGTGGTCCGGCCCAGCATCCTGCTGCACTTCCAGCGGCTGTGGGCGCTGGACGCGACCCGCGGACGGTTCTGGGATGAGACGCTGGCGATGGTCGCCGAGGACACGGTCCCCGAGATCGCCAAGCTGCTCGGACCGCTGGCGGCCGTGGAACTCGCCGAGAACCCTACCGATCTGGAGCCGTTCCTCGCCTCGCTGGCTTGTGCCCGCGAGGCGACCGCCGATGTCTTCGGCCATCTGGTCGGCGCGCTTGATCTGTCCTTGGCGACCTCGACCTGGCTGTCATCTGCCCGGGCGGCGTGCTGGTGCGCGATGGCCGAGCGGATCAGTAGCAGCCTCAGCGACCGGACGGTCTACCCGCTACGCACGATGCTGCTCGACCTGTGCAAGCACCGAAGCAAGCTGGATGTGCAAGACCTGCGGCGGCTTGGACGGGCGGCCCGGCGGTTGTTGGAGTTCGCCTGGTCGCGGACGCCTCGTGACTCGTACCTGGTGACCGCCGGGCTACAGGCGGTGAGCCGGACCTTCGCCAGCGACCCTACCAGCTCCGCCGCGCTGCTGCGCCGAACCCTGGAGCCCGGCCACCTGCGTCAGCACGGCTTTGAGGAAATGCCCCGCCTCGCCCAGGAACTCCCAGAGCTCACCCCCCACGATCCCGTGTTGGTCGGCGCCATCTATGTCGCGGTACTCAGCCACGACGAGGCTCGCACCGACCCGGCGCCGATCTTAGGGAGCCGGATCCTTTCCCTGGTGTCGAACATCCGGCAGGACTTCGACCATGCCAAGTGGCAGCTGGGCGAGTTCTACCCCACCTACTTGGAGCAGGCGCCGCTCCACGCGATCCGCGCGCTGGTGCAGGTCATCGACACGCTCGCCGCATCCGAGGAGCCAGCCGCTCCCGAGCAACCCTTCGACTTCCGTGGGACACCAGCAGCGGTCCGCGACGACCGAGGTCACACGTGGGATTGGGACTGGGAAGAGCTGGCCCGCACCGATCCCGTCGTCAAAATGCTCCACGCCTTCCAACGCTGCCTCGAGGCGCGGGCAGCCCAGGATGACCGCGCCTCACTTCAGGCGGCCATTGGGGTCGTTGCAGGCAGCAACCGCTCCTCGACGGTGTGGCGGCAGCTGCTTGCGGTCGGCGCGCAACACCCGACCAGTCTGGGCGTGCTGCTCGCCCCGCTGGCCTGGGCGATACCGATTCTGGCGGGTCCTGCCACCGCCGCTGCCGCGGGCCCGTTTGTTCAGGCGGTGGTTCCGGTGCTCGGCGTGGCCGACCGCGAGCGCGTCGAACAGGCCATCCTGGTGCTGCCCGCGGCGGCCCTCGAGCGGGACCCTGACTGGATCGTGCACGTCCGCGACCGGCTGCTGGACGGCCTTGACCGAGCTCACCTGTCCACGGACGAGGCGAGGACGCTGCTTGCGGAGCTTGACGCAAAGCACGAGGTCCCCGCTCCTACGCTGCCGCCGGCCCCTCCGCTCCCAGACGCACAGGCGCGGAACAGCAAGCAATCCCGGCAGGTGCTCGGGGTGGATCTCACGGCCGAGGACCAGCGGCTCCTTGAGCTGGCCCGGCCGGTGGAGGCCTTCCTGGGCATCGCACCAGCGGATCAAGAGAGCAGCGTTGACATCGTCGCGTCCCTCCAGAGGCTGCAAACGGCGCTCACCGCGCCTGCGGCCACCCAGCCGCACCCGACCATCTCGACCACGGCGTGGGAGCTGGCCTCACGGGCCGCCAGCCAGCTGACACAGGCAGACGACATCTCCTGCGACAACCCAGATGGCCGGCTGGCACGGGAGCTGCTACTCGCGGCAAGCCGGCATCCACAGCCGGTCGCCGCTGACGAGGAAGACCTGGAGGCCAAGACAGTCCTTTCATGGACCCATGCGCCGCGAACCAAGGCCGCCGAGGGGCTCATGGCGCTCGCCGGCGCGCTGACATGCGCCGATGCGCGCGTGCTGGAAGCCGTCGAGCGGCTCGCCACCGACCCGGCTCCCAAGGTTCGCTACCGCGTTGCCGCTAACCTCAACCGGCTCTACCAGACCGCTCGGCCACGCATGTGGACGCTGGCACACCGATTCGCGGACGAGGAACCAACCAGCGGGGTGCTGCACGCCTTCGTCACGGGCGCCCTTGGCAGGCTTGGCAGGGCTGAACCGGCGCACGTTGCGACGCTTCTGGCGGTCGTCTACGAGCGGATGCGAGGCAACAACAGCGATCTCGACAGCGCCTGCCTGTCGCTGCTTGTGGCCATCTGGGCAGGCCAAGGCATCCCTGAAGCCGGCCAGGTCCTAGAACAGGTCGTCCAAGAGGAACTCTCCAGCGATCGTGTGAGCCACGTGCTACCCACCCTCCGCAGTGGGCTCACGCACGGGCCGACAGAGGATGCCGACCCCGGCGCCGACCAAGTGCGCGCACGGTCATTTCACCTCTTCAGCCAAGTCTCTGCGCGGGCGCGGGACACACTGGCAGAGCTGCAGGCCACCTGGCCGACGACCCAGCCATCCGAAGAAGCACGTGCGCAGGCCCGCGAGGCCGCTCGCATTCTCGACGTCGCGATGAGCGAGCTCTACCACGCCTCCGGCGCATTCGACCGGCAATCACCGTCTACGACCCCGCCCAGATTCCCCCAGCCGGTCCACCAACGCTTCCACCGCGAAGCACACGACCTGCTCGACCAGATGGCCGAGATCGACCTGCCCAGCGTCACCCACCACCTGATCGAAACTCTGGAGTTCTTCATCCCCGTGGATCCCCGTGACGTGTTCCTCCGCATCGACCGGGCCATTGCGCGAGGCGGCCGGCAAGGCGGCTACCAGCTCGAGAGCCTCGCCGTCGACGTTGTGGTACGGGTGGTCACCCGCTATCTGGCTGACCATCGGGAGCTCCTCCACCAAGACGCCGACTGCCGCCGCGGACTGCAACGCATTCTCGACACCTTTGTGGCCGCCGGATGGCCAGAAGCTCGTCGGCTCACCTACCAGCTGGACGACATCTTCCGATGAAACGCGTGTCCATCATGGTGTGCTGTCCAAGGCGGCAGTTACGCCAAGCCTTCCCGTGCCACGCTTGCCTCCTCTCGGCGATTCCGCAGGAATCAGACCATCGATCCCGGTCCAGGAATGAGACAGCCATCAGCGCGTGGCCAAGGGACGAGCTTCTCCTGAGGGCATCGGATGGTGCCCAGCAGGCACCCCACCGGACACCGCCGTCGGCTACGGCAGTGTCCGGTGGACAGACACCAGCCGTCCAGGCGGCACGAGCGCTTGGCCGCAGGTCCGGGCGGATATGCGGACACTACAGCAGCGTCCTGTTCCGCGGACACACCCGGTCTACGGTGGCAACCGACGGCGGCCGACAGCCGCAGTTGGCATGCGCCGTCAGCTGTCCTGGCTCGAGGAAGGCGGTCTTGTCTCCTTCAACTGGCCTGCTCCGCTCGCATGTGTAGGGCTCCCAGTGAAGGTGGCGACGAGTCTCACGGAACCCCCAGGGCTCCGGCGGAGTCGCAGGTGGTGCAGTATGCGCTCTAAACTAAATTGAGTGGGCGCCCTCGAGTGTCGCCTGGAGGCGGTCAACCACCCCGGCGATCTCAGGATCTGCCGGCCGCTGCGATGGAAGCGGGTCGCGAACGGCTCGCTCCAAGACGAGCGTGGCGAAGACCTCCGCCTCCTGCTCCTCGTCTGTTGAGTATGTCGTGCGCGCGAGCATTCGCCGGATCAGCTCGACATCGAGGCCAAGCACCCCGGCGAGTTCCTCGTCCAGAACCTCACCCGAATGATGATTGAAGACCAGGTGGCCGAGCTCATGCAGCCGGATGTGGTCTTGATGCAGCCGTGTCGTTGCCTGCTCATAGAAGAGGTAGTCGGTCCCAGTGGTGGCCACCCACAGGCCACAGGGGCCGGTCCGGGTGTCCACAGGGCACAACCGGATCTGCCGGCCTCGCCGGATTTCGAGGGCCTGGCAGAACGCATGGATGTCGAACGGGACTGGCAGGTCAAGCCCTTGAAGCTTGGCCTTGCAGCGTCGACGCACTCGTGTGAGCTCCACGCCGACTCCTTCCCGGCTCTCTCTTCGACGGACAGCCCTGGGGGAGTGGTCCTGCAGGCAGACGCTGCCAGTCGGGTCGATATGATACGGAGAGTTCCTCAGTTGCTCAATCCCCTCCAAATAGAATAGAAGGTCCACCTGCTGGAAATGGCCAGGGTTGGCTGCAAGGACCGCGACACTGTCGATCGGCTGCGCCTGTCCAGCCCTCACCGACTTCGACGAGCGCCGCATTCCCCGCCCTGGCCCGCCAGGCCAACCAGGTCCGGCTGCTGCCACCAATGCGGCGACGTCTTGCCGTCGTGGTTTCGGGCCAATGTGGACTTGGAGCGCACGGCCACGACGCCGTCGGCGACCGATCGATCCACAACACTCACTGCCTTGTCATCTTGTGGTCGTCTCCGCATAGCAAGCGGTTCGGAGTGGGGAGCGGGTCGCGAGAGACTTTCAGGGCATCTCAACTCTAGGCCGACACCTCGGCGTCCATCAGCGCCTTGGCCAGCACGCGCACGCACTCGCGCAGCCAGTCGGCGTCCATCGCCGTGGCACGATGGCGAGGCGAGCATCCGCTATCGCCGCTGCTCAGAGCACCAGAGTCGTGGGTCAGCCTTTCATGCCAAAGGTGATGTCGTTGGTACGAACGTGCCAGACATCACGACTCGAAGGCGAGATCCGCGTCCTCCATAGGCTGAAGCGGTGCCGACAGCCGTCGAGCAGAGCTATCAGATCGCCGAGAGGCGCATGGGCTCCCGGAGCACGGTGGTGGCGCCGTCGAGGTCGGCCAGGCGCGCAGCGAGGGTGGCTGTTGCGAGGCGTTGGGGGAGGGCGGCGCTGAATTTCAGTCCGTTGAGGGCCTTCTCGTTTACTTCTGGGAGGCAGAGGCGGTCGAGGACATCGGTGGTGGCTTTCTTCCACATTTCGAGGTCAAGGTCGCCGCGCAGCCGAATGCAGGTGTCCTCGATGTGCTGGACTGGGTCGGCGATGCTGGCGAGCGTGGCGGTCAGGGTGGCGTTGCTGCGGAATCCGGCCCATGTCCACCAGCGGACGTCACCGTCTGCCGTGCGGCTGATCGCCGTGCCATCTGGATGCACCGTGCCGACCGACGCCTCCCGGAGGTTGGCCAGCTTGGAGGCAGCCCGCCGAGTGAGGACAACACCCGCTGGCTCCTCGCCGAGCAGGATATCGCGCATGGCGCGGACCAGCGCGAACGACCGCCCGCCGAGTCCCCCTGTCGTGCTCCAGCGGGCTTTGCCGTGGCCGTCGGCGGGCTCCACGAAGCAGCGCCGTCGGGTCCAGTCGACGTAGGTGACGTGCCAGTTGCGGCCGGCGAGCAGGAGCAGGCGCGGGCCCTGCACGTCCTCGGTGAGTAGCAACGGGTCGACCCGGCCGATCTCAGCACGGCCGGAGAGAACCGTGAACTCGGGCGCAGCGGTGAACACGGCGGTGAGTGCCATGAAGTGGCGGTGGCCGAAACGGCGCTCCGCCTCCGGTCCAATGAAGAGCATGCCGCCGTCCTGGTCCAGATAGCCCTGCTCGACTAGGTGGCGCACGATCGGCTCTGAACCGTGCGTGAACGGCTTGAGCCCGCTCCACCACTGGGGCCAGAGCTTGTCTCCGACCTGGTGCTCCTGCAAGCAAAGAGCCAGAAGCTGTTGGGCGACAATGTGATGCGGCTCCGGCGGCGGCACGATCGGCTCGACCCAGCCTCGGCCCCATAAGAACAGCAGCCCAGCGGCTTGGAGCAGCGCCTCGTCGGTGAGCGCGAGGAATAGGCAGTTGCGCGTGCTGCTGGGGCGGCGGCCGGTGCGTCCTATCCGTTGTAAGAAGGAGGCGACCGTTGCGGGCGCGTTAAGCTGGATCACGCGGTCGAGATCGCCGACATCGATGCCCAGCTCCAGCGTGCTGGTCGCGACAATCACGCAGTCGCGTGTCTCGGCGAAGGCCTGCTCGGCGCGGCGCCGCTCGTCAGCCGACAGAGAGGCATGGGACAGGAGCGTGGTGACGCCCTTGGCTCGCAGTGCGCGGCCGAGTTCCTCCACGAGCTGCTTGGAGTCGCAGAACACCAGCCGCTTCTCGCCCTTGTGCAGGGCGGCGATGACGGTAGCGGCGTTGCTAACTGAGCCAACGTAGTCGAGCTGGACATCGGCTGCGGGGGAAGCGGCGCCCATGGGTGGGGCCACCACGCGCGCGGGACGAGACTTTGCTCCTGACCCCAGCAGCCATCGGAGCAGCTCCTCCGGGTTGCCGACGGTCGCCGACAGCCCGACCCGCTGTAGCTCACGGCCGGTCACCCGGCGGAGCCGCTCGAGCACGGCGAGCAGGTGCCACCCTCGATCGTCGCCAGCGAACGCGTGGACCTCGTCCACTACCACCGCTCGCAGGCCGGAGAACAGGTGCCGGTGGTCGACGTTCACGCTGACCAGCATCGACTCCAACGACTCCGGAGTGGTGAGGAGCACGTCGGGCGGCTCGCGCAGCAGCCGCCGCCTGCCGGCCGCAGTGGTGTCGCCGTGCCAGAGCGCGGCTCGACGTCCCAGCCATCCTGTGTAGCTTTCCAGCCGGGGCAGCAGGTTGTTGAGCAGCGCCTTGAGGGGACAGACGTACAGCAGCGATGTGCTCTGCCAGCCCTTTGACGCCATCTTTGACAGCAGCGGGAAGACCGCCGCCTCGGTCTTGCCGCCCGCGGTCGGGGCCAGTAGGATCACGTTCTCCCCGGCCAGCAGCGGCTCGATTGCACCCTCCTGCAGCGGTCGCAGGGTCGGCCAGCCCAGGGTGTTGACGATGTGGTGGAGCAGGACCGGGTGCAGCTGCTCGGCCGCGTGGGAGGCTCCGGGGGTCACGGGAGGTCCACCGGCACCTCGTCGGCGGAGGCCGCGTTCCGCTCGACCTCGCTCATCTCCGTGGTCGCCAGGGTGAGCGCGTAGTGCTGGCGCGGGTCGAAGTCGGGGAACTGGTCCACCCGGTCCAGCACGTCGCCGACGAGCTTCTTCAGGAACAGCCTGGGCGCCACACCGACCTTGCCGCCCAGCCGCCCAACCACCGCGCGGGCAAGATCGGCCACGTAGACGTCGTCGACTATCCGGGCGATCCGGTCCGGCGCCTGCGAGCCGCCCGTGTACAGGTCGCGGACCTTGCCACCCAACTCGGTGAGCGCCTGGATGGTGAAGCCGGGCAGGCGGACCTGCACCGCGCGGGGGTTGTCGAAGCGGGGATCGGTGGAGAAGTCGGTGGCCAGCCGCTGCGCGAGCGGTGCCAGACGCTGCGCGCCCTGGGGTCCGTCGTAGAACGCGGGGGTGCCGGTGATCAGCAGGTACAGCCTTGGGAAGCGGCCGGCGTGGACCTCGTCGACGAGCTGGCGCAACGAGTTCAAGGCTTTGTCGCGGGCGTCGGAGCGGACCCGCTGCAGGGTTTCCACCTCGTCCAGGACTAGCAGCAGGCCGGGGTGGCCGCAGTCGCGCAGCACCGCCAGCAGCCCTTGCAGGAAGCCGAGCGCGCCGAAGTGGTCCAGGTCGCCGCGTACCCCGGCGGCACGGCGAGCCGCAGCGCCAACGTTGGGCTGCCCGCCGAGCCAGGCCAGCACCGCCTCGGCCGTCTCTTGGTCCCCTCGTGCCAAGGCGGCGCGGTAGCCGCGTAGCGCCGCCCCAAAGGTGGGAGCCGTGCGGCTCACTTCGGCCAGCCGGCGGGCCAGCAGCGCCTCCACCTCCCGGTCGAGCGCCTCGGCGTTGGTCGCGTCCACGGTCCCGGCCGCCAGGACGTCGTCCTCGAGCGCGTAGAACCACGCGTCGACGATTGGGCGCAGCGCGCTGGGCGGGAAGCTGGAGGTGGTCAGCCGTTCGGTGAGCCGGCGATAGACGGTCTCGAGCCGGTGCAGCGGGGTCTCGGTCTCGGAGACCTGTACCTCGGTGGCGGCGAGGTTGCGGCGCTTGGCACGCTCACCAAGCCAGCGGCTGAAGAATGTCTTGCCCGAGCCGTACTCGCCACGTACCGCCTTGAAGACTGAGCCCCCCGCGGCGATCGCGTCCAGGTCGTCGTCCACCGCCGTCTCGAAGCGGTCGAGCCCCACCGCGAGCAGGTCGAGCCCGGCCTGCGGCACTGCTCCCCGGCGCAGCGCGTCGATCACCTCCCGGCGCCGCGCCGCGCTGACCGGTGCGCTCATCCTGCCATCCCCTTCAGGTCGAACTGCTCGCGGAGCAGGCTCGCGTCCAATCGCACGGTGCGGCCGTCGTCGACCACCGACAGCACGGGGTAATTGTCGACGTTGAAGATCCGCTGCAGCGTGGTGACAAACCCGTGCGCTCGCGCCGGCTGCTCGCCCGCCCGGTCAGCCAGCACTGTCACCGGCAGGACCCCGTTGGCGTCCAGCAGCGCGGCGATAGCGGTCCGGATCTTGGCCTTGGGGACCTTACGCGGCGTCAGGCCGTGCTGGGCTGCGAACATCTCGGACTCCAGCAGCGCGTCGACCAGCGTCGTGGCGCCGCGCGGCGCGGCAGGAGGCTCTCCGGGCCTGGCCAGGTCCAGGGCGATCTGGCCCGCTGGCGGCGCCGGCTTCCGAGCGCGCTTCGCCGGCGAGATGGCAGATGGGGCCGGGGCGGGCTCGGGCCGCGCGGAACGGGCGAGCGACCACCAGGCCGGCCGCTGGTCGGCCAGCGGACGCCAGTCCCGCGGAGCGGCCGCCCCCAACGGCAGGAAGGCGAGCAGCGGGATGGCGACCTCGGCCAGCGACGCGCCCCCGTGGTAGCCGGCGCGGCGCTGCGCGTAGCGCAGACGTGGGTCCCACAGCGCCACCACACGGTTGCTCGGCGCCACGACCCGGGGCCCCGCCAGCTCGACCTCTCCTTCCCGGGCTGGTCCATCGTCGGCGCGGTGCCGAGCGGACAGGATCTCTTGCGCCGGGCGGAGCTCCCCGCCGTGCTCCAGCACGTGCCCGTGGTCGCTGACGATGATCACCGCGCGGCCGTTGTAACGGGCGAAGTCCAGCAGCTCACGCAGCGGTCCGATGTCGGCGACCTGCCAGCCGGCGTCCAGGCCCTCACGGCCGTGGTCGAGTGCGTCGTCGATGGTGTTCAGCACGACCGCGACCAGCGTGTCGGTGTCGCTGAGGGCCTGCTGCAGCTCGTTGGCGAGCACCTCGCCGGCCCGGCCGCGCACCGCGTCGCCGTGAAACAGGCGGATCTTGCGGCCACGCCAGAGCCGGTGGCCCTCGAACGCGGTTCGCTCCTCGTCCTGCCCGCCTTGGCGCAGCTCGCCGGCGAACAGCGACATCCGGGAAACCGTGGTGACCGTCGGCAGCGCCGCCACGATCGCCCGGCGCCGCGTTTGACGTTCCGGCTCGCTGTCTCCCAGTGGGTCGTACTCGTCCCAGCGCTGCTCGCTCAGCTCCTCGGCGAGCTCGACCGCGACGGCCGCGCTCATCCCGTCCAGGACCAGCAGCAGCGCCGGGCGCTTGCCGGCGACGACCAGCGGCGCCACCACACGTGGCAGCACCGACTCGACGGTGAGCATCCGCCCAGGACTGGCGCCCGCCGCGGTCCAGGCGCCCAAGAGCGTCGCGAACGCGGCGTCGAGCCTGCGGCGACGCTCGCTCGCGCGCTCGTAGAGCCTCCGGTAGGCCGCCTTGAGTTCCGCGTTGACGTCCTCGCCGATCCACACGTGGCCGAGCGCGCGGTCGACCCAGCCCCACTCAGCTACCTGCCGGTCGATCCCGTCGCCAACACTGGACGGCTCCTCCACAGGCATGTCGAGCCACTGCACCAGCCGCTGCGCCATCTGCGCCCGCTCGACCCGGTGCCGTTGGGGCTCGGTGCCTGCCAGCCGGTGGCGGTCCAGCCTCGCTACCGCGTCGGCAAGGGCCGCGCTCGCCTCCCCGCGGACTCCTCCATTCGGCCACGCCCGCAGCGCCGCGGCGACGCTCCCGACGCGGTGCTCGAAGCCGGCCCGCAGCACGTCGCTGTAGCTGGCGGCGTCCTCCACGCCCAACTGCACGAGCAACTCCCCGGCGCGGTCCAGAACGGCGTGGACGAGCCTGCCGGCCTCCACCGCGCCCGGCCCCGAGCCAGCGGACTCGTCCAGCACCCCGCTGATGACCTCCTCGACGATGCTGGCGAACGCCCGCACCACGTCGTCGTCCAGGTGCACGTCGCCGAAGTAGCGGTCCACCCTGCCCTGTGAGCGCTCGGTCATGCCCTGCGCGGCAGGCGCCCACAGCGCTCCGCAGACCAGCCCAAGCGCCAGCGCGTCGGATGCCCGCCCCGCCTCGGCCAAGGCAAACAGCGCCGTGGCCGCCCGGCCGGTCAGCTCGGCAAGCCATCCCACCAGGCCCTGGCGCTCCTCAGCACGCAGGCTGCCGAACGAGTCCACCGCGCCGGGAAGGGCGCTCCACCGCAGCAGCGCCTGCGCGTCCAAGTTCTCCGCCGTCACCCCGAGCCGCTCCAACCCGAGCCGCCGCACGACCAGATGCCGCAGCACCACGTCACGGTTGAGTACACTGCCGGGCAGTCGCGGCCAGCCGCTCGGCGGCATCGCGTCGACCAGCGCCTCGGCCGCCCACCCCTCGCGTACCAGTCGGGGATCCAGCCGCTGCGCGCCAAAGCTCTCCAGCACCAGCGACCACGGCTCCACCGTCAGCACCTGCTGCCCGAGCACCTGGCTCAGCACGCCGTTGCCCAGCTCGCCGTCCTCCCGGTCGGTGAGCACCACAAGCACCGAGCCGTCATCCGTGCCGACATGCCCGGCGACCTGCTCCAGCACGGCCAACGGCGAAACACAGGCCACCACCCGGACGGTCCACTCGCCAAGCTCGAAGGACGCCGCGCCGTCCCACACCGGCGACGCCCGCACCAGCAGAATCCGCGCGGGGAGTCTGCCGTGCCGGTCACGGGAGCGCTGCAGGACCTGGGCCACCTTCTGCTCCAGCGCCGCCGGGCGGATCGCCACGGCGCGGGATGGTGCCGCGGCGAGGGTCACTTGACCACCCGCCAGGTGACCTCGACCGTCTCATCACCGTGGTCCTTGACGAACGCCCGCAGCTCCGCGAGCACCATCTGGACCTCCGCGGCGGTGATGCGACGCGCGCCGGAGGCCGCACCGGGCCGCTGCTCGGGCCGACCCGGCGGCAGCTCATCCTCCGGTGTCTGGGTCAGGGATGGCACGGACGCGATGGTCGGACGGACCGTCGCCTTCCGCAGCAGCTCGGTGGCCTCGGCCCGTGCCTTCGCCAGCGCCTCCGGCAGCGAGACGGTCAGCTCATCGGCCTGCGCCGCGCGGCGCAGCGGCAAAAAGATGGCCGCGGCCTCCGCCGCGTACGGCTCACCGAGCCCCCCGACCAGGTCGAAGGTATCCCACGCCGCGGTGGCCAGGGCGTCGGCGACCCGGTCTGCGCTGCGGATGCTCCTGCCCGTTCGCGGCGCCGGGCCACCCAGATCCGCCTGCGCCAAGTGCTCGACGACCTCCACGCCGCCTTGGCGCGCGCTGATCCCGTCCAGCAGCGCAGCGGCGGCACGGGCCGTGTGCAGGCGCCCCTCGGCCACCGATTGGTCCAGGCCGAGCTGAGCGGCGTGCTGCTCAAGCTGCTCGACCAGACGCTGCGCCGAGCCCTGGTCCCGTTGCGCCTGGTCGATGAGCTGGCGGGCGAAGATGCCGACCAGCCGGCCCCGGCGCAGCTCCGGCGCGTTGACGCCGAAGACCTCCATGGCACGCTGCCTGGCCGCCTGCCAGGCCTGCTCGCTCGGCAGGCGCTGCTCCCGCAGCGTCAGATCGGCGCTGATCGCGGTCAGCTCGGGCGGCGGCTCCACCACACCGCCATGGAGGAACCAGGCGCGGTCGCTCTGCTCGGCGAAGCAGGCGATCACCAGGTGGGCCACCAGCGGCTCCAGCCCGCGGGGACTGGGATCGTCCAGCCAGCCGAGCAGATCGCTGACCTTCAGGTCTCCCTCGATCCCGTGCTGGGCGGCCTTCTGATGGAAGTGCTGCACCCAGTGCCGGCCGAGCACGAACGCCGCCTCGTGCATCTCGCCGAGCAGCAGCGGGTTGGCGATCCGCCGCATGGTGGCCCGGTCCCTGCGCTCCACCTCGACGCGAGGGTCCGGTGCCTCGATCGCCCTACGGACGTAGTCGAGCACCATCCTGGCGTCGACCGGACGCACAATGGCCCGCGCCCGGTCGGGATCGAAATTGGGATGCGCCGGGTACTGGTATGCAAGGACCTGGCCGGCCACGTCGTGGAGTGCGTCCTTCATTGCCGCGCCAACCGGCAACGTCAGCCGCAGGTCGGGCGTGAGGGTCAGCAGGTGGTCGTTGTAGGAGAGCACCACGTCAGCCGATTGCTTGGCAGCCAGCCCGTACGCCTGCCGGAGCACGCTGCGGACTCTGGTCAGCAGCGCGTCGCGCTGGCTCTGCAGGGTCGCGCGGGCGCGCTGCCGGTCGCTGGGATTGAGGTGCTGCGCGTGGCTCTCGAAGCGCTGCCCGCTCAGCACCGCGTCGATGATCACCAGCCGCCGCAGATCGGTGAGCCGCTCAGCGGTCAGCGCGGCGGGCACCCAGCACACCGTGTGCGCCTGCACGCTCCGCATGCGCAGGGTCTGCACCCGCTGCCGGTCGTCGGCTGGGCCGTGGTCGCCCTCGTCGAAGGGATGGTCGATGATGACCCGCCAGGAGCTCGGGTCGAGCGGGTGGAAGGCGTCGTCGCGGACGTCGTGCTCGTCGCGGACGTTGCCGTAGAGCATCTCGATGGACCGCCGGCTGCCACGCCAGGCGACCTCGGCGTGGTCCAGGAACTTCCCGCTGGCGTCGATGCCCAGCTCCTCCCACAGCAGCTGCTTGACGAGCTGTCTGCGGGCGCCCGCGTTGTCGTAGTGGCGGGCCGAGGCGAGCACGCTGTCGACGTCGACGCCGATCAGCTCCAGCGCCACGCTCGGGTCGTCGGCCTTGGTGTACTTGACCTCGCCGAACCGGGAGGCCCACCCCTCGACCTTGCGTCCCACCTGCGAGACCTCGCCGCGCGGGATCGGGCTCCTGATACTGCCGTGGTTCAGCGCGGACAGCCGGCTTGCGGTGAGGTTGCGCAGCGCCGGCACCGACGGCGCCAGCGCCGACAGCAGCAGCGTCCTGATCAGGCGGTCGTCGCCGGTGAACGCTCTGACCCGCTCGGCAAAGTGACCGTCCGCCCCGCCGCCGCGGCGGCTGCGTTCGAGATCGTCGTCGCTGAGGCCGTACGACTGGAGCAGGTGGGGGCGCAGCTTGGTCTCGTACAGCTTCTGGGCGGTCTCGAACTCGATCTTCAGCTTCTCGGTGAACGGCTGGTCACCGCCACGGCTGATCACCTCGTACAGGTCGCCCAGCGGGACCAGCTCGCCAAGCCGCAGGTCGTCGCGGTGGTCGACCAGGATCTGGCGCATCAGCTTCAGGGCAGTGCGGGAGCGCTGCAACGCGCTAGAGACGTGGACCAGCGTGTCCATGAAGGCCGGGCTGAACGGATAGCTGGCATGGAACGACTCGATGTCCGCGCCGGTCGTGCCCTCGGTGCCAAGCAGCGCATCCCACACGTCGCGGCGCAGCCGGGTGGTCGACTCGAACGCCGCCGCGATCGCCGCCGCGGCCGCCGCGCTCACCGGCTTGAGCAGACGCTCGTGGGCGATCACCGGGAGGTTGCGGTCCTCCAGCGTGATGACATCGAAGCGGCCGCTCGCCAGGTTCAGGGTGTCCTGGAAGCTCAGCTCGATCGCGCCGGTGACCTCCTCGCCGACCAGCTCGCGCAGGTCACGCTGCCGTGCGATGAAGCTGACGACCGGCACCGCACGCCGCGCATCACCACCCTCGACGAAGTTGGTCACCTTCTGCGCCTCGCGCGCGACGAACTGCTGGTCGCCGATGGAGCTGGCCAGCCACAGCACCAGCTCGTCGAGGAACAACACCAGGGCGTCGTATCCGAGCCGCCTGGCGTGCTGGCTGATCTCGGTGAGGCCGCGGTCCAGCGCGATGAAGCCCTCCGCGCTCTCGCGCGCGTCGCTCAGGAAGCCGCGGAACCAGCTGGTAAGCAGGTCGCTGACCAGCCTGCGCCGCAGCGCGTCGTCGTAGGCGCTGCCGAGCGCGGCGTCCAGCCTGGCACTGTCCCAGAACGGCTCCGTCTCACCCCACTGGTCGTCGGCCTCGCCGCCGGGCAGGCCCTCGATGAATCGTCGGTCCCCGATCTGCTCGCGCAGGTTCCCGGCGTCGGCCAGCAGCGCGTCGGTGCGGTGCACGGCGGGGACCGGTGTGTCGGGGTGGAGCCTGCGAATGTGGTCGACATAGCCGCCCAGGACCGCCTGCTCCAGCGACTTGGCGCCCAACAGGTGGTAGGGCACCAGCAGGAACCGCCGGCCGCGCATCCACGGGTCGTGCTTGGCGAGCAACCCGGCGAACTCGTCACGGCGGCGGGCGGCCTCCTCACCCCAGAGCAGGGCGTGCAGGACCGCCATGAAGTGCGACTTTCCCGAGCCGAAGGAGCCGTGCAGATACGCCGCCTTCGAGCCGCCGCTGGCCAAGGCGGACTGGATCAGTCCGAGGGCCTCGTCGAAGTTGCGGACCAGGCGCTCAGTGATGACGTAGTCGCGTAGCGTCGCCTCAGCGTCGGAGACGCCCTCGGTGAGCTTGAGCACGAAGTCGCTGGTGCTGGTCCGCTCCGGGATGTAGATGACCTCCCGGAGCAACGGCGGCTGGTTGGGCTGGCTCATGCTCATGCCTTCCTTCGCCCGCGAGCGGCCTTAGGGGGAGGCCATGCGGCAAGGTCCTGGTCGGTCAGGCGCAGTCGGTTTTGGTAGTCGGCTAGGAAGCCGGCGTAGACCACGGCCGGGCTGCCGCCATAGGCCGGGTGGAACTCGCTGTGCCACTGGCGCACCCAGGGCAATAGCTCACGCAGGCCCGCGAGCAGGGGGGCGAGCCGCTCCGGGCCCCAACCGTCGGACTGCTCGCGCTCGACGACGAGGGTCGCCAGCGCTTGCGCCTGCTCGCGGTGGTCCCAGCCGGCCCAGCCGAGCAGCAGCGCGGGATCGCCGTCCCTGCTGGCGTGCGGGTAGGAGATGAACCGCTCCTTGGGCACGTCGAGCTTGCCGCGGTTGCGCCAGTAGCTGGTCTTCACGAAGTCGCCGGAGCCGTACTTGGTCGGCACCGGAGTGGTGTCGCGGATCTTGTGCTTCTCCTCCTCGGTGGACGCGGCGTCCTCCTGGCGCTGGAGATCCCAGGTGTGCTCCCAGTCGGCGCGCTTCTGCAGGCCCGAGTCCTTGTAGCGCAGAGAGGCGAGGTAGGGGACGTGCTCGTCGGCGACCAGCTCGGCGACCACCGCGCCCAGGTCCTTGCCGGGGTAGCGCAGCTCCGCCACCGAGACCACGTCAGGGTCCCGCCGCAGCTCGTCGGCAAGCTGCGAGGTGGTGAGCAGCTGCGGCTGCTCCATCTCGTCGATGTGGTGGAACCAGAGGTGCCGCGCCTCGCACCGGTCCAGCAGCCACTCCCGCAGGGCCTTGGCCTCCATAACCTCCCAGCCTTCGGTCGCCCACCGCCGCTTGCACTCCGGCCGCTCGATCAACGCAATGCTGCGGTTGGTCTCGATCACCGAGATGCGCTTCTCCACCACCGCCCGATAAGCGGCCGGCCAATGCTGCGGAATCTCTGTAATAGGCGTCGACCCATGCCGCGCAAACCACTGCGTCTCCACCTCATCAGCCGCCATCTTCCCCGCCAGCACGATCTCGAACGCCCGCTCCCCAAGCCGCAGTTGGGGCACCGCCTGCTCGGGGGCCGTCAGCTCATCAGCCAGCAACCCATACAGCGAATAGACTTGCCAATCCAACTCCTCCTGCAACGCAATCATCCGCTCGCGCGTCGCCTCCCATCGCCGTCTGGCCTCAGCAAGCCGCTCTCGCGTCGGTATCTCCTCTGCCACCACAGCGCCCGCGCTCACCGCAGCCAACCGGTGCGTCAGCCCGTCCAGCTCCCGCGCCAGCTCTAACGGATAGGTCGCCGGTAGGGGAAACTCCTCGAGCTTGGTTCCAGTGAATTCGTATCGGTTCTCCCATGCCTCGTCCTGCACGCCTCGGCCAATGCCGCTGCCGCCCTTGGGCTGACTCACCTGCTTGAGCCAGAAGCAGGCAGTAGAGCTGTTGAGCACCCCGAGCAGCCGCAGGTGCTCCTCCTCACTCGCTCCCTCCGTTAGTTTGATCACCGGCGCAGACCTGTTGAAGACCTTCCCGCCTCGATCTAGCACGAAGTGATTGTGCGTAGCGACGAACGCAAATGCGAGTCGCTTCGCACTGGCCCAACGATCCGGATGAAAATCTGAATAGGTGAACCACGGCAAACCACGTTGTTCATGTGTTCCCGATAGCGCACGCCGAATGGCCAGAAGCCGGCGATTGGGCCAGAGGAATCTTTGGGCCTGAAGCGACGCTTGTGGCCTGGTTCCATCGGACGTATAGGGAAAGATGGTGCTTATGAAGGGGTAGACCGACCAGTCGCGAATGCTCACGCCGTCACCAACTGGTCTCGCTTCTCTGATGCCGCGACGAAGTGCCGTGGCGTCATCGATAAAGTAGGCGTCGTCCTCTCTCGTCAAAGCCATGAAACCAATGGCTTCTGTGACCGAGCCAAGACGTTGGGCAGCTATCTCTTGGAGAAGCTCCAGGAGTTCAATAGCCCCGGCGCCAGACAGCGTCCACGGGTGGGTTCCGAGCCGCTCTCGTGGTAGATCTAGGACGGAAATATATTCGTTTTCGACTCCGGGATGGTCAATGTTCTCTATGATAGAACGCCACACGAGGCCTTTGGCTGGGTTATCCGGAGCGGATGGTTCACCGCGAACGCCAAGGATAGCTCGAACAGTATCGGTACGATGCTGGCGGTGTTGCCTGAGGCGTTGTCCGATAAGAATGACCGTTGGTGTTCCGTGGCCTGGGATGTAGGCGCCTGATGTGTCGATGACGTGAGTCAGCTCGACACTTTGACTGAAGAACTCCTCGATCAGCTTTTTCCCGAATTCGCGCTTCATGAAAGAGTTGGCCGTGATTTGGCCGACATAGCCAGCGCCGCGGCCGTCTGCATCTGCAGTCCGTGCCAACTCGAAGAATCGCTGGGCGAAGGGGACCGATAAGGCGTACTGCATATGACAAACGTCGTACAGCTCGCGATAGAGCTGATTCAGCCTTTTGTCCTTGACGGTCACGTATGGCGGATTGCCTACGACGACGTGGTAGCGGCCTTCAGACAGGATTCCGGAGAATTCGTCGAGGTCTTCGGTGGCGTATTGAAACTGAGCTATCTCGTCACCGAGACCCTCAATGGCGAGCTGACGAGCCTTGATCAAGGAGTCGCCGACGGCGATGTTTATGGGGAATGAGTAACCGGACGCCTCCGCCAGAGTGATGAAGCCAGCCGCTCGCAGAGCGGCGAGCAGCAAGCGGAAGCGGGTGATGGCTACGGCGAACGGGTTGACGTCCACGCCGTGAATGGCCTCCAGGGTGAGGCGGACGCGCTCCTGGGGGTCGCGGACGGGGGCGTGGACCTGCCACCTGGCAAATAGGCGGCGGAAGGCGCCGAGCAGGAAATGGCCCGAGCCGCACGTTGGGTCGATCAACTTGACCACGTCGTAGCCGAACTCGTTGATCGCCGGTTTCAGAGTGAGGTCGAGGATGAACTCCTCCACAAACTCCGGAGTCTGGAGCAGCGCATACGTCCTTCGCGCTGACTCTGAAACGCCTTGGTACAGATCGCCGAGGAAGCGGGTACCCCGCGACAGGTCTTCGTACAGGTCGCCGATGAAGCGAGTGTCCCAAGCGGGGTCGTTGAAGTCGTGAACGAGCTTTCCGTCCTCGCCGCGACGCCTCCAGAAGGCGATCAGGGCCTTCGCTGCGTCGTGGGAGATCGGAATCTGGTAGAGCGGGTTGTGCTGCTCGCTGAAAAGAAGTTCGGCCGCCTTCGCCACACGAATTGCGTCGAAGGAGGCCAGCAGCCAACCGCGGTCGGTCTGCGCCGGGTGGTCCCGGAAGAACTGCTCCTGTGCCTCCTCGGCCAGGGTAATCTCCTCCGCCGATGGACCGGCCAGGTACGGTGAGGTCAGCAGGTGGTTGTCCTCACAGAAGCGTACGAACACCGTGCCGAGCACCCACGCCACTGCGACCTGGGTCACCCGGTCGTCCCGCCAGGCCGTCCAGCTTGCGGCCGTCCGGCCGAGTTCGAACGCCCGGTTGTACTCGGCGCGCAGCCGCGCATACACGTGGTCGAGTTCGGCGACCTGCTCCCGCAGGTCATCCTCCAGTCTGCGCACCTGCCGCTGCAGATCCCTGAGCAGCTTCCCGCGGTGGATCACGACGCCTTCCCCCCGCTGCGGTGCTCATTCGCCACCCAGGCGTCAGGCAGCACGATCCACTCGTTCTCGGTCACGATCGGCACGATCGTGGTGTCAAGCCTCGGCGGCTGCCCCGGGTCGTCCATCGGACAGAGCAGCCACACCGCTCCGGCGCCGGAGCGCGCCCGGTCAGCCACCGCGTGCAGCAGCGCCATCGCGCCGTAGCGCGCCAGCGGCGCTGCCTCGTGCAGTAACACCGGGCCGCCCGTGCCCGAGCCGAGGGCGTCCAGCAGTCGCGGCTGCACCAGCGCCCACGCGTTGGTGACGTACTCTTCTAACTTGATGGCGTCCCGGCTGCCCGGCTCCGCCACGTCAGCGCCCAGGATCGTCTCCCAGGTCGGCTTCGGTCTGGCGTCCACCAGCTCGTGCAGAGCAGACAGGAACAGCGAGGACACATTCAGCGCGCTGGCGCTGAAGCGCCGGGTCAGCTCCTCCCGCGCCCGCGCGTAGCGGTTCAGGCGCACGGTCAGCGCCCGAAAGCCGTCCTTGTCGGCGGCCCCGGTGAGCTGCTGCTCCGCCTTGGCCGCCGCAGCCAGCTCCGGGGATGCGGCTGCCCACCGCGAGACGCCGGGCCGCGTGGAGCGGCGCGAGGTCACCATGCTGCCTGGCCACGACGGCCCGCTGCTTGGAGCGAGATACATCCCGTCGCGCCACTGCAGCTCGAAGCCGGCATCCCGGAGCAGGCGCTCCAGCTCGGGATGGCCCGGGAGCGGCGGCAGCTCCGGGAAGCGGGCCCGCACCCGCTCGCGCACCTGGTCCGGCGTCAGGCCCGACAGCCTACTGGAGTCGCCGACAGGTGGCGGCACCACCCCTGCCTGAGCCAGCCGCAGCGCCCGGACCGGGTCGAGGTCGCGCGGGTAGACCTCCAGCCGCGCGGTCGCCGCGGCGCGCTCGGAGGCGGCCGCCGCCAACTGCACCAGGCGCCATTCGTCCAGTGTGCCCCCCTGGCCGGGCGGTACGACCGCCGACAGCTCCCGCAGGACCGTGGCCGGGGCGGGCAGCACCTCCTGCCCCGCCAAGGTATCCGCCACCTTGCCAAGCGTGTCCGCATAGTCGAGCAGCGCCGGCGCCGCCGGCGTCTCCGGCGCGTCCTCCTCGCTCACCTCTAGCGCGACCAGCAAGCGGTCGCCGTGGCGGCGGGTCAGCAGCCGCGGCTCCTGCTCGACCGAGTCGATCTCCACGGCGGCGCGCACCGCCGCGGTGGCGATCGCGCGGCGCAGCTCGTCCCCGGTCCGTGTCGAGCCGCGGCGCGCCAGCAGCGCAGCCGCCATCTCGGCGACGCCCATCACCCGCCCGCTGTCGGCGAGCAGCTCGACCAGCTCCGCACGCAGGCTCTGGACCACCGGGTCGCGCTGCCAGCGCTTGCGCTGCTTGGACAGCACCTGGGCGATCCGGCCAGCCGTGACGCCCAGCGCCTTGGCCACCGTCGGCTGCTGCGGCCACGCCGGCAGGCCCGACAGCCTCCCGGACTGGTCGGGCAGTCCCAGCAGCAGCCGGGTCGCCTCGACTTCGTTGCTGTTGCGCCCGCTTTTTTCCATTGCTGGGACCAGCAGCGCGGCGATCGCGTCCAGGCCGACCCGTGCCAGCTCGGCGGCCGTCCCCGTGTCGGTCTGCGCGGCCTCCGCGGCGGCGACCTCGGCCTTGGCGGCCTTGCGCTCCTCGGTGGTAAGCGGCGAGGGCTCCCGCTCGTCCAGCCGCGCCCGCCACTGCTTGATCCGGCCCTGCAGCTCCCGCCGGGTCTTGGCGCCAAGGCCGGGCAGGTTGAACAGCTGCTTGGAGCCCAGGCCCAGCAGGTCGCTGACGGTGGTGGCGTCCAGCCGGTGCGCGGCCGAGACCGCGCGCGGGGTGAGCCCTGCAGCCTCCAGCACGGTCGCCCGGGTCGCTTTCGCCGCGGCACCGTCTCGCACCTGCTCTGCGGCGCGCTCGTCCTGGGGGCGCTCCAGGCCGGTGGCGGCGCGCTCGGCGCCAGCCGGTCGGGCCGTGTCGGAGCGGCGGAAGATCTGCTGCCAGGCGTCGCGCATGTCCTTCAGCGACTCGAACCGCTGGCCAGCGTCGCGGTGCAGGCTGCGCTCGAAGAAGGCGACCAGCCCGTCCCGGACCGCGGGGTCGAACGCCTCGGCGGCCAGCACCGGGGGACCCTCGGTGTAGCGGGGCTCGGTGCGATTGTCGCCCCACTGCGGCAGCTCGCCGGAGGCCATCTCGTGCAGCGTCACCGCTAGGGCGTACCGTTCGGCGTGCTGGTCGTAGACTGGCCGCTGCGGCGGGCCGAGGAACGGGTCCAGGTAGCGTGGCGTGCCCGCCCCGATGTCGTTTACCGAGATGCCGGCCAGCGAGAAGTCGAACAGCACCAGTTGCCTGGTGCGGTTCGGTCGGATGCGGATGGCGATGTTGTCGGGCTTGATGTCGCGGTGGGTGACGCCCTCGCCCTCCAGGTAATCGACCGCGCCGAACAGGTAGTCGCTGTAGGTCTCCAGCTCGTCCACGCTGAGGCGGCCGTCGTCGCGGAGCTTGCGCGCCACGGTCAGCTCGCCGGCGTGCTCCAGGGCCACCACGGTGCGGCTGCCGATGCGGACCGGCTCGAGACTGGCCAGCCGGATCAGCCGCGAGTCGGCGAGCTGGCGCAGCACCTGCGCCTCGTGTTCCAGCCGGGAGGCCTTCTCGTCGGAGAGGGCGACCTTGAGCACTTCTTTCCGGCCGGTGCGCTGGTTGTCGGCCAGGAACGCGCGCGAGGTCGACCCGGTGCCGAGCCGCTTGACGATGCGCCATTGCCCTCTGCCGATGAGGTCGCCGGCGCGGGCCTCCAGCGGGTCCGGCTCGTCCTCTGGCGGTCCGTCGGGTGGATGCCCGGTGGTGGTTGGCGGGGGGGTCAGCTCCTCCTCGACCGCCTCCAGCATCTCCAGGAACTCGGCCACCGTGGTCAGCCGCTGGGCGGGGGCCGGGGCCGTGGCCGCCTGGACCAGCTCGTCCATGAATTGCGACACCGAGTCGGCCACTGCGGACGGGCGCAGCCCGTTGTCCTGGGCGAGCTGGGTCAGCAGCTCGCTGCGCTTGGTGGCCGGTGGCTGCCCGGTGAGCAGCAGGTACGACAGGGCGCCCAGCCCGAAGACGTCCATCGCCACCGGGTCGGGGTTGGGAGCGCTCAGCTCCGGCGCCAGGTACGCCTCGGCGGACTGGTCGAGGTGGCGGGTGACCTGCGTGGTGGGCGTCACGTGCACAGACCC
>WNGE01007178.1_pt1 | contig 21723 bp, 19 predicted proteins | sample 5400651 | NCBI WGS metagenome assembly WNGE01 (sample SAMN13153370, study PRJNA577476) | soil metagenome | isolation source: 60 cm soil or saprolite under grassland replicate 2 | place: USA:California | collected 2016-06-15 | reverse complement strand
GGAGCTCGCCCGGGCCAAGCTGCAGTGGTCGCGCATTGTCGGCGGCGACGCGACCACGGACCCATCGCTGCTGGAAGGCCCCTACGACCTCATCACCGCGTTCCGGTTCTTCCTGAACGCCGACGGCGCACTGCGCGCCCGGGCCCTGACCACCCTCCACGGGGCGCTTGCGGACGACGGCCTGCTCGTCCTCAACGTTCATGGGAACGCGACCAGCCTGCGAGCCATCAGCCTCCTCGCCCGGCGGCTCCGGAGGCGGCCACCTGACGGCGGTGGCGGCGCTGACGGCGCTGACAGCCCGGAGCCACGCCAGCTCTCGTTCTCTGCCATGCGGCGGCTGCTCCACCGGCACGGCTTCGAGGTGACCGAGGTCCGTGGCTTCGGCGTCCTGACCGAGCGGCTGCACCGCCTGCTCACGCCGCGCCTGCATGCCCGGCTGCAGCGGCTGCTCACGCTCGGCCCGGGGAAGTACCTGGCCGTCGACCTCGTCCTGGTCTGCAGGAAGCGGCACCCTTGACGTCATCGCGGTCGTTGCCGTTGCCGTCGTCGCCGGCCGGGTGGGAGTGGGTGACCTGCACCATCTGTGGCGGCCGGGACTTCGGCCCCCTCTACCGGGACTGCCCGGACCGCCTCCATCCCGGGCCGGGCCGCTTCGACGTGGTCCGCTGCCGCGGCTGCGGGCTGGTGCAGACCAACCCGCGGCCGACCCCGGAGGCGATCGCCGCCTGGTACCCGCCGTCCTATGTCGCGTTCAACCAGCGGGACCTCCGCCGCGCCCTGGTGCCGCGCCTGCTCCGCGAGCTGGTGCGCGCGCCCTACACGGTCCGCTACGGCCCTGAGCGCGTTGCCGCGCCGCCCCCGTCCGGTGGAGGAAGGGTCCTGGACGTCGGCTGCGGGTCCGGCCTGCTGCTCGCCGAGCTGGCCCGTGCCGGCTGGGAGGTCTGGGGCATCGAGCCCGACGAGCGGGCGGCGGGCGACCTGAAGGCCCGCCTCGGGCTGCCCGACGAGCACGTCGTCACCGGGACCGCCGAGACGGCGCGCCTGCCGGCAGGCGCCTTCGACCTGGTGACCATGTCGCACGTCATCGAGCACCTGCACGACCCGCGCGCGGCGCTGGCCAATATCCACGGGTGGCTGCGGCCAGGCGGGCGGCTGCGCGTCTGGGCGCCGAACGTCGCCAGCCTGGAGAGCAGGGCCTTCCGGCGGCTCTGGTTCGGCCTGGACGTGCCGAGGCACCTGTACCACTTCGACCGCCGCAGCCTGCTGTCCCTGCTGGCCTCCAGCGGCTTCCACGTGGAGCGTATGGCGCCCCAGTGCCAGGGGTTCAGCCTCAGCGGGAGCCTGCAGCACCTCGCCGGCGGGCTCGGCGGGCGGCGGCGGGCGGAGTTCCGCCAGTCCCGCCCGCTGTACTGCCTGACCCTCCCGCTCGCCTCGGTCCTGGCCGCCCTCGGCAACTGGGCCGTGCTCGACGTCACCGCCAGCAGGCGCTGACGGCGCCGGCCATGCGCATCCTTCTTGCGCACAGCTTCTACCGGGTGGCCGGCGGCGAGGACCGGTACGTGCTCGCCCAGTCCGACCTCCTGCGCGCGCGCCACCAGGTCGAGCTGCTGGCCAGGCGCAACCAGGACCTGCCAGGCGGCCCCCGGACCGCGGCCGCGATGGTCTGGTCACCGCGCCTGACCGGGCAGGTCGTGGCCGAGCTCCGCCGCTTCCGCCCGGACGTCGTCCACCTCCACAACCCCTACCCGGCGCTGGGCCCGGCGGTTCACATGGCGGCGGCGCGACACGGCACTCCCCTGGTCATGACCGTGCACAACTTCCGCCTACGCTGCCCGAACGGCCTCCAGTTCACGCAGGGGGCGCCCTGCCGGCGGTGCGAGAACGGCGCGTACGCCAACGCCGTGCTGCGCGGCTGCCTCCCCACCCGCACCCAGTCGGCCGCCTACGCGGCGAGCCTCTGGGCACACCGCTTCGTCCTCCGCCTGCAGGAGCGGGTCGGGCTGTTCCTGGCGCCAAGCCGCTTTCTACGCGGGCGGCTGCTGGAGTGGGGCGTGCCGGAGCACCGCGTGGCGCTGGTTCGCAATTTCACCAGCCTGCCGCCCGACGCATCGCCGCAGGTGGGCGGCGCGGGACTCTATCTCGGCCGCCTCTCGGTCGAGAAGGGCCCGGTCGAGCTGCTGCGAGCCCTTCGCGAGGCCGGCGACCCCCCGTTCCAGATCGCCGGCGACGGCCCGCTCGAGGCTGACCTGCGCCGGCTCGCCGCCGGTCTCGGCCTGCGGCGCGTGCGCTTCCTCGGCCGTCTCGACCACGCCGGGGCGAGCCGGGTGCTGGCTGCCTCGCGCTACCTGGCGGTGCCCTCGGTCTGCGACGACAACGCTCCACTGGCCGCGCTGGAGGCACTGGCAGCCGGACGGCCCCTGCTCGTCAGCCGCGCCGGCGGCCTTCCTGAGCTGGTCGCCGAGGCAACCGGGCTGCTGTGCGAGCCCGGCGACGTCGCTGGCCTTGCGGCCAGCCTCGGCCGCCTGGCCAGCGACGACGAGCTGTGCCGGGCGATGGGCGCCGCGGCCGTCGAATTCGCGCGCCGGGAGTTCAGCCCCTCCCGGCACGTCCGTCGCCTGGAGCAGGCCTACAGGGCGGCGCAGGAGCGCTGCCAGTAGACGCCGGTCCAGTCGACCCACTCCACCGGGTCGGCAATGGCGTGCGCCGCCCGGAAGTCGGTCACCGCCTCCTTGCACTGGGGGACGGCGCCGTAGTCGTCGACGATCACGTAGCCGCCGGGGGAGAGCCTGGGATAGAGGGCGCAAAGCGCCTCCATGGTGGACCCGTACATATCGCCGTCAAGACGCAGCACGGCGAGCCGCTCGACGGGCGCCGCGGGCAGGGTGTCCTTGAACCAGCCGGCCAGGAAGCGGACCCGCTCGTCGAGCAGGCCGTAGCGGGCGAAGTTGGCCCGCGCCTCCTCCAGCGGGACGGTCAGCCGCTCCCTTGTCCAGTGCTCGTCGCCCGTCTCGGCAGGCCAGCGCTCCGGGTCCGGCTTGGGCAGACCCTGGAAAGAGTCCGCCACCCAGACCCGGCGGTCGGCGTCGCCGTATGCCTCCAGGACCGCCCGCATGAGGATGGTCGCTCCTCCCCGCCAGGCGCCGGTCTCGATCAGGTCGCCCGGCACCCCGCGGCGGAGCACGTCGGTGACGCAGTGCTGCACGTTGTCGAGCCGCTTCAGCCCGATCATGCTCTCGGCTCTCGCCGGCCAGTCCCGCCCCTCCGCCCGCGCCCGCGGGTCGAAGGGGACCTTCCGCAGCACTTCGAGGTCGCGCGCCGCCAGTGCGCCGCGGACGGGCTGGAAGAGCAGGCGCCTGGCGGTTGCCCGTTTAGGGACGACCGGCACGTAGTCCTCGCCGAACAGGTAGCGGGTCAGGCACTTCTTGAGCAGGTCGAGGTAGAGCTCGGCCGCGGTGCGCCGCGGTATCTCCATCGTCTCCATCGTCTCCATTGTCCGGCCCCCTTGGTGGTGGTCTTGACCCCGAAGCCGGGGCAGCGGCGGGACGCGCCGGCCACGCCAGCCAGATGCCGACGAGCTGGCTGACGACGATGACGGCGGCGACCCGAAGGAAGGTCGTGCCGAACAGGATCACCCCGGCCAGCCCGATGACGGCAACCGCTCCCCGTGCCCGTATCAGGGTCCGCCCCCTGCCGGCGGCACGCAGGCCAAGCGCCGCAAGGTCGAAGCCGGTCGTCGCCAGCAGGGCGCCCGCCAGTGCCAGCAGCTCGCTCCGCGGGAGCTGGAACCCGTCCCCGAAGACGCGCGCGGTGACGGCCGGGCCGAACCCGACGGCAACGGCGCTCCACGCGGTGATGAGCCCCGCCTGCACCAGCGCGCAGGCACCTACGGCGGTGGCCGGGGTGCCGCGGACCCGGGCGAGCCGGCCGAGCAGCACCGTGTTGAGCCCCACCAGGACCGTCTGCACGGGCGCGAAGAGCTGCTGTGCGGCGCGGAACCGCCCGGCCACGTCCATCCCCGCCTTTGGTACGAACAGGACCCAGATGCCATAGATCGTGAGCCCGTACAACAGGGTCTCGCCCATGAGCCAGCGGCCGAGCCGCCACAGACGGGACAGCGCCCCTGGGCGCCTGGAGCCGCCCAGCAGGGTGCTGATGGACGCCAGGCAGGCGACGCCGCCGGATGCCACCGCCCAGAGCCCGAGCGACAGGCCGCGCGCACCGGCCGCCGCGAGACCGAGGGCGCCCACCCGGGCGGCGGCCACCAGCAGGTCGCCGGTGAACATGCGCCGCTCGCCCGCGGCGACGAGCCGCAACGACCGGGCAAGGTCCTGGAGGGCTCCCAGCGGCAGCAGGAGGACCAGCAGGAGCCTTGCCGGGCGCGGCGGTGGCAGGCCCGGGACGTGGCCGCCGGCCAGCAGCCACACCAGCGCCGCGGCCAGACCGAGCACGAGGGCCGCCGCGGCGACCGGGCGGGCCGCCGCCACGCCGTCCGTGCGGCCCTGGCCGTGGGCCTCGACCACCAGCGGGTCCCCGAGGCAGGCCTGGAGGAGCCGGCTCGCGAAGAGCGTCAGACTGTAGATGAGGACGAACAGGCCGAGGGCGCTCGGGCCGCCGCTGCGGGCGACGCCCACGCCGATCAGGAAACTGCTCGCCGCGAGCACAGTCTGGTCGAGCGCGCCCCACGCCCCGAGCCGCCTGAGCGCCGCCCAGACCGGTCGAGGCCGCAAGGCCCTCCTGAGCACCTGCTCAGCTCCTCGAGCCCGCGCCCGGCGGCAGCGCCACGCCTGCTCGTCTCAGCCGGCCGAGACGGGCTCGCGCGCGGTAGGCGCGCCGGTACGCCTGCGCCTGCAGCGGCCCGCGCCGTCGCAGCAGCTCCCGGAAGCGGGCCTCGTGGAAATAGGCACGACCCTGGTCCGAGAGCTGCCGCCAGGAGTGGCCCCCGGCATGCGCGACCTCGCCGACCGGGGCGTACCAGACTTCCCAGCCGGCGCGGCGCATCCGCCGGCACAGGTCCTGGTCCTCACCGAAGAGGAAGATCGACTCGTCGAACCAGCCGATCTCGTGGAGAGCGCGGCTCCGGCACACCACAAAGGAGCCGATCACATAGTCGGTCCGGTGCGCTGTCCGGTGCGCGGCCGCGCTGCGCTGCTGGCCAACCCGCCCGTCCAGCCGCAGCCGAGCGGCCGCCGTCCGCAGGGGGCGGTGGCGCTCCAGCAATGACTGCGCCGCCAGCCGGAACAGGTCGAGGTCGTACTGCGAGCTTCGGAACAGGCGGCCGTCCGGGCCGAGCACCTTGGGCCCGAGGACGCCTACGGCGTCTCGGGCCCGGAGGAACGACAGGCACTCGGTGGTGGTGGACGGCGACTGCACGGCGTCCGGGTTGGCCAGCACGACCCAGTCGGCGGCCACGTGCTCGCGGGCGGCGTTCACCGCCCGGCCAAACCCCACGTTCTCGCGCTGCTGCAGGAGCACCGTGCCCGGGAAGGCGCTCGCCAGGTCCGCGGTCTCGGCGTCCTGGCTGTTGTTCACCACGACGATCCGGTTGACCGCGCCGTCCGCGCGCAGGGCACGCAGGCAGTCGCCGATGACGCCGGCGGACCGGTACGCGACCACGACCGCGTCGGCCTTCATGGCCGCCGCCCCATGACCCCTGCCCCTGCCCCTGTCCCGGCCGCGTGCGGCGCCGCCGGGGGGAGCGGTGGTGGCGGCGGTGGCGGCGGCGGCGCCGGGGGCGGAGGGGGCGGCGGGGATGGCGGCGGCACTGCCCGGCAGACCTCGACCCCGCGGGCGACCCCTGCCATGAACACCAGATTTCCTATGAGGTAACGGCGCCACAGGCGCCGAGGCTCCGCGCCGAGGCGAAATGCCCATTCGAGACCGTGGTCCCGCATCCACCTGGGTGCCTGGCGCTTGGCACCGGCGATGAAGTCGAAGGCGGCACCGACCGCGACCAGGGTGACGCCCAGGCGGTCCCGGAAGCGGTCGACGAACAGGTCCTGGAGCGGCGTGCCGAGACCGACCCAGACGACGTCGGGGCGGGCACGCCGCACACGCTTGGCCAGCTCCGCCTCCTCGCGCCTGGAGAGCGGCCGGAACGGCGGGGACTCGACTCCGGCGACCTCCACGCCCGGGGCGAGCTCGGTGAGCCGCCGGGCGAGCGCGGCGGCGACCTCGGTGGTCGAGCCGTACAGGTAGTGCCTGAGGCTCCAGTCCCGGCCCGCCCGCGCCGTGGCGAGCACGAGGTCGGGCCCGTACACCCGCCGGCGCATGTGGCCGAAGCCAGCCCGACGGCTGACCCAGGTCAGCGGCGCGCCGTCGGCCAGGTTGAGGTCGCCTCGGTTGACCGCGTCGGCGAACGCGGGGTCCCGGCGGGCAAGCGCAAGCGTCCAGGCGTTGCAGAGGTGCACAGCGCGCCCGCCTGCGTTCCGCGAAAACGCCCTCAGGCGGTCGACGGCCTCCTCCAGGGTGACGGCGTCGACCCGGACGCCGCAGCAGCGGAACGCTCCCCGCGCGGCGAGGTGGCAGGCACCGGCGTGCTCACCAACGTGCTCACCAACGCGGTTGCTGGGGTCTACGCCCAGGTGCTCTCCGTGGTCCATGAAGGCTTCCCGGTCCCTTTCTGAGTTGAGGCGGCAGCGGTGGTCCTGACGGCGAGCCCGGCACCAAAGACGGTCCAGAACCAGATCGCCCCCTGGGGGCCCTCCAGGTAGACGTCGAAGAAGGCGTTGCACTGCATCGCCACCCAGTACGCAAGCAGCCAGGCGCAGACCGCGGCGAGCAGCCTGTCGCCCGACTGGCGCGCGCGGTGGCCGACGGCGAGCAGCCTGCCCACGAACGCGGCCTGCAGGGCCAGCCACAGGGCCAGCCCGGGTACGCCGGACCTGGCCAGCACCGTGAGGTTCACGTTGTGGGGGCTGCGCAGCGAGTGGTCGGCGGTGACCTGGAAGCCGTCGTCGTCCGCGAGGTTCACCCCGTACCCCTTGCCGGTCCAGAAGTACGGGCCGTGGACGGTGTAGTCGACGATCCGGTGCCACCAGGCGAGGCGCCACCTCTTCGTGCCGGCCAGTCCCGATTGGCCGGCGTCGCCCATGATGCTCGAGAAGTTCGCGCCGACCTGGCCGGCCGAGATCTCGCGGCCGCTCACCGTGCCGATCCGGACGTCGAGGAGCATGACCGCGAGCAGCAGAGCAGCCGCCGCACCCGCCGGCTTGACCAGCCGCCAGGAAGGCGCGACCAGCGCCACGGCGGCCAGCGCGGCCAGGACGGCCAGCCCGCCTCCGCGGTTCCGGACGGCGACCAGGGTGAAGTCGCCCGCCCAGACCACCCAGACCAGCGCCTCGGTCCAGCCACGACGCCATCCCCCTGCCCCAGCTTCGACGGGCCGGTGGAGGCCGAGGATCATGAAGGCGCCGACGCCCCCCAGGTGGACTCCTGTGTCGCCCGGCTTCAAGTCGATCAGGGGCACGCTGCCGTGCAGCATCGGGATGCGTCGCGGGAAAAGGGACAGCAGCAGGTCCGTGAGCAGCACCCAGAGCACGAACGCCGGGACGAGCGCCCGGAACCAGGCGAGCCAGCGCTCAAGAAGCCGGCGGCGGTCCAGGAACGCCACGACCACCAGGGCGAAGGCGCCGTAGCCCCAGACGGCGGCGTCCCGCACCGCGGCCAGACCGTAGGCGCTGAGGTGCGGTGCGGTTGTCGCAAGCCCCCAGGCCATGAAGAGCCCGAGAAGGCCGGTCACGACAACGGCTCCTGGCGGAACCGGCTCGGCGCGCCGTGGGCGGAGGGCGAGCGCCAGGACCGCCAACGCCAGCACGAGGTCGCCGACGAAGACCGTCCCCACCCCGAGATAGGCGAAGCCGCGGCCGAGCAGCAGGTAGCCGCCCAGGAGTCCGGCGAGGACGGTCAGGAGCAGCCCGGGCAGCCGCGTCCGGCTCGGGGCGAGCAGCGTCACCGCGACCGAGAGCGCCGAGACGGCGAGCGCGGCCGCGGGGGCGGCCACCACGGCCACGCCGATGCCGAGCACCGCGGCGACGGCGAACAGGCTGGAGCGCGCCGTGGAGGGGCGGAGCACTCAGCGCCTCCCGTCGGCGGACGGGAACCAGGGTCGGGCGGGTCGGGCGAGGCCGGCGGGTCGGGCGGGGTGGGCGGGGTCGGCGGGACCGTTGTGGCCGGGGGGTCCGGGGAGTCCGGGGGCGCCGGTCGGGCGGCGCCTTCGCCGTGCCGGGGGCGGCCCAGGCTGGCCCGGCCGTACAGGACCCTCGTGGTAGTAGTAGTCGTGGTACCGGGTCGGCTGCTGCCCCTCGGACAGGGCGCTCGCGTTGAGAACCGTGCCGAACAGCGCGACGCCGGCCTTGCCGCACGCGGACCTGGCCGCCTGTACCTGGTCGGTGGTTGTCACGCCCGCGCGGGCGAGGCCATGCGGCGCGAGGCGAGCAGCTCGGCCGGGTTGATCGGGATCCGGCCCGAGGTGAGGACGTCAAGCGAGCCCGCGCGGGTGTGCTGCAGGGCGTCGCCGGCATCGGCCTGCTGCAGCAGGACCGTGGTGGTGCCGACCCGCTCCTGCAGCCCGAAGATCCGGTGCTGCGACGGCCTGCGCAGGTCGGCGTCGACGACGACCACCCGGATGCCGGTCTCGGCCAGGGCCAGGCCCAGGTTGGCGGTCACCGTCGACTTGCCGTCCCCTCCGGCCGGGGAGGTCACGACGCAGCAGACGCTGTCACGGTCCACGCCGAGGAAGGAGAAGTTGGTGCGGAGCTTGCGGAACGCCTCGGCGGCGGCGGACCGCGGCTGATCGGCGACTGGAGTCTGCGCCGCGCGGGCGTCGAACGGCGGGATGGTGCCGACCACGGGCGCGCCGGCGGCCGCCTCCAGCCGCTCGGGCGACCTCACGGAGCGGTCGAGGAACTCGCGCAGCACGGCGAGCCCCGTCCCGACCATGAGGCCCAGCACCAGGCCGAGCGCGACGTTCAGGGGGATGCGCGGCCTGACCGGCCTGGTGGGCCGCTGTGCTGGCTCGACCAGGCTCACCCGCACCGCCGAGCCGCTCTGGAGCTTCGGAAGCTGGGCGATGAACGCGCGCGCCACGCTGCCGGCGAGCCGCTGGGCTCTGCCCGGGTCGGCGTCCTCGACGCTCAGCTTGATGAGCAGCGTCTCCGGGATGGGCTCGGCGTGGACCCGCTGCTGCAGGTCGGTCACGCTGCCCGGGTCCGGGGCCGAGGTGGCGGCCGGGGCCGGGGGCAGGGGCAGGGCCGGGGCCGAGAGTGCCCGCAGTGCCGCCTCCGCGGTGGGCCGTGACTCCAGGACCTGGACGAACGACTTGACGAGCTGCTGCGAGAGCAGCGCCCCCTCGTAGGCTGACGAGGTCCCGCCCGCGGGGTCGGCCTTGGCGAGGACGAGCAGCTTGGCGTCTGCCCGGTAGACGGAAGTGACCGCCAGCGACGTCCCCAGGGCGGCCGCCGCGCAGAGCGCGGTGACCGCGGCGATCAGCCTGGCGTGCTCGCGGACGATGTCGAAATAGTCACGTAGCCCCATGTGCCCGCCCTACACCCCTGATCCGCGCAGGACGGTTGGGATCGTCCGCAGGACGATGCGCAGGTCCATCGCAAGCGACCAGTTCTCGACGTAGAACAGGTCGTGGCGGACCAGCTCGTCGAATGGGAGGCGGTGGCGGCCGGACACCTGCCACAGACCGGTCAGGCCGGGCCTGACCCAGAGACGGCGGCGCGCCCATGGGTTGTCGAGATCGACCTCGTAGGTGGGGAGCGGGCGCGGGCCCACCATGCTCATCTCGCCGCGCAGCACGTTGAGGAGCTGCGGCAGCTCGTCCAGGCTCCAGGCGCGCAGCCAGCGGCCCGCCCTGGTGACCCTCGGGTCCCGGCGCAGCTTGAAGACCGGCCCGTCGGCCTCGTTCAGCCAGCGGACCGCGGCCAGCCGGTCCTCCGCGTCCACCGTCATGGAGCGGAATTTGCACATGCTGAACACCCGGCCGCCACGGCCCACCCGCTGCTGCCGGAACAGCACCGGACCGGGGCCGGAGAGGCGGACGGCGACGGCGCAGGCCAGGAGGACCGGGGCGAGCGCCACGACCAGCAGCCCGGCCGCGACCACGTCGAAGGCACGTTTGAGCGCCCACCGGAAGCCGGTCAGCCCGCCGGGCCACGCCCTGGTCAGAGCGGCGCTCGGGACCGCCACGCCGCGCGTGCCGCTCGCAGGCGACGACGCCATCACACTGCCCTCCGCATGGTTCCCCCCGCTGATTTGTGGCTGCGGGCCATTCACACTGAAATCCCCGAAAACCTATAAACTCTTGAAACAGACTTCCGAGGCAGCGGAACCTTATCGGATGCGCACCGGTTGTTCAAGGAACTTTCAAAGAGCGGCGAAGATGACCTGATCGCCCTAGTTACCCTGGTTACCCGGTACGGGACCTCGCCCGCCCTGCACGGGCAGGGAGCGCCGGGACCTGTCGAGCGCCAAATGATCACCGAGACGGACCATTGGAGTAGTAACATCCTTTAGCGCACGATCAAGCGAGATGACAGTATGGCGACCGATACGGACAGTTGTCCCCTGCTGATCTACTTACCCGGACTCTCAGATGCTCCGGGGAATTCGGCTCGCCGCGTGGCCGACATCCTGGCGGCGAAGGCCAGCAAGGGACCAGGCACGTTCGCGACGGCGGATCTGCGGGGCGGCTATCCTGCGCTCGGTCCCGGTCGTCCAGCAACTCATGGAATACGCTCAGAACGAGCGGCATGGTGCAAGCATCTCAGAATTGCTCGGTACAGGGATCGACCAGGTGCTCGAGGCTGATCCGGACCGGCGCGTCTTCATCTTCGGTTACAGCCTCGGAAATCTGGTGGCATTGGATTTTCTATTCCCGCGGGCGTCGCTGCATATGCCCAACGACGCCCGCCTGCAGAAGGCGGTTGCTGGATTCATCTCAGCCGGCTGCCCCACGGATTTCGTCCGTCTCTATGTTCCTCGCTACCTTTGTGATCGTACGAAACGGGTCGATAATCTTGCATGGCGGAACATCTTCATCGCGGCAGACGTTTTCGCGTCCAATTTTGTCGAGGGCAATGACCTGGCCGTACCCTCTCCCTGCAACACTCCTGGCCCCGACGGTTGCGACGTTCGGCCGGACGTTTCAATCCGTTATACAGATGAGAAGCTCACGTTGCTGAACGTGTGGGGCAGAAAAGGCTTCCTGTCCCACAGACGTGCACCACGCCGTCCACGGCGTAGACGAGCCGGGTGAGCACGGGGATGAGGCTGCGCGGACCGCAGCGCCCCCGCAGCGTCACGACCCCGTCCTCCACCTCGACGGCGAAGCGTCCAGGGCTCATGAGCATGCGGCGCGGGATGACGTCCCCGCTGGTCTCGGCGCGGGTCCTGGCCCGCGCTGGCCAGGTCAGGCAAGGGCGACCGGCTGACGGAGGATGGTGCGGAGGCGCTCCGGCGCGGCGCGCCGAGGGTCGCCCAGGTAGATCTCGTGGTGCTTGCCGACCGCGCGGTAGCCCTGCTCGCCGATGTAGCGGTGCAGCCGGGCGATCGTCGGGCACTCGCTCGCATAGGGGCCCAGGTGCAGGATCTGCACGGTGAATCCTTCGGCGAACGCCTCGAAGCGCAGCCGCGGCCCGGCCGCGAGCCGCCTGCGGACGGTCGTCGCCGGGACGACCTCGGCAACGAGATCCTCGGTGACCTGGTCGGGCTGCCGGATCATCGCCGTCCAGCGCCAGCGGAACCTGTCCCCGTCCGACCAGGTGCCCTCGCCCTGCTGGATGGCCGCGACCGTCGCCAGCATCGCAGGGTCGCCCGGCCACCACAGCGCCTCCAAGGGCGCCACGTGGTAGAACGCGCCGATCCTGTCCTTGACGGCGGACCGCAGCGCGTATGAGACCGCGAACAGCGTCTCGACCGCCTCCGCGAAGGCGGGCCCCGTGGGGCTGCTCTCCCCGTCGACCATGAGGAACCGCAGCTCGGGAACGTCGATGATCCAGGGCGCTCTCGCGCTGGCACGGTACAGGACGTCCACTTCGGTCGCAGTCGCCGCGGCCACGATGCACCTCCCAGGTCCCGGGACCCACGAACGGCACCAGCGATGGCGGTGTCGTCCAGTCCCTGCCGGGCATGCTGGACCGCGCTCCCCCTGCCGACCAGAGTCGGACGGCAGGGCACCGGAGGGCCGATGGGCCCGGGCGCCAGGAAGTGGCGGCCACGGTTCGACGGGCGTCGAACTGTCCGTGCATACACTTGGGAGCATGGATGCCGATGCTGACGTCGCCGGAGCGGCCGCCCTGCTCGCGGACCCGGCGCGGGTCGCGATGCTCGACGCGCTGCTCGGCGGGCGCGCCCTGCCGGCCGGGGAGCTCGCCCACCGCGCCGCGGTCACCGCGCCCACTGCCAGCGCCCACCTGCGGCGGCTGCTCGACGGTGGCCTGGTGGCCGTCGAGGCCCAGGGGCGCCACCGCTATTACCGTCTGGCCGGACCGGCCGTGGCCGAGACGATTGAGGCGCTCTCGCTGATTGCCCGGCCACGGCCGGTCCGGAGCCTCAGGCAGTCGCAGCGGGCGCAGGCGCTCCGCTTTGCGCGCACCTGCTACGACCACCTCGCCGGCGTGGTCGGGGTGGCCCTGGCCGATTCGCTGCTGCGCGCCGGCGCGCTGCGACCGGCCGCCGGCCGCGACTGCGAGGTGACCCCGGAGGGCGAGGAGCTGCTCGGCGGCCTCGGGGTCAACGTCGTCGAACTGCGCGGCCAGCGCCGCACCTTCGCAAGGCAGTGCCTTGACTGGACCGAGCGGACCCCGCACCTGTCGGGCGCACTGGGCGCGGCGCTGCTCGCGCGCCCGCTCGACCTCGGCTGGCTGGCGCGCGGCCGGGTGCCGCGCGGGCTGGTCCTCACCGAGGCCGGGCGCGACGGCCTGGCCCGGGAGCTCGGCTGCGAGGTGGCGAGCGCGGGCCTTCGGCCCGGGTAGCGCCCGGGTGCAGCGCGCGGATCGTGCGGGTGGCGGTGAGCAGGCCGAACAGCCAGGCGGCGCCGAGCGCGGCGCCGGCCAGCACGTCGGTGAGCCAGCTTGCGCCCAGGTACAGCCGCGACAGGCCGACCAGCGCGGCGACCAGCAGCGCGGCGGTCCACAGCGCGACCCTGCGGGCCCAGCCTGGAGTCAGGCCGGCGAGCACCGCGGCGAGCATGCCCCAGACCGCGGTGGCGCAGGCAGTGTGACCAGAGGGGAAGGCGTGGCCCGTCCAATGGCCGATCGCCTGGGCAGCGGGCGGGCGCGGCCGGTGCGTGAGGAGCTTGATGGTGCCGGACAGCGCCCAGGCGCCGGCGAACGCGCCGGCCAGCAGGCCGAGCGGCCGCCAGGTGCCCGCCCGCAGGCGCCAGGCCAGCCCCACGGCCAGCAGCACGCCGACCAGCAGGGCGGCGTTGCCGAGGTCGGTGACGCCGCGCAGGAGCGGCGTGAGCCAGGCTTCGCGGTGGGCGACGAAGAAACGCTGGACGGGCTGGTCGACCAGGGCGAGCTCGTCATGGGCGATGACGTCCTGGAGCAGCGCGCCGAACGCCCATCCGGCGACGACGATCGCTGCGGCGCCCAGGGTCAGCGAGAGGCCGAGCGCGCCGCCTGGCCGCAGCCGCTCGGCCAGGAAGGCGAGCTGGCGGTGGTAGCGCTCGCGCAGCCGCCGGACCCGGGGCCGGTCGAGCTGGCGGTCGACCACCGCACGCACGCGGTCGGGGTGCCGGGCGACCAGGCGGGCCGCGAGCACGGTCCCGGCGGTGGCCAGCAGCACGAGCAGGAGCAGGAGGCTGGCGCGCCCGGCGGCGTGCTCGATCCGGCGCCAGCCGGTCCCGGCGGCGTAGCCGAGCAGGACGAACCCGGTGGCCCACAGGGCGCCGCCGGCCGCGTTGTAGAAGGCGAAGGTGCGGTAGTCGAGCCGGGCCATGCCGGCGAGGCCCGGGATGAGCGCGCGCAGCGCGGCGGTGAAGCGGCCGAGGAACACCGCCGGGCCACCGCGCCGGGCAAGGTAGCGCTCGGCGCGGTCGAGGTGCTCGCGACGGACCAGCCGGCCGATCGAGCCTTCCAGGATGGTGCGGCCGTAGCGGCGGCCGATGAGATAGCCGACGGTGTCGCCGACAATCGCGCCGGCGATGGCGACGGCGACGACGGCGGGCAGGCCGACGCGGCGCTGGAAGGCCAGGACACCGCCGAGCAGCACGGCGATCTCGCCGGGGAAGACGAAGCCGAGGAAGGCCGATGCCTCCAGGGCGGGCACCAGGAACACGATCGCCAGCGCGCCCCAGCCGCGCAGCGCCAGGATGCGGTCAGCCAGATGGCCCATTCCCGCCCTCCTCTGTCCCTCCAGTCGTCACCCTTATAAATACGCCAGTGGACATAAACACTCATATCACCGCGAAGGGTGCTCCAACCGACTTCAACGTCAGGTTGAGTCCGGTTAGACTCACGTCGGTCACGCCGGCCGCCCTGGTCCGACCGTTCGCGGCCTTCGTCACCTTCAAGCACCTGCATGGAGGGGCGATCGGCTCGGGCTGAACGGCAGCACCCACGCGATTATCCGAGGAGTCGGCACATGGGGACAACCGTCTTCGTCGCACTTGACGACGTCCTGCGCAACGAAGACGCGGCCAAAGCGCTGCACGACGTCTTCGACCAGGTGGTGGTGGCCACGCGGCGGGCCACGGCGGTCGATGAGCTGACCAGCCTGGCTGACGAGGTGGACGCCGCAATAATAGGTGTGCGCGAGCGCATCGACGGTCGCGCGCTCGATCGTCTTGGACGGCTGCGCGTCCTCGGCTCGATGGCCTCCGGAACCGACCACATCGATTTGGCCGCGCTCAAGGCGCGCGGAGTCACGCTGATAACGGCGGAGGGCGTCAACGCCCCGTCCGTGGCCGAGCACTCGCTGATGATGATGCTCGCCCTGGCCAAGCGAGCGCTTGCGGGGCATGCCGCGGTGGTGAGCGGCGCGGACCGCTCGGCAATGCCAACGCCCCCGGTCCAGTTGAGTGGGCGGCGTGTCGGCATCCTCGGCGCCGGCAGTACTGGTACCGCATTGGCCCGGCTGCTCAGCACGTTCGGCTGCGAGATGCTCGCCTGGACGCGCCGTCCTGCCGCGCACCCCGAGATGGCAGGATTCGGGGCGCGGTTCTGCACGCTCGAGGAGCTGTTCTCCCGCTGCCACGTCGTCAGCGTCCATCTTCCCCTGACGCCTGAGACACGGGGCTCTATTACGCGAGAGCTTCTCCTGCGGCTGCCGTTCGGTGCGATCGTGGTCAACGTGGCGCGCAAGGAGGTCTTCGATCTGCACGGCTTGGTCGCGGCCAGTGGGCAACGCGATGACATCCTGTTCGGCATCGACGACTTCGGCCTGCTGAGGGATGGCACCGTGGAGGCGCTCGGCGCCAGGTGCCTGCTGAGCCCTCACGTCGCGGGCGTGACCGAGGAAGCGCTCAAAGCCATACAGGACCGTGTGGTGCACGGCGTCGTCGAGTACTTCCGCTGACTGACTCCGGTGTGGTCGAAGGCCGTACGGACGGTGCCGGAGTCTGGGGCGGCATAGGATGGCCGGGCGCGTACTCGACTATGGCAATTCATTGCTCGGCGTTGCGGGGCTGCTGATCACGGTCGTGACGTTCCTCAAGGTCCGGTCCGTGTCCCGAGCGCAGAAGGAGGAACGTGCTCTGATCCGTAAGTTGTACGGTACCGACACGCTGGCGACGCAGCTCCGGTCGGCCGCGCGCTTCCTGCGTCGGGACAGGGAGCTTGATGCTCGCGATCTCGCCGAAGAGCTGGTCAGGCTGTGTGGTGAGATCGACGGGATCACCAAGGTCCTCGAGGCAATGAACGGCGTCAAGTCGACAGGCCTCGTCCTCCGTGATCGTGACTATTTCACTCCTGCTTTCGTGAAGCGATCTGTCGAGGAGTCGAGACACGCACTGGACTTCCTGATCTACCGCAATCTGCAGTTCGCCAACGTCGATCTGCTCCAGGCTATGGAGCTGGCAGCCGGGAGTGGCGTTCGAATCCGCATCCTGGCGCTTTCGGCCCGTGCGGACGATGCCGTCCTGGACCAGGCCGTGCGGGTACTTCCGTGGCCCCTTGCGGCCGATCGTGACATGCTACGTGAGCAGCTCAGTGCCTCTGAGCGGCGGATTGCGGGGATCGTGTCGAGCTGGGAGCGCGAGGCGCAGGAGCGGTTCGAGTACCGCGGCTACAACATCGCGCCGAACCTTCATTTCCTTCGGTCCGATGCCGTTATCAAGTACGGGTTCATCGGCACGCTGGCGACGGCACAGCCACAACAGCTACACGAGCGGCCGTACGTGGAGATCCCGGTCCGCTCCGCTCCCGGCGGGACGCTTGTCCGGCATTACGAGCAGCTCTGGCAGTTGAGCGCCGCGGGGACGCTCCGAATGGACCGGCCCGGCCAATAGCCAGTCCACCGGCCGACCCTGTCAGCCCAGCTTGCGGCTGAACTCGTCGATTGCGGCCGCCAGCGTCCGGTCGATCAGCGCGACGCTGACCGCTCCGGCTGGCGCCACCAGCGGCGCCAAGTCTGCGACGTTGGCCAGGCCAAGGGCGTGCAGGTACTCGTCGCGCCGTCGCCGGTCGACCACGAGCGGCGCATAGTCCTTGCGGAGCAGGACCAGCAGCACCAGCGCCCGGGCGACACGGCCGTTGCCGTCCTGGAAGGGATGGACGCGGATGAAGCGATGATGCAGCCAGGCGGCGGCGACGATCGGGTGGAGCTGCTCGGTTCCTCCGTACAACTCGACGAGTCGTTCCATCTCCGACTGCACGTGCTCAGGCGGGACGTATTCGAGCACGGACCCGTGGGCGCGTGCGCGGGCCTCACTGGCCAGGGTCAGCGTGCGGTGGGCTCGCCCTGGGGGGTCTCGGCGCCTGTGGGGGCGTCGAAGCTGTCGCGCAGGGGCAGTTCGCGCAGCAGCAGGGTGAGCAGGAACGCCAGCGCGGCGAACGGCAGGGCCCAGGCGAAGACGGTGTCGACCGCGGCGGCGACGGCCTGCGCGAGGGCGTGGTGGACGGTGGGGGTCAGGGTCCTGAGCTGGGCCGGGCCGCCGCGCAGGCTGCCGCCGAGCGCCCCTGCGTCCCTACCCGGCAGGCGGCGGGCCAGCTCGGCGCCCAGGCGGCTGGCGAAGATGGCGCCGAAGACCGCGACGCCCACCGAGCCACCCAACTCGCGGAAGAACTGCGCCAGCGAGGTCACCACGCCAAGGTGGCGGTGCTCGACGGCGTTCTGGCCGGCGACGACCAGTACCTGCATGGTCAGGCCGATGCCGACGCCGAGCAGGACCATCTCGCCGGTGACGACAGTACGGGGAGTGGCGGTCCCGACCTGGGACAGCAGCCAGTAGGAGGCGGTCATGACGGCGCTGCCGGCCACGGGGAACGGCTTGTAGCGGCCGCTGCGGGTGACCAGCCGGCCGGTGACCACCGAGGCGCCGAGCACGCCGACCATCAGCGGCAGCACCAGCAGGCCCGAGCTGGTGGCGCTGACGCCCTTGGCGACCTGGAGGAACAGCGGCAGGAACGCCAGCGAGCCGAGCAGCACCACCCCGGTGAGCAGCCCGACCGCGCTGGTCACGGCGATCACCGGGTTGGCGAACAGCGCCAGCGGCAGCAGCGGTTCGGCTGCGCGCCGCTCGACCACGACCAGCAGCCCGAGCGCCAGCGCCGCCGCGGCGGCCAGGGTGAGGACCTGCGGCGACGTCCAGGCGTACTGGGTGCCACCCCAGCTCGCCACGAGCACGGCGCAGCCGACCGCGGCGACCAGCAGCGCGGCGCCAGGCAGGTCGAAGCGGGCGGCTCGGGCGGGGCGCGGGGGCAGGCGCAGGCGCGCGCCGATGACCCCGAACGCGGCCAGGCCGATGGGCAGGTTGACGTAGAAGATCCAGCGCCAGCCGGCGTGGTCGACGAGGAAGCCGCCGACCAGGGGGCCTGCGACGGTCGCGAGCGCGAGCACGCCGCCGAGGTAGCCGGCGTAGCGGCCGCGCTGCCGGGGTGGGACGAGGTCGGCGACGACCGCGAGGGTGAGTGCCATCAGCCCGCCGCCGCCGACGCCCTGCAGCGCGCGGAAGGCGATGAGCTGGCCAAGGGTGTGGGACACGCCGGCGAGCGCGGAGCCGGCGAGGAACACCACCAGGGCGCTCTGGAAGACGCGCTTGCGGTCGTGCAGGTCGCTGAGCCTGCCGTAGATCACCGCGGCGGCGGTGGAGGTGACCAGGTAGGCGGTGGCGACCCAGCCGATGTGGGCAAGGCCGCCGAGCTCGCCGACGATGGTGGGCAACGCGGTGGCGACGATCGTCTGGTCGAGGGAGGCGACCGCCATCGCGAGCATCAGCCCGACGTAGACGGCGAGGATCTGGCGGTGGCCAAGCGGTGGCTGTCGCATCCTGCTACTTCCCGTCAGCGTCGAGCTCGTGCCGCTCGACGGCGGCGGCCACGCGCTCCGGCCAGCTTGGCGGCGGGCCCTGGGTGACCGGGGTGGCGCCGAGCGCGGCCAGGAACGCCTCGTCGCGGGCTGGGTCGCCGACCTGAAGCCAGGCGATCACCGCCTCGATGGTGGTGTGCGTCACGACCCGTGCGCTCCAGCGCAACAGCACGGGGTCGGGGAGCTCACGGGCCAGTCGCTCCTCGGCCCGCGCGACCGCGGCGGCCAGGAACTGGTCGGCATAGGCGGCGAACTCCGGCTCGCGGGCGGCGTGGCGGAACAGCAGGACGAAGGCGTCGGGCTGCTCGCGAGCGGCGCGGAACAGGGCCTGCAGCCCGCGGCGCGAGGCGCCGCCCTCGGGGTCGTCGGCGACCAGCTCGGCCAGGCGGCGCCGCAGCCCCTCGAGGACCGCGACGTACAGCTCCCGCTTGCCGTCGAAGTCGCGGTAGAGCATCAGCTTGCTGATGCCGGCCTCGGCAGCGACGTCCTCCATCGAGGTCGCGGCGTAGCCGCTGCGCGCGAAGGCGCGGGCGGCGCCGGCGAGGACCTGCCGCACGCGCTCGGCGCGTGGCAGCCGGGTGCGCCGAGGGACCACGCTCATCCCCTACCTCCATATTCACATACTCACTGATGTATACACGATGATATCTACTCTCTAGTTACACGCAAGAGTGAACTTCGGTCGGCGGAGGGTCGGCGGAGGGGCTGGACGCCTGGTTGGCGTGGGCGCACCATTTCCTGTGGTTTCCTGGCGCTCGCGTGGCTCACCCCGATACACCGCCGATACACCGCCGACAAGGAGAGGTCAGCATGGTCATGCAGGCACGGCTCAGGCGGGCACTGCCGGCGTTGGGGCTGCTGGTGGCGGCGACGGTCGCGCTGCCGGCGCCCGCGCTGGCGGGCGGCCCCGGCGTCGTCTCCGTCACGACCACCATCCAGGCGGCCGTGGACGCGGCCCGGCCCGGCGACACCGTCCTGGTCCCGCCGGGCACCTACCACGAGAGTGTGCTCATCGACAAGAGCGACCTCACCCTGCGCGGCAGCCTCGGCGCGGTGATCGACGCGCACGGCTTCGCCAACGGCATCAGGGTCGGCAGCGGCGAGGAGACACCGGGCCCGGACGGCTTCCCGGTCTGCCCCCCGGCGGCGCTCCACAACGTCGCCGTCGAGGGCCTCACCGTCCAGAGCGCCGAGGACAACGGCCTGTTCATGATCGGCGTCGACGGCTTCCAGGTCCGCGGCGGCCGCTACGTGGGCAACCACGAGTACGGCGTCTTCCCCAGTTGCTCGACCAACGGCGTGGTCGAGGGCAACCTCGCGGAGGGCGCCAACGACACCGGCATCTACGTCGGCAACGACACCGGCGTCACCGTGACCGGCAACCGCGCCGAGGGCAACACCAGCGGCTTCGAGGTGGAGAACTCCAGCGACGTGGTGGTGCGCGGCAACCGCGCGACCGGCAACACCGCCGGGATCCTGGTGTTCGTGCTGCCGGGGCTGCCCCGGACCGGCACCGACCACGTGCTGGTCGAGGGCAACGTGGTGACCGCCAACAACCGGCCGAACCCGGTCCCGCCCGACAGCGGCGAGGACCTCGGCCTCGTGCCGACCGGCACGGGGATGCTCGACGTCGCCGGCGACGACGTGACCTTCCGCCACAACGACGTGCTCGGCAACGACAGCGTCGGCATTGCCGTCCTGGCGACGCCGTTCGCGGGTCAGGACCCGCGTGTGGAGCCCAACCCCGACCGGACCATCGTGGTCGACAACGTGCTCCTGCGCAACGGCCTGCACCCCGACCCGCTGCGCAGCGGCGGTCGTGCCGCCGACGTCGTCTACGACGGCTCCGGGACCGGGAACTGCTTCGCCGGCAACGTCTTCAGGACCGACTTCCCGAGCGGCATCACCGCGCTGTTCCCCTGCACCTGACGAGCCGGCCTCTGTGGGCCGTCACCCGCGGTCCCCACCGTCCGCTCGGTCCTCCGGGTCCCTGCGGTCCTCCGGGTCCCTGATCGTGCCCTCGACCAGCTCGGCGTAGCCGACCGGCGTGGAGCCCACAAGGCGGCACGCGGCTCGCGGGCGCCTCCCGCCGAGCACCGGGCCCCACGGCGTCCAGGCCACGTCCAGGCCGTCGAAGGAGCCACGGACCGGTGGGCGGATCTCGGCGAACCGCTCGGCCAGTGCCCGGTCGCCCACCGCCAGGACGTGCACCACGAACGCGCCGGCCTCCTGCGCGGCCTCCCAGAACGCCGACGTCGGGTCGACCAGGCCGAGCAGGCGCGCCGGCTGGCCCTCGGCGACCAGCACCGACGACACCGTCAGGCCAGCCCCGGCTGACGGCCTGCCCGCTGTCCACACGGTGACGGGCGCCACCAGGCGCCCACGCAGCCGGCGGACCGGGTCGCGACGCTCGGGCGGCGTCGCGAAAGGATGCTGCCCGCCGATCCGGATCCGCTCCCCACCGGTTGCCATGCCGCCATTGTGCGCGTCCCGGGCTCAGTGGCGTTCCTGGCCGCCGGCGAGGAGGGTGGCGGCGTCGCGGGCGAACTGCGCGAGCGCGCGTGGCGACCTGCCGGTCACCGAGCGCACGTCAGCGGTGAGGACCTCCTCGTACCCGGCTGCGAACATACCCTGCAGCTTGGCCACGTCGTCCGCGAACCAGGCCGCCACGCCCGCCGCCTGGAGCGCGCTGCGCACCTCGTCCGTCCAGAGCCGCACGTGCCGGATCCGCCTGCCGGTCTGCTCCGAGAGGATCCTCGCCACGTCGTCGAAGCTGAGCGTCTGCGGTCCCGTCAGCGTGTAGACCTTGCCCTCGTGACCGTGGCCGGTCAGCGCCGCCGCCGCGACCGCCGCGACGTCGCGCGCGTCGACCATCCCGACCCGTCCGTCCGCGGCGGCGGTGTAGACCGCGCCATCGCGCACCATGCCGAGCAGGTTCTGCATGAAGAACAACGGCTGCAGGATCGTGTAGGCGAGGCCGGACTGCTCGAGCGCCCGCTCCGCCTGCCCGTGCTGGCGGGCGGTCTGCAGCGTCGAGTGCTCGTCCGCCCGGAACACCGACAGCTTGACGACGTGCCCGACGCCCGCGCGCGCGGCGGCCCGGATGACGCCACGCTCCCAGTCGGGCTGCCTGCTGCTCTGCGTGGTGAGGAGGAACACGCGGTCGGCTCGGGCCAGCGCCGCCTGGACCGGCCTGAGACGGTCAAGGCGGCGCTGGCCCGAGCCGCCGGCGCGCCCTGTCGGGGTCGCGCA
>WNGE01002636.1_pt1 | contig 21730 bp, 19 predicted proteins | sample 5400651 | NCBI WGS metagenome assembly WNGE01 (sample SAMN13153370, study PRJNA577476) | soil metagenome | isolation source: 60 cm soil or saprolite under grassland replicate 2 | place: USA:California | collected 2016-06-15 | reverse complement strand
CGCCATCACGAGACTGTTGAAGAGCATCCGTCCCATGTGCGCCTTGTGCCACGCCTCGACGTAGTTCTCCGGGGCATGGAGGGAGGGGAGGAGGCGCGGCGGACGCTGGACGACCTGCTGGATGTCCTGCGTCGAGATGACGAATGCGAAGTAGAGAGGAAAGGCGACCACCGCGATGCACGCGATGAGGAGGACGTGGATCACCACCGTATTCCAGGAGACGGGCGGCCGGCGCCGCGCCCCCGCCACCGTGCCCACGCCCACCCGCGCCTGCTCGAGCTGGCCGGCGCCGATCATTTAACCTCAACATGCCTTTTGGCATGTTGACCGTGGGCGAGACTGGTTAGAGCGATGCGCTGGGGCCATTCCTGACCGTGGGCGAGACTGGTGAGAGCGATACGCTGGGGCCACTCTTGACCGTGGGCGAGAATGGTGAGAGCGATACGCTGGGGCCGATTCGGGTGGTTCAACGGTAGGTGACCTTTTTCTCGGCGTACTTGAACTGGAGCATGGTGAGGCCGATGACGAGGGCCATGAGGATCACCGACTGCGCGCCGGAGGAGCCCAGGTTGAGGCCGATGAAGCCGTCCTTGTAGAGCTTGTAGACCATGATCATGGTGGCGTCGCCCGGCCCGCCCTTCGTCACCGCGTCGATGACGCCGAAGGACTCGAAGAAGGCGAAGACCATGTTGAGGGTCACGAGGTAGAAGGTGATGGGCGAGATGAGGGGGAAAATGATGGAAGCGAAGCGGCGCAGCGGCCCCGCTCCGTCCACGTCGGCCGCCTCGAGCACCGCGCCGGGAATGGCGAGGAGCCCGGCCACGTAGAAGGCGATGTTGTATCCCAGATGCGTCCACGCCGTAGACACGATGACGAGGGTCATGGCGATCCAGCCCTTGAGGAGCCAGTTGAACTCGTAGGCGGTGATGAAGGAGAGGAGGTACGGCAGGATGCCGTAGGTCGGGTGGAAGATGAAGAGAAAGATGATGCCCGCCACCGGGGGCGCGACGCCGTAGGACCAGAGGATGAGGGTCCGGTACACCGAGAGCCCGCGGATCTTCTGGGTGGCGAGGGCGGCCATGAGGAGCGAGCCGCCCACCGCGAGGACGGTCACGCCGCCCGCGAATACGAAAGAGTTGGCCACGCTTCGGTAGTACTCGGCATCACCCAATAGCTTGGTGAAGTTGGCCAGCCCTACGAAGGTCATGCTGTCGCCGAAGGGAGAGACGCGGTAGACCGAGAGCTGGAGCGACTTGAGGGCGGGCCAAAAGAAGAAAAGCACGGTGACGGCCATCTGCGGGAAGACCAGCAGATAGGGCAGATATCGGTTCCGGAATACCGTGCGCTGCATGCCGGCGTCCCGCTACTGCTTGTTGGCCGCCGCGAACTCCTTCAGGATATCGTTGGACTTGGCCACCGCGTCGTCCAGCCCCCGCTTCGGCGTCTTCTTGCCCCCGAAGATGTTCTCCATCTCGCCCTCGATGACGTCACGGATCTGCACGAAGTTGCCGAGCCGGATGCCCTGGCTGTTCGCGGTGGCCTTGCCCTTGGTCAGCTCGGCGAACGCGGTGTACTGGTCCGGAAACTTCTTGAAATGGTATCCGGCCTCGAGGTTCTTGACCGCGGTGTTGGAGATCGCGAGATAGCCGGTGGTGACGTGCCACCACATCTGCTGGTTGGGCTCTGAGATGAACTTCAGGAACTTGGCCGTGCCGCGATTCTCGCCGGCCGGCTTGCCCTTCATCACCCAGAGGGTGGCGCCGCCGATGATGGAGGTCGCCTTGGTGTAGGGCGGGCCCCAGAACGGCAGCTGCCCGGTGCCCCACTGGAACTTGACCCCGCGGGTGAAGCCCCCGATGAGCGCCGAGGACTGTATGTATATGGCGCACTCACCGTTGATGAACTTCGGATCGGCCGTGCCCTGGCGCCCGCCGTAGGAGTAGATATTGCCCTTCTGCCATTCCGTGAGCCGGCTCAGGTGCATGACGCCGAATTCCTTGTTGATCAGGAGCTGCGCCTCGAGGCCGTCAAAGCCGTTTCGCTTGGTGGCGAAGGGCTGATCGTGCCAGGCGTGCATGTTCTCGACCATGGTCCACGACGGCCACCCCGTGGAGAAGCCGCATTTCGCCGCCCCGGACGCGATGATCTTCTTCGAATAGTCCTCGACCTGCTTCCAGGTCTGGGGCGGCTTCGACGGATCGAGTCCGGCCTTCTGGAACGCGTCTCTGTTGTAGTAGAGGATCGGCGTCGAGGAGTTGAAGGGCATGGAGTAGAGATTGCCGTCCTTCGAGTAGTAGCCGGCCACGGGCGCGATGAAGTCCTTCCAGTCCACCGCGATCTCCTGCTCCTTCATGAGCAGGTAGACGGGGTTGACGGCGCCGGAGAGAAGCATGGTCTGGGTGCCGACGTCGAAGACCTGGACGATGTGCGGCGCCTGGCGCTGCCGGTAGGCGGCGATGGCCGCGGTCAGGGTTTCCGGATAGGTGCCCTTGCGAAGCGGCTTCACCTCGTATTCGGACTGGCTCTCGTTGAACTGCTTCACCAGCTCGTTGGTGGCGTCGTTGAGCTGGCCCGTCATGGCGTGCCAGAACTGTATTTCTGTTTTTGCGAGGGCGGGCGTGGGCGCCAGGGTGATGGCGGCGACGAGGAGGGCGCAGGCCCAGGCGGCCGATCGCATCATGGTCGTGGGGCGGGGCATAGTAGTCCTCCTCGTCGAGATGGGTCCAAGGGTATGCCGACGCCGGTGACGCTACCGGAGGCGAATTGCTGTCGGGTTGCGGGCTCGTGACATTTGCGCATCGCCGCGCCAAGCGGAAGGGACTATAGCACGGATCACGCGCTTCGGAAGCGCAGGCTCCGCTCGACCGAGGCGCGATAGGCCTCGAGCTCCGCGTCGAGCCGGCGCGACGACCAGCCCGCGAGCGCGCTCATCCGGCGGCCGATGGCCTCGTAGCAATCGAGGCCGAGACAGGCGCTCTGACCGATGGCCGTGCGGCGGAGGAGAAAGTCCTGGAGCGAGACGGTCATCTCCTCGGCGAGGGCATGATGGAGCTGGGCCACGATATCCGGGTTGCTGGGACAGAGCCGGGCCGGGCCGTCGGGCAGCTTCCTCGCCAGATCGAGAACGCGCGGGTAGGCGCGGCCGTAGATTTCGACCAGAGTCTGCAAGGTCTCTCTGGAAAGACCCGTGGCCGTCATGTCCGCCGAGACGTCCATCCAGGCCCGCGCTTCGATCTTGTCCGTCTCCTCGTCGAGCCCGTCGAGGGTGAGGGTGGCCGTCCGCGAGGGCTCCCCGCGCCCGAGGGCGCTCATCACGCGATCACCTACCTGCTCCGCCAGGCTGCGAAAGCACGTCAGCTTGGTGCCCGTGATGGACAGGAAGCGCCCCTCCGGTCCTTCCACCACCATCTTGTGATCGCGGGAGACCTTCGAGGCGGGGGCGCCCTCTTCGAAGGCGAGCGGCCGCACTCCCGCATAGGTGTAGACCACCCGGTCGAAAGCCACGCGCGGGTCCGGCAAGGCCGGCCGCACGGCGTCGAGCAGATACGCGACCTCCTCGCGCGTGGCGGAGAGGCGATCGGGGTCCCCGTCGAAATCGGTGTCGGTGGTGCCCACCATGGAGAATTCCCGCCATGGGATCACGAAGATCATCCGGTCGTCGGCGGTGGACAGATAGACGGCCCGCTCCGTCATGCGCGGGAGCATGCAGTGAATGCCCTTGGTCGTCCGCACCACACGCTTTCCCGCGTCGCTCACCCCCGCCAGCTCGCGCAGCCGGTCGACCCACGGACCCGCGCAATTGACGACGACGGAGGCGCGCACCGCGTGCACGCGACCCGTCAGGAGATCGCGCACCCGCACCCCGTCGATGCCGCCGGCCCCGCGCGTGACCGCCTCCACCTCGCAGTAGTTGTGCACGCGGGCGCCGTGGCGGGCCGCGGAGAGCGCGTTCTCGAGGCAGAGGCGCTCGGGAAAGAGCAAGAGGTCGTCGAAGTAGTAACCGGCGCCGCGCAGGTCGTCGACCCGGATGGAGGGCTCGAGAGTCAGGGCGTCGAGGGGGCGGAGGACGCGGAAACGCTCCCGCTCCCGGCCCGGGGTCAGGAGATTGTAGAGCCACATGCCGATGCGCACGGTGATGAGCCCGCGCTTGGAGCCGCGGTACACGGGCACGAGGAAGGGCAGCGGGCGCACGAGGTGCGGGGCAAGACGCTCGAGGGTCTTCTTCTCGCGGAGGGACTCGCGGACGAGCTTGAAGTCGAAGAGCTCGAGATAGCGCAGGCCGCCGTGGATCAGCTTGGAGGACTTCGAGGACGTGCCCGAAGCGAAATCGCCCTTCTCGAAGAGAGCGACAGAGGCGCCGCGGAGGACGAGGTCGCGGGCCACCCCCGCCCCGGCCATGCCGCCGCCGATCACCACCGCGTCGAACCTCGCAGAGTCGATTCCGTTCAGGCGGGTCACCCGATCAGCTCCCGAATCGATCGTAGCACGTGGTCCGGAGCGAGGGCGTCGATTCGCGGGTCGCCGGGACGCGTGACGCCGGACAAGACGAGGATGGTGGCGAGCCCCTGCCGCTTCCCCATGACCATGTCGGTCTCGATCCGGTCGCCCACCATGACCGACTCGTGGGCGGAGCAGCCGAGAGCGGCGAGGGCCACCTCGAGAATGATGGGGGAGGGCTTGCCCACGATCAGCTCCACCTTCGTGTCCGTCACCGCTTCCACGGCCGCGATCATGCCCGCGCAGTCGGGGATCTGGCCGCCTTCCACGGGGCACGTGCGATCGGGATTGGTGGCGATGAGACGCGCGCCCCTCAGCACGGCCTGGAGCGCCGTGTTGAGCTTGGCATACGTGAAGGTACGATCGAAGGCGATCACCACCCAGCGCACATGCTCGTCGTCGCGCACCTCGAAGCCGTGGGCGGCCATTTCCGCGAGCATCGGTGACTCCCCGATGACGAAGACGGGCGCTCCCGGGTCGAGGGCGCGGAGATGGCGCGCGAGGACGAGCGAGGAGTTGATGACGTCATCCGCGGCCGCGGGCACGCCGAGGCGCTCGAGCTTGGCCGCATACTCATCGCGCGTCTGGAGGGGCTTGTTGGAGAGGAAGGCGACGCGCCGGCCCGCCGCCCGCAGGGCGGTGATGGCCTCGGCCGCCCCGGAAATGAGCGCCTCCCCGAGGTAGACGGTGCCGTCGAGATCGAAGAGCCAGCCGCGGTACGGAAAACGAATGGCCAACTAACGAAGGAGAGGCAGAACCGCCGACTGAGCCAGATCGAAGAGAGGGGCGGGGAAGATTCCCAGCTGTATGACGCCCCAGAGGGCGACCACCACCGCGAGGGCGCCCGCGAAGGACGGCATGATCACCGCGGGCGGCCCCTCGGGCTCGCGCATGTACATGTTGACGATGATGCGCAGGTAGTAATAGGCGGCCGCGGCCGAGTTCAGCACGCCGATCACGGCCAGCCACACGTAGCCCGAGCGTACGGCCGCCCCGAAGAGATAAAATTTTCCCACGAAGCCCGCGGTGGGCGGGATGCCGACCAGAGAGAGGAGGAACAGGGCCAAGGCGAGGGCAGCCAGGGGATGCCGGGTGGCGAGCCCCGCGGTATCGCCGATCCCCACCGCTTCCTCGCCACCCCGCTCGAGGAGCAGGACGACGCCGAAGGCGCCCGCGGTGGTGAACGTGTAGACGAGCAGATAGAAGAGCACGCTGCCGCCTCCGAGGCCGCCTCCGGCCACGATGCCCACGAGCATGTAGCCCACGTGAGCGATGGAGGAATAGGCGAGCATACGCTTGAGATTCTGCTGAGCGATGGCCACGACATTCCCGAGGGTCATGCTGAGAACCGCGAGCACCCAGAAGAGCCACGTCCACTCTCCCTGCAACGGGCGCAGCGACTCGAGGAGCAGGCGCAGGAGGGCGGCAAAGGCGGCGGCCTTGGAGCCGGTGGCGATGAAGGCGGTCACGGAGGTGGGCGCGCCCTCGTAGACGTCGGCCGTCCACATGTGGAAGGGCACCGCGGAGATCTTGAATCCAAAGCCCACGAGAAGAAGAGCGAAGCCGATGAGGAGGAGCGGATCCCGGCCCGCCCCCGCCTTCACCGCCGCCCCGATCTTGTCGAGGTTGGTGGAGGCGGTCGCCCCGTAGATGAGGGCGATGCCATAGAGGAAGAAGCCGGAGGCGAAGGCGCCGAGGAGAAAGTACTTCATGGAGGCCTCGCCGGCCTGGATCTCGGTGCGGAAGAAGCCCGCGAGCACGTACAGGGCGAGGGACATCGTCTCGAGGCCCAAGAACACCACGATCAAATCGTTGGCCCCGGCCATGATGACCATGCCCGCGGCCGCGAAGAGCACGAGGATGTAGAACTCGCCCGACTCCATGCCGCGACGCTTGAGATAGTCGATGGACTCGAGGAGGACGAGGCCGGTGGCGTAGCCGATGACGAGGGTGGCGAAGAGGGAAAGGTTGTCGAGCACCGCCATGCCCTGGAATCCCGTGGCGTCCGAGCCCCAGAGCAGAACGGTGACGATCAGCGCTATGACCACCCCCGCCAGTCCCACGAAGGCCAGGTGCTCCCGCCGGCCGCGCGGGGGCAGGAGATCGAGGAGCATGAGGACGAAGCCGGTGATGGCGAGCACCGCGGCGGGCGCGATGACGCGCAGGCTTACCACGGGAAGGGTAATGGCGTCCGTCATCTCATCTCGCGGCGAGGGCGACGGTGGCGGCCGCCTTGGTCTGCACTTGGGTGATCAGCGCGCGCACGCTCGCCTCCGTCTTGCCGGTGAACGAGAGCGGGTAGATGCCGATCCAGAAGATGAAGGCGAGCACGGGCACGAGAATCGTCCACTCCCGGATCGACAGATCGGTCAGCCGCCCGTTCTCCTCGCGCGTCACCTCGCCGAAGATCACCCGCTGGTACATCCAGAGCATGTAGACGGCGGCGAAGATGATCCCGCTCGTGGCGATGACCGCGAGGGGCCGGCTGACTTGGAACGCCCCCACGAGGATGAGGAACTCGCCCACGAAGCCGTTGAGCCCCGGCAGGCCGATGGAGGAGAGGGTGACGATGAGAAAGAGCACGGACATGGCGGGCACAACCTTCCACAGGCCACCGAAGTCGGCGATGAGCCGGGTGTGCCGCCGCTCGTAAAGCATGCCCACGATCAGGAAGAGGGCGCCGGTGGAGAGGCCGTGGTTGATCATCTGAATGATGCCGCCCACCATGCCCTGCTCGTTGAGAGTGAACAGCCCGAGCACGACGAAGCCCAGGTGGCTGACGCTCGAGTAGGCGACGAGTTTCTTGATGTCGGGCTGCACGGTGGAGACCCATGCCCCGTAGAGGATGCCGATCACGGCCAGGGTGAACATCCCGGGGGCGAAGGCGAGCGCCGCCTGCGGGAAGAGAGGCAGGCAGAAGCGCAGGAAACCATAGGTGCCCATCTTCAGGAGCACGCCGGCGAGGATGACGCTGCCCGGGGTGGGCGCCTCCACGTGCGCGTCGGGCAGCCAGGTGTGAAACGGCCACATGGGCACCTTGATGGCAAAGGCAAGGGCGAAGGCGAGAAAGAGCAGGCTCTGGCCCCGCCCCCCCGGGACAACCCAGCGCGCGATCGCGGGCAGGTCGTACGTGTACACGCCGGTGGCCGCACCGTGCTGGAAGTACAGGACGAGGATGGCCACCAGCATGAGGAGCGAGCCCACCAAGGTGTAGAGGACGAACTTGACGGCGGCGTACACGCGGTTGGGCCCGCCCCAGATCCCGATGATGAGGTACATCGGGATCAGCATCGCCTCCCAGAATACATAGAAGAGAAAGAGGTCGAGGGCCACGAAGACACCGAGCATGCCCGTCTCGAGAAGGAGCATGGTGATGGCGAACTCCTTCCAGCGCCTCTCCACCGAGTGCCACGAGGCGAGGAGGGTGAGGGGCATGAGGAAGGTGGTGAGGAGCACGAGGAGGAGGCTGATCCCGTCCACGCCCAGATGGTAGGAGATACCGAACGACGGCATCCATGCGCGCTGCTCGACGAACTGGTAGTCGGGGGTGCCGGGGTTGAAGCGTGTGTAGAGCGGCACGGAGAGGAGAAAGGTGGCGAGGCTGGTCACGAGGGCCGTCACCTTGACCAGCCCTTCCGCCCGTCGCGGAAGGAGAAAGACCCCGAGCGCACCCAGCACGGGCAGGAAGGTCACCCAGGAGAGGACCGAGCTCACGGGCGCGCCACGAGCAGGAAGGCGACGAGCGCGACGGCACCCAGAAGCATGCCGAGGGCGTAGTTCATCACGTAGCCCGTCTGGATGCGGCGGAGCCCGAGGGCCCAGGCGACGACGGCGGTGGCCACGCCATTGACGAGTCCGTCGATGACTTTCACGTCGAAGACCTGGGCGCACCAGAGACAGAGGCGATAGACGGGCTTCACGATGAGGGCATCGTAGATCTCGTCCACGTAGTACTTGTTCAGGAGGAGCCGGTGGAAGGGGTTGGTGGGCACGCCGATCTTCGAGGCGTCCACCTGGCCCCGTCCATACACGAGCCACGCCACGAAGACGCCCGCGAGAGCCGCGATGACCGACACGGCGGCGAGGGCGAGCGAGGCCACGCCCCCGTGCTCCGCCTCCTTGAAGGGCAGCACGGGCGCGAGGAAGCGCTCGAAGGCCGTGCCGTGGGAGGAGGGCACGCCCACGAAGCCCGCCACCGCGGTCAGGATGGCGAGCACGCCGAGGGGCAGCGTCATCACCGCGGGCGACTCGTGGATGTGATGCGCCTGCTCCTTGGACATGCGCGGGCTGCCGAAGAAGGCGAGGAGCACGAGGCGGGCCGTGTAGAGCGCGGTGAGGAACACGCCGGCGAGGAGAATAGCCCACAGCAGCCGGTGTCCCTCGTGGTGGAAGGTCGCGGCGAGAATCTCGTCCTTGGAGAAAAATCCCGCGAAGGGGGGCAGGCCCGCCAGCCCCACCGCGCCCACGAGAAAGGTCACGGTGGTGATGAGCATGCGCGGAGCGATTCCCCCCATCTTGCGCAGGTCCTGCTCGCCGTGAAGGCCGTGGATGACGCTACCCGCGCCGAGGAAGAGGAGGGCCTTGAAGCAGGCGTGGGTCATGAGATGAAAGATGCCCGCCGCATACGCGCCCACCCCCACGCCCACGAACATGTAGCCGAGCTGGCTGATGGTGGAGTACGCGAGCACGCGCTTGATATCGGTCTGGGCGAGGCCGATGGTGGCGGCGAAGAGGGCGGTGAGGCCGCCCACCCAGGCCACGATCTCCAGGGAGAGAGGGGCCATCTCGAAGAGCTTGTGGCAGCGCGCGACCATGTACACCCCCGCCGTCACCATGGTCGCGGCGTGGATCAGCGCGGACACGGGCGTGGGCCCCTCCATGGCGTCGGGCAGCCAGGTGAAGAGGGGCAGCTGGGCCGACTTACCGCAGGCCCCCATGAAGAGCAGGAGAGCGATGGCGAGATACGTGCCGGCGCTCACCGCATCGGTGGCCTTGCTGAAGACCTCCCCGTAGCTGAGGGTGCCGAAGGTCGTCCAGATGAGCATGATGCCGAGGCCGAAGCCGAAGTCGCCCACGCGGTTGACGATGAAGGCCTTCTTGCCCGCGTCGGTGGCCGACTTTTTCTCGTACCAGAAGCCGATGAGGAGGTACGAGCAGAGCCCCACCGCCTCCCAGAAGACGTAGAGGAGGAGAAAGTCGCCCGCGAGAACCAGCATGACCATCGAGAAGACGAAGAGGTTGAGATAGGTGAAGAAGCGCGCGAAGCCCGGATCGTCGTGCATGTAGCCGGCCGAGTAGAGATGGATCAGGAACCCGACGCCGGTGACCACGAGCAGCATGATGGCGGTGAGCTGGTCCACCTGCACGGCCACCGCGGTGGTGAAGGCACCCGCGTTGATCCACGGGAAGAGCTGGCCCACGTACGTCTCGCCGTGGAGCACACGCGCGAAGACGAGGCACGACGTGACGAATCCCAGCCCCAGCGCGGGAACGGCGACCCAGTGTGCGAGGTGTCCGGTGCGCCGCCCGAAGAGCGCGTTTACGAGCGCGCCCACGAGCGGGAAAAGCGGAATCAGCCAGACGAGTTGTGACATTGTGCTTTCAGTGGCAAACTCGCAACACTCTAGCGGAAGGGCTGGGGGGTGTCAAGGACGCGAGGGCCCGTGGGGCGCGCGCGTCGCCTCGAGACCCTCGGGCACGAAGCGGAAAAACACGAGGGGAACGAGAAAGAAGAAAATCAGGTGGCCGGTGGCCATGCGGAGGGTGATGGCGGCCTGCGCGGACGGGGGCGCGTCGAGCATCACGCACAGCACGAAGTTCATCCACGCGTAGAGCGCGGTGCCCACGATCAGAAAGCGGAGCCCGGGAGGCACGGAGCGGAGCAGGCCGCGCCAGTCCAGGAGGGCCACGCGACCCCAGCGGCGGCGCCCCAGCATGGCGGAGCGCCTGAGCCGAACGAGCATGGCGAGGGCGAGGAGAAAGGCGACGGCGCCGAGCGCCCAGATGCCGCGCTCGCCCGCGCCGCCCGCCCACGGCGTGAAGGACAGGAGGTGGAGGGCGGCGCTCACCATGAAACCGAGCGCGGCCAGCGCGAGACACACGACACGCATGACTCTTCTCTGCTAGCACAATCTGGTGGGCGGAGCGAGTGGCCTTGCTATGATGGGCTCGTGCCGCGCTCTGCATTCCGGTTCTGGTTCACCATCATCGTCATCCCTGCCCTGTTCGTCATCGGCGCTCTCGGATACCTCGCGTGGCGCCAGAGCGTGTCCGGCGTTCGCGCTTCCTTCGCTCCTCCCCCCAAGTGGATCGGCGTCAAAACGCCCCTCGTGGTAGACCTGCGAGCGGCCCGGGGTGGCATCCGCTCGGTGGAGATTCGTCTCCGTCAGGGCTCGGCCAAGGTGGTGATCACGAAACAGGCCTTCACGGGGCCGCCCGCGAAGGAGCAGCGCGTGGAGCTGCAGGTCGCGGGGGGAACGCTCGGGCTTCGCGAGGGTGCGGCCACTCTCGAAGTCCTCGCGCGCGACGGCTTCTGGCGGCCCATCCGCGTGGACGACCGTCCCATTCTCACCGCACAAGTGAATCTCGACTTCGCCCCGCCCTCGCTCGAAATCGTGGGGGCCACGCGCTACTGGGCCCAGGGCGGCGGCGGCCTCGTCGTGCTCCGGTCCAAGGGCGCGTCGCGGGTCGCCGTCAATGTCGGGGCTCTCGCCTTCCCCGCATATCCAACCGGATCTCCGGAATCCAATCTCTACATCGACCTCGTCGCTCTGCCCTGGAACTATCAGGGGGCACCCCTCACCGCCGTGGCGCAGGACGAGGCGGGAAACACCACCACGCGGGCCGTGTCGATCGAGGTGAGGCCGCGCCGCTTCAAGACCGACACCATCGAGATCAAGGACGACTTCCTCGAGCGCAAGCTGCCCGAGCTGCTGCCCGAGCGCGGGGGCGCCATTCCCCAGGGCGAGCTGCTCCCCGCCTTTCTCATCGTCAATCGCGACCGGCGCAAGCAGGCGGAGGAGACCAAGCGCGTGCTCGCGGCCAAGACGCAGCCGCGCCCTCTGTGGGAGGGCGCCTTCGTCCAGCCCCGCAACACCAAGGTCTTCTCCAACTTCGCCGAGACGCGGACCTATCGCTACCATGGCCAGGACGTGGACACCCAGATCCACTACGGCTACGACCTCGCCGCCGTGCGGCACGGTCCGGTGCCTGCGGCCAATTCGGGCGTGGTTGCCTTCGCCGGGCCCCTGTCCATCTACGGTAATGCGGTGGTGGTGGATCACGGCCTCGGGCTCCAGACCCTCTACGGTCACCTCTCGTCGATCGAGGTGAAGGAAGGCGACCAGATCACCAAGGGACAGGAGCTCGGCAAGAGCGGGAGCACCGGGCTCGCCTTGGGCGATCATCTGCATTACGAAGTCCTGATCAACGGCGTGTCGGTGACGCCGCTCGAATGGTGGGACGCTCGCTGGATCCGTGACCACGTCGGCCGTCCGCTCCGCGAGGCGAGCGTGCCCCTGCTCGAGTCGATCACACCCACCGCCGACAAGGACGAGTCGGGCTCCCCGTCCGCCCGCCGGCGCCGGGCCCGCGCCCGCTAGCCCGCGAACCCGATCAGCCGCCCGACCGGGGAGAGAGGTCGCGGGCTTCGATGAACTCCCGCTCAGCCAGCTCGCCCAAGCCGATGGTGTCGTATACCTGCCCCAACAGAAAATGGAGGGTCGGCTCGTCGGGGTCTGTGGCGAGCGCGGTCAAGAGCTCGCGCCGCGCATCGACATAGAGCCCGTCGCGAAGCACATAGCCCGCGCGCATGACGGCGATGCTCGAGGGCGGATAGCCGGGCAGCGATGCGGCCACGAGACTATCGAGCGATTCGCGTACACGTGCGGCCTCGCCCGCGGGCAGTATCTCGAACCCGACCTGCTGCATCGGCTGCCCCGCCGTCTCGAGCTGCCACGTGTAGCGAATACCGGATTCGAGGGCGGGGGCCGAGGACGGATAGGGGATCGGCTTGCGGGGGAGATCGCCCTGCTCCCAGAGAAGGCCGGTGGGTCCGAGGACGCGAACCTTGTAGCGGAGCGTGTCCGAGCCGGACCATTCAAAGGTGACGGGGCCCGGCAGGAGCTTGGTGGCACGCGGCTGGAGCTGGACGACGCGGGGCGGACGGACACTCCGAACCGACAGAGGCAGATAGGCCAGGTCCTTCTGCTTCCCGGAGAGAAAATCGGTGACGCTGCCCACCAGACCTTTCACCTTGTCGCCGGCGGCGACCGCGGCCGGTGGCTGCACGGTGAACGGCGAGTTGCCCGCCGACACCGTCTGCGCGCCCCGACCCCCCGTGAAGACGAGGGCGGCGCGCGCTTCGCCCGTAGCGCGAAGCTGGTCGCCGGGACGCAGGGCGAGCAGAGGCTGCGCGGGCCTCCACTGCGTCTCCCCCACCCGCTTCACCTCGACCTGACCGCGCTCGGCGCGGATCTCCGTGAGCACTCCCACGGGATCCGCGGCGAACGCCAGGGTCATCCAGGCCAGAACCCCGGCCCCCGCGAGGACCGCGCGTTTCATTATCATGTCTTCGCTCCCCCGGGGTCCGCGTCCCCATGCGGGCCGATCACCTCGTACACTCTCACGGGCTCCTCTCGTCCCTTGACGCTGACGGGGCCCCGATCCTTCACCTCGAGGTCGAGGCCGGCCGCGCGATAGGTCGCCTCGGTCACCAGCATCGTCGTTCCCAGCTCCTTGTTCAAGCCCTCGACGCGCGAGGCCAGATTGACCGTGTCGCCGACCACCGCGTACTTCACCTTGCCCGCGCGGCCCACGTTCCCCGCGAACACTTCGCCCGTGTGTATGCCCACGCCCATACGCAAGGCGGGCAGCCCCTCGACAGACCAGCGCTCGTTCAGCGTGGCCAGTGTCTCGACCATGGCGAGGGCGCTCAGCACGGCGTGGCGGGCATGCTCGGGATCGTCGAGGGGCGCCCCGAAGACAGCGAGGATGGCGTCGCCGATGAAATCGTTGACCATGCCTCGACGGTCGAAGATGGCGGAGGTCATGGCGTCGAAATATTCCGTGAGCCGCGCGGCCATCTGCTCGGGCGCCATGCGCTCCGACAGCGTGGTGAAGCCGCGAAGGTCGGTGAAGAGGATAGACACCTGGCGGCGCTCGCCCTCGAGGTCGCCGGGGTTGGCCTCGACGCGCGCCGCGACCTCAGGACTGACATAGCGGCCGAGAGCGTCGCGCAGCCGGCGCTTCGAGAGGATATCGGCGCCGACCCCGAGCAGCGAAGTCACCGCGACGGGAAGCAGGAAGTCGACCCAGTAGCCGCCCCGGCTGAAGGCGAGGTAGCTGGCGGGCACCCCAGAAGGAGCGCACCGGCCAGACAGATCGCGGTGCCCCAGAGGGGGCGCATGGCCACCATGACGAGACCGGCCAAAAGTATGGCCACGAACTGTACGGCGAATCCCGCGAGCCACCCCGCCGGACGCACGAGACTTCCCGTGGCCAGCATGTGGACGATGTTCGCCTGGATCTCCACTCCGGGCATGAAACCGTACGGCGTCCGGTGAATGTCGCGCCCGTCGACGAAGGTGCCTCCGACGAGGACGGTGTGCCCCCGGAGCGGATTGTCCCCGGCGATGTCGACGCCCGCGTCACCGATGGCCGCCACCGCGTCGGACGGAATGGTGAGAAAGCTTCCCGCCGGGCCGATGAAGTTGATCCGGTAGACCACGTGGGGATCGGACACCGGCACGTCGGCGACGGCAGCGGCGAAGGTGGGCGCGCCTCCCACCCGCAGCGCGGCCCGCCTCACCACGGCGTCGGAATCCACGGGGACGTCGGGCGCGCTCGTCACCACGATTCGCCGGACGGCAGGATCGGCGAGGGGGCCCGTGGGGGGCAGCGACGTGCCCGCGACGACGAGGCGGTGGTCACCGCGCGCTCCCAGATCGGCGATGGCGGCGGCCATGGCCCGATCATCCTCGGGCGCGCTCGCCGTGCGTAATGAGATGTCGAGCCCGATCATCACCGCCCCCGCCCGCGTGACGCCACGGAGGACGCGCGCGAGGTAGTCGCGCGGCAGGGGCTGGCGCCGGCCGAGGGCGTCGAAGGCCGCATCGTCGATGGCCACGATGACGAGGCCGGAGGGCTGACGCGGGCTCTGGAGATAGATGAGGAGGTCGAGGGCGCGGGCTTGGAGCGACTCGAGATAGCCCATGGCGGAGGCCCCGGTGACGGCGCACGCGGCCAGCAGCCCCACCGCCCACAGCTGTAGCAGCCGCGCCCGCCGCTGCCGCCACCACCTCGCGACCCTCATCAGAACCCTCCCCGTCGCGCAGTCTACGGCCGAAAATTCCGCGCACGAATCAAATAAGGCCCAACCGTGAGACGCCGCAGTCGGGCGAGAAGGGCCCAGATGCGAGGCGCCGCCCCACGGCGGCAGGCGAGGCGTAGTCGCTCTACGTTGAGCCTGCCGCCGAGGGCGGCAACGAAGCAGATGGGCCCTTATCGCCCGCCTGGAGGGCGGCAACGAAGCAGATGGGCCCTTATCGCCCGCCTGCTAGCGGCGGCCCGGCATCATCTGGGCTGGCAGCCACAACGCCAGGTCGGGGAACAGGAAGAGGACGGCCACGAGAATGATCATGAGCACCACGTAGGGTGTGGTGCCCATCGTCACCTCGCGCGCACCCGTGCCCGGCATGAGTCCCTGGATCACGAAGAGGTTGAGCCCGACGGGCGGCGTGATGAAGCCGATCTCGAGCCAGACCACCATGATCACGCCGAACCACACGGGGTCGAAGCCGAGGCCGGTGATGAGGGGAAAGAGGATGGGGAGGAGAATGATCATTACCGACAGCTCTTCGAGCGCGTAGGCGATCACGAGGAGGAAGCTGAAGATGACGGTGAAGAGCGCCCACTTGGGCAGGCCGAGAGTGAGCACGGTGTTGAGGAGCGCCTTGGGGGCGCCGATGAGCGCGATCACGTGGCTGAAGATCGCGGCAAAAATAATGATGAGCATGACCATGGAGGTTGTACGCACCGTCTCCTGGAAGGCCTGGTTCAGCGTCGCCCAGTTGAGGTTGCCGTACCAGCGCGCGAGCACGAGGCTCACTACGGAGCCGAGAGCCGCCGCTTCCGTGGGCGTCACGATGCCGAGGTACATCGAGCCCAGCACCACGAAGATCAGGATGGCCACCGGGGCCACCTCGCCGAAGGAGCGCAGCTTGTCGCGGAAGGACCCGCGGTCCTCGGCCACGCGCGGCGCGGCCTGCGGCCAGATCATCGCGTAGCCGATCACGTAGGCCGCGAACATCAGGGCGAGGACTACCCCCGGGATGATGCCGGCCATGTAGAGGTGGCCCACGGAGGTTTCCGTCATCACCCCGTAGATGATCATGGGGATGGAAGGCGGGATGAGGATACCCAGGGTGCCGCCCGCGGCGAGCGAGCCGATGATGAGCGAGCGCGCGTAGCCGCGCCGCTCCATCTCCGGGATGGCGATCATGCCGATGGTGGCGGCGGTGGCCACGCTCGAGCCGGAGACGGCGGCGAAAATCGCGCAGGAGAAGATGCTCGCCACCGCCAGTCCCCCGGGCAGGAAGCCCACCCAGCGCGCCACCGCCGTGAAGAGTCCCTTGCCGATGCCCGAGTGCAGGAGGATCCCGCTCATGAACACGAAGAGGGGGACGGCGATGAAGGAGAAGCTCGTGGCATTGGACCACGCGATGGACCCGACCACGCCCAGGCCGACCGTCCACCCCTTGAGATAGAGCAGGCCCAGCACGCCCACGATGCCCATGGAGATCGAGATCTCGAGCCCCATCGCGAAGAGCAGGAACATCAGCGCGATGAGGAGGGCGCCCAGGCCGGCTTCGCTCACCCCACCTCCGGCGACGGAGGCACTTCATCTCGCCTCGGCCGCGGGCCGAGGGCGGCCCGGAGCTGTCGGCGCAGGGTCTCGACCATGCACAGGGCCATGAGGAAGAGGCCGGCGGGAATCAGGAGCATGGGCATCCAGAGCGGGTAGAGGAGGACGGCGGAGACCCGGCCGTAGCGGAAGGCGGTCAGCGCCGACTGCGTGGTGACCCAGATGACCACGGCGAGGAAGACGATGCCGAGGGCGAGATTGACCACCCGCAGCCACGCGCGCGCCGGGCGCGGCAGGTAGGCGGTGACGAGATCCACACGGACGTGACCGCCCACGCGGAAGGTCTGCGCGGCCGCCCCGAAGATCACGATGAGAAGGAGGTAGGGTCCCACCTCGTCCACGATGAGCTGGGGCTGGTTGAAGAAGTAACGCATGAGGACGTCGAAGGAAATGATCACGGCCAGGATCAGGGTGGCGAGCCCCGACAGCAGGGCCGCCACCCGCGACGCCCTTCCGATCACGCGGGCAGGCTTAGCGGCCAAGCGCCTTCAGCGCGAGGTCGAGCCCGCGCTTGCCGTCAGGGCCGGTGCGCTGAAGCCAGGTGTCCCACGAGCTCTTGGCGACCTTGCGCGCCTTCTCGAGCTCTTCCTTGGACGGGTCCACGATGGTCATGCCGAGCTCGGGCAGCCGCTTGCGCGTCCGCACGTCCGCCGCCTCGGCGTCCGCCCACTCCTTCTCCTCGAGGTTCGTCTCCTTGATGGAGTCGAGCACCGCCTGCTGCAGGTCCTTGGGCAACGCGTCCCACGCCTTCTGGTTCGCCACCAGCCACTCCTGGGCGGCCCCCGCCAGATACCAGTAGTCGAGGAACTTCGCCACCTCGAAGAACTTCATGGGCTCGGCGTTGGTGGCGGAGGTCATGGCCCCGTCCACCGTCTTCTTCTCGAGGGCGGAGTAGACCTCGCCGAAGGCGATGTTGACGGGCGAGCCGCCGAGGAGGCGCGTGACGTTGGCGGAGTCGGCGCCGTAGACGCGGATCTTCTTCCCCTTCCAGTCGTCCACGGTGCGAATGGGCACGGTGGAGAAGATCTGCTGCGACGGCCACGTGTTGATGGAGAGGAGCTTGAGCCCCTTCTTCGCGAGCATCTCCGTGTAGAAAGGCCGGAGCTGCATGGCCGCCTTCTTGTGCTCGGCCACGCTGCTCGTCATGAAGGGAAGCTCGAGGGGGCCCATCTCGAGCAGCACGTCGGTGAGATACGACGCGAGCACCGTGCCCACTTCCGAGCGCCCGTCGAGCACGGCGGGAATCAGCTCGGGCCCCGGGTAGAGCGAGGAAGCGGGGTGGACGCGGATCTCCATGCGACCCTGCGTCTTCTCCTTCACCTTGGCCGCCCACGCATTGTAGTTGACGGTGTGGTAGTACGTCGGCGCGGCCACCGTGGGCAGGTTCCACACGATGGGTTTGGCCTGAGCCTGGACGGGCGCGGGGACCATCGAGGCGCCGCCCGCCACCAGAGCTGCCGCGAGGGCCGCGAGAACCGCCAGGTTGACCGTCTTCATCGACGTCTCCTCTCTAGAGGGGTTGGATCAGCCGGCCGATGATAGCAGGAAGGGCCGCTTCGGCCTTTCGTCTTTGGTCGTCGGCCGTCTCCCCGCCCTTGCGGTGCGGGATCACCGCCAGCTCGAGGTCGGGCACGCCCTGCAGACGCGCCTGCGTCCGCGCCGCCGTCTCGAAGTTGTCCCAGACGATGGTGACGGTGTGAATGCCCCGCTTCTCCAACGCGGCGGCGTCGAGCACACTGCCCGACGTGCAGGACCCTCAGAGGCCGATGCCGACGATGGCGGCGTGGGCGGTGGCCGCGCCGTCGATCAGATCCCGCGGCGACGGCGCGGTGCCCGAGGGCTTCACGAGCCGCTCGACCCTGGCGCCGTGACGCTCGCTCAGCAGCGACTCGAGGTGGGTGGTGAAGGGAATGTCGAGGTTGTCGTCCACGAGCGCGATCCGCGCGCCGCGCACCTCGCGGAGTCGGTGGGTGGCCGCTCCGGTCGATGCGACGGGCGGCCAGACCGGAACGAGGATCTCCATGCCGGAATCTCCTATCGCGCGGAGCGAATGATGGGACGCGTGACCGCGAAGCCGCCGAAGCCACCCCAGCCGGGCAACACGGCCCCGAAGTAGCTCCGGCCCCCCGCCACCACGATGTGGATGTCCTCGGGGGTCGGGGTCACGGGGAGGCGCGTGGTGGGGTTGTCGAGGTCATAGCGCAGGGGGTAGCGCCCCGCGTCGCGCTCCATCTTCCTGAACTGCTCGTGCACCGCCCCGCAGGCGCGCACGTCCGACAGCGACCGACGCGCGTGCTCCCAGAGGTAGTGGCGGACGTCCCCCTTGGACCAGCCGCGCTTGGCGAACTCCTCGGCGTTGAGGGGGTTGAGGGTCACGAGCGTCTGCCCCATCACGTGCATGTTGTTGTTGCCGAGCGCGCACATCGAGTCGGCGAGAACATGGAGCATTTCCTCCGGCGTCCCGTAGCAGAAGATGCTGTGTGGCCCCTCGCAGGCGAACACTGTGACCGCATCCGATCCCCGCGGGCATCCTCGTTCGACGTGGAGGGGCGGCCAGGGGTTGTCCTCTTCCTCCTCGGCGATGCAGAACGCATACTCGCCGGGATGGGACAGGGTGGACTTGTCCGTGTCCCACGGCACGGCGCCGCCCAGGTTCCACAGGGCCAGCCGCGCGGCCCGGCCCACCGCGGCATTGGAGCGATAGCCGTTGCCGAAGACGCCGTCGCGCGAGTTGAAGCCGAGCTCACGCGCAATGGGCCCGTTCACGATGATGAGCGACACGCACATGTGCGTGGTCTGGCTCACCCCGTTCAGATTGTGGGCGGGGTCCATCATGGCTTCCATGGCCGCCAGCACCACGGGAAAGTGCTCGGGACGGCAGCCCCCCATGACGGCATTGATGGCGAGCTTCTCGATGGTCGCTTCCCCGCCCTTGGGCGGGACAGGGCCGAGGCTCTCCTGGGGATCGCGGCCGACGTGGGCGACCATGGCCTCGACGCGCCGCCGCGTGGGCAGCACCACGGGCAGCCCGTCCGTCCAGCCCCGCTCGAAGAATAGCTCGACGGCCTCGTCGTAGTCGTCGAGGGACAACGACTCCGACACGAGCTTCATGCCGGCGGCTCGCCTCCAAAGCCCATGACGCGGGAGAGCTCGTGGGCGCCGTCGACCACGAGCGCGGCGAGGCGGCCCTGCTCCGCCTGCACGCGCTGGCTCGTGGCGCCGAGTACGAGGCCCGCCATGACGACGCCGCGACGATCGAAAACCGGCGCGGCGATACCTGCTGCCCCCTCCGCGATCTCGTCTACCGACACGGACAGTCCGGTGCTCCGGATCTCGTCCAGCACGCGGCGGAGGGTCGCGCGCGTCACGGGCGTCTGCGGGGTGAAGGCCTTGAGCGGGGTCGTCTTGAGATACTCCTGGCGTCGCGCGGGCTCGAGATATGCCAAGAGGAGCTTGCCGATGGCCGAGCAGTACAGCGGCCGGCGCTCACCGATACGCGCCGTGTAGCGGATCGGGTTCTGGCTTTCGACCTTGTCGATGTAGACGGCGGCCGGCGCATCTCCGGCCAGGGTGGCCAGCAATGCCGTCTCCCCGCTCTTGGCGGCGAGATCCTCGAGAATCGGCCGAGCCAGGTCGGGCAGCTCGCGGTTCGCCAGCGCGGCCATGGCCAAGGTGAAGGCCGCCGGGCCGAGTCGATAGCGCCCGTCGGCATTGCGCACCAGATAACCCAGTCGGGTCATGGGGCGAAGCAGGTAGAGGAGGCTGCTCTTCGGCGACCCCAGCCGCTGCGAGAGGGCCGACAGGGTGGCCCCGTCGGACCGGCGGGCGAGAGCCTCCAGGACCTCGAGCGCTCGGCCCAGAGCACGGGGGCCGGCGTCGCGGCTGTGCGCCCGCGAGAGGGCAGCGGTCGATGGCGGCTCGGTAGATGTTCGCATTTGTGAACGCAGGTCGAAACGACGAACCGCAGAGTGACACGCCGGCCATGATTGTGTCAACTGCGGCAGGTTTTTAGCCGCGGCGGGAAAGGATCGCGCCGAGGAGCTCGCGAGGCGGGACGAAATCGCCGAATACGCCGAGAAGCGTATGCAAGAGGTCGGGGCGTCGCGCGAGCCCGCGCGCGGCAAGATTGGAGAGCCGCCGGCGGGCGATCAGGAACTGGAGGCCCCGCGTCACGCGCGACTTGGCCGCGAGCTCGCCCCGGCGCCGGGCCCCATACACGCCCAAGGCGCCCACCGACAGATCGTCGCGGGCGAGCGCGGCATGGGCCGTCTCCGTGAGGAGCTCCGCCGACCGCAGAGCGGTGAAGAGTCCTTCGCCCGTGAAAGGATCGTAGAAGCCGGCCGCGTCCCCCACGAGCATGACGCCGCCCACCCGCGGCTCGCTCACCCGATAGGCGAGCGGTCCCATCGCGGTGAGGCGGCCTTCGGCCTTCATGCCTTCGAGGCGCGGGGCGAGATGGCGGAGCTGCTTGAGCCGCGCGCCGAAGAACGTCTCGAGGCGTCGCGCGAATGGGCGCGCATGGCCGAGCGGCACCACGAGGCCCAGGTTCACCAGCCCGGGCGCCACCGGATTCAGAATGGCGTAGTCGGGAGGATCGAGGTAGATCTCGCCCCGGTCCTCGATGCCCTCGAGGCCGCTCACGTACTGGATGAGAGCCATGCGGCGCAGACGGTGCGGCCGCACGAGGCCGAGACTCGACGCGACGGCGGAGGCTCGGCCATCGGCGCCGATCACGAGGCGCGCGGGAATCTTCAGATCGCGTCCATCCTCGTCCTGCGCCATCACCCCCGCCACCGACCCCGCCGTGTGCAGGAGCCCGGTCACGCGGTGGCGCTCGCGCACGTCGACGGGGAGACCCCTCGCCCGATCGACGAGGATGCGGTCCAGCACTTCGCGGGGAATGGCCACGGCGTGATCGCGATAGCCGCGCCACGGACCCGAGGTGGGATAGAGCCCCTCCAGAGCCGTGCCGTCAGGGGCGACGATCTTCATGCCCCGCAGGGGCTGGGCTCCTGCCTGGTCCACCGCCTTGAGGACGGCCAACCTGTCCAGCACGCGCGCGGCCTCGGGCGAGAGATACTCGCCGCAGACCTTCGCACGAGGGAAGGCGGCCTTGTCGAGGAGCGTCACCGACCAACCGCGCTCGGCGAGCAAGATGGCGGTGGCGGCGCCCGCCGGCCCTGCCCCGACCACCACCACGTCCACATCCTTCATCGCTTCGCCCGCACCGCGCATTGCCGGATGAGGGCGAGGTGATGCACCACGCGCACGTCGAAGAGGCCCGCCTTCTCGCACAGGGCGGTGACCTCG
>WNGE01002634.1_pt1 | contig 21736 bp, 19 predicted proteins | sample 5400651 | NCBI WGS metagenome assembly WNGE01 (sample SAMN13153370, study PRJNA577476) | soil metagenome | isolation source: 60 cm soil or saprolite under grassland replicate 2 | place: USA:California | collected 2016-06-15 | reverse complement strand
TTCGTGGCGCGGGTCCGCGTGGCTTTGTTCGCGAGTCTCCGCGCCAACCCGGTACGGGGCACTCCCTCTGTCGGTCTTACCGTTCGACGTTGCGCGATATTGACGGAGAGTCACGCCGCCAGGGAAGCGCGACAGCGCAGTCGGGTAGCCCCGGTGCATTGCTGCACCGGGGCCCCCTCAGATCCGTACGTGCCACTCGTCGCGGCATAGGGCTCAAGCAAGCCCCGTGGGCGTGTTAGTACTCCAGCCCGGGATCGTTATGTAGACGGTTGGCGATGAATAGACTGGTCGCGGCGCCGGTAATGGCTGGTCGTGGCGCGGGCCTGGTGGAGCCGACGCCACCGGGACCAGGCCAGCCAGTGGCCGATGGTGTGCATGGTGTTGGCGACCAGTTTGGCGAACATGCGGCGGATCTCGTTGACGGTCAACGGAATCAGCTCCTGGTCGTCTGGGCAGGGGCGGGCGCGTTCCCGCGCGGCGATCACGGTAAGGATCGCGTGGGCGAGCATGACCAGGCCGGTGTGCCGGTACCAGGAGTCCCAGCGGCGGACCTGGTGCTCATCGAGCCCTGTGGCGTTCTTGCTGGTCTGGAAGGCTGTTTCGATGTGCCATCGGGTTCCGGCCACCCGAACCAGGGCGGGCAGGCCGACCGGGGTCGGTGACCAGCAACGGTAGAATGCCAGTTCGCCGTCGGTGCGGCTTCGGCGGACCAGCAGCCAGTGATGCCCGGCCTGCTCATCCTGCGGTGGGGTGATGACCACCCAGGCCCAGTCGTACTCTCGCGGCCCCTTGGCGCCCTCACCTGCGCTTTGGCGGTTCCAGGCCGGCCGAGTGAGCACGGCGGTGATCTGGTCGACGCGTTGCGGGCCGACGGCTGGGCTGGCGGTGACCCGGTGGCTTTTCGCCACGGCGAGGACGTAGCCCATACCGCGGGCCTGGAGGTCCCGGCGCAGCCCCCGGTCACCGCCGTAGAACTCGTCGGCGGTGGCCCAGGCCGCCGGGACACCGGCGTCGGCGGCGCGGGTTAGCATCCGTCTGGCCAAAGCGATCTTCGTTGCGAACCGCACGTGTTCAGGCACACCCGCGGCGGCGCACCGGGCCGGGTCGTCGGTCCAGGACCGAGGTAGGTAGACCTCCCGGTCGATCAGCGTGTACCCGTGCCGGGAGGCGTAGGCCAGGAACACCGCCACCTGCGCGTTCTCGATCCGCCCGGCGGTGCCGGTGTACTGCCTCTGGACTCCCACACTGGCTGTGCCCTTCTTGAGATCACCGGTGTCATCCAGAATCAGAACCGCCCCAGGATCGCCCAACTTGTCGACCACGTAGTCGCGCACATCGTCGCGCACCTTGTCGGCGTCCCACACCGCCTCACCCAGTAGTCGCTGCATCCGATGCGGCGTACGGTCTCCGGCCTGCTCCGCCAGTTGCCAACACGTGCGAGTGTCCACGTCAGACAGCAAACCCAGCAGGAAAGCCCGGGCCTGCCGTCGCGGCTCGACCCGACCGAACCGTCCTGCGATGTACGCGAACCCTACCTCGAACTGCTCCACCCAGTCCCCGACCGTTACTCTGGCACCGACGGCCGCCACAAGATCTTTAGTTGTCTCCATAAGTCACTGATGATCACGTGGCGGTCGTCTTCATGCCGGTAGGCGCGCGGACCCGCCTCACCCTCTCTCGCTCATCGCCGCTCGTCCACCTAACGACAGGGCATGAGGGCGACGAAAGGCCGTCAAGGATCCTTGACAACAAGACCTTCGTCAAGGATCCTTGACGGCATGGATCGGACAGTGCGACGAGCAGAGGCTGGACAGGAACAAGGCGACGGCGTAGCGCGTCTGCGGGCGCGGCTGGAGGCACTGGTTGCTTCTGATCCGCTCGCCGCGCTGGAATTGTCGGCGCAAGTCGAGGCGCTGGGCCGGGCTGCTGCTGCTGACGCAGCGGCCGCCGCCTGCGGACAAGGCGCGTCATGGTCAGATGTGGGAAACGCATTCGGGATCAGCAAGCAAGCCGCACACCAACGCTTTGCCAAGCACGTCAAGACGGCCAGGCGGCGATGAGGCAGGCGTCGTTGACGCGTCGACTGCGAGCTCCGTTCACGCGCACCGTCACCACCGCGGTCGACATCGACCGCCCGGTGACGCACGTATGGGCCGTGCTGACAGACTTCGACGGCTATCCACAGTGGAACCCTCAGATCCGGCGTGCCGAAGGCGAGCTGGTGGCGGGACGCCGGGTGAAACTGCGGATGCATCCGCCTCGCGGCCGCCCGGTGACCATCCGGCCTCGCATCATCCTCGTCACTCCTCGGCGTGAATTGCGTCTACGAGGCAGCCTTCCAGGCATCTTCAGCGGCGAACACGGGTTCACGCTAGAGCCGACCGCAGGCGGCTGCTGCACGCACGTGACCCAGGGCGAGACATACCGCGGGCTGATCGTGCCGTTCATCGGCCGGGCCGTCACCGCCGCCCTCGCCGGCTTCCAGGCGCACAACGCAGCTCTCAAGCAGCGAGTAGAAACACACTCTCCAATATCACCATCAGCGCCGATGAACCGCGAAATGATCTCTCGTAGAACTTTGGCTCGAAGATCCTCGCCCCCAAGCTGCTGATGATCATTTGGCGGCCATCGCCCACCGGCTACACACGCCCCACCGACCTCCTCACAGCACTCATCGCCAATCGTCTACATAACGATCCCGGGCTGGAGTATTAGGCATTGAGAAGCGCTGGGTCTTTCTGGGCGCCGGTTGCTCGGCGCTGGCAGTGCGAGTGAACCAAACGGGTGTCGTCCGGCGTGGCGCTGTCCGCGTGGGGGATCACGTGTTGCTTGGTGATCGCTTTGCGGGTGACCCGATGCCACTGTTCCCATTCGGTTGGGCTGCGTGGTTCGTGGTCGGCGTGCAGGAGCAGCCCCCGACAGAGCGGGCAGCGGCCGTGCTGCTTGGCGAGCAGGATCAAGACGCTGCGGTCGAGCAGGGGCGAGTTCTTGCCGCGCCGCCGGGTCCAGTAGTCGGTCAGGGCGGGGTCGTCCGGGGACGCCGCGCCGAGGACCAGACTGTGCCGGACGATCTTTGTCCAGCCGAGCCGGGGCAGCCAGGCACCGTTGTCACGGTTGCCGAAGATCCACCGGTCCCGGCTGGCGGGGTTGAACCGGCCGTAGTACCTGGAGATGATCCAGGACTTCGGCTTGTTGTGGTGGCTGAAGCACGCCCACTTGTAGGTGAGCTGCCACAGGTAGTGGTCCAGGGCCGCGAAGGTCCTGGACGACGCCGCTGCGCGGTAGTAGTTCGCCCAGCCCCGCACGATCGGGTTGATCTTTGCGAGGACGGCCGCCGGGTTCGATCCCCGCAGGGCGCGCATCTCGACGGCCAGGCGGCGTTTGACCCGCTTGATAGCGGCCCTGCTCGGTCTGGTGATCAGCTTTCCGGCGTGCCGGCGCACCGTGAACCCGAGGAAGTCGAACCCGTCCTCAAGCGCCACGATGCGGGTCTTGGCCTCGTTGAACGACAGGCCCCGCGGGGCCAGCCACTCGGCCATGCGCGCCTTGACCTGCTCGGCCTGTTGCCGGGTATGGCACAGGGCGACCATGTCATCGGCGTAGACCACCAGGGCCGGGCAGCCTCGTTTCGTGCGAGCCGGGTCGCTCGCTTCGTAACGGACTCCGGCCGCTTCCTCCAGCCCATGCAGCGCGACATTCAGCAGCAGGGGTGAGATCACACCGCCTTGAGGGGTTCCCTCATCGGTCGGCGCGAACCCTACGTCCCGCTCGAACACGCCCGCCTTCAGCCATCCACGGATCATTGCCCGTCCGGGGAACGAGCCGAGTTTGGTGAGGAGATGGTTGTGGTCGATCCGGTCGAAGGAAGCACCGACTTACTACCCGCATCGAAGACCTTGCGGCGGGGCTGCGGGCGCACGCGAGAGGGCTTTATCAGGCCGAGGCGGCTGTTGAGCTGCTGATCGGCCATGATCGTTGGCTGTGGCGTGACGAGTTCGTGGGCCGGTTCGTCTGGGTTGGTCGGGCGATGGCCGGTGACCGGGTACTGGCGGTCGTTGACTGGCCGGCGGCGGTCAAGGCGTTGGCCGGGGGTGGGTTGCCGTGTTCGGGTAGCGAGGGCTGCGTGCTGCGGATCGCGGCGAGTATCGCCGCCGGTGTCCCCGTGGATCTGGGCGATTGTCTATCTACTTTGGACAAGGTCAACGTCGATCTGGTTGTTGAGGCTGTGCTGCATAGCAACGGCCGTCGCGGTGCGGGCGGGGCGACGCGATGAGCACGGTGCGGATCACCCGGGCGCGTCATCCCATGCGGGGCAAGCAGCTGCCGGTGCTGGGGCAACGACGCCGGCAGGGGCAGTTGGAGTTGCTGGTGGTGCTGCCGGATGGCAGCAAGTCGCTGATCCCGGCGGCGTGGACCGACCTGGACAGCGCGGATGTCGGGGCGGCGACCGACACAGCGGCGTTGGGCTCGTTGGCGCAGTTGTTGCACGCGTGCACGGTGGTTCGCGCGCTGCTGGCACGGGCCGCCCAGCGGCGGGAGCAGGCTGCACGGCAGTCGCCGTGCGAGGAGGACCACCGTGCAGCCTGTGCAGCTGAGTCTGATGCCGGAACAGGTTCCGACGCCAGCACCAAGCGTGCTGGCCCAGCTTCCCGATCAGCAGGTCGCCGCCGCGGTCGCGGTGCTGGCGACACTGATCGCCAAGACCGTCAACCCGACACTGGCGTCGGCCACCAGCGAGGAGGCCGGCGATGAGTGAGCACTCGAAGGTGACCGCGTCGCACCTGCGCCGCGCCGCAGTGATTTACGTGCGTCAGTCAACCCTGGCCCAGGTCGACCGCAACCGGGAGTCCACCGCCCGCCAGTACGACCTGGTCGCCCGGGCACAGGCGTTGGGCTGGCCGCAGGCCGCGGTGCGGGTCATCGACGAGGACCTGGGCCAGTCCGGAGCCAGTACCGCGGGTCGCTCCGGGTTCGCGGAGCTTGCCGTGCAGGTCGGACTGGGACAGGTCGGCATCGTGGTGTCGCTGGAAGTATCCCGGCTGGCTAGGAACAATGCTGACTGGTATCGGCTGCTGGACCTGGCCGGGCTGACCGACACGCTGATCGCCGACGCCGACGGGGTCTACCAGCCGGCCTTGTTCAATGACCGCCTCGTGTTGGGCATGAAAGGGACTATGTCCGAAGCTGAGATCCACATCCTGCGCGCCCGGCTGGATGGAGGGATCCGCAACAAGGCCGCCCGTGGGCAGTTGCGTAAGGAGCTACCGGTCGGGCTGGTGTGGGGTGAGGCCGAGGGGGAGATCCTGCTGCACCCCGACGAGGCCGTCCGCGGGGTGATCGCGGCGATCTTCGAGCAAGTCGCCGGTTGCGGTTCGGCGCGTGGGGTGTGGTTGTGGCTGCGTGAGCATGGGTTGAAGCTGCCGCTACCTAAGAGCGGCTTCGCCACCTTCAGCGAACCGATCCGGTGGGTGGAGCCGACCTACCACGCGGTGCACAAGGTGCTCACCCATCCGGCGCATGCCGGAGCGTACGTGTTCGGTAAGACCCGCTACCAGCGCTACCTCGGTGAAGACGGCGCGATGCACGTGCGGCGTCGCAAGCTGCCGCAAGACCAGTGGGAGGTCCTCATCAAAGATCACCACCCGGGATACCTCGACTGGGACACCTACCAGGCCAACCAGGCTGCCATCGCCACGAACACCCGCCCGCAGGCGCATCAGCCCGGCACCGGGGCGGTCCGGGAGGGCTGCGCCTGGCTGCAGGGCCTGGCCACCTGCGGGGTCTGCGGCCGCAAACTGGCCGTCTTCTACGAAGGCCCGACCAAGGCCACCCCCGGCTACTACTGCACCGCCGGTGAGCTGGTCAACGGCCGCGGCGTGTTCCACATGCGCATCGGGGGCCTGGCCATCGGGCAAGCGGTGGCCGAGGTCTTCCTGGCCACCCTCGCACCAGCCGCGTTGCAGGCCGCCCTGGCCGCCGCGCAGCAACTGGAGGACGGCCGCGACACGGCCTTGGCCCAGTGGCGACGCGAGGTCGAACGCGCCCGCTACGCCGCGGCCAAGGCCGAACGCCGCTACCACGCCGTGGACCCCGACAACCGGCTCGTGGCCCGCGGTCTGGAAACCGCCTGGGAACAAGCACTACGCGACCAGGCCGACGCCCAAGCGGAGCTGGCCCGCCGCGAGACTGCCCGGCCCATCACCCTTTCCGACGCCGAACGCGACGCGATCCTGGCCCTCGGCAACGATCTGGACCAGGTCTGGGCCGCGCCGAGCACCACCGACCGCGACCGCAAACAACTCCTGCACACCCTGCTCGACGAAGTCAACATCACCCTGCACCGCGACGAGCAGCACAGCCACGCCAACCTCCTGCTGCGCTGGAAGGGCGGCGCGATCAGCGAACTGACCGTGCCGATCAAACGCCAACAACCCAAGATCCGCACCGATGAGGACACCGTCGACCTCGTGCGGCGCCTGGCCGTGCACTACCCCGACGCGGTCATCGCCGGGATCCTCAACCGGCAAGGCCGCCGCACACCCCGAGGACTGTCATACACCGCCACTAGAGTCCAGGGCCTACGCCACTACTGGAAAATCGACTGCCACCAGCCAGACGACCAACCCCAGGAAGGACCGGTGCTGACCGTGGCCGACGCCGCCGCTGAGCTCGGCATCGCGCCGTCCACCCTGCACCGCTGGCTGGGCGACGGGTTCATCGCCGGCGAACAGGTCACCCCCGGCGCTCCGTGGCGCATCCGCATGACCGACCAGCTACGCGCCCTGTTCGTCGACGACGCCCCCGACGGCTGGCTGCCCATGCTGGAGGCCACCCTCGCCCTCGGCGTGTCCCGCCAGACCATCATGCAGCGTGTCAAACGCGGCCAGCTACAAGCCGTCCACGTCCGCACCGGACGCCGCAAAGGCTTGCGTATCAACGTTTCCACACCTACCGGCACCCTATTCTGATCATGACAATGAGCGAAAGGAGCAGTGTGACGATGCATCCAATGCCGCGGTCAGGTCGGCGTCGAGTACCCACCGGCGTCTGGGGTTGTTCCCGCAGCCCATTACGTGGATGACCGCGATCGCGTCCTGACAGCTTCGGCCCGGCCGGAACCCGTAGGTTCTGGGCGCAAACCGGGCCTCCCACTCCGGTTCCAGCGCGTTGCGACAGCGTGCCTGGTGGACACGGTCAGCGATCGCCGGAATACCGAGCGGTCTGCGTTTGCCGTTGGCTTTCGGGATGAACACTCGGCGGACCGGCAAGGGCTGGACGGATCTCGCTGTGCGGTGCACCAGCACGGCGAGTTCCATCCGGGCGCGGGAGGTCAACGCGACCTGCCCGTCCACCCCAGCGGTCCCACGGCCAGCATTGCGCTGCGTCACCTGCCGCACGCTGATCAGCGTGTTCGACCAGCTCCGCAGCATCATCTTCTGCAGGTTCCTGACCGTGGCCAGGTCCCCGTCCTTCGACGCCTTGAAGATCCTGCACCGTAGCCGCCGTACAAGCTCCTCGTGCACGGGCCACACGATCGTGTCCCAGCCGAGGTCCTCGTCCTCCGGTCCGTTCGCTCCGAGAGCCGCCATCGCAACATCGAAAGCAAAAGCTGTCATCGCGTCCAACTTGCCCTTCGGTTCCGTGGTTCCGGCGCGTTGTCGTTCAAAGGCTCACCCGCCACACGTCAGCCTGCTTTCGCAGCCGGGCACCAGGCCCGGTATCCGGCCGGTTATACGAGCAGCATCCGGTTGGAGAACCGGCCTTACCGCTCCCGCTTTCCCGCTGTCTTTCGACCACCGGCATTCGCTTCTTGGGCGTCCTGTTCCCGCCACGGGATTCCGCCTCCCTCACGGTCGGCCTACCACCGCACCAAGGGCGATGGACCTGACGGGGTTTCCACGTTCCGCACGTATGAGCTACGACCGGGTCGGGTGCCAGCTATACCCCGGGAGCAGCGGTGTCCCCACGACCGTAGAACCGTCCTCGGTCGCCGCCCGCCGAATCTCAACGGCCCGCTCCTTGTCATCCCCACCAGCACGACCCGACCTGGGGAGTTGCCGTAACGAGGCATCACCACTGGTTCACTCACGTTCACCCTTCCGGTCTTCCCCTCGCCTGTGACACCCGGTCGGAACGGGCGACCTTGGGCTTTTCCCTGAGCTTCGCACCCAGCCGTTACCAGCCACGCACGTCAGGGCGGGGACAGGTCCAGGACACTGACCTGAAGTCACGTCTTCGGCATGATCAAGCCGAACCTCCAAAGCGGACTGACTTACTCATAACGTGCGACCTCGTGTCGCACCGGCCGGCAGCAGATGCGCATGATGGGTGATCTTGTCGGCGTGGTCGGCGAACCACTGCGCCACCGCCGCGTACGCCCGTTCCCGCTCGTCGAAGCCCATCGCCTGCAGGTCGTTCGCGAACTGCTCGGTGTCGACGAACATCAGCACGTACTTCACATGCACCACCTCCTACCTGTGAGACGAACCAGACCCACCCCGATCCGACACCATCGCGCCGATCTTCGCGGTGGGCCCGGCGCGATCCGCGCCCCGGGTTGCCGTGGGGGTGTGTCGGATCCGGGCATCTGCCGATCGTCTCACTGATAGACGGCGCGGACGGCGCGCGCCGACGAGCATCCAGGAGGACCTCATGACCCCGGCACTGAAGACCCTTGACATCACGGTGACCGACCTCGACGCGGCGATGGCCTTCTACCAGCGACTCGGCCTGACCTTCGTCGTCGACGCGCACATGCCCGGCCACGCCGGCTGCGACCTGCCCGACGGGCTACACATCATGCTGGACACCGTCGACTTGCGCAGCGGCATGAGCCCGGGGTGGCAGCGGTCCGCCGGCGACGGGCGGACGTTTCTGTGCTTCGAGTTCACCGAGCCCAAGCACGTCGACGCCAAGTACACCGAGCTCGTCGAGGCCGGCTACCGGGGGCTGAGCGAGCCGTTCGACGCACCCTGGGGCATGCGCTACGCCACCGTCTGCGACCCCGACGGCAACGGCGTCGACTTGTACGCCATCCAGCTGGCCAGCTAACCGCGGCTACCGCGCCAGCCGGGCGGTCGGAACCACTAGAGACGAGGCGGAGGTTCGGAAATGCAGAGACGTGTGCTACTGAACGCACTGGCGGTGCTGCCGCTGTTTACCCGTTTTGCTGCCCCTGCGCTTGGCGTCGCCGTGCAGCCGGTCCGATGTGTCCGGCCCGGCGAGCCAGGCTGGCCCGACCCAGCGGAGTGGGCGAAGCTTCGCAAGAGCGTTGGCGGGCGTCTGGTGAGGGTGAAGTCGCCCTTTGTCGCGTGCACGCCCGACCCCGGCAGCCCTGCGTGCACCGATCTGTTCCAGAACCTGCGGGATCCCTTCTACATCGGTGACAGTGTCGCCCTGACCGAGACCCTCGGCTGGACGGATGCCTGGACCTCGCAGGCCAGCGCGTACGCGGTGCTGGCCCAGAGCAGCGCCGACGTCGCGGCCGCAGTGAACTTCGCTCGCGAGCACTGTGTCCGCCTCGTCGTGAAAGGGGGCGGTCACAGTTATGTCGGTGGCTCGAACGCAGCGGATTCGCTGCTCATCTGGACCAGGCCCAACATGCGGGCCGTCGAGCTCCACGACCGTTTTGTTCCCCGGGGCGCCGCAGGCCTGGTCGAGCCCGAGACTGCCGTGAGCGTGGGCGCTGGCGCGATCTGGATGGACGTCTACGTGCTGTCACCACCACGGCGGGTCGCTATGTGCAGGGCGGGGGCTGCACGACCGTCGGTGTCGCCGGCCTGGTGCAGGGCGGTGGTTTCGGTAGCTTTTCGAAGGGTTTCGGCACCGCCGCGGCGAACCTGCTGGAGGCGGAGGTCGTCACCGCAGACGGGGCCGTGCGCATCGCCAACGCGGTCAGGAACCGGGACCTCTTCTGGGCACTCAAGGGCGGCGGAGGCGGGACCTTCGGTGTCGTCACCCGGCTGACGCTGCGCACCCATGCGCTGCCGGCCTACGTCGGTGCGGTGCTGGCTAGGATCACCGCGGCGTCGGACGCCGCCTATGTGGCGCTGGTCGGGCAGGTGGTCTCGTTCTACCGCGACAGCCTGCTGAACCCGCACTGGGGAGAGGTGCTCCGCTTCGGGCCCGGACGCCAGATCAGCGTCAACATGGTGTTCCAGGGGCTCACCCAGGCCCAGGCTGAGCTCACCTGGGCTCCGCTGTTCGACTGGGTCAGGGCCCGGCCGGCCGACTACACGCTCGCGACGCCGGTGGTGCTAGCGATCCCGGCAAGGGACTTCTGGAATGCGGCCGTGCTTGGCCAAATCCCCGGCTTGATCGTGCCCGACGACCGCCCGGGCGCACCGAAGGGCTATTTCTACTGGGCGGTCGACGCCGGCCAGGTGGGTCAGGTGCTACACGCCTACCAGTCGACCTGGTTGTCACAGCGGCTTCTCGACCAGGAACACCAGCCGGCTCTGGTCGACGCGCTCACCCGTGCCAGCCAGATCTGGCCGGTAGCCCTGCATTGCAACAAAGGGCTCGCCGGGGCTCCCGCCAACGTCCTGGGCTGGACGAGAGACACCGCGATGAACCCGGCAGTCCTGGACTCCTTCGCGCTGGCGATCGCCGGGGCCAACGAGCCCCCGGCGTATCCCGGCGTCGCCGGCCACGAGCCGGATGTCGCGCGGGGACGCCGGGACGCGACGGTCGTAGCCTCCGCCATGGCGCCGCTCAAAGCCCTCGCGGAGCGACCCGCCTCCTACCTCTCGGAAGCCGATTATTTCCAAAACGACTGGCAGGTCGCCTTCTGGGGCGACCACTACGCCCGTCTCGCGCGTGTGAAGGACCGCTACGATCGCGGTGACCTGTTCTCCGTGCACCATGGCGTCGGCACTGAGACCGGCTGAGGTGCCGATGGGCTTACGAAGCGCAGCTAATCAGCCTGGATCGACGGAAGCATCAGCGAACTTGATGGTGTCTGCCGAGGTCAGCAGGCAATTTGGCACGGGATCGCGATGCGCTCGCGCCCCGTCGCCGGTCAGCTGCTTGGCGAGGTGGTCGACCGGCTGTTGGCGGCGGGCGCAGGTGCGCACTCATCGGCCCCGCGTACCTGCCCCGGACGCCAGCGGCCGTGATCAGCTTCTACGGAGAGTGAGTGGCACCGTGGCTGATGTCGGCACCGGGACTTGGTGAGCCGCAAATGGCGCCGATCTCACGAACACCCACGCGGAGCGCGCGAGGCCCCGTTGTGGAGTGCAAAACGACCGGGCGTTCCCGGCGCCTTGCCGATGATGGGCGACACTTCACCGATCCGGCAGTCCGGTTCGCCGGGATCTTCGTCGGCGTGGTGAACGCCGCGCCTGTCGTGATTTTCAGCGTCGCGCAACGGGGGGGTGTTCGGCGACGCTAAAGATGCCGATGTCGCGGGCGGTTTCGGGCGCTGACAATTCCAATGCGCCTCGCGCCGGGCGCGTGTTGGTTTGGGGCGGCACCGTGCCGATGGCTCGGTCGCCCGTCTGATGGCCTGGGACTGGTCGGGGCCTGGGCGCGCTACCGATAGACCGGTCTGGCACGTTCGTCCATCGCGGCGGCGGCCGCTTCACGTACCGTGACGAGTCATGCTGTCGGGACTGCGCGGTGACAGCGGCATGACAGGACGTTTCGGTAGGGCCGCGCTGATGCTGGCGAGGGTGCCGCGAGAGCCCACGCAACCACCGCCCGGGCGGAGCCAGCGAGGACGACATCGATGACCTCGCTGCTCGACTCGGTACATCGTTGCCGGATGAGCTCAACGCGTGGCTGCGGACGTGCCGGGGCGCCGCCAGGGACCCGAGCCCCGAACCCGCGGATTCAGAGGTGCGGCGCTGCGCCCGTCCGCCACACCGCTACGCCCCGAGTACGGCGCTGGCGACATCTCTGGACCCGAGGTCATGAACAGCTCGGCAATAGCGGGGAATCAGCATTTCGCAGTACCCCTTCTCCTGCTCGTCGGGCACGACGCCGTAACCCACGGCCGACGCAACCCGCGAGAACGGATGGAGCATGGCGAGCCGATAATCGTCCCAGCACTGCTCGAACGTGTATTGTTGTGCGCCGTTGCCGACGAGCCGGGCGTGATAGATGCGCAGCAGCCGTCGTTCATGGTCGCGTCGATGAACCGGGTCGAGGTTGCCACCCAGTAGCCAAGCGACGTCCAATGCCGCGCGGCCGTGAGTTACGAGTTGCCAGTCCAGAACCGCGACCGACATCGTGTCGCCGCCTGCCGCAAAGAACAGATTGTCGGCCTGATAATCGTTGTGGACGAGCGTGCAGGGCGGTTTCCGGTACAGATACCCGTAGAGACCACCGAGGTACCTGCTCAGCCACGTGCCCGTCTGCCGGATCTCGTCGGTTGCATGCGGCCCCAGCTTGTCGAGGAAGGGCTCCCACGCCTGCTGGAAGACCACCGGTGCCTGCTCGATCGAAGTCAGTCCCCGTAGCTCCAGCCAGGGCTTGTCCGTGAGGTACGCGTGCCGCCACCACCGTGCGTGGAAGGCGGCGATGGCACAGACCGCGAGTTCTGCTTCAGCCAGCGAGCATCCCGCAACCCAGCTTCCGTTGCGGGCGGGCTCGAGGTCTTCGAGCAGGAGCAGCGACGCACCCTCCCCGGCATCTACCGCGCTGAAGTAGCACCGCGGCGTGCGGATCGGGCTCTGGTCGGCCAGGTACTCGTAGAAGCCGATCTCCCGCTCATAGAAGCCCATGGCATGCAGGAGCGTCCGGGTCTGCGCGTCAGGTGCCGAAAACTTCGTGACGAGGGTGCGTGGGGCGGCCTCCTCGACCATGTCGTAGTCAAGGTGAATGCGTGCCAGTTGCCCGGTGATTCCTTTCTCCTTGCCGAGCAGTTCGGTCTTGACGCCCGTGACCCGGGCTTGCGCGAGGACACCCTTTTCCCGAAGCGTGCGCGTGAGCCATTCCGTGGTCAGATCGTCAGGATGCACCGGAATCATTACAGACCTCCTATCGCGCAACTGCCAGTCTCCTTCCGCGCTCGCGCACCCGATAGGGCCGCTCATCCATAACCGCGGATCATTCCTGTCCGGTTGCCGACAGTCCCGTCGCCCGGCGGATCGCGAGCTTTGCTCGTCAATGACGCCGAGCTGCTCCGGTAAGAGCTATGGTCGGCGAGGGCCGCGCTGAGGGCGGCGCCGTGCCGGCCCAGCGTGACCCCACTCCGCCGCGACCAGCTGAACGCCGGGGTTGAAATAAGGCCGTGGGCGAGCCGGTTCGTCTCACTCACGCACCGAGGAACGTCCGAAATTCGGCAGTTCAGGATCCAAGCCCGGCGAGTGCCGGCACGGAGCGTGACGGCACGGGGCTGGCCAGCATGCACGAACGGCGGCATATGCGTACACCTGATCTTGGAATGGCGGTCACGATCGGGGAGCAAGGGATGATCTGCTCGGACCGGCGCCTGCTCGTGGGGATGCGACGCGATAGTCAGTGTCCTGTCCGCTCGGGGTTGGCACCCTCCGGCTGGGGTCGACACCTGCGTGGCGCCGATCCGGCTGGGAGTCGCACCGAGTTGGAAAGTGCGTCGGTCAGTGTGGGCGCCGCCGGGTGCGCCAAGATGGGCGCGTGGAGTTCGAGCCGTACCGGGGTGAGCTGGTGGCCTACTGCTACCGGATGCTGGGCTCGTTCCATGAGGCTGAGGACCTGGTGCAGGAGACGATGCTGCGCGCGTGGAAGGCCCGCGACCGATACGACCGCACCCGCGCATCGCCACGGACCTGGCTGTACCGGATCGCCACCAACGCTTGCCTTACCGCGTTGGAGGGGCGTGCGCGACGACCGTTGCCGTCCGGCCTGGGCGTGCCGAGCGACGATCCTGCGGCGGCACTGACACCGGCGCTGGACATCCCTTGGCTTCAGCCGTTTCCCGACGCGCGCGTCGATCTCGAGGTGCGGGCCGGTATACGGCTGGCGTTCGTGGCTGCGGTGCAGGTCCTGCCGGCGCGGCAGCGGGCTGTGCTCCTGCTCCGCGAGGTGCTGGAGTTCAGTTCCGTCGAGGTCGCCGCGCAGCTTGGCACGACCGTCGCGGCGGTCAACAGCCTGCTACAGCGGGCCCGCGCCGCCCTGGCGGATGTGGGTGACATGGGCAAGGTCACTGAACCGGACGATGCCGAGGTACGTGCGGTGATCGATCGGTATGTGCGGGCGTTTGAAGCGGCTGATGTCCCAGCGCTCGTGCGGCTGCTCACCGACGAGGCGGTCCTGGAGATGCCGCCGGTGCCGTTGTGGTATCGCGGCAGCCGCGACTACGGCCTGTTCATGAACCGCGTGTTCCAGATACGCGGGACGGGCTGGGGCACAAGGCGGCTCACCGCCAACGGGCAACCAGCGTTCGCCGCGTACGCGCCGCACCCCGGCGGCCAGCTCCATCTGCACACGCTCCAAGTGCTGACCGTCACCGGCGGCCAGGTCAGCCGCAATGTCGTGTTCGCCGACCCGCACGTGTTCGACGCCTTTGACCTGCCCACGCAGATTTCTTCCGACGACTTTCGCCAGTCGCGATGACTCCGGCCGGTGCCGCCGGTACATACCGGCGAGCATCGGCCGAAGGGACATCCACCATGAGCGTCATCGTCATCCAGTTCATCACCCTGGACGGCGTCGTGTCCGACCCGGACGGGTCCGCGGGCACGCCGACCGGCGGCTGGGCCTTTCGGCACGGCCCCGAGGCCGTCGCCGGCGACAAGTTCCGCCTCGGCGACGTCCTGGACGACGGAGTGCTGCTGCTGGGGCGTACGACCTGGCAGCTGTTCTCCCGACTCTGGCCGGGCCGGGACGACCCGTTCTCCACCCGGATGAACACCGTACCCAAACTGGTCGCCTCCCGTACGCTGACCGACGCCTCGGCGTGGGCCAACTCCCAGATCATCGACGGCGACCTCGTCGACGCCGTCAAACACGAACGGCGCGACGTGATCATCACCGGCAGCCTGAGCATCGTGCACGCGCTGATGGCCCAGGACCTGATCGATGAGTACCGGCTGCTGACCTTCCCCACCATTCTCGGCACGGGCCGGCGGCTCTTCCCTGCCGCCGGGCTGCCCGCATTCCTGGAAACCCTGTCGACCGAGCAGCGCGGCGCCGCCGTCCTCACTCGGTACAGGAGGGCAGCACAGTGACGGCCCACTTCCTCGCGATGTACGAGCAACCAGCTGACCCTGAAGCGTTCGACCGGCACTACCGCGACGTCCACATCCCGCTCGGACGCCGGCTTCCAGGACTGGTCCGGTACACCATCGGGCGGGACATCGCCGCCGTACGCGGCGGCCCACCGTACTATCTGATCGCTGAACTGCAATGGGACACGACGGACGAGCTGCGGGCCGCGTTCGCCTCGCCTGAGGGCCGCGCCACCGCCGCCGACGCCGCACGCTTGCAGGAACTCGCCCCAGTCCGCAGCATCATCTTCACCGAGGTGAGCGTGATGTAGCGCGCGCCTGGGCAAGAGGCCCCAGCGCCGACCATCTGCTCATCGGCAAGAGCGCACACGCGTCGGCGTGGCTCGCGTGACGGTACGTAGCGAGCACCTCGCGGCAGTAGCGGATCGATCAGCGATGGGTACCCAGTTCCTTGCCGTCGAGCGCTGCTCGGATCTGGCTGAGCCACTCTGTGCCGAGATGGCGTCCGTTTGGGAGTTGGTCTCCTCGATCCCAGCGCCACGTTGTGATCATCGCCAGGACGAGGGTCCGGCACTCGCGCAGCAGGTCTTGATTGACACCCGGATAGTGCTGGCTGACTTCTTCGGGCGCATGGGCGAGGTCGAATTCGACAGGCCCGCGGCAACACGTCTCGAGGTCTATGAACAGCAGCCCGTCCTTCGTGGTGAGCACGTTGCCCGGGTGGGGCTCACCGTGCAGCAGTTGCTCGGCGCCACCGCGCTCGCCGATCACTCGTCTCAGGCTTCGTAACGTGTCGTCGAGCAGTTCCCGGTCCGCGTCGGCGAGCGCCGGAGTGTGCTCGCGGCTCGCCACGAGGTGTTGAGCCTGCTCGACTCGATTCATAAAGTGCGGCGCAGGGACATCGAGCTCGCGCATGCCGGCATGCAGCCGCTGGAGCGCACTGGCGTAGTCGCCGGGTGAGACCTTTCGAGGTGCCACGGGTTCGTAGTAGGTCCACAGCGTGACCGCGAAGCCATCACGCTCGTAGACGCGTGGCTGTACCCGAGGGTCGAGAGCAGCCACCGGGCTACCGACTTCGGCGAGCCGCTGGGCAAGCTCGACTTCGAACTGGGCGACCTGCTGCGCTACAGGTGCCACCCGGGCCAGGACGTCACAAGGCAGCAGACGCAGAGTGAGTTTGTTCGAGTCATGAAGCACGATCGCGTCGTCAATGCTCAGGCCAAGTGATGAGGCGGTCAACATGGCCGCGGCGACCGCACGCGGGACCTCTGCCGCCTGCATCGTCGCCTGGCCCCTCTCCCTGGAGCGCCGCCGTACTCTCCAGCGGTGCAACCTGGGCACCATACCAAGTTGTCGATAGAGAGCCACGGTGACGCGGCGGCCCGGTCAGGTACGCGCATCCCCACATCCTCAATTCGGCACGACCGAGTGCGGGTTGGTCCGACCGCCCGTGACGTTCCGTAGCGCTCGGTTGGCGGCAGATCCGGTAGCTCTCCGTCCGGCGACCACCGTCATTATCATCTTGGGGATGCGCATCGAACCGTACGTTGTCGCGGTGTCCGACGCAGTTCTCGACGACCTGCGGGAGCGTATTCGACGCACGCGCTGGCCCGATCCGGCGCCTGGGGGGCCGTGGGCGGAGGGCACTGACCTTGACTACCTTCGTGGCCTACTGGCGTACTGGGCCGACGGGTTCGACTGGCGGACACAGGAGCGGTGGCTCAACCGTTTCGAACACCGTGTCGCCGACGTGGACGGCGTGCGCCTCCATTTCGTCCACCATCGCGCAGCCGACCGCGGGGTGCCGTTGGTCCTCACCCACGGCTGGCCGAGCACGTTTGTTGAGATGCTTTCGCTGGTCGACCGTCTCGGAGACCGGTTCGACCTGGTCGTGCCGTCCTTGCCGGGCTATGCCTTCTCGCAACGCCCGCCGCGCTCAGGCGTTGACCGGGCGTTCGTCGCTCGACTGTGGCATCGGCTCATGCAGGGTCTCGGGTACGAGCGGTATGGAACACACGGCGGCGACTTCGGCGCCGGGGTCGCCACCTACATGGCGCTGTTACAGCCTGACCGGGTGATCGGGATCCACCTCAGCACACCAGAGATGTGGCCATACACCGGGCCGGGGGCGCCGCCGCTTTCGATCGAGGAGCAGTCATACGTCGACCACGTCGCCCGATGGGACGAGACGGAGCGTGGCTACAGCGCGGTGCAGTCCACCCGGCCACAGACGTTGGGGTACGGGCTCAACGATTCTCCGGCCGGGCTGGCCGCCTGGGTGCTGGACAAATGGCGCTCCTGGTCGGATAGCGGCGGCGACCTCGACGCGCGGTTCGGTCGCGATGCTCTGTTGACAATGTTGACCATCTGGTGGACATCCGGGTCGATCACCTCATCAATGCGCGACTATTACGACAACCGTTGGCATAGCACACCGATCGGCCCGTCCGACTTCGTGGCGGTGCCGACCGCGATGGCGGTGTTCGCCAACGAGTTCGTGCGCGAAGGGGAGCCACCACGGTCCTGGTACGAGCGGCTGTACGACATTCGGCGTTGGACGGTCTTCCCCCGCGGCGGTCATTTCGCCGCAGCTGAGGAGCCCGACCTGCTGGCCCGCGACATCGCCGAATTCTTCGCCGAGCTGCGGTAGGCCGCGATCACCGAGCGGACGGTCGCCAAGGGCCACGCAACCGGCCCGACACCCCTGCACTCGATTCGGCACGAGCGTGCGGTCTCCGGCGAGCGCGTTTCGGTCACGTAGCGTAGCGACCCGTCGGCGGCAGATGAGGATGGCCGCGCTGATCGTGGCAGAGTCGGACGTTCAAGAGGCTGTTGCCGATGGCACGCCTCGCGGCAGAACCCATTTAGAAGAGTGCATTGGCGGGTTCACCACCCGCTGGTGAGCCCGGCTGGTTTCTCCCGCCGGCGCCTTCGGGCATGGACCGGCCGGGCCTCGGCGGCCCGGCCAGTTGACTTTCGTCGTGGCTCCGGTTCAGCCGGTGGTTCCTGCCAGTCATCCGGAGCACCGCAGGCCGCGTGGGGTCCTCCGCAGACGGGACACCTGGACCGTCCGGAGATCCGGCGCTGCCCCGCGGCTGGCTTGGCCGGCCACCGTCTTGCAAAGATCGCGCTATGTCGACTGGTGCCGATTGCCGCCCGCCGAGCTGCGGCGGCTGGTCGGCGAACGTGCGGCCTTACCGCCGCCCTGGGGCGGCCGGCACCCGGCGGTGCCCGGCCCACGCTAGCGAGCGGTGAGCAGCTCCGCCGGGTCCTGGAAGGGCAGGCCGTGCGCCTCGGCCACCGGTCGGGACACCAGGTTGCCGGCGAGCGTGGTCAGCCCCTTGGCGAGGACCGGATCGGTGGCGGCGGCGCCGACCACGCCGTTGGCGGCGACGCGCAGCAGGTAGGGCAGGGTGGCGGAGGTCAGTGCGAGGGTCGAGGTGCGGGCGACCGCGCCGGGGATGTTGGCAACGCAGTAGTGCACCACCCCCTCCTCAATGTAGGTGGGCTCGGAGTGCGTGGTCGGACGGCTGGTCTCGAAGCAGCCGCCCTGGTCGATGGCGATGTCGACCACGACGCTGCCTGGCCGCATGCTCGCGATCATCTCGCGGGTCACCAGCTTCGGCGCCTGGGCGCCGGTGACCAGCACCGCGCCGACGACGACGTCGGATTCGGCCACGTACGCCGCGGTGCGCGCCCGGTTCGGCACGACCAGGTCGAGCCGGCCGCCGAATACGTCGGACAGGTAGGCCAGGCGGGCGGGATTGGTGTCGAGCACCCGAACGATGGCCCGCATGCCCAGAGCGATCTTGGCGGCCTCGGTTCCCGCGACGCCGCCGCCGATGATGGTGACCTTCGCGGCGGGGGTGCCCGGCACACCGCCGAGCAGCAGGCCCGCCCCGCCGGCGGCGCTTTCCAGGCAGTGGGCGGCGGCCTGGATCGACATCCGCCCGGCGACCTCACTCATCGGCGTGAGCAGCGGCAGCTTCCCGTCCGGGGTCTGCACCGTCTCGTAGGCGATCGCGTCGATGCGCCGCTCGAGCAGAAACTCGGTCAGCCGGCGGTCGGCGGCCAGGTGCAGGAAGGTGAACAGCTGCTGCCCGGGCCGTAACCGGTGGTACTCCTCCGGAATCGGCTCCTTAACCTTGACGATCACGTCCGCGGCGGCGAACACCTCGTCCGCGGTGCCCACGACCTTGGCGCCGGCGGCCGCGAACTGTGCGTCGGTAAAACCGCAGCCGGACCCGGCGCCGGCCTGCACCACCACCTGGTGGCCGGCGTAGACGAGTTCGACGACGCCGTCGGGCTGCACCGACACCCGGCCTTCCTTGTCCTTGATCTCCTTCGGCACACCAACGACCAACGTGGCCATGGCCCGCTCCTCTCTGATCCTGCATGGAGTTCGGCCTGTGGCGTCACCCACCGGTCGGCGGCACGGCACCGAGTCGGCCCCACCGCCGACGCAACGAGCCCCGCGGCAGGCGCCGCAACGTCGTGCCGGCTACCCGCTGATTCCACCAACCACTCATACCGTCGAACAGCACCCGGTGAGGCGCAAGAGTTACGAACAGGATTCAACTGCCGCGCTGTCGGGCGAAGAGATCAGCGCGCAGGGTGAGCAGGTGGGCGTCCCTGCCCGTGGCGCGGTCGCAACGCGATCAAGGGAAATACCGGACGGCGCACGGGGAGATGGTGGAACAGTTCGTAGGCTCTAGACGTGTGTCGGTTCCTGATCAGCTCGGTCTTCCCGGATGGAGTACGGCGATCTGCCTCGGATGCAGTGAGATGGTCAAGTAAGCCCGGCACGCCTCGTTCGAGATCGGCGGAAGCCACTCTGGCAGCGGGCCCGTTGAACTCCCAGGTCGACTCGCATGGCCGCCGACGAGCTTCCTCCCCGTGCTGACGAGCCGCTGGTGGTGGGAGTTGCTGACCGTGGCTGTCCTGACAGGGCACACGAGGGCCTTCACAGGCAGCGGGTGCCGCTGCCTCAGGGCCGGTGACGTCCTGTGGCGCCCGGCGGCCGACATCAACAGCTCGTCGTGGCAATCGGCGCCGTCGCCGTCGCATATCTGTTCCACGCGCGTATGCATCGAGAAGACGCGTGTCAAGGCGGCGATTGACAACTCTTGACCGCCTTGATCGACGCTGTTCCACCAAACCAGTCGACGTCGTCCAGCCGTTCAAGCCACGCCAGCTCAAAGCAAGAACGGACGCACTCATCTCGGCACGACCGAGTGCGGGTTGGTCCGACCGCCCGTGACGTTCCGTAGCGCTCGGTTGGCGGCATGTGAGATGACATGCATCGGCTTCGTTCGGTGTCGCGGGGCCGGTGAGCTGGCCCGGAGGGTACGCCGGTCGGGGTATTGACGACCGCGGCGTTCGGGGGACCTCCTCAGCTCAAACGCAGTGTTGCGTTGGGACATCGATGTGTCGGAGCGTGAGGAGGCCCGCATGTCCATCGTAGGAGGCGTCGATATCCACCGGAAGCAGTTGACGTTCGATTACGTCGAGCAGGAGACCGGGCGGTGGGAGCGGGGCCGGATCGCCCCTGCCGATCGGCAGCACCTGGCGGACTGGTTGGTCCGGTTCGAGGATGTGGAGGATGTGCGGTTCGCGATGGAGGGCTGCACCGGGTGGCGGTACGTGGCGGAGGAGATTCGCGCCGCCGGCGTGGTGCCGCATCTGGCCGAGCCGGCCGAGACCTCGGCGTTGCGGGGGCGTAAGCGGCGGGCCAAGACGGATCGGGCTGACTCCAAGCTCCTGCGGGAGCTGCTGGCCACCGGCCGGCTGCCGGCCTGCTACATCCCGCCCTCACCGGTGTTGGAGTGGCGGGCCATGCTGGAGCTGTACCACGACCTGCGCAGCGAGCACTCCGGGTGGGCGCAGCGCATCCACGCCACCTGTTTCCACCAGGGCACCACGGCGCCTGGCCTGGCCGGGGTGGTCCGCGGCGACCGGCAGCTACTGCAGAAGATCGTCGAGGAGCAGCTCTCCCCGGTGGGCCGGCTGCAGGTCAACACCGCCCTGGCCGTCATGCAAGCCTTGGACGAGCACATCGATCCGCTCCGCCGGCGGCTGCTGGCCACCGCCCGGCACGTACACGGCGCCCGGGTGCTCATGCACGAGATCTACGGCGTGGGGGCGATGACCTCCCTGGCCCTGTGTGCCTGGCTGGGCGGGGCCAACAGGTTCAGCTCCTCCCGGCGGGCAGTGCGCTTCGTCGGCCTGGACATCACCGTGCACTCCTCGGACAACAAGCGCAGCCCCGGAAAGCTCTCCCGGCAGGGCCCGGAGGTACTGCGCTGGCTGCTGTTCGAGGCGGCCAAGACCTCCGCCCGCGGTGCCGCCCCCGGCTACGGCTACTACACCGCCGTCGTCAGGCGTCCGGTCGCGTCAAGAGCGCCTCCGGCGTCGCCATGGCGACCGCGCTACGCGCGGCTCTTGACCCGGACCCGTCCGCCTGACGATCAACAGCGCCGATCAGGGGGTAGGCAGGACACTGGAGCGCGCCTCCCGCCCGTACGACATCCACCTATCGAGGTACATCGGTCCGTCTCGACACCTCGCCGTGATGCAGGTAAGTG
>WNGE01002633.1_pt1 | contig 21737 bp, 21 predicted proteins | sample 5400651 | NCBI WGS metagenome assembly WNGE01 (sample SAMN13153370, study PRJNA577476) | soil metagenome | isolation source: 60 cm soil or saprolite under grassland replicate 2 | place: USA:California | collected 2016-06-15 | reverse complement strand
TTACCGCACGATGTCGATTCCGCCTTGCTGCAAGAGGCGAAATCGATCATTGGCGATTTGCCGGTGTTCTGGGAAGCGCCGCCGGAACGAGCGGAGCAAACCATCGCGTTACTGGCCGAACACAATTCCGACTCCGATTCGGCGACGTTCGGTTACAAGTTGCGTACCGGCGGAGTGACCGCTGATGCATTTCCAACTTCGGCACAGATCTCCGGCGCGCTCGTCACGCCGGCAACACACCAGCTGCCGATCAAGTTCACGGCCGGGCTGCATCATCCGATCCGGCAGTTTCGCGATGAAGTGAAAACAAAGATGCACGGATTTCTTAATGTCCTCGGCGCCGCGGTGCTTGCGGCGGAGCATCATTGGGATGCACATCAAGCCGCGATCATGCTGGAAGATGAAAATTCGGATTCTTTCTCCTTTACCGATGATTTTCTCGCGTGGCGCGAATGGAAGATCGACGTCGAACGGCTGCGGTATCGCCGCAAATTCGTGACGTCGTTCGGCAGTTGCAGCTTCGATGAGCCGCGCGAGGATTTGCGCGCCTCGAATCTATTGTAGGGCGTCTGTGCCAGACGCCATTAGGTTGGCGTCTCAGCAGAATGGAGCCGGCGTGCGCCGAGCGACATAGACGGGAAGCCCGAAGGGTGAGCGAGCTGGTGCGAGCGAATCAAACGCCCTACAATTCCACCATGCCGCTCAAATCCTTCGTCGAAGTTCCGTCTGACTCGCATTTTCCGTTGGAGAATCTTCCATTCGGCGTTTTCCAACCGAAAGAGGCGAAGCCAAGAGTGGGAGTCGCGATCGGCGATTTAATTGTCGATCTTTCCGTTCTCGAAGAACTCGGCCATTTCCGCTCTTCGGAATTTCAGGAACCTGTCCTGAGCGGCAGTCGAATGGATCGGAACGCATTTTCGGAAGATTCGCTTAACGCGTTCCTTGCTCTGGGCCGGCCGGCGTGGCGCAGGGCGCGCGAAATCGTTCAACATCTTCTTTCAGACGAAACGCCAACTTTGCGTGATGACACAAAACTGCGCGCCCGGGTTTTCCACGCGCAAAAGGATGTGCTGATGAAATTGCCGGTGCGCATCGGAAATTATACCGATTTTTATTCGTCGTATCATCATGCGCACAACGTCGGCACGATGTTGCGTGGACCGGAAAACGCTCTCATGCCGAACTGGAAATGGCTGCCCGTCGCGTACCACGGACGCGCAAGCTCGGTCGTCATCAGTGGAACGGACGTGCGCCGGCCACAAGGTCAAATCAAACCGGCCGATGCGTCCGCGCCGGTCTTCGGTCCGAGTAGGAGCCTCGATTACGAACTGGAAATGGCGTTTCTAATCGGTCCCGGAAATTCGCTCGGCGAACCGGTGCCGATCGATCGCGCGATGGATCACATCTTCGGACTTGTCTTAATGAATGATTGGAGCGCGCGCGACGTTCAAGCTTGGGAATATCAGCCGCTCGGTCCGTTTCTGGCCAAAAACTTTTGCACCAGCATTTCGCCGTGGGTCGTGACTCTGGAAGCGCTCGACGCCTTTCGCAAACCACTGCCAACGCAGGATCCCGAGCCGTTGCCGTACCTGCGAGCGAAGGATGATTTTACCTTCGACATCCGTCTTGAAGCGGCTCTGCAAAGTTCGTCGATGGATGCGCCGCACATCATCACCCGCACAAATTTCCAAAATCTTTACTGGAGCATAGCCCAACAACTTGCCCATCACACCGTCAATGGCTGCAATCTGCAACCGGGCGATTTGCTGGCGAGCGGCACGATCAGCGGACCAACGGAAGAATCCCGCGGCTGCATGCTGGAGTTGACCTGGCGCGGCGCAAATCCGTTGGAGTTGCCTAATGGCGAAACACGGAAATGGCTGGAAGACGGTGACAAACTAACGATCACCGGCTGGTGCGAAGTCGACGGCTACCGAGTGGGTTTTGGCGAAGTAAATGGCCGAGTCTTGCCAGCCGTATAAACTGCTCTTTCAAAAGTGATGCCTTCTTCCTGAAAGCGCGCGTCAACGGCAAAGAGCGAAGTTCGAGAAGAAAATTGCTCGTTAGCCTGGGTCCTAACAGTTGGTTGATGAAGATCATGACTTACCTGGCCGAACCGGCCACTCTGCCAGACTCTAGCAAGCTCGCCGTAAGAGCAAAAAGTTCGCGAGCGCTAGGACGCGCTCGCCAGCATACGTAACGCGTGCGCTACCGTTACGAAATCCAAATCGTTTTCGTATTTACGAATTCGCGAATTCCTGCGGCGCCGAGCTCGCGGCCGAAACCGGAATGCTTGACGCCACCGAAGGGCAGGCGCGGGTCGGATGCGACCATGGCGTTGATGAACACCATTCCAGTCTCCAGTTCGGACGTGAAGAGCTCCTGCTCGGCGGGGTCGTTGGTCCACGCGCTCGCGCCGAGGCCGAACGTGGTGTCGTTTGCCATCTCGACCGCTTCGGATGCATCGCGCACACGGAACAGAGACGCGACCGGGCCGAAAACTTCTTCGCAGTAGGCCGGTGATTCCTTTGGTATGTTGACAAGAACGGTTGGTTCGTAAAAAAATCCGGGACCGTGAATGCGGTTTCCGCCCGTCAGCAGTTTGGCGCCGGCGGCAATTGATTTCTGGACCTGCTCGTGGACGCCTTGGAGAATCTGTTCCGTGGCGAGTGGGCCAAGCTCGGTTGTCTCATCCATTGGATCGCCAATTCTTAGCGCGCGCATTCGCTCGACGAACTGGCGCAGGAAATCATCGTAAATCTTGTCGGCGACGAAAAAGCGCTTGGCCGCGATGCATGATTGGCCGCTGTTGATCGTGCGCGCTTTGACTGCTGTGATCAGTGCGCCCTCAAAATCGGCGCTTGGCATGACGATAAATGCGTCGCTGCCGCCCAGCTCGAGCACGCTCTTTTTAATCTGCCGCGCAGCGGCGCTACCGACTTCGCTTCCCGCTTTTTCACTTCCGGTAAGGGTCACCGCCTTAACTCGTGTATCGACAATCAACTTTTCGACCTGTTCTGCTTCGATCAGAAGCGTCTGAAAAACGCCTTCCTCAAATCCGGCGCGACAAAGCACGTTTTCAATTGCGAGCGCACATTGGGGCACGTTGGCTGCGTGTTTGAGCAGCCCGACATTTCCGGCCATCAACGTCGGCGCGGCAAACCGGAAGACCTGCCAGAACGGAAAATTCCACGGCATGATGGCCAAGACCGGTCCGAGTGGTTGGTAGCGCACGTAACTGCGCGCGGCGTCCGTCTGCGCGGTCTCGTCTTCCAAGAAACGCTCTGAATTCTCGGCATAAAAGCGACAACCTCGCGCGCATTTCACGATCTCGTCCTGCGCGGCGCGGAACAATTTTCCCATCTCCAGGCTAATTGTCCGGGCGAGTTTTTCCTTCTCCTGGTCAAGTATTGCCGCCGTCGCCATCAGGAGTTGCGTGCGTTTAGCAAACGGGCGTCGCCGATGATGCGAAAACGCATGCTCGGCGAGCTTGAGCCGTTTCTCGATTTCGCTGTCGCTGAAAGCTTGAAACTCTTTCAGCTTTTCGCCCGTGGCTGGGTTAACCGACGCGATTGGCATTGCGTATTTTATATCGTTTTTCGACTTGATGAAATTGGTAGGGACGGCTCGCCGAGCCGTCCGCGGCGCGCCCGGCGGTCGCGCCCTACCACCTTGCGCTACAGCCGCAGCCCTTTCGGAATCAAAACGCGATCGAGCAGATCGAAACCCCATTGGACCAGCAATGCGAGCAATGCCGCCGGGATGGCGCCCTGCAAGATTGTTACGTGATCGTTTAGATTCAGTCCACTCAAGATCGGCTCGCCGAGCCCGCCCGCCCCAATCAGCGCAGCCAGCGTCGCGGTTCCGATGTTGATTACTGCGCTGGTCTTGATTCCAGCCAAAATGGAGCGTGACGCCATCGGCATATAGATTTTCCACAGCCGCGTCATCGGACTGAGTCCCAGCGCAATGGCCGATTCACGCAATGCTCGTGGAATATCCTGCAAACCGCTGGCGGTGTTACGCACAATTGGCAGTAATCCGTAAAGGAAAAGCGCGGCAATCGCGGTGCGGACGCTGATCCCAAAAAACGGGAGCGGCACCAGTAACGCGAGCAAAGCGAGCGATGGAATCGTTTGCACTACACTGGCGAAGCCGAGAATAGAGTGACCAGTTGGGCCGCCCCGGCTGGCGATGATGCCGAGCGGGATACCGACGATGACGGCGAGCAGCAACGAAAACCCTGCAAGTTCCAAGTGGCGCAATGTCCACCGCGTGAGCTTATGCCAAAATGATTCGCCAGCGGCGGTTGTTGATCCGGTGCCGCCTTGAAAATAGAGGTTTGCGGCTCTCGTATAATTTCTTGTCCGCTCCGCTTCGGCGTTCAACCGGATCATGCGGGTTTCATCGAGCGTTCCTTCCAGTTTGCGCAGCGTGGTGACGGTGGATGCTGGCAAAGAAAGCCGATACAAGAACACTGCCTCATAGCGTGGGAAAAATTGCAGATTGTCTTCCAGCGTGACCAGATCGTATTCGGCAATCTTTGCGTCGGTCGAGTAAGCGTCTTTCACATCGATCGACGCATTCTTGAGCGCCGCGTAGCCGAGCGCGTGATCGATGCCGATGACGTTTTGTTGTGGAAGCGCGTAACGTGCGCGTAATGGTTGCCATCCATCCTGCCGATCCAAGAATTCGTGGGTCAGTCCGATCTTCAGCTCGGGATGATTTCGCAGATCGCTGATTGTGTGCAGACCGAGTCGCTCCGCTTCACTGCGGCGCATGACGAGCGCGTAAGTGTTATTGAACCCAAGCGGCTCCGTCGCTCCCACATCGAATTTCACCAAGGCCTCGCGAATTTCATTGAGCGATAATTTGCGGTCCGTTTTCAGAATCTCCTGCGCGATCGTCCCGGTGTATTCCGGGTAAGCGTCGATTTGTCTGCCGCGCAGCGCTTGCCAAAGAATGATCGTGCCGCCCATTCCTTGCCGATGTTCCGCGGGAATGCCGGCGTCGTTCAAGGTGCGTTTTGCGATCTCACCCAGGACATATGATTCGGTAAATTTTTTCGAACCGATGGTGACGGGATTATCCGAAGCGAAGCTGACAAAAGGAAATAGGATCAAAGCGGCGCAGACGACTGGGGAGCGCGAGCATGCTGCTCGCAGCGTCCGGCATTTTGCCGGACGGCTCTGGGATAGCGCGGAGTGACGATATCTGATCACTTGCACAAAACGTGTGCGTAGAAAAGTTCGCGGCAACATGCCGCGAACGGCGGGCAAAATGCCCGCGCTCCCCGGCCACTGACGTAACGATTTCATGTGAACAAAAGCGCACGCTGCGAATTGATGAATTCGCATACGAAATCATTTGCTGGTTTTTCACGAAGATCGGCAAGCGAACCTTGTTGGACGATGTGGCCTTCGTTCATGAGCACGATTTCGTCACCGAAGTACGCTGCTTCCGCCAAATCGTGGGTGACGAAGAGCGTTGTTTGACGCAAGCGCGCGAAAATTTCTTTCAGCTCCTTTTGCAAAGACGCGCGTACCAGTGGATCGAGCGCGCCCAGAGGTTCGTCGAGGAGAAGCAGTTCGGGCGAAAGCATCAACGCGCGCATTAAACTGACGCGTTGACGCTGACCGCCGGAAAGTTCGATGGGGTATCGCGAGAGCAAATTGCCGGAAAATCTTGTCAGCTCGCATAATTCGAGAAGCCGCGTGCGCATTTCCTCGCCGGATTTCCCGAGGTACCGTGCCATTAAGAGAACATTGGCGCGCGCTGTCAGATGCGGAAATAGACTGCCTTCCTGAATGACGTAACCAATTCGGCGACGCAACGTGTCGATGTTTGCTGGCGTGATCTGTGATCCATCGAAAGCGATCGTACCAGAATCAGGCGTGATTAATCCGATGATGAGTCGGAGCAACGTCGATTTGCCGCACCCGCTCGGGCCGATCAATACCGTGGTCTTGGCGCGCTCGATCGCGAGATTTGTGGAATGCAACGCCAGCGCGTCCTCATAGCGCTTGCTAACATCGATCAGTTGGACCAGCGCGCTCATTTCTGGTAGCCGCGGGACGTTGAACCGCGGCCGGGGTCATCCCGACGTGTCGGCGCTACAAGTGAAATAGAAAACACCAAACAGACGCGCATCGTCTGTCCACATCTTTTGAAACTCGAAGCCGGCGTTGCGCGCGAGAGCAGCGAAACCTTCCGGTGCGTATTTATAGGAGAATTCCGTGATAATTTTTTCACCTGATCGAAACTCGAACGTGTAATCGGCGACATGAACAGCCTGATCGATTTGGCTGATGAGGCACATTTCAATGCGGCCGGCGTCTGAGTTGTAAATTGCGCGGTGCTGCCAATGTTGCAGATCGAAATCCGCCCGGAGTTCGCGGTTTGCGCGCGCCAGCAAATTCAGATTGAATCGCGCGGTGACGCCGGCGGTGTCGTTGTAAGCAGCCTCGATCACGTCCCGATCTTTGCGAAGATCGACACCGATGAGTAGTGCGCCACCGTGGCAGCAGACCTTAGCAATACGGCGAAGGAATTGAGTTGCTTCGTCAGGCTCGAAGTTGCCAATGGTTGATCCGGGAAAATAGACCACGTTGCGGGCTGCCTTGCGGCGCGTGGAAGGGAGTGCGACAGGCTGCAAGTAATCGGCGCACACAGGCAGGATTTCCAGGTCGGGAAAAATTTTGTGGAAAAGAGCCGTCGATTTGCGCAGTTGTTTCTCAGAAATATCGACCGGGATGTAACCGGCGGGCTTTTCGAGCGCTTCGATCAGGATCCGCGTTTTGGTGCCTGAGCCGGTGCCGAGGCCGATCAGGTTGATCTGCGCCCCGAGATGCGCTGCGATTTCGGTTCGATGCCGATCCAGAATATCGATCTCGGTCCGCGTAATATAATATTCCGGCAGCTCGCAAATCTTCTGGAACAACGCCGCGCCGCGCTCATCGTAAAAATACTTGCATGGCAGCGTACGTGGCTCGCTCGATAGACCCGCGATAACGTCTGACATGAAATCAGAACTTGCCGGTGGAGCGCCAGCAGCGGGCTGCACCGCCGTTATGAAGTTCGCAATCATCGTGAGATTTTCGTTCGGCGTGCCCGGCGGTCGCGCCCTACCGAATTACTGTGGATCGCGCGCCAGCCGAATTCCGGTGAATTGCCAGCGTTTCTCAGGTTGGAAAAAGTTGCGATAGGTGCGGCGAATATGAGTGCGCGACGTAGCGCAGGAGCCGCCCCGCAGGACGTACTGATTGCACATGAACTTTCCGTTGTATTCGCCGAGCGCCCCGCGGGCGGCGCGATAACCCGGATAAGGCGAATAGGCGTTGTGGGTCCACTCCCAAACATCGCCAAACATTTGATGAAGATCTCGCGCTTGCGCCGAGGCCGCAGCTGGTTGCGGATGAAACGCCTCGTTCTCGACAAAATTTCCTTCAATCGGGCAATCGGACGCTGCGCGTTCCCATTCAAACTCGGTTGGGAGCCGAGCGCCCGCCCAATTTGCATAAGCATCGGCTTCGAAATAGCTGACGTGTGTGACTGGCTCTGATTCATCGACGGGACGAAAACCGGAGAGCGTAAAATTCCACCAGGCGCCGTCGCGTTTCACCCAGTAAAGCGGCGCCTGCCAGCGTTGTTCATTCACGGTCGTCCAGCCCAATGAGAGCCAAAACTCGGAGCGCGCGTATCCACCATCCTCGATAAATTGAAGGTATTCGCCGTTAGTAACGGGCCGCGAGGCGAGTGAAAAGGCGGAAACCAGTGCTCGATGCCTGGGACTTTCGTTGTCGTACGAGAATCCATTGCCATCATGACCGATTTGGACGGTTGCTTCATCGAAATCGAGGAAGCGCATCCGTGCCGGATTGGGTGAAGTGATGTCGATGTCGCTTGTCGAGCCGTAGCCGTGCGAAGGCTGGCGCTCGCGGAAGACAGGATAGAGCGGATTTTGCGCGAACACGTGCTTGATATCGGTGATAAGCAATTCCTGATGCTGCTGCTCGTGATGAATGCCGAGAATCAGAATGGGCTCGATTTCGTCGATAAGTTTTTCGTCCGCATCGGAAAACAGATCGTCAATGTGCGCATCGATCGAGGAGCGATAGCGCTGCGCTTCTCCCACTGTCGGCCGCGAGATTAAGCCGCGCAGATCGCGCCGGTGCATGTCGCCGGCGGCGTTATAGTATGAGTTGAAGAGATAAGCGTACTCCGGAACTTCGGTGCGATAGCCGGAACCGAATTTTTTCAGGATAAAAGTCTCGAAAAACCAGGTGGTGTGGGCAAGGTGCCATTTCGTCGGGCTGACATCCGGCATTGACTGGACGACAAAATCTTCGGGCTCAAGGTTTGCGCATAAGGCATTGGTGAAATTTCTGATTTGGTGAAAACGCGCGAGCAAACGCTCGGCGCGCTTTGAGCTAGCGTCCAAACGGGATCGTCCAGCCGGCACTTTGTCGATGACAGGCACGGCTGTGGAGATCAAAGGATTTCGCCCTCCTGTTGGAGTTCTTCCCTGCGCGCCTCGAGCATTTGATCGTGGGTCGCCTCCTCGATGCCATCAATCACCAGGTGCTCGCCCACAGTTTCCTCTTCTTCAACGCCGGGACGCGGTGCGCGATGCCCTTTGGAGCTCGCGATTACGTTCCATTCCTCAGTAAGATCGGCATTATCCGGAGTTTCCTCCGGGGGTGTATTATTTTCTGCGCCCATCAACTCCTGGTGAGCCTGCCTCCAATCTGCGTCGGTGAATTCATCGGGGTTGCGCTCGTTAATCATCGCGATTTCCCTGGCGCGCTTTTCCACCTCTTCAGGGGATGGCGCACCGACGCCGTTGCCGTGCACGGAAATTTTTCCAGCTCCAGGTTGTGAGTAATCGTTCATAATATGAAAGCCCACGGCGGAAATATCCGCACCACACTTTGGACTACAGATCGCAACGTTGCAATGCAAACACTGAGAAAGGGCGCCGGTGTCCAGGAGTGAGCAATCAAGATTTCGTTCAACTTCCAGAGGGAGGTGTAATTGCATTTGAGCAGTACGGCGATCCGGGCGGGGTGCCGGTGATATTTTGTCATGGCTGGCCGAGCTCGCGCACGATGGCACGACTCACCGATGACGCCGCACGCGATCTGGGGATTCGTATCGTTTCACCTGATCGTCCCGGCATCGGTGGATCAAGTTTGCAGCCCAATCGTCAATTGAGCCATTGGCTGCCTGTTGTACGACAACTGGTCGATCATCTGGGCATTGGCGAATTTCGCGTGCTCGGGATTTCCGGGGGCGCTCCCTACGCTTACGCGACAGCCACCGCGATGCCGGAGCGAGTGCGCGCCGTCGCGATCGTGAGCGGCGCAACGCCAATTGTCGACCTCGCTCACCATGAAGGATTGCTCCCACTTTACCGCTGGATGCTGGCCCTTTATCGATCGCGGCCACAACTTTTGCGAAGATTATTTTGCCTGGCGCGCCCGATTCTGGCGGTACGGCCCCCGGTTCTTCTTCGCCCGCTGATCCTGAAAATATTGATGCTGCGACCGTGCGACGAAGAAAGCCTGCGGGATTCTGCGGCATTTGAAGCTGTTTTTGAAAGTCAACGACGCGCCTGGCGTGGATCGGCCGAAGGAGTGATGGCTGACGCACATATCTACGCGGAACCCTGGGGCTTTTCTCTGGACGAAGTCCAGGTGCCGGTTCGACTCTGGCATGGGAAAGAAGACCGGGCATTTTCAGTCCGCCTGGCGGAAGAAATCGCCGGTCGATTACCTGATTGCAAAGCACGTTACGTTGCCGGCGAGGGCCATTATTCTCTGCCTATTCGACACATCCGCCCAATCCTTCAGGATTTGATTTCAATCTAGCGGCAGGCCACAAGTTTTCCGTGCGTTAAGCTTGGCTGCATTGGAAATTTCGATATGGAAGATTTCACCGGCGGCGCAATTCACGATCAACCAACACGGCGGAAATGGAGGATCGCTCCACCGTTTGACGAGCGCGTCCGCGAACTGGTTCGAAATTGGGGTACGGACAAATCGCCGGAGCTGATTGAGGAAATGATCGTAACCGCGCTTAAAATAGCGCGCGATCGCATGAGCGTAGCGGACCTCAAGCTGATCAATCGCTCCATAAAAGAGATGCGGTTAGTGGCGAAGGTATTCGCGCCATTTCAGCGCTTGCGAAAGGTCGCCGTTTTTGGTTCGGCCCGCGTTTCCGCCGATTCGCCCGAGTTCAAAGTGGCGAAGGATTTTGGACGGGAAATAGTCGCGCACAATTTTATGGTGATTACCGGCGGCGGTGACGGAATCATGGGCGCGGCGCAGCGAGGCGCAGGCCGGAAACACAGCTTTGGGATCAATATTCGTCTGCCGTCGGAGCAACGAGCCAATAAAATTATCGAGGGTGACCCCAAGCTAATTAATTTGAATTACTTTTTTACCCGGAAACTAAACTTCGTGAAGGAGGCGCATGCATTCGCTCTGTTTCCCGGCGGCTTCGGCACGCTCGACGAAACGTTCGAAGTGCTCACGCTTATGCAGACGGGGAAAGCGCGTATCATTCCAGTGGTCCTGTTGGATCGGCCACGCGGAAATTATTGGGAGACGTGGACGAAATCTCTTACCGATCGCCTGCTTAAACCCGGATTCATTTCACCAGAAGATTTTTCTTTCTTCAAAATCATGCATGGCGTCCGGGAGGCCGTCGCCGAAATCTTGCAGTTTTACAAACTGTATCATTCGATGCGCTGGGTAAGAGAGCGACTGGTCATCCGCCTTAACCAGGCGTTGTCGAGGAGGGCGATCGCCGATCTCAATGAGAAGTTCGCCGATGTATTGCGCAGGGGCGAGATCATCCAGGGCGCTGCGCTGCGGGAAGAAAAAAATGAACCTGAGATTTGGACTCTGCCGCGACTGATTCTCACTCCTTATCGCGATAGGTTCGGATGTCTTCGCCAGCTGATTGACGCGATTAACTCTTCGGCCTCCGTGTAATCTGCTGTCTTCGCCTTTGTCTCGGGCAGATCACCTGACATGCAATGACGCCACCGCGTCGCTGGGCGTTTAACTGACCGCCGCGCGTTTTTCGAGAATGTAATCGTGAATTGTATTTACAGTCTTGAGCGCCGTCCCCGCGATTTCGGAGTTGGGCACCCCAACACCAAAAGTCTTTTCCATGCTCACCACCAGCTCGAGCGCGTCGATTGAATCAAGGCCAAGTCCGTTGGGACCAAAGAGGGGGAGATCGTCCCCGATTTTGTCGGGGGTCGTTTGCAGCATCAAATTTTTTACCAGCATTTCCTTGATGCGGGTGCGCAAATCTGGCTCGGACATAATAGAGCCGCGATTTTGCCGTAAAATGCACGTTTGGTCAAACAAGCAGGATTTCGATTCTGGATGAGTCGGATGAAAAGCGCCAGAGGACCGCCGCACTGCAAAACGCAAGCGCGTAAGATGCACTCGTAATAACGGCCAGGTTTTGGAGCGCGGTGGCTTGACGCAGCTTTTGAATGGATGATGGGCCGCCCTGTATCCGTCAGAAGGCGAGTGTGGCCTCGTGCCGCTTCAGTCAGGGAAGATGATTCCTTACACCTGATCGGCTTTGTCGCCGGGGGTGGCTGTCTGATTTGGATCGGGACGCACAGCACTGACCGAGGGCTGGTTCTCGCTTCGCGGAACGGTCGATTGCGCGGGTTTCACATCGGACTTCGCTGTTTCCGTCTCAGACCTTCCAGCCTTATGGAGTTCGTCGTTAAACTCGTCCTTCGCTTTCTGGAATTCCTTCACTGCCTGACCCATTCCACGCGCGAGCTCAGGCAATTTCTTCGCGCCGAACAAAACCAGAATAATCAACAGGATAACGATTAAGTCCGGTCCGGCCAAATTCATGAAGCTGGCAAGGATGTTCATAGGTTGACTGGAACATCAGACTGTTTCCCGAAGTTGCAAGGTAATCTTGGCGAGGCAGATCCCAAGCCGCTAGAGGTTGACAGAGCCGGCCTGCTGTGGAAAAAAGGCATTCCAGCAATATGCGTCCGATCTGGAAAGGCAGTATCAGCTTTGGCCTGGTCTATATCCCGGTAGCGGTTTATCCGGCCACGCGTGAGGAGAAGCTTAGTTTCCGGCAGCTTCGTTCCAGCGATCTCAGCCCGATCAAATACAAGAAAGTCGCGGAAGCCGATTCAAAGGAAGTCCCGGCCGATCAAATCGTAAAAGGCTTCGAGTACGAACGCGGCCGTTATGTCGTCATGAAAGAGGAGGATTTCGAGAAGGTTCGAATCGAGTCCACTCATTCCATCGACATCACGGATTTCGTCGATTTGGAACAGGTGGATCCGAAGTTTTTCTATAAGCCCTATTTTCTGGAGCCGCAGAAGGGCGGGGAAAAAGCTTACGCCGTCCTGCACAAGGCGCTTGGCGGCACGGACAAGATCGGAATCGCCAAAGTTGTCATTAGCAACCGCGAGCACCTCGCCGCCGTGAAACCGGATGGATTGTTCCTGATTCTGGAGCTGATGCATTTCGCCAGCGAAATTTTAAGCACCGAAATTTTAAAGGACGGATCGGCCACAGCCGTAACGGATAAAGAATTAAAAATGGCTCAGGCTCTCATCGAGAGCATGTCCGTTGCATGGGAACCAGAGAAATATCGGGACGAATATCGCACAGCGTTGATGGAGATCATCGAGCAGAAAGCCAAGAACAGACAGATTGCGGCCAAAGCGCCGCCCGCGCCAACGCCCACGAATGTTGTCGATCTTGTCAAAGTGCTTCAAGACAGCCTCAGCCGCACTCAGTCCGTCAGGCAAAAACGGGGGTCCGATCGACCCAGCCGTCGTTCGACGGCCTCGCTGGTAAAGCAAAAAAGACGCGTGGGCGCCCTAGGTTGAGACGACCGGATTGCGTTCCGGACAAGGCGGGCGACCCGAAGCATTTAGCACGCTTTGGGGGTCTGGCGTCATTTGGCTGGCGCCGAAAACCAAGTTGCAAATCAAAGCCTTGGGACTAAGTTCAGCCTCTTTTTATGGCCAAGACCGCCTGGATTAATCGCAATAAACGGAAGCGTGCAACCGTGAAAAAATACGCAGCGCTGCGGGCTGAGCTAAAGGCGAAGAAGGATTACGCCGGCCTGGCGCAGTTGCCGCGCGACGCCAGCCCGACGCGGGTTGTGAATCGTTGCGAAGTGACCGGCCGCCGCCGCGCGTTTATACGCCGCTTTAAGCTGTCGCGTCTCACCTTTCGCGAGCTGGCCTCGCAAGGTTTGATTCCTGGCGTAACCAAGTCAAGCTGGTAAATTTTCACCCAACGTTGGGTTTCGGATGCAGGGCGCGCATCCGGGTAATGAACTTTCCCTCATTTTACTTTCTCGTGGCGATGCCGATTGCCGACATCATCGCACGGCATTGGGACCCGCCCCTGCTGCTGATCGCAAAATTGGCGGCGGTCCTGGCGCTGGTATTGTTAAACGGCTTCTTTGTCACGGCCGAGTTTGCGCTCGTGAAAATCCGGGGGAGCCAGATCGACACATTGGCCGCTGAAGGCAACAAGCGCGCGACGTTTGCCAAGCAAATAAAGGACAACCTGAACGCCTATCTTTCCGCGTGTCAGGTCGGGATTACAGCGGCAAGCCTTGGCCTTGGTTGGCTCGGCGAGCCTTTCCTTGCGCGGATGCTTCAGCCCTTTTTCGCTTTCGCTGAAATCGAATCTCCGGCTGTGATCAAATCCGTCTCCTTCACGCTGGCATTTTCGGTCATTACGTTTTTGCACATTGTGCTCGGAGAACAAGCCCCCAAAATTCTCGCTATCCGAAAGGCCATGCCGGCCGCGCTGTTAGTGAGCGGGCCACTACGACTTTTCTACACGGTCTTCAAGCCGGCGATCTGGTTCTTGAACGCGGCAAGTAACTGGATTCTTCGGCATTTTCTTCGGATCGAGCCCGTCGGAGAAGGGGAGCTGGCCCACAGCGAAGAGGAATTGCGGTTAATATTCGCCGAAAGTGCCAAGTCCGCGGACGTAACACCTCTTGGCCGGGAGCTTGTTCTCAATGTGCTCGACCTGCGCGACCGCGTCGTGCGCGATATCATGACGCCGCGCGGCGAAATCGTTTATCTCGATCTCGAGGACGACTTCGAGACGAACGCGAAGAAGGCAATCGAGTCCCGGCACACGCGTTTCCCGCTTTGTCGCGAGAACCTCGATAACACTGTCGGCCTTGTCCACATTAAGGAACTGCTGCCGATTATGCGCGATCCGCAGCCCGATTTGTTGAAGATCAAACGCGATATAATTCCCGTGCCGGAAATGATGCCGCTGGAAAAATTGCTCAAATTATTCCTGAGCAAGCACGCCCATCTGGCGCTGGTGGTGGATGAATTTGGCGGCACGGTCGGCATGGTGATGCTGGAAAATGTGCTCGAGGAACTGGTAGGTGATATTCAGGACGAGTTCGATTTTGAGAAGGAGGAGTTTCGCAAGATTAACGCAAACGAATTCACCGTGGACGGCGCTTTGGGACTTTACGAACTGAACGAACTCGCCAAGCTTGAACTGGAGAGCGCGGATGTGAGCACCATCGGCGGGTACGTCACCCATTTGCTCGGTCATCTGCCGAAACAAGGCGAACAGGTTAAGATCGACAACTACCTCGTCACGGTTTCGCAAACGGATGGCCGCCGCGTCAATCAACTTCATTTCAAGAAATTGAGCGACGCTGCTGACGAAGAATCTCTTTCCGTGACAAAATCAAGTGCCGGGTAAATGTGGCGCTGCGCGCTGTCAGCGTTGCGGGGGGGCGTAGCTACAACATGCACCCTATCGCGGAGACCAAAATCATCCGTCCGCACTGCGGCGAAGTGTTTCCGATCCAGATCGATACTTCGCAGCCGGAACAAATCCTGATTGAGGATTGCGCCGTCTGTTGCCGATCAATTACGCTGACGATCCGTTGTCGTCCCGGAGCGATTGTCGAGCTTACCTGTAGTCTGTAGCGGCGCAGCGCCACTCCTCTAGGCGGCTGCCGATTCCAACTTGGCGCGTAGCGCCGGCCGCCGCCGCAATTGCGTGGTGAGAGCCTGGATTGCGCGCAAGGTTGGCGGGCTGATGTGATGTTCCATTCCCTCCACGTCGTGATAAATAACCCGTTCATCGAGGCCAAGGAGCCGGAAAAAATCAGTCAAGAGCTGGTGCCGAAGCGCAATCTTGCGAGCCAGCGTTTTCCCAGCGGCAGTCAAAATTAAGCCGCGATATTTTTCGTATTTGAGGAGATCCTCCGCATCCAGCCGCTGGACCATGTTGGTGACGCTGGCCTGCGAAATCTTGAGCGCGGCCGCGATATCCACCACGCGGGCGTAGCCCTTGGAATTAATCAGTTCCAGGATGCGTTCGAGATAATCCTCGACCGCAGCGGAACTGCGGAGAGCGGATTGAGAAGTCCTTTTGCCTGGCATGCGATAAAAAATAAAGAGGCAAGGAAGATAGTCAAACAAATAAACAATTGATATTTGACAGAATCATTTAGTTATACAACTAAATTAGGTCAGACTAAATTCAAGAAACCAAACTCACTTATCGGTGAAGGTCTCAAAAATGAAACTGCCAGGAAGGTGATGACGCAACCCGAGAGCAAAATTGCATCGAGACCTCGTGTAGCCTGGCGTAGAACCGCCGGTGAGGTTTCCCTGCCGGAAGTCCACCGCAGCGTCGTCGTCCCGACAACGGCTTCGTTTTGGCGGAAGCTGCTCGCATTTTCCGGACCCGGGTTTCTCGTCGCGGTCGGTTACATGGATCCGGGCAACTGGGCCACCGATTTGGCGGGGGGCGCCCAGTTCGGTTACTCGCTTCTTGCCGTCATCATGATCTCCAATTTGATGGCGATCCTGCTTCAGCACTTGTGCATCAAACTTGGCGTCGCCACGGGTCGCGACCTGGCGCAAGCCTGCCGCGATCACTACTCAATACCAACGGTCTGGTTTCTCTGGGTTCTTTGCGAGCTTGCCATCGCCGCCTGCGATCTGGCAGAGGTGGTCGGCTCGGCCATCGGTTTGCAGCTTCTCTTTGGGATTCCGCTGGTGTGGGGTTGCATCATCACCGCGCTGGATGTGCTGCTGGTGTTGTATCTGCAAACGAAAGGCTTTCGTTACATAGAGGCCATTGTCATCACCCTCATTGCCACTATCGGAGGGTGTTTTGCCGCTGAACTGATCTTTTCCAAACCCAGCCCGATCGGTATCCTCCTCGGGTTTATTCCCAATCCAGGCATCGTCGCAAATCCGGGAATGCTCTACGTTAGCATCGGCATTCTGGGCGCGACAGTAATGCCGCATAATCTTTACCTCCACTCCTCCATCGTGCAAACGCGCAAGTTCGAGCAGACGGCGGAAGGCAGGCGCGAGGCGATCAAGTTCGCCACCATTGACTCCAGTGCCGCGCTTATGTTCGCTTTGTTCATCAACGGGGCAATCCTGATCCTGGCAGCCGCTGTTTTCCATTGGTCAGGGCACCGGGACGTCGCGGAGATTCAGGAAGCTTATAAATTGCTCAGCCCACTGCTGGGCGTCGGCGTGGCCAGTGTCCTTTTCGCGGTGGCCCTGCTCGCTTCCGGACAAAACTCGACACTGACTGGCACGCTTGCCGGCCAGATCGTGATGGAAGGTTTTTTGAATTTCCGCATCACTCCGTGGCTGCGTCGGCTGATTACGCGACTCATCGCCATCGTCCCGGCCGTGGTCATTATCGGTATTTTCGGCGAAGGCAAGACCACGGACTTGCTCGTCGCCAGTCAGGTTGTATTGAGCATGCAGCTCGGCTTCGCCGTTTGGCCTTTGATGCGGTTTACGGGGGAAAAGACGAAAATGGGCGAGTTCGCCAACCGTCTCTGGGTGAAAATTCTGGGCTGGGCGGCGGCCGGCATTATCATTGTGCTTAACGTGAAGCTGCTCTTCGATATCTTTATGCCAAAGGCGGTGCTTAAAGCATGCTATGGATTTATCGGTTTGCCGATGCCCGAATAAAATGACCAAGCAATCTCGATGGCCGTTTTGTGATCCGTCATTGAGCATTTGCCATTCGAGCTTCACTGTTTGTTTTCGTCATTCGTCATTTGCCTGCCGCACCGTAGGTCGCCGCGGCGACCGAAGGCGGGTCATTCGTCATTTTTGAAATGTATCGCCATATCCTCATCCCGCTCGAGAACAGCCCAGCCGATGAGACCATCCTCACGCATATCAAGCCGCTTGCACGGATGGCCGGCGCGAAACTGCTCCTCGTTCATGTGGCCGATGGCTGGGTGGCGCGTAATTTCAATCAGCTCAAGCTTGCGGAGAGCGACGAAATGAAACAGGACCGTCTTTACCTGGAAAAACGCAGCCGCGAACTGACCGAAGAAGGTTTTTTCTGCGATGCCGTCCTCGCACTTGGCGAACCATCTGACGAGATCATTAAACTCGCCCGCGAGAAACATGTCGACCTGATCGCGATGACCACACATGGGCACCGACTCATCAGCGACATTCTCTATGGCGCGACGGCCGACAAAGTGCGCCACGAGGTCGATGTGCCCGTGCTGCTGCTGAAAGTGAAGAGTTAGGAAAAATGACGAAATCCGAATGACGAATGACGAAATAAGCCCGAATGACGAAACGCGAATCGGCGGCGTTTTCGCCATTCGTGCTTCGAGATTCCTTCGTCATTGGTCATTCGTGCCTCGTCATTCATGAAAGTCCTCTTCCTCACCAACGAATATCCGCCGCACATTTACGGGGGGGCCGGCGTTCATGTGGGTTATCTCTCCCGTGAGCTGGCTAAAACGATGCCGGTGGAAGTCCGATGTTTCGGCGATCAACGGATTGAGGAAGGAAATCTAAAAGTTACCGGCTTCGACCTGGATACGAGTGGTTTCACATGCCCCGAGCCGTTGAAAACGGCTTTCGGCGCGGTGCGCCGTTGCACCGATTTCAACACAAAAAACGTCGATGCCGATCTCGTGCATTGCCACACGTGGTACAGCCATTTCGGCGGAATTCTGGCGAAAAAGAATTATGGAATTCCACTCGTGATCACGGTGCATTCGCTCGAACCGCTTCGGCCATGGAAACGCGAGCAGCTCGCCGGCGGATACGATTTTTCGCTTTGGATTGAAAACACTGCCTTGGAAATGGCCGACGCGATCATCGCTGTTTCGGGTGAAACCAAGCGCGATATCGAACGCTTGTTTCATGTCGATCCCGCGCGCGTGCATGTAATCCATAACGGCGTCGACCCGGAAGAATATCGCAAGGTCGGTTCGACAGAAGCACTCAGGCGCCATGGGATTGATCCAGGCAAACCGTACTTGCTTTTCGTTGGCCGGATCACGCGCCAAAAAGGGATCGTATATCTTGTCCGCGCCATTCCATACATGGACCCCGATTTTCAAATCGTGCTTTGCGCAGGCGCGCCCGATACGCCGGAGATCGCCGAGGAAATGAAAGATGCCGTCGCGAGCGCCACGAGACAGCGCTCTGGCGTCATCTGGATCGAAGAAATGATCGACCGAAATGCGGTCATCGAGCTTTATTCGCACGCGGCTGTCTTTTGTTGTCCCTCGATTTACGAGCCGTTCGGCATTATCAATCTCGAAGCGATGGCGTGTGAAACCGCTGTCGTGGCGAGCGCAATCGGCGGAATCAAGGAGGTCGTTGTGGATGGCGAGACCGGTTTCCTGGTTCCGGTTGAGCAAATGAAAGAGAGCCCATTCAAACCGCTCGATCCGGAAAAATTTTCACGCGATCTTGCCGCAAAGATCAACGAGCTAATGAAAGATCGTCGTCTGCGGGAGAAATTTGGAAAAGCTGGCCGCAAACGCGCCGAGGACAAATTTAGCTGGTCGGCAATCGCTCAGAAAACCACGGTCCTTTACAAATCTTTGTTTTAGCCACGTCCGCTCCGAACAAACCCGCCCACAGGATCGCATTATGTTCGTCGATCGAATCAAAGTGTTTGCGCAAGCGGGCAATGGCGGCCGTGGGTGCGTGAGTTTTCGTCGCGAGAAATTCGTGCCGAAAGGAGGACCCGATGGCGGCGATGGAGGGCATGGCGGTGACGTGATTCTGCGAGCAGATCGGCATGTCGATAATCTTTCAAATCTTTTTTATGAACCGATCATCAAGGCGAAGAACGGCGGCCACGGGATGGGAAAGAAAATGGCTGGTCGTGCTGGAGTAGACAAAATCGTCAAGGTGCCAATCGGGACGATTGTTTGGGCGGCAGACGAGGAGAAACGTCCAACGTCCAACCCGCCTCCGCCGTGGACGGGCTCCGCCGTGGCGAGCGCCCAACACCCAACGCCCAATGGCGGAACCGCAGAAATCGAAAATCGAAAATTGAAAATCGAAAATGACCCCGTTGTCGATCTTACGCGGGATGGCCAGGAATTCGTTCTGTGTCATGGCGGCGCCGGCGGGAAGGGCAACGTACATTTTAAAAGTTCGCGGAATCGCGCACCGCGGCAATACACCGAGGGCGAAGAAGCTGAGCAGGGTCATTTCCTCCTGGAGCTGCGCACAATCGCGGATGCTGCGCTGGTCGGTTACCCGAACGCAGGCAAATCGACGTTGCTCCGCAAAATTTCGGCGGCGCGTCCCAAGGTTGCAGCGTATCCGTTTACCACGCTGCATCCGATTATCGGCGTGGTGGAGTTCCCCGGTTATCGCCGGGCGATGATCGCCGACATACCTGGTTTGATCGAAGGCGCGCACCGTGGTCTTGGACTCGGGCATGAATTTTTGCGCCACGTCACGCGCTGCCGCATTTTATTATTCGTTGTCGATGTTGCCGGAAGTGAAGGCCGGAACCCGACTGAAGATCTGCAAAATCTTCGGCGCGAGATCGACCTATACGATCCAATTTTGTCGAAACGTCCCTGCTATGTTATCGCAAACAAAATCGATCTACCCGAAGCGCGAGAAAATCTTAAAGCGCTGCGAAATCGATTTTCCACTGTCGAAATCTCCGCGCTTTCAGCGGAGACAGGTGAAGGTTTGGAAGACTTACGGGTGAAATTGGAGAAATGGCTGGTAAATGCGCCGGACCAGGGCCAATTGACATTGCTAAAACCGACAGGGCTTCTTCGGGCAATTAAAGGTGGACAAGCCCAGAATCCCTAGCGAAACTGGGCGCTCTATCATGGGTAGATTGGTTATAGCGAGCTATTGCTCCAGCTTTCTCAAATCGGAGATGTTGCATATCTACCGGCAAGTGAAGTCGCTTCGCGGAGTGGACACCTTCATCGTGACCAAGGAAATCAAGAATGCTCAACGATTTCCTTTTCCTGATATAGAAGTTATTCCAAAGCGGCGCACCAATCTGCTCATGCACGGTTGGCTGAAATTCGTGGAGCGGCGGCCGCCGATTGTTTATCGGGGTGAGTATCAAACGCTCGATTCGTTATTGGCGCGGCATGACGCTGATCTCATGCACATCTATTTTGGCCACACCGGCGTGCACCTGCTTCCATTCATCCAGCAGTGGGATAAACCGTGCGTGGTCTCTTTCCATGGAGCTGATGTGGCGCTTAAGGAGGATATCAAGGATTATCCGGCCAAGTTGCGTCGTCTCTTTGACGCCGTTCCGCTGTTGTTCGCGCGTTCCCAATCGCTGGCTGATCGGCTAATCCACCTGGGTTGTCCACCGGAGAAGGTGCGGATTAATCGCACTGGCGTTCCGTTAAAGGAGTTTCCATTTATAGATCGGCAGCCGCCCCCGGATGGCAACTGGAGAATAGTCCAGGCTTGCCGATTGATTCCGAAAAAAGGCGTGGCGACGAGTTTGCGCGCATTCGCGATTTTCAAGAAGGACAACCCGCAAGCAGAATTTTTCATCGCAGGCAAAGGTCCTTTACAGGGAGAATTGGAAATGCTCGCTGCTGGGCTCGGGATTTTCAAAGATGTTCATTTTGTCGGATTTCTATCACAACCAAACCTGCTGGAGCTTTATGCGGGCGCGCACCTGTTTTTGCACCCGAGCGAAACGTCACCAAACCAGGACCAGGAAGGCGTACCGAACTCACTTCTCGAAGCAATGGCGACCGGTTTGCCAGTGGCGGCGACCCAGCACGGTGGCATCCCTGAAGCGGTCGAGCACGGTCGCAGTGGTTTCCTTGTACCCGAGGAAGATCACGTTGCGTTGGCCAATGCCATGCAGGAGATCACACATTTGCGGGGCCTTCTTAGCGAAATGGGATTGCGCGCGCGTGCCGCAGTGACCGATCGATTCGAACAGGAGAGACAAATCGACCTGCTGGAATCGTTTTACAAAGAAGCGATTGCCATGAATAGCGCCGCCCACCCAGCGAAATCCGAACCAGTGGCTCAATTTGCCCCGGAGTTTGCCGAGCAAGCGCCAGCTAAATAAAAGTCTAAGCGTCGGATTGAGAATTTTGTTTGTCATCCACACAAAACGCGCTTTGATATGCGCCGTCAAGTTGTAGCCGGGGTCGGTGACCTCGGCGGGCCGGCATCACCGATGCCGGCTACAGCTGTGCTCTAAAAAATGCGCAATCGTTGTTTTCTACTGCTGGCGGTTATGTTGTTTTGCGGGTTTGCGCTCGCAACGACGGCGACTGCAGCAGAGGCTGCGCCTGCCCAGAGTGAGCACGAAGCCGTCCCGCTGAAGCCAACGCCGCTCTTTCAGATTGGCAAATTTGTAATTACCAACTCGATGTTGGTGACCTGGATTGTGGCTGGAGGTATTATCGTTTTT